>Ga0105055_10000109_pt1 | contig 103299 bp, 68 predicted proteins | sample BON03_FD_78090 | JGI IMG/M metagenome (GOLD analysis project Ga0105055, IMG submission 78090) | Freshwater microbial communities from Lake Bonney liftoff mats and glacier meltwater in Antarctica - BON-03 | ecosystem: Environmental > Aquatic > Freshwater > Ice > Glacier meltwater | place: Lake... | reverse complement strand
TGCGCTCACCAACTTGGCTGCGATCTTGCCAGGGCTTGCGCTCGCCACCTTGACCACCACTGCGGTCTTCCCAGGGTTTGCGCTCACCACCTTGGCTGCGGTCTTGCCAGGGCTTGCGCTCGCCTCCTTGACCACCACTGCGGTCTTCCCAAGGTTTGCGCTCTCCTCCTTGGCTGCGATCTTGCCAGGGTTTGCGTTCGCCACCTTGACCACCACTGCGGTCTTCCAAAGGCTTGCGTTCCCCACTTTGACTGCGGTCTTCCCAAGGCTTGCGTTCAATTGGACTGGATTGGTTTTCAGAAGATTCTTTGGATTGGGTGGACTCGTTGCGCTCTTCCAGCGGTGCGTCCGTGTCCGTTTTGAGCCGCGGACGACGTTTTTTCTCTTCCATGAATTGGAATAATTTTTGGTTTAAACTGACTGATAAAAGTTCTGCAAAGGTGCGGGCTTTTTGTTTTAATATTCGGATTGGCAGCGTTTAATTTTGAACTTTACGGCCAATTTTTGGAATATTCTTTTTCGAGGCAAGCTTTCCATTACTACAAAAAAACGGCCACTCGGTTCATTTATTTCCCAAGTGGCCGTTTAGGCTATCTTATTCCGTCTTTACAAATTTCAAGGTAACGAGTTTCCCGCTATTGGTTGCCAGGCGTAAAAAATAAACCCCTGAAGACAATTGACTTACATCAACCTCGCCTTTCCATTCAAGCGCTTGCATTTGGTACATTACCCTGCCCCTGATATCGATGATGGTGGCTGCAACTACTTCTAATCCAATGATTTCCAATTGAAAGGTAGCAGACGTCGGGTTTGGCGACAAACGAATATACCCTGTTTCGCCGAGGTTAAAAGTACCCACGGTGTTGTTGATTATAACGGGAGCAAGTGCGCTGGTGCAGCCATTTCCATCGGTGAGCGTAAGGGTGTAGGAACCGGCAGTAAGGCCTGTAAGATCTTCATTGTTGGAGAAAAACTGGCCGTTTTTGTTCCAAATAAAAAAGAAATTGCCCGCGCCGCCGACAGGCGTAACTGAAATAGTGCCTACTCCTTGCCCATTTTGGTCATCAGTAGAGCCATTAAAAAGAATATCCGCAACGGGGTATACCACCACCGCAAAAGAGCAGGTTGCGGTATTGCCCGATGCGTCTGTAGCGCGGTAAACCTGTACTGTTGTGCCATCGTTGAATGCAGAACCACTAGGCTGGCCACTGATAAGCACAGGTTGGCCTGGCAATGATCCGCAATTGTCCGTGACCGTAACGCCCCCAGGCCAGCTCACAATATTGGCACCACATATAAAAATGGTGGCGGGGCAGGAAACAACCGGAGCTTGATTGTCTGTTGCCACAATATTAAAAGAGACAATGGTGCTACAGCCGTTGGCATCAACAACCGTTGCAGTATGGGGCCCTACACCGAGATTGGTCAGGTTTCCATTAATCATGTACGGAGCCGTGCCACCCAATGCTACTATGGAGGCGGAGCCTGTGTTGGCCGACGGGCATACTACATTTTGAATATTCGTGGCTTGGGCCGTTAATAAAGTTGGTTCTGAAATCGTGATGCTTTCGGTCGTGGAACAACCCGCAGCATCGGTGCCCGTCACCGTATAGGTGCCAGCAAGAAGGTTGTTGGCTGTGGCCGTCGTTGCGCCACTGCTCCATAGATAGGAATAGGGCAATTGGCCGCCACCCAATACGGCGGTTGCCTGTCCATCGTTTTGGCCAAAACATGCAGCATTTGCACTGGTAACAAAGGCCGTAATTGCGCAGTTGAACGCCGCAACGCTGACCGTTTGAACGGCGGTACAATTGTTGGCATCGGTGACAGAAACAGTGTATGCCCCAGGAGCAAGGCTGGTAATTGCCGCCGTAAGGGCTCCATTGCTCCATTCAAAACCATAGGTGCCTGTACCACCCGTTGGAGAAGCGGTGGCGGTACCATTATTGGCACCCGTAGCAGTTTCGCCCGTAGCAGAGGCGTTCGCAGCAAGGGCTGTTGGTTGGGAAATACTGGTGGTAAACACAACGGGACAGTTGTTTCCATCTACTACGGAAACCGTGTACGACCCTGGCGCCAATCCTGTAACCATTTGTGTCGTGTTGCCATTTGACCATTCAAAAGAAACAGGGTCCGTCTGGCCATTAAGGGTCACTGCTGCAGTACCGTCATTGGCGCCATTGCAAGTAGCGTTCACAGCGCTGATGTCTCCAGAAAGGTTGCAGCCAAATGCGTTCACCGTAACTGATTTTACTGCCGTACAACCATTGGCATCCGTAACCGAAACAGTGTAGGTACCCGGTGCCAAGTTAGTAATGGTAGCCGTGGTGCCGCCATTGCTCCAGCTGAAGGAATAGCCTGGAGTGCCGCCTGATGGAGCTGCTATGGCCATGCCATTGTTAGCACCCAGGAATGTTTCGCCAGTGGCGGAGGCGTTTGCTACCAACGGGCTTGGCTGCGTGATGGATACCATTGTTGTAGCCGTGCAGTTTTCCCCGTCTTTTACGGTGACATTGTAGGTGCCTGCACTGAGCCCTGTGATGGATGCTGTAGTAGCGCCATTAGACCAGAGGTAGGTAAAGGTTCCGTTTCCGCCGCTACCCATGGCAGATGCTGCGCCATTGGCAGCACCGTTGCAGGCGACATTGGTACTGGAAGTGATGGTGGCGAGTACCGGAGTACTTTGGAACACAGATGTGCCTGCCGTGCTGGTACAACCATTGTTGGTATTGGTAACCAAAAGATTGTAAGTGCCTGCCGCGCTCACAACCGGGGTCAGGGTCGTTTCACCGGAGACAATAATGCCATTTGTTGTTGTCCACAAATAGCTAAAGCTTGGTCCTTGTGAAGAACCCGTGGCGTTCAATTGAACGGTTGTACTGTTGCAATTTAAGTTATCAGGTACGGCTATGGTCGCAACGGGCGGCGTAGTGTTTTGCTGTACCATCACCGTCGCGGAGGAGGTACACCCTGTTGTGTCGGCAGTTACCACAAGTGTGTACATTCCCGCTATGTCAACAATCGGATTTTGCTGGGTTGAAGTGTAATTGTTGGGGCCTGTCCAAGCGTAAGAATTTGCGCCTGAAGGGCCACCTGTCAATGGCACGTTGGTGGTTAAACAGGTAATGGAACCATTGGCCATCGCTGTGGCACCTGGGGGATCAATGTTTTGCACCACCGCTATCGTATCGCGCGTTTTGCATCCATTGGCCGGGTTGGTGACAACACCAATATACTGGCCAGGCACACCAATGGTGTCTTTCTTTTGGGTAGACATAAAACCGTTAGGGCCTGTCCAAAGGAAGGTAGCATTTTGGATGTTGGTGTTCATAAAAATATAAACCGAATCGGTGGCGCAGGTGATCATGCCAGACACATTTACGGTGTCGGTAGGTGGTGCAATGTTTTGGCTTACAACGGTGGTAGCCGAGCTTGAACAGCCATTTGCCGGGTTATTGACGACAAGGGTGTATGTGCCAACAGTGTCGGTCGTCGTGTTTTGATCTACAGCGGAGAAGCCATTGGGACCCGTCCACGCAAACGTCACGCCACTGGTATTGGAGTTTCCGTTTAAGGTAACAGATAGCACTGTACAGGTCAAAGGTCCAGTATTGCTCGCTGCGATATCAGGAGGATCAATTTGGCAGGTAACCGTGGTGGATGCCGTAGCGGTACAACCGTTGGTGGTGTTTGTGACAGTAAGCGTATAGGTTCCGCAAGCGTTTACAACTGGCGCAAGGGTGTTGCCTCCAGAAACAATATTACCACCCACAGTAGTCCAATTGTATGCAATATTCCCCCCCTGAGAGGAGCCAACACCACTTAAACTGGTTTGGGTGACCATGCAATCAAGCGTTCCGCCCGGAGCAACAGTGGCGATTGGTGGGGTAACATTCTGGTTTACGGTGACAGAGCCTACTTTGGTACAGCCATTGGCATCGGTTGCTGTGGCCGTGTAAGTACCGGGCGAAGAGAATGTTGCTGAAGTACCTGATTGGCCATCCGACCAGAAAACATCATACCCAGGGGTTCCACCAGATACACTAGCTATGGCCGTCACGCTGGTTTGAGCACAGGTGAGGATATCAGCGACAGATGCTGAAATATTGAGCACAGGCGGTTGTGTAATCGTCACCGAGGCCGAGGCAGTTCCGCTACCGCTAGAGCCAGTAACCGTAACGGTGTAGGTATTGGCAATAAGGTTGATGGCAGTAGCCGTGTTTTGTCCATTGCTCCACAAATAGGTGTATGGAGGCGCACCACCCCCCGCTTCTACGGTGGCACTACCCGTATTCCCGCCAAAACACAACACATTTGTACTGCTAGAAATAAAGGCAGAAACGGGTGGAGGCCCATTGAAAGGAAAGGTTTCCAAGAATGATTTTGGGAAATCACCGCCTGAATTGCCGTTCCCGTTTGTAAAGTTTCCGATGAAATAAAATTTCAAGGTATTGCCATTGACACCGCTGACGGGCGATTTCCAGTTGAAATCCCAGCTTATAGTTCCGCCAGAAAAAGTTTTTCCATTGCGGTGTTCAATGTACTCTCGGGTGGCGAAGAATTCAGTGCCTGTTTGCGCATTTGCAATACTGAGGTCGCCAGCATTCACATTGTTGCCATCTACTACAACCAGTTGAAATCCGCCTTTGGTCGGTGATCCGGCAGTAATATTCATGGTAAGGGTAATCGGGTAAGTTGTATTGGGATTAATGGTGCCGGGGAGGCCAGACATGATCACATCACCATCAAAGCCTCCGGGATTGCTCCCTGTATGGCAGCCAGAACCAACGCCACAAGAGCCATCAAAAGGGGCACCTGTTCTGCCAGTTGGCGGGTTGCCATTGTTGGCAAGCCACACTAAGGCACTGAATAAAAGACCAGTAAATTGAAGCAAGCGGGAGTGTCGAGTTGCAGTCATCAGCAATTTTTGATTTTGTTAATTGTATCTCAGCAATCGGCGTTAAAACATTATTTGTTTCAACCTTAGATTAAAAATGTCGCACAAGAAAAGGCTTTGCACGTTGGAAAACTGTCGTTTGAAAACAAAAGCTGAAATTATTCTATCCCAGCAGGTAAATTTTATGCCTGAGTTGGCATTTTTCAAACAAAACGAAGTATTGATTTGTTGAACCGTCGTTCTCTAAGCCATTATCCTGAATAAATGGAACTAAGTATTCAAACCCCTGCCTTGCTTTTCCCAGCTGTATCGCTGTTGCTTATTGCCTATACCAATAAGTTTTTAGCCATCGCCAACCTTATTCGGAAGCTCATTTCAGACTACGAGCAAAAGAAAAACCGGGACATCCTCAAGCAGATTCACACCCTGCGCCGGCGCTTGTGGCTCATTCGTTGGATGCAGGTTTTTGCGGTTGCAAGCATCCTGGTCTGTGTGATCACCATGTTTTTTATTTACGAAGGATGGCAGGTTTGTAGTAAGATACTATTTGCCTTCAGTTTGTTGTTGATGATGGCCTCTTTGGTAATAACCCTGTTAGAAACAATCCTCTCTGCTGGCGCACTCAATGTGTTGCTGCGGGATTTGGAGGATAAGGAAAACGAAAGCTAAGCCTCATTTGGCCGCAAAAGGCCCATCAAATTTTGGCTTCCAGGTCTCTGCAATGGCAAATGCCCTGGACTTGGCATTGTCAGCGCCCGCGCCTTCAAACAGTTCGTCCACCGTTCCCTGAAACAGCTTCACCCAACGGTCAAAATGCTCAATTTTCAAAGGGTGTTTGGCGTGCAGGTCGAAGTGCTTCTGTATGGGATTTCCCCGATAAGCATCCGGGGTGCCGAGCAACAAAAATTCCCAAAACTTATACATGATTGGCAAATGATGGGGCCAATCCACCTGCGCAATGTCATTGAAAATATAGCCTATAACATCATCTGCTTGTACCTTTTCATAAAAAGTATCAATTAGGGCGCGGATGTCGGCGGGGGTGGAGATGTCGGGTTTCATAGTTGATAGTTGAACTTCGTTGTTCGTTGTTCGTTGATAGTTGTTCGTTGTTCGTTTCCGAGCGCTTAGGCGTTTCGTTGAATTTTGAAAGAATCTTGGTTGCTACCCTACTAAAATATGCTTAGCCAGCATTGAGTGAATGAGAACGAACAACAAACAACTATCAACGAACAACTATATTAGAAGTCGCAAACCGCTCTATTTTCCTTCAACCAGCGTTCCTTTTCTGGATAGTCTGGCATGTGTCTTTCCACCAGCGACCAAAAGCGGTCGGAATGATTGAGCTCAACCAAGTGGGCCAGTTCGTGGATGATGACGTAATCCTGTACTTCTTCCGGAGCAAACAACAAGCGGGTGGAAAGGTTGACATTGCTGTCGGACGAACAACTGCCCCAGTTGCTGTGGTTATACTTCAGGTTGACACTTTTCACGTGCTGGCGGAAAGTACGGTCGTTCCAATCCAGCACCCGCCGGCGGATTTCAGGGTGGAAATCGCCCGCAACTACCCTTGACAGCAGGGTCTTGATGCTTTTTTGCAGGTGTAAGGGCGTAGATTTTGCCGAAAGTTGCAGGTGAATGGTATCGCCAATAAGCCGGGCGCCGTGGGTAGCGCGGTCTTCCATCTGCACTTCGAGCAGGTAGCGCCGCGTGCCGACAAGCAATATATCGCCCGTTTTGTAAGCTTTTTGCTCAAAAGGCTGGCGCATGAGCGGTTTTTTCAGCAGCACGCCCCCGACCCAATCTTCCAACTTTTTCAACTGAACGCGCACATCTTCGGGCTTTGTGCCCAAAGGCATCCGCAGAGTGGCGCGTTTGCCCGTAAGACCAAATCGGGTGTCGCGCCGACGCTCAATACTGATGTCTACTGGAATCTCTACACCGACGGCGTGAATGGAGGCTTTGTACTTCAAGGTAAAAGAATTGTGGTTTGTCTGGCGGCAAAAATCGGGTTTAAAGGTGATTTATTGTCAGTTTTCACGTTAATTTTGCGGCGGTGTTTTAAATTGGACCAGGTTTTTTAACACATAGGAACATAGAAAACATAGGAATCAGCCTTCTAAAGTCTATATTTGCATAAAAAAATACCCGCAACATGAGCGCAGCACAAACGTTAGAAAAGGCCACCGTTGGCACAACCCTGATTCACTTGCCCGGCGAAGGGTTCGATGATGCACAATTCTATGAGTTTTGCATGCTCAATAATGAGCTTAGAATAGAACGCCAGGCTTCTGGAAAAATAATTGTTATAGCCCCAACAACTACTTCTACTGGCGGCAGAAATGCTGAGATTTTCGGCGAGCTAATTATTTGGAACAAAAAATTCAAGCTCGGCAGGCTTTTTGACTCCTCAACAGGCTTTACCCTTCCTAATAATGCAGTCCGGTCCCCCGATGTTTCTTGGGTAAAATGGGAGCGTTGGAATTCATTGTCAAAAGTACAACAAGATAAATTCGCGCCCATCTGCCCGGATTTTGCCCTAGAACTTCGTTCAGATTCAGATGTGCTTGCCACCCTCCGCGAAAAAATGAATGAATACATCGCCAATGGATGCCAGTTGGCGTGGCTTGTCGATCCTTCCAAACAACATACAATGGTGTACCATCCCGATGGGAGCGTGGAAGTTGTCCCGTTTTCAGAAAAGCTCAACGGCGGCGAAGTACTGTCTGGGTTCGAGGTCGTGATGGAGGAAGTTATTACCGATTAGTTTATGGAAAACACTGCACAGAAAAAACCACTCAGGAATTTATTCAACCGCGTCAACCGCAGGGAATTGAAAGAGCGGATGCGCCAAAGCACCGAAAAACGGATGACTTTGTCGTACTACAAATATGCGCAAATTGCGGATCCAAAGGCTTTTCGCGATGAACTGTTCCGGCTCTACCACGAACTTGGGGTATTTGGCCGCATCTATGTCGCCCAAGAAGGGGTGAACGCACAACTCTCCGTGCCAGAGGCTAATTTCGACGATTTCAAAAAGGCCATGGACACTTACCCGATGTTCCAAAACCTGCGCCTCAACATCGCCGTGGAAGACGATGGCAAGTCCTTTTTTGCCCTCATCATCAAAGTGCGGGAAAAAATCGTGGCCGATGGCATCAACGACCCGGCTTTTAATCCCGTCCAAACAGGCACACACCTCAACGCCGAATCCTGGAATAACCTCGCCGATGATCCTGATACCATTGTGGTGGACATGCGCAACCACTACGAAAGCGAAGTCGGGCATTTTGAAAACGCCATTACGCCCGATGTCGCTACTTTTAGAGAAGAGCTTCCCCTGGTAGCGGATATGTTGGCTGATAAAAAAGGAAAAAACATCCTGATGTACTGCACGGGCGGTATCCGCTGTGAAAAAGCCAGCGCCTACCTCCGCTACCGGGGTTTCGACAACGTGTTTCAATTGGAAGGCGGCATCATTGAATACGACCGGCAGGTGAAATCAAAGGGCTTGAAAAACAAGTTCGTCGGCAAAAATTTTGTGTTCGACGAGCGCCTCGGCGAGCGCATCAGCCCCGACATTATCGCCCATTGCCACCAATGCGGTACCCCTGCCGATGCACACCGCAACTGCGCCAACGAACATTGCCATATCCTGTTCATCCAATGCCCGGAATGCGCCGAAAAATATCAGGAATGCTGCTCTGAAAAATGTGCTGCTTTCATTCAATTGTCTAAGGAGGAACAAATGAGATTGGCACCAACTACGGTATTCAATGGATCCAAATTTGGCAAAGGTGCGTACAAGGCTTTTCGGAAATCAGGGCCCGAGTTGCGGATGAGCGGTGCGTGAACACAGAATTTTTCCGTTCTTTCGCAGGTGAAAACACGGTAGAGATTTTTTACCTGATCTTAAACACATATTTTTTCAACACATATACGCATAGGAACAAAGAAAACATAGTTTCTTACGCGTACACGACATAAAAAAATATTCTCACACCACGCCACAAGGCCACAACGAAAAAGGCTTCGCTCTTGGTCAAAATTATTTGAAAGTGCCAAGAGCGAAGCCTTTTTCGTTGTGGGCCTTGTGCGAGACAAAATTGGGTATAATATTATGTTTTCTATGTTCCTATGTGTCTATGTGTTTTAAAAAAATTGTGTTTTAAACAGCCTCGCTCTTGACATGGCAAAAAAACAGCAACAAAAACCTTCTACTAAACCAGCGCAACACAAGGGTTCTGGTACAAGTTTTCCGGAGTTCCTCCAAAATGTCAAGCTCCAAAGCTGGCTCATCTTCGGCCTCGCTTTCCTGCTCTACGCCAATACCCTGAAACACGGTTTTGTGTACGACGACGGCATTGTAATCACCGATAACATGTACACCACCCAGGGCGTAAAAGGCATTGGTGGCATCCTTTCGCACGACACGTTTTTTGGCTTTTTCAAGTCGGAGGGCAATGAAATGCTGGTTACAGGCGGCCGCTATCGACCCATGTCGCTGGTGTTGTTTGCTGTTTTGTATCAGATTGGTGGGGCCAGTCCATTCCTTTTTCACCTGGCGACGGTGCTGCTTTTTGCATTTGGCTGCCTGCTGCTGTACCGCACCTTATTGTTGTTGCTAAAACCTGCTGAGCAATCCGGAGGATACCTGGTGGCCTGGCTGGCTACCGTGCTTTTTGCCGTGCACCCCATTCACACAGAGGTGGTGGCCAATATTAAAAGTTGCGATGAAATATTGACCCTGATTGGATGCCTCGCGGCTTTGTATTATGCCTTGAAAGCCTGGGACACCGGGAATCGGAAATGGGCCATTGCCGCTGGGGTTGTCTTTTTTCTAGCCTGCCTTTCCAAGGAAAATGCGGTGGCTTTTGCGGTGTTGATTCCGCTGGCCTTGTGGTTTTTCAGGAGCCCAGGCACGGGCAATACCTCCATTTGGAAAACAAGTATTCCCATTTTTACTGCTTTTGTGGCTTTTATCATCATTCGCGGCGCCATTTTGCCCTGGTCGTCGGTACTCGGCGGGAGCGAACCCATGGAACTGATGAACAACCCATTCCTGAAATTTGAAGGCGGACAGTGGGTCAAATTCGCACCGGCAGAACGGCTGGCCACGATTTTTTACACGCTGTGGAAATACCTGCAACTGCTCGTCGTGCCGCACCCGCTCACGCACGACTACTACCCACGGCATATAGGTATCATGACATTTGGCAATCCGCTGGTGTTGTTGAGCCTGGTTGCCTACAGTTTTATGGGCTATTGGGCCATTCGCGGGTTCAAGCGCCGCGATGCCGTGGCCTTCGGACTGCTGCTGTTTTTGCTGCCGCTGGGTATTGTTTCGAACCTATTATTGCCCGTTGGTACCAATATGAGCGAGCGCTTTTTGTTCCTGCCTTCGGTGGGGTTTTGCTTGGTGGCCGCGTTATTTTTGAGCCGCTTGATGGAAAACAACAGGAGTCTGGCCATGGGACTTTTCGGTATTTCGGTGCTGTTGTTTTCCATAAAAACCATACTGCGCAACCCCGTTTGGGAAAGCAACGACCGACTTTTTATGACCGATGTTGCCGTGTCTGAAAACAGCGCCAAGCTGCAAAACGCTTGCGGGCAATTGCTGCTCAAACAGTTAAAAACAGAGAAAAACGCGGAGAAAAAACGTGCCATGGGCCAGGACGCGATTGCCCGAGTCAACAAGGCACTCACGTTTTACCCCGACTTCAAAGCCGCCATCATCAACAGGGCAGGTACCTATTTTGAGTTAGGGCAATTCCCGGAATCCATTGCTGATTACCGCAAGGCACTAGAACTCGCACCCACCGATCCGCAGCGCAAAACCATGCTGGCGCTGTCGCTTCGCGAGGGGGGCAAATTTTATGGTCAACAAAAAAACGACCTGGTGAACGCTTTCAAATGCCTGGACGAGTCCTGGCAAATCAACTCGAAAGATCCCGAAACAGCGCGGCTCCTGGGTGTGGGCAATTTTGTACAGGGAAAAATACCTGAAGCCACCGAATGGTTCGTCAAAGCCGAGGAAGTTGCGCCGAAGGATGCTGTGTCACTTTGGGAATTGGGTTTGGCTTATTCAAATATGGGCAATCAGGCAAAAGCAGTAGAATTGCATGAACGGGCAACAGCCATTGACCCAAACATCGCACAAAAAGCTGCCTCTGGCGGCATGCAATAGCTTTAATCGGTGCCGCGCACCAAAACCTTTGTAGAAGAGCTTTAATCGGTGCAGCGCACCGAAACCTTTGTAAAAGAGCTTTAATCGGTGCAGCGCACCAAAACCTTTGTAGAAGAGCTTTAATCGGTGCAGCGCACCAAAACCTTTGTAGAAGAGCTTTAATCGGTGCAGCGCACCGAAACCTTTGTAGAAGCCAAAAAATTCCGTTCTTGGGCCACGAAATACATGACACGACATGGCAAAAAAACAACAACGCAAGCAGGTTAGCAACCCAAATTCCAATACCGCACAACGCATCGCTGAGCAGATCGGCATCCCTGATTTCTTCCGAAACGTCATGCTGCAAAGCGGGCTCATTTTCGTGTTCGCGTTCCTCCTCTATGCCAATACCCTGCAACACGGTTTTGTGCTCGACGATGCCATCGTCATCACCGACAACATGTACACCCAGCAGGGGGTGAAAGGGGTTGGCGGGATTCTGTCGAAAGACACCTTTTTCGGCTTTTTCAAGGTAGAAGGCAAGGAAGCCCTGGTATCCGGTGGTCGTTATCGCCCCATGACCCTGGTCATATTTGCCTTGCTGTATCAATTGGTTGGCGCTTCGCCTTTTGTTTTTCACTTGCTGACGGTGCTGCTTTTTGCTGCTACCTGTGTGCTGTTTTACCGCACCCTGCTGCTGCTGTTTGGCGGCGCTGAAAACGACAGGGCGCTGTTGTTGTCCTGGCTGGCAGCCCTGCTATTTGCCGCGCATCCGATCCATACAGAAGTTGTGGCCAATATCAAAGGCTGTGACGAAATAGTCACCTTGATGGGGAGTCTTGCCGCCTTGTATTTCGTGGTAAAAGCCTACGATACCGGGCAATCGAAATGGGGCATACTGGCGGGCATTATTTTCTTTTTGGCTTGTCTTTCCAAGGAAAATGCGGCGGCTTTTGTGGTCATTGTTCCGTTGGCATTGTGGTTTTTTAGAGGCAATAGTACTTCTGGCAAACCTTCGGTACTGGCTTCTTCTTTGCCAATTTTTATCGCTTTTGGCGCTTTTTTCCTACTGCGCGGCACCATATTGCATTGGCGCTTTGGTGGCGCGCCCATGGAATTGATGAACAACCCTTTCCTGAAAATTGAAGGAAACCAGTGGGTGCCTTTTGCCGCTTCGGAAAAATTGGCGACCATTTTTTACACACTCGGCAAATACATTCAGTTACTTTTTGTGCCGCACCCACTCACGCACGACTACTATCCGCGGCAAATTGGACTCATCACGTTTAGCAACCCTTTTGCCCTGGCGAGTTTGGCATTTTACGGTTTTCTGGGCTGGTTTGCCATACGCGGCACCCGCCGTCGTGATCCATTGGCATTTGGTATTTGGTTGTATCTGTTGCCGCTGAGCATCGTTTCCAATTTCGTTTTCCCGATTGGCACCAACATGGGTGAGCGTTTCGCGTTCATGCCCTCGCTGGGTTTTTGCCTGATTATTGCGATTTTCCTGAGCAATTTATTCGTCAAAAACCGAAACCTCGCACTCGGTATTTTCGGCGCAGCCATTGTGCTTTTTTCTTTAAAAACCATCACCCGTAACCCTATTTGGGTGAGCAACGAAAGCTTGTTCCTCAACGATGCCGAGACCTCCTTCAACAGCGCCAAACTACAAAATGCCTGCGGCGGGGTGTTATTTGACAAGGCCTCCAAAGAAAAAGACCGGCCAAAACAGATAGCGCTGTGCCAGCGCTCCCTGCGGCATTTGGATCAGGCGATCAAAATTTACGGAAACTACAAAGATGCCTATATCAGCCGGGCGGGGGCTAATTTTACCCTCGGCAACTTCGACGCGGCCATTGCTGATTACCGCCAGGTCATTGCCTTTGTGCCCGACGACCCACGCTTCAAAACCTACCTCTCCCTGGCCTTGCGCGAAGGCGGAAAATACCAAGGCGAACACAACAACAACCTCGCAAAAGCCCTGGAATACCTGACAGAAGCTTGGCAATACAACCAAAAAGACCCTGAAATTGCCCGATTAATTGGCGTGTGCAATGGCGTACAAGGCAAAAACGCCGATGCCATTATGTGGTTCAGCAAAGCCCTGGAACTGGGGCCCGACAATGCTACCTACCTCTGGGATTTGGGTATGGCGTATTCCGCAGCGGGTAATTTGGCGAAAGGCGAAGAGTTCCGGCAGAAGGCGGTGGCGATTGATCCGAAAATTTTGGAGACACGGGGTGGGAGGCCGAAGTAAACTGAGTCCTTTTGGGCTAAATTGGCAACCCTTCCCTAATCATAGTGCATCCTTGATGCTAAACAACTCGTTGTCTCTCATGCTGAAAAACTGGATTGATCGTCGATAACAAGGATTAGCGGTCGTATTTGCGTTTTTATTACAAATATCGCGTTAAAATCGTATTATTGATTTAATTCATCCTACCTTTGTAGTCAAAATTAGCAAAGACATGATTATCAAATTTAGGGTTACAAATTTTAGATCTATAAGAGAAAAAGTAGAGCTTAGTTTGGAAAAAACCAGCCTAAAAGGGCTGAGCTCTAATTATTTCCAAGTTGACAATAGGCTGAAATTATTGAAGTCTTCCATAATTTTTGGTCCCAATGCATCTGGGAAAAGTGGTTTTCTGAGGGCCTTTAAAGCATTAGAATACCTTGTTAAAAAATCTACGTCATTTAAACCCGATGATAAAATTGCTCCTTATGAACCCCATCGATTAGAAAAATCATATTCTGATAATCCTGTCATTTTTGAAATTGAATTTATCAGTAATGGAATACGCTATGAATATTTTCTTTCTTTTTCTCAAAATCAGATTGAAAAAGAAGAACTTCATTATTTCCCAAATTCTGTGAGAACCCTCTTGTTTTCAAGGTTAATTGATAAAGAAATAAAATTTGGAGCAGATTACCGCGGCGGAAAAAAAACAATAGAAAAATTATTGTTGCCCAACCAATTATTCCTTTCTAAAGCGGCTGAAAACAATGTTGAGTCTATACTAGATGTCTACAGATTTTTTGATAATGGTTTGATGGTTTTTCCATTTCTTGAAAATTATAGGGAAACTACATTAAGTAAACTATTTGCACGTAGACTTGCTGAGGATAAGAATTCTAAATTTTCAAAAAGATTTAACAAACTTATTTGTGCTTTAGATACAGGTATTTCCAGCGTTTCTGCTGAAGAAGTTGACTGGAAAAAATATAGCTTTCCAAACAATACGCCAGACGAGTTTAAGTCTCAATTCCAAGAACAGTTTAAGTATGACATAAAAACACAGCATCCACTGTTTGATGGCGAAGACCAAATCGGAAGTGAAAGTTTTGAGCTTGAAGATGAATCAACGGGAACAAAAAGTTTATTTGTAATTGGAGGAATAATCTTGGATGCTTTAGAAACAGGAAGGGTTTTGGTGGTTGACGAGTTTGAAAAAAACTTACATCCTAGTATTACTCAATTTTTAATAAAACTTTTTCATAACCCAACTACCAACCCAAAGTTTGCACAATTAATTTTTGCAACTCATGATATCACGCAATTATCTGATGATAGTTTTAGAAGAGACCAAGTTTGGTTTACAGAGAAAAACGAATTTGGCGCTACTTCACTTTATCAATGTTCTGACATAAAAGGAATTCGTTTAGGAACTCCTCTAGATAAATGGTATTCCTCAGGAAGATTTGGCGCTACTCCTCTTATAAATGATGTTGACTTTTTAATTGAAATGCAAGAAGATGAAGCTTACTAAACCAAATAGGAGGATACTTATTTTATGTGAAGGCGAAACGGAGTATTTTTACTCAAAAGCCTTGCAACAAAAATTACCCAGAAATATTCAGAGATATGTTTCAATAGAAATTAATTATGGCTCTCAAAATGACCCTAAAAGCTTAGCCCAAGAAGCAAAAAGGAAAAAAGAAAAAGCGAGAAAAGATAGGAACCCTTATGAACTAATTTGGATATTTTTTGACAATGATAACTGGCCACAACTATCTGATGCGTTTAACATAATACAGAAGGAAGGGTTTAAAATGGCATACAGCTCAATGTGCATAGAGCATTGGTTTATATTACACTTTGAAAACTGCGGCAAAGCATTTTTAAATGGTGAAGAAGCTTTGAGGTATTTAAAAACCCTTTGGCCTGAATACCATAAAACCAAAATAAATCACTATCAAGTAATTGAAGAAAGGCTCAATGAAGCAATAAATAGAGCAAAAATCCTTAAAAAAAACCTACCCAAAGAAATAGAAAATTATCGTAAAAATCCTTTTTTCACAATTGATGAACTAATAGCTTTTTTTCAAGCGTTGGCAAATGAATAAAGAACATAGGCATAAAAGTGGGTGACGCGCTAAATTGAACGTCAGTGCATTTAAGAAATCTTGTGCTAAATGGAAAAGAAAGTGCTTCTAATCCACTAGTACACACACGAACCGACACATGAACATTTTCCGCTTCTTGCTTTCCAGCGCCATCTGCGCCCTTACGTTTTCCGCCAATGCCCAAATCATGGACAATTTTTCCGATGGAAATTTTGACCAAAACCCGAGCTGGCAAGGCACCGCAGCCAATTTTATCGTGAATCCTGCCGGGGAATTGCAGCTCAACGCCACGGCAGCGGGTACTTCGGTGTTGGCCGTGCAGGGCAATATACCGACCAGCGCAACCTGGGACTTGCGCTTTCGGTTGAGTTTTTCGCCTTCCACCTCCAACATCCTGCGTATTTACCTGATGTCCGATCAAGCTGCTTTGTTGCCAGGAAACAGCTATTACCTTGAAATTGGCGAAACAGGCAGCAATGATGCCCTGCGTTTGTTTCGGCAAGATGGTAGCAGCAGTACCTTGCTCGGTACCGGTGTGGCAGGTTTGGTGGCGGTCAATCCTGACATTCATTTGTTTGTGACCCGCACAGGTTCCGGGAAATGGACCGTTGAAGCTGCCAGCGGTGCCGGCGCATTGGAACAACAGTTTATTGCCACGGACGCGACACACAGCGGCGGCGCGAATCGCTTTTTTGGCTTTCAGTGCGTTTACACCGTATCCAATATCACGCGATATTTCTTCGACGACATCAACATTGCCCTGGGGCCTCCCGACAGCGATCCACCAACGCTGGTATCAGCTACAGCGGATAATGATTTGCAGGTAACCGCTGTTTTTAACGAGCCGCTCAACCCTGTTTTGGCGAGCAATTTCAGCATCACCAATGGCATTGGGCAGCCAAGCACGGCAACCTTGCAACCCGATGGTGTTTCTGTGAAATTAGCCCTCGCAACACCCCTGGTGACCGGAATGTACACCCTGCAAAGCTCGGGCGTACAAGACATTGCAGGCAATGCCAGCACCGCACAAACGGCTGATTTTCAATTTGTAAAAACAGAAACCGCGGCAGAGTTTGATGTCTTGATCAATGAAATCATGGCCGATCAAACACCTTCGGCTGGGCTGCCGGAAGTGGAATGGTTTGAGTTGTACAACCGCTCGGCAAAAACCCTGGATCTGGCGACTTTGCGCATACAAGATGCCACGGGTTCGCCGGTTCCATTCCCAAGTTTCGTATTGGCACCCGGCGCTTACGTGGCCATAACGGCGCTGGCCAATGTGGCTTCCTTACAAGCAGCTACCAGCGGAAAAGTCCTGGGCGTAGCCATCGGCATTACCACACTCAACAACGATACCGACATCCTCACCCTCAGCGATGCCGCGGGCAATGTGATCGACAGGGTTGCATACGATGTCAGCTGGCACACTGATTTGGGAAAAAAAGACGGCGGTTGGTCGCTGGAGCGCGTCAATCCAAATGTGCCTTGTTTGGGTAAAGAAAACTGGCAGTCATGCCCCGTGCTACCCGGCGGTACGCCTGGACTGGCGAACGCCGCTTTGTCGACCGTGCCCGATGTTTCCGCGCCGCGTTTGATACAGGTTATCACCGAATCGGCAACTTCCCTATTGATCACCTTTTCTGAAGGGTTAGATAAAAATGCCGCCCAAGATATTTCTGCTTACAAAATTAGCCCCACGCGCAACATCGCAACGGCGCTGCAACTACCATCCAACCGCGCCCAAGTAAGATTGACGTTGTCGGCCCCGCTGCAACTGGCCACGGTGTACGCGCTGACGGTTGCCAGCAGCCTGACTGATTGCAGCGGCAACAACGTACCCGCCACCGATACCCTATATTTTGGCCTGGCAGAATTGCCTGCGCAACAGGATGTGGTCATCAATGAAATCATGGCAAAGCCCTCACCATCCGTGGGATTGCCCACCGTGGAATGGCTGGAACTGGTGAACCGCTCTTCAAAAATAATAGACCTGGCAACGCTGCGCATCCAGGATTTGAGCGGCTCGCCGGTGACGCTGCCTTCGTTTTTATTGGTTCCGGGGAAAATAATCGCCATCTCAGCCTTGGCCAATGCCGCTGCCCTGAAAGCCAGCACCAGCGGAACGGTGATCGGCACGGGCATGAGCAGCAGTCTGCTGAACGACGACGGGGATGTCATTACCCTTTCCGATTTGAATGGCAATACCATCGATCGGGTGGCGTATGAAAGCAGCTGGCATACCACCGTTGGCAAAGACGGCGGCGGCTGGTCGCTGGAGCGCATCAATTACAACCTGCCCTGTCTGGGCTTGGAGAACTGGCAATCGTGCCCAGTATTACCTGGCGGCACCCCTGGTTTGTCCAATGCCTCCTTTCAAAACACCGCGGATGTCACGGCCCCGCACTTGCTCTGGGCCTTCCCGGAATCGGACAACACCGTATTACTGACCTTTGGCGAAGGCTTGAAAAAAAGCACCATGGAAAACGTGGCTTCCTACCAGTTTTTTCCAAGTCTCAACATCGCCGCGGCCCAGCAACAGCTTAATATCACCCAAGTGCGCCTGATCCTTTCCGACCCCATGGAGGATGATGTGTTGTACCGCGTCACCGTAAAATCCCTGCTGACCGATTGCAGCGGCAACAGCGCCGTGGAAACGGATACCGTGATTGTTGGCAAGCCACAAAAACCTGCGCCGAAAGACATTATCCTCAATGAAATCATGTTTAACCCCGCTACCGGTGATCCGCGTTACGTGGAGTTTTACAACAAGAGCGGCAAAATTGTCGACTGGCGGAAGTGCTACTTCGCCAATTACCTGGGCGGTGTTTCCACCAAACAAATCACCCAACAGCGCATTGCCATTCCGGGGCAATACCATGTATTCACCTCCAATGCCCCCAATGTACGCAGCCATTTTGCCAACATTATCCAGCGGAATGTGCTGCAAAACGACATCCCCACCATGGCCGACAAAGAAGGCGACATCCGGCTGTACTGGATAGAAAATGGTGATACCGTGCTGCTGGATGCCCTGCGTTATTACGACACCTGGCACAATGGCCTGTTTTCCACGGGCGACCGTGACGGCGTAGCCCTGGAGCGCATCCGCTTCGACCAGCCCACGAACGATCCCGCGAACTGGACCTCCGCTTCGTCCACCGTGACCGGCGCACCCGGTACACCCACCTTGCCCAACTCACAGCGCCTAAGCACCAGCAATCCTGCCGAAAACCTCATTATCCTCAACCCTGCCCGGCTCTCGCCCGATGGTGACGGCTACGAGGATTTTCTGGATATCCGCTACACTTTGCCCAAGGTCGGTTATGCGGCTACGATGCGCATTTTCGACAGTGACGGGAATCAGTTAAAGGATTTGGCGCGGCAGGAGCTGCTTGGCACCCAAGGCGCGTTGCGCTGGGATGGCGACACGGAGAACGGCGCGAAGGCGCGGCCGGGGATTCATATTCTTTTTATGGAGATTTTTGGGCCGGATGGGGAGGTTATGAGCTTGAAGAAGGTTTTTGTGGTGGTGGGGCGCTCCAAATAGAGAATGCCCTGCCGGCACAACGCCAACAGGGCAAAAATATCTCTGGTTTCTAATGTCTAAAAAACTTACTGCTTGAAAAAGTAAGTCAGCGTGAGCCGCATGGAATTGGTGCGGATGGTATTCACTTTTGCCACGAAATCGCGGTTATTGTTCAGGTTGCGGGTACCGAAGTAGTAACGCGCATTCACCCGAAAACGTCCCGCGCCAGCGCTGATGCCAACGGCTGGGCCAAAATCAACACCTGTAAAGGCTTCGTTGAGGTCGACGGCTGGGATGGCCTTGTTGATGTTTTCGTAGTCGCCTACGTAGGCATTGTAGTTCTTGTTGTTGAGGTTGTGGAAATGGGAGCCAAAAAAGCCGCCCACTTGCAGGCTGATGGGCAGGGATTTCAGCGGCTTGTAGCCTGCGAACACGCCTGTTTCAAAAGAATTGTAGAAATAGTCGTAGGTGCTGACAACGGGCTGGTCTTCCGGCTGAAAATTAACCGTTTTGGCAGACGCACCTTTTTGCACAAACATGATTTCTGGGGTCAGCTCGAAGTGATCGCCAAAGCCCAGGGAGATGGTGAAGCCGGCAGCTGCACTCAGTCGCCCGGAGGACGTGGTGAATAGGTCAGAGTTGAGGGAAGAGTAGTTGCTACCAAGGGTAAAACCCATTTTATACTGGCTTTGGGCCTGGATAGCGGTGGTGGTAATGGTGGCGACGAGCGCGACGGCGGCAATAATTCTGATGCTCATAAGATCGGATTGAATTTTAGCAAAAATTCTGTGTTAATAAGATTTTGTAAAATTTTATCCGATAAGCGATGTTTGAATTATTGAGTTTTAGAATTTAATTTCGTTGCAAAGGTAACGCCTTAATAATTACCTGCAAGTGTTTTTGAAATATTTTGCAAAAAATATATGCTTTTGCAAAACGACCGTCTGCATCTTAGTTAATATTAATGATGCGGCGGAATGATAAGTGCAATGATGAGGCCAAATTTTGGGAATTGTCGGAAAGTTGACAATCAGGCTGAGCAAAAGAGGCTGGGAGCTAGGACTTTTGGTTTCGATGCTCTTTTTGGTTTCGTGAGCCTAAAGGCTCTCGTCCGGACCGCGTGAACGCGGTGCTACCAGTGCTCCGTGGGCGCATTTGTTTTTAAATTTGTGGCATTTGTTGTTTAGGGGATCCGGTGGAAATTGTAGGAATTGGCTCGAACAATCATTTACTTTGGCATGCGAGGAAATTCGGTAGCATCACGCTCTTAATTCTCAATCTCACATCAAAACGGATACACCCACGAAGCGCCGGTAGCACCGCGTTCACGCGGTCTGGACGAGAGCCTTTAGGCTCACGAAACAAAAACCACATCACCCACTTCAATACTTTTCGACAGAGCCGTTTATTAAGAAACTTCAAAACGCCACGCTACCGACTTCTAGCATCCACCCTATTCGCAATGTATGCAAACAAACAAGCCGTCCAGAACGAAAATAACGAGTACACCAGCGCGGGCTTCACCATACCCTGGTTGCCCAACATATTGCTCGCGATGAGGAAAGCGAGCGTAGTGTTTTGCACCCCGCTTTCCATGGCAGCGGTGATGCGGGATGGATGCGGGAGCCCCATCCGTTTCATGAAAAAATAGCCAAAAAACAGGCAGGAAGCATTTTGCAGCAGGGCATAAGGCGTAATAAGCCAAAAATCAGCAAAATTAAGACCCGCACCGCCTTGCCGCTCTCCGGCAAAAAGCTTGATGGCAAACACAATTGCCAGCAGCACCAACATGATGTATTTGGCGGGCTTGCTGATTTTGGCCGCCGCCCGTGGGAAGCGTCGCCTTATCAGGATACCCATCATGGCGGGTATGATGGTGATAAAGAAAATATGCCCCACCGTGTCCCAAAATGGCAGGTGTAGGTCGGTAGATTTGCCCAGGAAAACGCGCAAGCCGAGATTGACCACAATTGGAATGGAAAACAAGGTCAACAAGCTGTTCACGGCGGTGATGGAAATGGAAAGCGCTACGTTGCCACGCCAGAGGTAGGTCAGGAAACCCGAAGTTGCGCCGCCAGGACTTGCGGCCAAAATGATCAGCCCCACTTTGATCTCTCCCGGAATCGGCGCCAGCAAACTTATCGTAAAAGCGATGATGGGCAAGCCAACCATCTGCGCGCTCAAGGCGGTGAAAAACGCCCGAGGATACCGAATTACCTTCCTGAAATCGGAAAAGGTCAGTGAGAGGCCAACGCCAAACATCACTAGACCTAAAACGGTACCTACAGCAGAATCGACAAAAAATGTGGCTGACAAAATTTAAACAATTTTGGTTTCAGGGTTCAAGGTTAAATGGTTTCAGGGTTTCAGGGTTAAAAGGTTTCATGGTTTCAGGGTTTCAGGGTTTCATGGTTTACGCGGTTGGTTGATAATTTTGAAATGGTATTTCAATGAAAAGAACAAATAGCGTAAACCATGAAACCATTTAACCATGAAACCCTGAAACCTTTTAATCCTGAAACCTTCTCTGACTGCAAATGTAAGGCCTGTAAATAGCTTCCCAAGCCTGGGTGTGTTAATTGTTTTATTATTGTCTCAAGGTTTCACCGCCGCCGCCGTTTTCTTCAACTTCTCATTCAAAAAATTCGTCATCAACGTATACAGGTGAATCTTCGCCTCGTCGCTGCTGATGCTGTGGTTTCGGTTGGGGTATATCATCGTATCAAACTGCTTGTTGTTGGCGATCAATTGGTTGGCCATTTCTGCGGTGTGCTGGAAATGCACATTGTCGTCGGCAGTGCCGTGTATGAGCAGGTAATTGCCTTTGAGCTTGTCGGCAAAATTTACGGGTGAGTTCTCTTCATAGCCTTCGGGGTTCTCTTCGTGCGTTTGCATGTAGCGCTCGGTGTACACCGAATCGTACCATTTCCAATTGGTCACTGGAGCAACAGCAATCGCTGCTTCAAACACATCGCCGCCTTTGAGGATGCAATTGCTGGCCATATAACCACCGTAGCTCCAGCCGAAAATCCCGATGCGCTTGGCATCCACAAAAGGCAGGGTGCCCAGGTGCTTGGCGGCTTCTATCTGGTCGATCACTTCGTAGTGGCCCAGTTGCTTGTAGGTCATTTTCTTGAACTCTTCGCCCCGTGCGCCCGTGCCACGGTTGTCGACACAAGCGATCACGTAGCCTTGTTGGGCGAGCATTTCAAACCACCAGTAATTGTTCCCTTTCCAGGCATCAGTGACCTGCTGACTGCCGGGGCCGCCATACACAAACATGAGCACGGGCAGCTTTTGGTTTTTAAATTGCGGCGCGGTCGGTTTTATCATCCAGCCGTTGAGCGCCACGTTGTCGGAGGTTTTGAAATCGAAAAATTCGACGGGAATACTGCCGTATTCGCTTTGTTTGGCGCTGGCGTTTTCGTTCTTTTCCAGCGAGCGCACCATTTTGCCTTTTCGGGTGTTGACGGCGTATTGGGGCGGCGTATTGATGGAGGAAGCGGTATGCACGAAGTAATCGAAAGTGCTGCTGAATTGGGCGGTGTTGCTCCCATCGAACTTGCTGATTTTTTTCGTTTTTTTGCCCATAAGGGTGGTGGCATACAGCTCCCGCTGCATGGGGTTCTTGGCGGCTGCCTGGAAATACACGAGGCCATTTTTTTCGTCAACACCATAAAAACTCGTCACGTCCCAATTGCCCTTGGTAAGCGCTGCCACTTCTTTGCCCGCCATATCATACCTGTATAGGTGGTTGTACCCGCTTTTTTCGCTTTGAACCACGAAGCCGTTGCCGCTTGCGAGAAAGGTAATGTCGTGTAAATCGAGGTAGTACTTGCTTTCCTCTTCCAGCAAAAGGCTGCATTTGCCCGTGCCAGGATCGGCGAGCCAAAAGCGCTGGGTACTTTGGTGGCGGTTCATCCAGGTGAGGCAGAGCTTGCCCGCGGGTGTCCAGGCCAGGCGCGGGAGATAATCGTCCAAACGACCATCTATGGAAATGCGTTGTGGGATATCAACAGCCAAGGTTTTACCGCTGCTGAGGTCGAAAATATGGGCCGTGACCGTGGCGTTTTTCTCGCCCACTTTCGGGTATTTGAAGGTTACTTCTTCCGGGTAGGTGGTGCCGCGGTACATTTCCATGGTCATTTCCGGCACCTCCGATTCATCGAAGCGGAGATAGGCGAGGCTTTTTCCATCGGGACTCCATTCAAAAGCCCGCACCAGCGAAAACTCTTCCTCATACACCCAATCGGCAGCACCATTAATGATGGCATTCTTTTTACCGTCCGTAGTCACGCGGGTGGTTTTCCCCGTATTGAGGTCATTGAAATACAAATCGTTTTCTACGGAAAAAGCCACTTTGGAAGCATCAGGGGAAAAGTTGGCATCGCGTTGCTTGGCGCCGTCAAACAAGCGCAGCACCTTTTTTGTCTTTTGATCGTACATAAAAAACACCGCCTCTGCGCTTCTGCGGTAAAGCCGGGTCAGGCCCGTGGCCAGCAATATTTTTGATTCATCAGCACTGAAGGCGTATGCGTCAAATTTGCCTTCCCATCCTGCAGCATCGCTTAATGCACTTGCCGCGTCGAATATTACCCCCGATTGGTCGCCTGTGCGCAAGTCGTATTGCAAAATATCCGTTCCTTCGAGCCGGGTATAATGCACGCCGTCTTTTTGAAAATTAAAACCCGGCACTCCTTTGGTGTTAAAGGTGCCTTTCTGCCAAATATCTTCGAGGGTGATAGGCTTTTGGGCTTGGATGGGGGAGAAACTGGCAGCCGTCAGGACAATGGCTGAAAGCAGGGAGAACAGTAGGCCGCGCATAGGTTTCGGTGTATGTATTTGAGAGCTGGATGCTGATTGATGGGTAAAAATAGGGCTTTGAAGCTGCTTGCTGTTGATAAGAGCTGGTTTTTCGGCGAAAGAGCGGAATCTGTTGAAACTTTACCGGAAAAATCCCGTTTTTGTTTATGGCAAAAGGGCTTGAGTTAAAAGGAGAGACCTTGAAAATGTCGCTAAGTTTTATTTCGATTTTCATGGCGAAGACCTTCCAGGTTTTTAAAAACCTGGAAGGTCTAACGCTCGAACGAAATTACAATTTGATCGTTTTTTGTTGCCAACCCTTTTGCCCCCATGTACAGCACTACCTCATAAAATTTCATATCCAGCAACTTATTCCATGAAAAACATACTACTTTTATTACCAATTGCCTGGCTGCTCAGCTGCAAATCGACACAAACAGCGGCAGTGGCTTACACGCCCGACCAACTCCTTCCAACGGAAAAATCAGTGGTTTGGAAAATCACTGGAAATGGCCTGAAAAAGCCGTCCTACCTCTACGGCACCATCCACATGATTCCCAAAGATCAATACGAAATGCCTGATGCCATCCGCGAGGCGCTCGACAACACCAAGCGCGTGACTTTCGAGATCGACATGAAGGAGATGACCAACCTGATGACCCAAATGGGCCTGATGACCAAGGCTTTTATGCCGGGCGGTAAAACGATCAAAGACCTGCTCTCCCCGGAAGACTATACCTTTGTCAAAGGAAAAATGGCGGAAAAAGGCCTGCCCAGCGGCATGATGGAGCGTATGAAACCACTGTTTCTCAGCACCCTTTTCTCCGGCGATGAAGGGGGCGGCAGCCCCACAGACAATAGCGCCATCACCTCGGTAGAAATGGAGCTGTACAAAAGCACCAAAACCCGCCGATTGGAAACAGCAGGATTGGAAACAACCAGCTATCAAATGTCCATTTTCGACAGCATCCCCTACCAGGCACAAGCCAAGATGCTGGTTGACGGACTCCGCGCCTCAGAAACAGACTCCATTGGCGGCGAAAATCAACTCGACCAATTGTTAAAGCTCTACCACGCCCAGGACATCAATGCCATGCAGGCCATGATCTCTGATGAAGGCGAAGGCATGGCGGCTTATGAAGAAATACTGCTCAAAAAGCGCAATCGGAACTGGATTGCACCCATGGGCCGCATGATGCGCGAAAAGCCGACCCTTTTTGCGGTTGGGGCTGGGCATTTGGGCGGTACTGGAGGCGTGGTGGCGCTGCTGCGGAAGGAAGGGTACCGGGTGGAAGCGGCGCAGTAGATTCGGCTATTGGCTGTTGGCTGTTGGCTATTGGCTGTTGGCTGTTGGCTGTTGGCTGTTGGCTGTTGGCTGTTAGCTATTGGCCGTTGGCAGCACATCTTGGGTTCATTTTTTTGGCCTTAAGTTTCAGCACTTTGTTTCATTTATTATTGTGCTTCCTCGCCGTGAAGGGTTTCGGCAGTATCGCGTGAACGCGAACTGCCGAGCATAACTCAAATCAAAAAATGTCCAATGTCCAACAAGGAATGCCCAATGTCCAAGTGGGTGGAACGCTTGGTCTCGTCATAAAACAGGCCAAATACAACGTTTTTTTAGGTTTATCGGGTGAATGAAGTGTATGTTTAATACTTGGAAGTTGGATATTCCTTGTTGAACATTGGACATTGACCTTCTGTATTGCACAGGGAATCTGCTACCGCGCCTTCGGCAAAGTCGCTACGTCAATGAGATTGGCGTTCACGACGTCCGGAAAAGGCCCCCTCACCGGAGCCCCATAGTCTTTGTCTTGTGCGCGGCTATTGCACCTTTCAGGCAAGTTTTTTGATGGAATTTCAGTAGATTTGACGCGCTTCGTGTCTTTCAACCCAGATTTCGATGAAAAAACTACTCGCCTTTTTGCTTTTGTGTTCTATTTCTGGCTCGTTGTTGGCTCAGGTAGATACCGTTCCGCCAGTCCTGGTATGCAATAACAACCTTGCAGTCAATTTGCTGGCCACTTGCGCTGTATCTATTTGGGCGACCGATCTCATAGACTTATCCCTACCCAACAATGAGTACAACTTCCTCCAATTTGGCATACGGCGGCGTTGTACAGGCTCCGGGTTCCCTGAAAATACATACAGTTTAGGTTTCTCTGCTTGTGATTTGGGATTACAACCCATGGAAGTTTGGGCACGCGACACAGCTGGGAATACGAGTTCCTGCCATGTCAATGTTATCATTCAAAGTCCTGCGGGCAATTGCGATCCTTTCAATTACCTGACGACCAATACACCTTCGGGCAACGGCATCCTGCACACGAAAGTTGATGTGCTGGGCATCAGCGATTGCTTTATGGATACCATTGCCATGGAGTACAGCACTTTAGCGTTCCCTGGGCCCTTCAGCTTAGGTGCCGGCTTTCAATACAATTGCTTTTTTACCCCACCCGGCTACACCACCTCTGTCACCCCTTCCAAAACCATAAACCCTACCAACGGCATCACAACCTACGATCTGGTGTTGATTTCCAAGCATATTTTGGGTATTGAACCGCTGGATTCTCCCTACAAATTGATCGCTGCTGATGCCAATCTCGACGGGCAAGTGACGACTTCAGATATTGTATTGCTGCGCAAACTAATACTGGGCATTATCCCAGAATTTCCGCACAAACAATCCTGGCGCTTTGTGGTGAAGAATTATGTGTTCCCCAATCCCGCCAACCCTTTCAACCCGCCTTTCCCGGAATCTTTTGTAGTTCCTTTTACGGATGATACGGGGAATTACAGTATTCATTTCATTGGGGTGAAAATTGGTGATGTCAATAACACTGCCATTCCTGAAAACTAAGACCTTATGAAAAAAACAGCTACTATTTTCCTGCTTTTGTTCGGCTTTTTCGCGCCACTTTTTTCTCAAACAGACGCCGTTCCACCAACCATTGTCTGCAAACAAACCATGCTCGAAGTCAACATAATGCCTACGGGCATGATTTGGCTTTGGGCCGAAGACTACCTATACGACACTTTGTACGATAACGTAAGCACCAACCTGGAAATGGGACTTCGGAAAACATGTATGGGAGTGGGCTTCCCGGAGGAGAGCAGTAACATTGTGTTTTATTACCCTGATTTTTACGACCTGGAAGTTTGGGCACGTGATGAAGCGGGTAATACGGCTTCCTGTACAACCAAAATACGGGTGACGGACTATGATGTTTGTGTTTTACCTCCACTATTTTCAGTTACCCTAAAAACAGAGACTGGTGAGGGCATAAAGCATGCAAACATAGAATTTAAGGGATATGATTGTCGCAGTGATTCTTGTACGTCACAGTCTGGTTACGATGGGTTCCATAATCCTGGACAGTATCAAATCACGCAATGCGGCCCTCAGCCCGGCGGCAGTTTCACCCTTCATCCCCAAAGAAATGATGCCCCACTCAATGGTGTGACTACTTACGACCTTGTTTTAATTACAAAGCATATTTTGGGTATCGAGCCCCTTAATTCTCCTTTCAAACTTATTGCCGCCGATGCCAACCTCGACGGGCAAATCACCACCGCCGATGTAGTGCTGCTCCGAAAGCTTATTCTTGGCATTATTCCTAAATTTCCACATGAGAAATCTTGGCGTTTTGTCAAAAAAGATCATATCTTTCTCAACTACCAAGACCCGCAACACCCGGCTTTTCCGGAAAGGATTTGGGTTCCATTCGTCGATGAGCCGCCCTGGTACAGCAACACATTCAACTTTATTGGCGTGAAAATTGGCGACGTAAATGGAACTGCTGTACCCGGAGATTAAACCATAAACTACTATCCAATGAAAAACACATTTACTTTTCTGCTTTTGCTCGGGTTGTCTGCACCACTTTTTGCCCAAACAGACACCGTGCGGCCCACACCCCCTACAAAATGATCGCCGCAGATGCCAATTACGATGGCAAAATCACGACCCTGGACATCATTTTGTTGCGGAAAGTGATCCTCGGTATTTCCCAAAATATGCCACAAGGAGAATCCTGGCGCTTTGTACCCCGGGATTATGTGTTCCCAACCCGCAAAACCCCTTTGTGCCGCAGTTTCCCACGGATATCTATGTGCCGTTTGTGACAGAGCCACCCAATCTGAGCTACAAGTTCATGGCCATAAAAATTGGGGATGTGAATAATACGGCGGTGGCTAATAACAAGCCTGCGCCACACTAACCTCCCCCCCCTGCCCCCCTCCAAAAGGGGGAAAGGCGCTGCCTTTGGGCCGATCGGCGCTTAAGCGCGGAGCCACCCGGAAACCAGAAACCTTGAAACCGGAAACCTCGCTTCCCAAGCGCGCACGACGTGGACGGATGTTTACAACAGGACAACTCAAGGTAAGGAGTTGTCTGGCTTTCCAGGAATTGATGCAGGAGTGAACGTTTTGGTGATTGCAACACTCGCCCCGCCAAGCCAATGAACAACCTGAAACCTGAAACCTTGAAACCAGAAACCCAACCAATGAACAACCTGAAACCTTGAAACCTGAAACCCTGAAACCTTTTTTTACCTTTGCCCCGTGAACTTCCCACTCCTCATTGCCCGCCGCTATTTATTTGCGAAGCGCAGCACCAATGCCATCAACATTATCACCGGCATTTCGGTGCTGGGCATGGCCATTGGCACCGCCGCGCTGGTGCTGGTACTTTCTGTTTTTAATGGTTTTGAAGATTTGCTTTCCGGCTTGTTCGGGCATTTCAACCCCGAGCTGAAAGTAATGCCCGCCAAAGGGAAAACCTTTGAAATAGACAGTCTGGCGCTGGTAAAAATCCGCGCCTTGTCCGGTGTGTCCATCGTGAGCGAAACGCTGGAGGAGATCGCTTTTTTTGAATACGAAGGCTCTCAGGACTTTGGTGCGCTGAAAGGTGTTGACAGCCTTTTTGCACGGGTGACGGGCATCGACTCCGACACCATTATTTTAGAAGGGAAATACCTGCTGAAAGAAGACGGCCGCAACTGCGCCATCGTCGGCGCGGGCCTGCGCAATAAATTGTCGGTCAATGTCGGCAACCCCATCAGCACCCTGACCGTGTACATGCCCGAAAAGGAAGCAGGCGCGCTCGATAAGCCCTTCAAAACCCGCTTGGTATATCCCGTGGGCACCTTTGCCATCCAGCAGGAATACGACAACCAGTACATCCTCACCAACATTGATTTTATGCGCGACATGCTGGAAGCCATGCCCAATACGGTGTCGGCGCTGGAGATAAAATGCCGCTCAAAAGCCCAGGTTGCCGAGGTAAAGGAACAAGTGCGTGGCATACTCGGTGAGGGCTTTGTGCTCAAAGACCACTACGAGCAAAACGAAGCCTTTTTCAAGGTAATGCAACTGGAAAAATGGATGGGTTTTGCCATCACCAGCCTGATGCTGCTGCTCATGGCTTTCAACACCGTGGGTGCCTTGTGGATGATTGTACTAGACAAACAAAAAGACATATCGGTGCTAAAAAGTATGGGTGCGCACGATAAAACCATCCGCCGCATTTTCCTGATTGAAGGGCTATTGCTCACGGTGTTGGGTATGGGCATCGGCATTGTGCTCGCCATCATTGTGTACGGCATCCAGAAAACCTGGGGCATCGTCACCATCCCGCAAGGCTTTTTGGTCGATGCTTATCCCATTTCCATGCGGCTCAGCGATTTTGTTCCAATTGTGCTGACAGTGCTGGGAATTGGTTTTATAGCTTCTTTGTTGCCTGCGAAAAGGGCGGAGCGGGTGCCTGCGTACCTTCGGGAGGAGTAGTGTTTACTCAAAAAAATACGAATACCCCTTAAACACGGGCGCAAAGACCACATCCTGTGTCAACAAAAACGACTCCTTGTTTATATCGGTGAAATAGCGCACCACGAACGGCTTTCCCGAATCTGGGAAGTAGTCCGTTTGGGTAGGCCAAAAGCGCACAAACTTTTCAGTTCCGTCCGTTTTTTTGATGGTAAAAAGCGCGTATGGCACCAACTGTAGCACCGAATCGCGGAAAGGGTTGGTGGTTTCAAACGCTTCGGCGGCCATATTTTCAAATTGAACCAAATAGCCTTCAGCCCTGCCTTTGCGTTGCGGATTTTTGCTGGCCGGGGTGGTACTGAAAAATGGCCGCACCTTGAATTCTGCTGTCCCGGTTTTTTCCAAAACAAAGGACTCGCTTTTCTGCTGCGGGTATTCTACTTTTATTTCCTGGATATCCTCAGGTTTCTCCGTAAAAACACCACGGTCCCGCCAATCTTCTTCCTTCACCAGATACCGTACCCGCAACGAACCAATAAAAGAAGGGATGTGCATCACATAAGGCTGCTCTGAACCCTCCATGATCATAATAGTGCCGTGCTCATCATTGGTGATACCACCGACGTAGTACGTTTTCATAGCCTTGCCTTTGCGGTCGTAAATCTCGACCTTAATGCCATCCGCTGCAATTTCACGCACCATAAACGGAACAGCCTGGGCAGGCGGAATGTACCGCACGTTGATCCGGTTGATCGTTTCGAGCAGTATCTGTACCGCTGTTGGCCGGGCTTTGTATTTGCCGTTATAGGTCCATTGATCTTTTCCCCGTTCGAGGGTGGCGGTTTGGCCTTTGCGGTCGGCAATAAAGATTTTCCCGATCTCGTCAGGGTTGAGCACCGCAAAATCCATGTCCCAGGAAATACGGGTACCGCTTTTGTTGTTTTTTAGGCTAAAGGCATACCAGGCGCTACCGCCAAGCACAACGAAGAGCGCCGCTAATAGCAGGGTCCGTTTCATAATTGTCTGATTTTGAAAAACATGCGCTAATAAATAACACAGTAAGGGCGCATTGGTTTGGCAAGAATTGCTGCAAAGATACAACTAAAACCACTTTACAACACCTTCCAGCAACCAATTTGCCAAACGTTTTACACCGTATGGCGGCAAGAACATATTGGTATGCGGATAGATGCGGTTTTGGTAGGTAACGCCGCGTTGGTTTGAAAATTCAAGGAAGCCTGTTTCGCCGTGGCAATTGCCGATGCCGCTGTTGTTGACACCACCAAAAGGTAAGTTGGGTTGATAAAAATGAATGCCGCAATCGTTGACAGAACTGCCGCCGGCCCGGGTTTCTGCGAGTAATTTGGCGATTGATTTTTTCCGGCTGCTGAAAACATACAGGGCCAGCGGACGGGGCTTGCTGTTGATGTAGGCAACGGCATCGTCCAGGGTTTTATAGGACTTAACGGGCAGCAGCGGCCCAAAAATTTCTTCTTCCCAAATATTCGCCGCATCCGGCACCTGGGTCAGCACCGTTGGGTCGATGAAGCGCTTATCCGCCACATCCGTGCCGCCAATGTGCAATTTTGCGCCCCGTTTCACGGCATCATCGAGCAGGGCTTTTACACGGCTGTGATGCTTGCCGTTCACGATTTGGCAGTAGTCGGGCGATTGCTGCCGCGCTTCCGGCGTGTCGCCGTAGAATTTTTTTATTTTTTCGGTCAAAAGTTGCACCAGTTTGTCCTGCACGCTTTCCTGTACCAGTACATAATCGGTGGAAATGCAAATCTGGCCCGCGTTCATGCACTTGAGCCAAATGATTTTAGCCGCAGCATGATCGAGGTTGGCGCTTTCATCCACGACGACCGGACTTTTGCCGCCAAGCTCCAGCGTGACAGATGCCAGGTTCGCCGCCGCCGCACGCATCACGACTTTTCCAACAGCAGGGCTTCCCGTGAAGAAAATGTGGTTGAATGGCAAAGCCAACAATTCTTGCGACACCAAAGCATCCCCTTCAAACATGGTCACTTCCTCCGGGGGAAAACAATCGGTAATAATTTTTTTCATCACCGCCGAAGCGTGCGGGGTGAATTCGGAGGGTTTCAGGATGGCACAATTGCCCGCAGCGATGGCTGAAACCAAGGGCGAAATGCACAGGTTGATCGGAAAATTCCAAGGCGCGATGATGAGGCACACACCTTTTGGCTGGTACTGCACTTCCGAAGCCGTGCCGATGAGAAACAGGGGCGTGCCAACACTTTTTGATGTCATCCAGGATTGCAAATGCCGGATGGCGTGCCGGATCTCGCTGGTGACCACACCGATCTCCGTAATGTCCACCTCGGTCGAAGATTTGCCGAAATCGGAAAACAAAGCAAGTTTGATATCGTTACGATATTGTAGCATTGCAGCATGCAAGCGACGCAGCTTGGCGATGCGTTCCGCAGCAGTAGTGCGGCCAATTGCCCACTGGTTTTGGACTTGTGCATCGAAGGCTTGACGGATGGCCGTTTGCTGTTCGGGCGAGAGATTGGGGGCTGCGTTTTGGTCAGACATGCGTAAGGTGATTTAATTTAACCTGCGAAAGTTCGCGCTTTTCTGGGAGATCGAGAATGAAATTTAAAAGCGTATTTTTAAATTTGGTAAAATTCTATATTCACAAAATTTATCGGAATAATGAATTGTTTTTTGCAAAAAAATAAAAATTTAACGATCAAAGTTTTGTTAAAAGCAGAAAAGTTAATAACGTTGAGCATCGAAAAACTACCTAGAAAAACAAAACTATACTAACCGATCCATTCACCACAAAAAAAAATTAGTTTGTATGATTCAGATCAGTGTTAAATCCTTACATTTTCACGCAGACGCGAAGCTTCTAGAATTCATTGAAAAAAAACTGAGGCGATTAGAGCGCTATTTCGATAAGCCCGTAGAAGCAGAGGTACACTTGAAACTTCAAGATACCGGTAACAAAATCCATGAAAAGATCACAGAAGTAAAAATCCATGTTCCCGGCGGCTGGCTGATGGATAAAAAAACGGGCCGAACTTTTGAAGCGGCTATTACAGCCTCCTCTGATACGCTCAAACGCCAATTGGTACGGCATAAGGAAAAAGGCGTTGCCTATTTGCCGAGAGACCAGCGAAATTTGGTATCGTGAGCAGGAGTTTATTGATAAAATTTAAAAAAGTGAGCCATTCCAGACATTGGGATGGCTCACTTTTTTATGCACAACGCCTTGCCCCTGATGAAGCATGACGAATAGAGCGTTCTTTCCATTTGCCGGATGAGCCCCTAGTGGGTCTGCAAGTGTAAATTGGCGAGTAACATCCGAGTTACTGTGCACTACATTCGTCCGTCGAAATTGATTGAATGCTCACTGAGCAAGTGTCGTTTTCTAAAAAAATGTTACGTTAGAATTGGTTGGTCGCGGTTTTACTTGGGCCTCGGGCGAGCTTTGACAACTTCAAAAAAAAGTTGCCAAAGCTGTTCGGCGGCTTGGCCTGGCGGGGTGGTGAGAATTTGTCAACATTTTTTTCAAGTTGACAAATTTGGGCACATGTTCAAATCTTTTCCTCAAATAGGTAGTCATTCTCCCGTCGAAACTGACTTGCAGGCTCCCTACCGCCCCAACGACAACAAATTCGCAAACAGACGATACGCTCCCGGCACCCCCGCCGGCAATTCCCGGAAGAAGGATATACCCGTGTACACATAATACCCTTTGCCGTATTTTGCAACCAACAAAGAACCTTCAGCGGCTTTTTCGCCTTGGTCGTTCATGGAAAGTGGTGCCTCGAAAGCGGGATCCCATTCGCTGGGAAAGTACAATCCGCGCTCCTGCACCCAGCCGTTAAAATCATTGGCGCTGAGCTTGTTTGGTTGGTTGAGCGCCCGGTGATCGGGCAATTGAAAGCGCACCTCAGCAGCTTCGTCGGTAACCCGAGCGCGGGAAATTTTTAACGGAAAAGGTGCCAACTTGTCGGCATCTACCACGATTTCACCACTTGTATTGTATTGGACAATCATGGTTCCTCCCCAATTCACATAATCGAGCAATTGCTGCTGGTGGAAAGCAAGCGCATCCTTGGTATTGTAGGCACGTATCCCCATCACCACAGCATCGAATCTTTTCAGGTTGGACAGCTCCAGATCATGATCCGTCAAAATAGTGACATTGCAGCCCATCTGCGCTAGCGCAGCGGGCACGTCGTCGCCAGCGCCCATGAAATAACCAACGTTTTTGGCTTTTACCTGTAGATCGAAACGGGCAGCATGGGCCGTGGCGGGCAGCAGCACGCTTTGTTGGGGAATATGATCGTATTTTATGTTGATCAATCGGGAGGTGTAGAGTTTTCCACCCACTTCTGCGTATGCGCTCAAGGTGGCTTCAGAGCTGCTATCTGGCGCTTCAACGGTGAATGTGAAGGTTTTCTCTTCCCCTTTCTTGGCGAATTCAAAATTTTCATGTGCGGAGGCGGTTACCCATCTTTTTCCGGGTGCCAGCACCATGGCATTGCCCTTGACATTGTCTCGGCCCGCTTTTACCCGAATGCTTACCTGAAGTTCATTTTTGGTAAACAAATAAGAGGACTCCGTAAACTCTACAAAAATGGGGGGCAACACTTCAAATGGTCGCCAGACTTCCCCGACAGCTGGTTCGCCCGTTTTCCAGGCGAGGTCGGTTTCATATTCCAGTGGAATGCCGTTGATGGTGATTCCCCAGCGCACTTTAGCGTAACGGGGCGTTTCTGGTAGGCCGCGCAATTCCTGTTTCGGCACATTGTACATGCCCAGGGTGGATGCGCTGTTGAGCCAGTAGGGGGCCGTAAAGGGCGCTTTTTCGGGTATGGCAACTGTTTTCGTGAACACCCAGCCTTTGTTGATTTCCAATACTTGGCTGGTAACCGTGTCAAACAACCCAGGCAAGACGCTGACACTCGTCAGCACCACTTCGCTGCCAACGGCACGGCTGATGCATTCGAGGCGGAGATTTACTTTATCGCCTGGCGTGGCTGTCGGATCGTCGCTTGTCGCTTCGAGGTAAAGTCCGAGGCAACCCCGAATGACGGTTTTAATGTCACCCAGTTTTTTATCGCGCCAAAACCCCGCCGGCAAGGTCTTCATCATTTGCATGGCTTTGAGCAAATTTGGAATGGAAGCCGCCGGGTTTTCCGGGCGGAAATTTTGATCGACCTGAGCCAGCAACGCCCCTATAGATTTCCCGCCAGCTACCCGCGACCAGGTGGTGTTTACGCCTTGGAAAATATCCTGCGTGGTGGGCTTGTCGCCTTTCAAAAAATCGAGGTACTCCACCGCCGAACCGCGGCTACTTAACATTCCAAAGCCCTGGCAACGGTGCATAGAGCGGCTTTCAGCGGCGATTTCGCCATTGCTTTTGCCTTTTAAGGGCAGCCATACACCCATATCGATGGGCCAGAGGGTGCTTTTGTCTACCTTTTGAAACGCATCCTGACTGCCGTAGAACCACCAGGAAGTATTGAAAAACTGCCGCCGTGGTTGCCAAGGCTGCACCAGCGACAACTGCTCGGGATAGGCATCTGCCTTGCCTGCCAGGTCAAAAGCATCTGCCGAAAGCATGGCCGATGCCGTGTGGTGGCCGTGGGTATCAAATTTTGTATCGTTGGAAAAACGGTTGATAACCACATCCGGCTGAACCTTGCGGAAAGCCCAGACGACATCCGACAATACTTCGTCTTTGTTCCAAATATCAAGTGTCTCGTCGGGATTTTTGGAATAGCCAAAGTCGTTGGCGCGGCTGAAAAGCTGGCTGCCGCCATCAACAGAACGGGCCATAAGCAGCTCTTGGGTGCGCAATACGCCCAGCAATTCCCGGATTTCCGCACCGATCAGGTTTTGTCCACCGTCGCCGCGGGTCAGGGATAGATAGGTGACATCATACAGTTTTTCATTGCGCAAGTAGCTGATCATGCGGGTGTTCTCATCGTCGGGATGAGCAGCCACGTACAGCACCGCACCCAATACATTGAGTTTTTTGATCGCCATTTGCAGATCAGCGGAATTGGGTTTGGCTGGCTTTTGCGCTGATAAGAAGAGCGGGAAAAAGAGGAAGGGGAGAAGTAAGGATTTGTTCATGGAATGACGGTTGACGGTGGACGGTGGACGGTTGACGGTGCACATCACTTGTGTTTTTACGTAGCATTGTGTTTTAGCCCCATGGTCAAAATTTAACGCAAAGTGCTGAAACACAAATTTCAATTTGAAAAAGAATGCTGTGCACTAATCACCATTCAACCAATCACCAATCACAACTACAGGACGGTGCTATGACAGTTTAGATGCCTGAAACTGGCCCAATGCTGCCACGTATTTTCCGATGATATCAAATTCAATATTGACCTTATGGCCAGGGCGAAGATGCTGAAAATTGGTGTGTTCCCAGGTATAAGGGATAATGGCGACTGAAAAAAGGTCGTCTTTGGGGTTCACCACGGTCAGGCTTACACCGTTGATGCAGACAGAGCCTTTGTCGACCAGCAGGTGTTGCGCGGTTGGGCGATAGCGTAACGTGTATTGCCAGGAGCCATCCGTTTCAAGGACTTCGACGCACTCGGCCACATCATCTACGTGGCCCTGCACCATATGCCCATCAAGGCGGCCGCCGATGGGCAGGCAGCGTTCGAGGTTGACCAGCGAACCAACTTCCCAAGCACCCAGGTTGCTGCGCCGCAAGGTTTCTTCAATGGCCGTGACGCGGTGGCAGCTGTTTTCCAGCGCCACCACGGTGAGGCAAACCCCGTTGTGGCTTATACTTTGATCAATTTTTAACGCAGCTGAAATGGGGCTTTCCACCGTGAAATGGACGTTGGAACGATCCTTTTCGATGGCTTTTACGGTACCAAGTGCTTCAATAATGCCTGTAAACATTTTAAAAAGGGTTTCGGGTTTCAGGTTTCAGGGTTTCAGGTTTACGCGGTCTGTTTTGTATCTTGACACGTAATTTCAAGAATGATAACAGATCAGTAAACATATAAAGAGGATTCTGGTTTCAGGGTTTATGTGATCTTTTTGTTCTTCATTAACCAATGCTAAGAGCAGCGCCAACCATGAAACCTTTACCATGAAACTATGAAACCCTTTTTTATGAAAAACATCCTCCTTATTTTCATTCGAAACCCTGAATTGGGGAAGGTAAAAACCCGTTTGGCCCGCACCTTGGGTGATGTAGCAGCGCTTCGAATTTACCATATTTTGCTGGAAAAAACCCGCGCTGCTGCCTTGGGCGCTACGGCTGAAAGGCATTTGTACTATACGGAAGCGGTGGCTGAGCAAGATGATTGGCCCTCGGCTTTATTTCAAAAACGCCTGCAATCGCCGGGCGATCTTGGGGCGCGGATGGAAGCGGCGTTCCAAAACGCCTTTGTGGAAGGTGCTGATAAGGTGCTGATTGTTGGCAGCGATTGCCCGGAATTGAGCGGCGAGATTTTGAATGCCGCTTTTGAACAGCTCGATACCGCTGATTTTGTTGTAGGACCTGTACCGGATGGAGGCTACTATTTGTTGGGGATGCGGGCCATGGAGGCCAGTGTTTTTCGCGATATTGCCTGGAGTACGGAGACGGTGCGGGCGCGTACGTTGGAGAAAATTGCGGCGCTTGGGAAGTCTTTTGCGCTGTTGCCGGAACTGGTGGATATTGATGAAGCGGCGGATTGGGCGGGGTATTTGGAACGCTTTGAAGACAATAAAAATAGCACTAAAAAAATATATGTCAACAAAACGCCCATTCTCCCAACTTTTTAAAAAGCAAAAAGACTCAATTGTTCCAATAATTTTGAAATCCCGCTTTGTTAATGCTTCCGAAAATTTACAATAAATTCATTTTTCCACAAAAAACGCGTAATTTTGCAGCTTCAATCAGGCATTTTCCTTAATTAACGATGCCATTGCGCACGCTTTCCCTCTTCTTACACACTTTGGAGATGTCGACCCCGCTCGGCAAATGGAAAGGCCGCCCTCAATCTCAATTTGTTTCCCCGCTTTTTTTCTATTTCACCGATACCCGACAACGGCGCGTGAACTAATTTCCTATTCGCCAGTTTTGCCATTTGAATACTTTCATCCGCCCAAGCTTCAACTGATACAAAATCGGGGTTTTCTATTTTTTAAACTACCCCAATCCAAAAAAGCCACTCATCTCTCATAACGCATCACTTATAACTCATCACTCAAAAATATGTCCCTCACTCGTTTTAACGCACTCCAAACTATGGAGAGCCGCTTGGAGCCTTTTTCAACAGACTTTGAAGAAGGTGTTGCGGAAAAGATTGCTTCCTATTTCGCTGAAAACGTCTTCAACGACGAAGCGATGAAAAGGCATTTGCCTGAAAACGCCTACCTCACCGTTAAAGCCGCCGTACAGAGTGGGCAAAAACTCACCCGCGACATCGCCGACATCATCGCCGTTGGCATGAAAAACTGGTCGGAAGAGCACGGTTGCACGCACTTTGCACACTGGTTTCAGCCGCTGACAGGCAAAACAGCCGAAAAGCACGACTCCTTCTTTACCCTCACACACGACGGCCGGGTCATCGAAGAATTCACGGGTTCTGCACTCGTGCAACAAGAGCCTGATGGCTCCTCCTTCCCTTCCGGCGGCATGCGCAGCACTTTTGAAGCGCGTGGCTACACCGTATGGGATCCAAGCAGCCCGGCTTTTATCATGGAAGTTGGCGAAGGAAAAACCCTTTGCATCCCGACCATATTTGTGACCTACGGCGGCGAGGCTCAGGATTACAAACTCCCACTGCTGCGCTCACAGGCTTTTTTGAATGACGCTGCGGTGCCAGTAGCACAGATGTTTAATGAAAACGTCACGAAAATAATCGCGACCCTGGGCTGGGAGCAGGAATATTTTGTGGTAGACGATGCGCTGTTCAACGCCCGCCCCGACTTGGCCATGACCGGCCGCACCCTCTTAGGTCGCCCAGCTGCAAAACACCAGCAATTGGAAGACCACTACTTCGGGTCCATCCCCGAGCGCGTGTATGCGTTCATGCGCGACCTGGAAACGGAGAGCCATAAATTGGGCATCCCGGTGCGTACCCGCCACAATGAGGTGGCGCCAAGCCAGTATGAAGTAGCGCCCATTTTTGAAGAAATCAATGTGGCGGTAGACCACAACCAATTGTTGATGGACTTGATGGAGCGCGTCGCCCGGCGGCACAAACTGCGGGTATTACTGCATGAAAAGCCGTTCGCTGGCGTAAATGGTTCCGGTAAGCACAACAACTGGAGCCTGGCCGCCAATACAGGTGTCAACCTGCTGGCTCCGGCCAAAGTGCCCGGCACCAACCTGCGCTTTGTTACTTTTTTTGTGAACACCATCGCCGCCGTGCACAAATACGCCGACGTGCTCCGCGCCAGCATCGCACACGCCGGCAACGACCACCGGCTCGGTGCCAACGAAGCGCCACCTGCCATCATATCGGTATTCATCGGTGAGGCCCTGACCAACCTGCTGGATGAAATCGCAGAAGGCAAAAATCAGAATAACCAGGAGGTGGAGCGCGTGCTTGATCTAATCTCCAAACTGCCCAACCTCGAGCTCGACAATACCGACCGCAACCGTACTTCCCCTTTTGCTTTCACGGGCAATAAATTCGAAATCCGCGCCGTGGGCAGCAGCCAGAACTGCGCCGGCCCAATGGCTGTAATGAATGCCATGATGGGCTTGCAATTGGTGGAATTCAAAGCCGATGTAGACGCATTGGTGGCCAAAGGAGAAACCCAGGACCTGGCTATTTTGTCGGTCATCAAATCGTATATCCGCAAATCGAAGGCTATTCTGTTTGAAGGCAATAACTACTCCGATGAATGGAAAGAAGAAGCGGCAAAACGCGGCTTGAATAACTTCGCCACAACACCAGAAGCGCTGGATGTACTGGGCAATGCGCTTGGACAAGAGCTTTATGGAAAATCGGGCGTAATGAACAAAGTAGAGCTGGATGCTTACTACAATGTTCAGTTGCACGGCTACGTAACCAAACTCGACATCGAAGCAAAATCACTGGAGGAGCTGATCAACACCTTTGTGGTTCCTGCTGCCATGCGCTACCAGAAAGAACTGGCCGACAATGTAGCATCACTGCGTTCTATCGATATGGTACAAGGTGCCAAAATGCAAATGGAACTGCTGCGCCGCGTATCTGCCGATATTGAGGCCATCCACATCGGTTTGAAAAAGATGAACGATGCCTATGAAAAAGCGCACAGCGCAGGTTCAATCCGGGCTGAAGCTGAAATTTTCTGCCACGAGGTAAAACCTGAAATGGAAGCCATCCGCGAAGCGGCCGACGACCTCGAAGGCGTAATAGACGACCAGTACTGGCCATTGGTGAAGTACCGGGAGTTGTTGTTTATACGGTAGACGGTGGACGGTGGACGGTGTGGACGGTGGACGGTGTTTACCAGGTTACATGGAATAATAAAAAAACAGGCAGTGCCAGATTATCTGGGGCTGCCTGTTTTTTTTCATGCTTTTCAAAAGCTTATTGATTGATCTCTTCCAGTAATATATTCAAATTAAACTTCGCCTTATCCAACACTTGAATATCAGTAGACCAGTCAAAAGTCATCGGTTTTTGATCTGGGGTAAATATGGTTGTCTTTTGATCGCTGGTAAAAATCCATACAACCTGCTTTACGCCAAAAGCAAAATAATCGGCTACTTTGCGGTAAATATAGGTCATATCAGATGATTCGCTGGTATCCGCTTCTACATCTATTTCGACAATAGCATCGGGTGGGAGACTTGAATAATTTGGAGACAGCACAAAATTTTCAGCGCGAAAAACAGCAATGTCTGCATCCCGGCGGCGACCCTTTCCAAGTTTTAAGCCTTGTTCACCGCTTGTAATAACATAGCCTATTGGCTGTAATTGTTGGTGTAGCAACATGCCTATGTGCAATTTCAGCCATGCTTGCAAGTTACTGTCTCCCATTATGTCATCAAGGTTTTTTAGGCCACTCAGCACATCCTGGTATCCCTTATAATAAATAGGGTTTCCCGCATCTAGTTCATAAATGAGTGCTTCAGGAACAGCCTGCTTTGGAGAGCGCTTTGGTTCTGATGCTGCGGATGAAGAAGCTGGTATTGGCATAAGATCAAATTTTAACAAAAATAAGGATATTTTTTAAGTGCCACAACTAAGATAGTCCAAATAACTGGCGCAACATCGAAAAAAACTTTGGCAATTCAAATGGATGTAGGAAAAGGGCATCATCAAAGGTGCTTGACTTGGGATGGCCACAAAAGTCTGGAATTGATGGGGGCAGCGCAGGTTCAATTTCGAATCCGTTGCATGAGACAGCTAGATTCGTAAATTCAAAAGTGAGGGGTGCATACTTCCTTACATCCTTAGGCCGAATATGCTCAATGTGGGAAGGATGCAAGATAGGAGGGCTCGCATGGTGGTCGTCTTTTTGTGCCTTTATCCCTTTTAAATTCACTGCCCTTTAATTTGCTATAGGGTTCGTATACATATCCCATTTTTACTGGGAAATAGGCACCGATTAACGATTCATCAGTAGCAATTTTCAATACTTTTTGAAGGCCACTTGTCGCTTCCAGCTTTAATGAAAATTGCTGAATTAGCTCAAAGGATTTAGCGTTTTCGTGCAGAATATCTGCCTCTAAACGCTTCCATTGCTCAGAACCGGGGGTCAACTTCAATGCTAATTTCTGCTTTGTCTGGTATTGGGTTAAATCTCTTGTAAAGGCACGTAGCAATCACCTCCAAAACCGTCGTTTTCCCACAACCATTCACTCCCGCAAACACAACAGTATCCAGCGTTTTACCATCCGCATCCGTGAAATCAAATTCCACATCATCGAAGATTTTATAATTCTTAATGGAGAGCTTTCGTATTTTCATGTGTTGCGATTTTACGTACAAAACTAATACCTTTCTCGCTACAATTATGTTTTGGGCTCTTATATCCCCTAAAAATGCACCCACCCCTGCGCCTTCAACGCATGCAAATTCCCACCCTTTGTATTCAACTTAATCCCAAACTCCGCCTCCATGATCTCTCCGGCAATGTAGATATCGGGCAGGTACTTCACCTTTTCAATATCCTCGGGGCGAATGGTGAACAGCAGCTCGTAATCCTCTCCGCCGTTGAGGGCGCAGGTAACGGGATCGAGTTTGAACTTCAAGGCCAATAGTTGCGCATCAGGGTGAATGGCCACGCCGCTTTCTTCGATGAGCGCGCCCACCTTGCTTTGTTTGCAAATGTGGAATATTTCGGAAGCCAGGCCGTCGGAAATATCGATCATCGAGGTGGGCCGCAAATCAATTTTGTGAAACGTATCGATCATGTCGCGCCGGGCTTCTGGCTTCAGTTGCCTGCCAATGACGTATTTCTGTTCCTCAAAATCGGGCTGTGTTTCTGGGTGCTCCTGCCAAATCTGTTTTTCCCTTTCCAGCAATTGCAAGCCGAGATACGCCGCACCCAGATCGCCCGTGATGCATATAAGATCGCCCACACGCGCGCCGGAGCGGTAACTGAGTCGCTCTTTCTCGCCCTGCCCAATAGCCGTGACGCTGATGGTCAGGCCCTTGGGAGATGAAGTAGTGTCACCGCCGACAAGGTCTACATCATACGTCTCGCAAGCGAGTTGAATGCCCGCGTAAAGGTCTTCCAGCGCTTCCACAGAAAAGCGATTTGAAATAGCAATAGACACGGTGATCTGTTTGGGGATCGCGTTCATCGCGTAGATGTCGGAAAGATTCACCACCACGGCTTTGTAGCCCAGGTGCTTGAGCGGCATGTACGCCAGGTCGAAATGGATGCCTTCCACCAGCATATCGGTGCTGACGACGGTGCAAAACGCGCCGTTTTCGATGACGGCAGCGTCGTCGCCGATGCCCAGCAGGGATGATGGTTGCCGGAGCGGGAATTCCTTGGTGAGGTGCTCGATTAGGCCGAATTCGCCTAAGGTATTTACGTCGGTACGTTGCATAAGTATGAGTATGCACAGGGCGTATGCCCTATGTTAATGGTTACGCCCTTTCAGGGCTAGGATTAAGTGGGGTAAGATGTTCCGTGACTTAACCGCGTTTCTACAAGAAGGTTGTAGTTCACTTCTTCTTCATCTCCGCATAAAACTTATAAAAATGCGGAATCGTTTCAATCCCTTTATAGAAATTGAACAGTCCATAATGCTCGTTCGGCGAGTGAATATCGTCGGAATCAAGGCCGAAGCCCATGAGCACAGATTTGGCATTCAGCACCTGATCGAACATGGCCACAATAGGGATACTGCCACCGCCGCGCTGTGGCAGGGGCTTTTTACCAAAGGCTAGTTCCATCGCTTTTTCAGAGGCTTTGTACTCCACAGAATTGGTGGGCACCACCACCGGGTAGCCGCCATGGTGGGCCGTTACTTTTACTTTTACGGATTTGGGCGCCAAACCCTCGAAGTGCTTTTGAAACAGCTTTTCGATCTTTTTCGGGTCTTGGTCGGGGACCAGGCGCATAGAGATTTTAGCATAGGCTTTGGAGGGCAGCACCGTTTTGGCACCTTCGCCGATGTAGCCGCCCCAGATACCGTTGACATCCAGTGTGGGCCGTATGCCCGTATGCTCAATGGTGGTATATCCTTTTTCGCCCATCAGCTCCGAAACGCCCAGGTCTTTCATGTACTGTTTCGCGTTGAAAGGGGCGGCATTCATCATTTTGCGCTCCTTGCTGCTCACTTTTTCTACGTCGTCGTAAAATCCTTTCACCGTGACATGACGCTTGGTATCGTGCAGGGAGGAGATCATGTCGCAAAGCACATTGATAGGATTGGCCACCGCGCCGCCGTACACCCCGGAATGGAGGTCTTTGTTCGGGCCAACGACTTCCACTTCCATGTAGCAAAGCCCGCGCAAGCCCACCGTTAGGCTTGGCGTTTTATTGTCGATAATACTGGTGTCGGAAATGAGCACCACATCGCAGGCGAGTTTCTTTTTATTTTCCTTGCAAAACTTCTCCAGGTTCTTGGAGCCTACTTCTTCCTCTCCTTCAATCATAAACTTGACGTTGCAGGTCAGGGTTTTGGTTTCCATCATCATCTCAAAAGCTTTGATGTGCATGAAAACCTGACCTTTATCGTCGCAAGCACCGCGGGCGAAAATGGCCCCCTCGGGATGTAGCTTGGTTTTTTTTACCACAGGTTCGAAGGGCGGGCTGTCCCAGAGTTCTACCGGATCGGCAGGCTGCACGTCGTAGTGGCCATATACCAGCACCGTTGGCGCTTCAGGGCTTATCATTTTTTCACCATAAACAATGGGATGGCCCGCTGTTTGGCATACTTCTACTCTGTCGACACCAACCGCCGTGAGGTGTTTTGCCGTGGCTTCTGCCATGCGTTGTACATCGCCCGCATATTTAGGATCGGCGCTAACGGATGGAATGCGCAATATTTCGAGCAGTTCTTTAAGAAAACGCTCTTTGTTTTTGTCGAGATAAGTGTTGAGTTCTTTCATATTAAATTGGCTGATGGCCATTAACTGTTAGCTTTTGCTTTTGGCTGCACTGAATTTGTAGTATTATTTAGTAAAGATTTTCAGCACCCAATCTAAAAGATTTGGAATGAAATGAATTAGGTGCTGGAACTCAATGCCAAAATATGGAACCCACGCTGTGCAGCCAACAGCCAATGGCCAACAGCCAATGGCATTTTAGCGCGAAGTTCCCTTTTTATTTAAAACTTGACGAATAATTCCTCAATATAGTTGAATATTGTATTCCGAATTGATTTATCTTATTTGGTCTCGTGGATTTGTTGGGTGCGGGCTGGACTTGGATGGCGCTTCGCAACGAGCATGGTTAGTTTTAGGTAAAACAAATTTATGGTGCCGGGCGATGAAGGCTTATTTGATTGGCTACCTTTGCATCATTATGAGTCATCCCGACTTTTCAGTACCCCTGTTAAGACTCGACAACGCTACATTCTAACCCACTGATACCCACCACATAATGATCAAAATTGGAATAATTCGAGAAGGGAAAGTGCCACCCGATGCCCGTGTGCCGATGACTCCGGAACAATGTGCAGAAGCGCAGGTCGAATTGCCCATCCGAATTGTGGTGCAAGCTTCGCCCATTCGCAGTTTTAAAGACAAGGAATATACAAAGCACGGCATTCGTTTGCAAGAAGACCTCAGCGATTGCGACGTGTTGTTGGGGGTTAAAGAGGTGCCGATCGAGCAGCTTATGTCGGACAAGACCTACCTGTTTTTTTCCCATACCATAAAAAAGCAGGCGTACAACAGGCCGCTCATGCTGGCTTTCCTTGAAAAAAACATCCGTATGATCGACTATGAGGCCCTGACTGATAACCGGGGCGCCCGATTGATCGCGTTTGGGTTTTATGCTGGGATCGTTGGCGCGCACAACGCGCTGTGGACCTGGAGCAAACGAACAGGACAATTCAGCCTGCCGCGCCTCAGCCAAAGCCATGATTACGCCGAAGTGCTTGAAGTGTACAACCAGCTCAAGCTGCCGCCGTTGCGCATTGTGCTCACGGGCGGTGGGCGGGTTGCTTCCGGTGCAGCCAAAAATTTGAACGATATGGGTATCCGACAAGTCAGCCCGAAGGAGTTTTTGGAGCAAGATTCCCCTGATGCTGTATTTGCCCAAATCCATGCAGCTGACTATGTAGAACGCCGCGATGGACTGCCGTTTAAAAAGGCAGATTTTTATGCCCACGGCGAGGACTTTCAGAGCAAATTTGCCCCTTATTACCGCAGGGCCGATATTTTTATCAACGGTATTTTCTACGACCCCAAAAGCCCGAAATTTTTTACGGCAGAGGAGGTACAACAGACAGCGTTCAACATTCAGGTGATTGCTGATATAACCTGCGATATTATGCCCGACTCCTCTGTGCCATGCACCATCAGGCCCAGCAAAATCGCCAAGCCAGTGTATGGCTACAGTCGAAAAACTGGCACGGAAACATTGCCCTTTAAACAGGATTCTATTGACGTTATGGCGATAGACAACCTGCCTTCAGAATTGCCACGAGATGCTTCGGCTTTTTTTGGAAGGCAATTGTTGGACAAGATTTTACCAGAACTTTTGCAGGGCGGAAAAAGCCCCGTTATTCGACGGGGAATGCTCACAGAAGGGGGAAAGTTGACGGAAGAATTTAGCTATCTGGCTGATTACGTCGCTGGTTAACTTGAACGATGAGCGGCTTCCTCCTGCACCAAAAAGAACCCGTCGCTGCCTTGCGCCTGGTACAGGGGCATTAAAATAAAGGCGGTTTTTTCAGCCAATAAAGCTCCCCTGATATCATCGGCGAGGTGTTCTCCCTGCTGTACTTTTTGAAAATTGACGTACCCGGGGCGCATTTTAAAAGCGTCGCCAGGTTTGATGTGGTGGGCATGAATCAAACGTGTTACCCTTGGCAACTCGGCGAATGATTTCTGTAATATCTTTTCATGGGGGCTTCTCAGGTTCAGATCAGTGACACAGGCTGCAAAATGGAGGGCATTAAAAATAGCGGAAACGGAGCGATTGACGGAAAGCGATTCATCATGTTGCCCGGCTTCATAAGCCACACAAAGTGTAGGCGCTGATGCTGTAACAGTTGAAAAACCTCCTTCAACGGCAAAACGCAACAAGGTGCCTTCCACCCGGTCAAAGAGGTTAAGAATCACGGGGGCATGCAGGGCTTTCGCAAATTCCAGGCTCAGCGTTTCATCTGTTGGAATACTAAAAATTCCGCCTCCTGCGGAGGTCGTGTGCAGGTCGAGCAGCAGGATTTTCTCTGGTTTTGTTTGGCCGATTTCATCATTTATGCTGTGGTAAAGTTGCATAAACTCCATATCCTCGGCCAGTAAATCAGCCTCGTTTTTCCCAAGCAACTTATTTAACTGCTCCTTTTTCCATATCCGGTTGAAATCCCGTTCGACAAAACGGCGGCCTGTGGTATATGCTTGTAAGTTGCCAATAAGCCCGATAAACTTTCCTTTAAAATCCAAGGCTGGCATGTTTTCCAGCATCTTGAACACTTCTTCCAAGGCGTGAACGCCGGCGGGTTCATTGCCATGAATAGCAGCTGTAACAATAACCAGCGGCCCGGGGGTATGCCCCCCAAATGTGCCAATAATTCTATCTAACATTAAGCAGGAGTCCGGCTTTCTATAAAAGCAGGTTTTAAAAAGACAACGGCCTTCAAGCGGTGAAAGCCTGAAAGCCGTTGCCTGAAATAAAACACTTTATTTCTTAGTCTTTTTACTTGCTGTTTTGGCGGGCGCACTTGCTCCGCTTGTTTTTCTTGATGCCCGTGCTTTTTCAAGTATTTCTGCGCGGGTTAGCTTTGGCGCTGCTGCTTTAGCGGCTTTGGCTGCCTCTATCTCCTCCTTAGTGCGGCGTACGCGTGTGTCCGGAGCCTTAGCTGCTTTAGCTGGCTTGGCAGCCCCTGCCCCTGCTGCTTTTCGTGATGCCCTTGCTTTTTCGAGTATTTCAGCGCGGCTTAATTTGGGCGCTGCTGCTTTAGCGGCTTTGGCTGCCTCTATCTCCTCTTTAGTGCGGCGTACAGGTGTGTCCGGGGCCGTAGCTGCTTTAGCCGGTTTAGCAACTTTAGCTGGTTTGGCAACTTTAGCTGGTTTGGCATCCCCTGCCCCTGCAGCTTTACGTGCGGCCCGTGCTTTTTCGAGTATTTCAGCGCGGCTTAATTTGGGCGCTGCTGCTTTAGCGGCGTTGGCGGCGGCGATCTCATCTTTGGTGCGGCGTACGCGCGTTCCTGGTGCAGCGGCAGCTTTGACGGCTTTAGCTGGCTTGGCAGCTTTAGCTGGTTTAGCGGCTTTAGCTGGCTTGGCAACTTTAGCTGGCTTGGCAACTTTAGCTGGCTTGGCAACTTTAGCTGGCTTGGCCGCTTTAGCTGGTTTAGCGGCTTTAGCTGGCTCGGCAACTTTAGCTGGTGTAGCGGCTTGAGTGCCTGCTGCTGCTTTTCGAGATGCCCTTGCCTTTTCGAGTATTTCAGCGCGGCTTAGTTTGGGCGCTGCTGCTTTGGCGGCGTTGTCAGCGGCGATTTGATCTTTGGTACGACGCACGCGTGTGCCCGGGGACGTAGCAGCTTTAACTGGCTTAGCAACTTTCGCTGGCTTGGCTGGTTTGGCTGGCTTAGCAGCTTTCGCTGGCTTGGCAACTTTCGCTGGTTTAGCAACTTTCGCTGGTTTAGCGGCTTGGGTGCCTGCTGCTGCTTTACGTGCTGCCCGCGCTTTTTCGAGTATTTCAGCCCGGCTTAGTTTGGGCGCTGCTGCTTTGGCGGCGTTGTCTGCTGCGATTTGCTCCTTGGTACGGCGTACGCGTGTGCCCGAGGACGCAGCAGCTTTCACTGGCTTGACGGCTTTCGCTGGTTCACCGGTGGCAACTGTTGCCTTACTAGGACGGCCACGTTTTTTAAGTATTGTAGTGTCTGTTGTCGGTTTGGCGGCCTTTGGTGCTTTGGTGGCAGCAGGCTTTGCTGTTTTGGCGGCACTTCGGGCAGCATGGGCTGCACGGATTTTTTCTTTATGCTCCTCACTCATCACTCGATTTTTACGGGCGACAGGACTAGCTTTAGACGCTTTTTTTACAACCGTATCCGCTTTAGGCGCTGCTGTATCGTCACCTTTATCTGCCTCAGCTTTAGCTACTTTTATAGCCTTTGATGCTTTGCCAGAAGCTACTATTTTTATATGTGCCAAATGGTGTTTGCTATGCCAGGCATATAGCGCAATTGCTTCTTGCAGTTGAATTGTCCTTTTACTTACAGGATGAAAATAACCGCGTTCTAAATCCTCCTCCGTAAGCGAAGATAGAAACTGTACCCAGCGTTCGTGCAGTGCGCTTAGCAATTTAATAGACAATTTAGCGGAACCGTGCTTGCCGTCTTCCATTTCTGCCCAAAGCTGTTCTTCATAAGGCTTTACGACAGGAGTGTTTTCTGTAACCGTCAATTTCATGCGTATGTACGCATTCATGTGGCTATCTGCGAGGTGGTGAATAACTTGACGGGCAGTCCAGCCATTTGGTCGATATGGTTGGTCGAGCGCGCCGTCGCGCAGTTTTTTTACTGCTTTTTTCAGATTCTTCGGAAGGGCAGCAATTTCTTTGATGTGCTTGCGCGTATCATCGATGGTGTACTTTTTTCCGTATTCGAAATTGCCAATTGGGTATCGAAGTGCAATGAGATCTTTCATAAAAAATTTAATGAATGGAAAGTATTTTTAAGAAAACAGGTTGAGAGAATATAAGTTCGGAGAATTGTTGTTCAAGTTTATGATTTCAGGATGTATCTTTCCAGCGCCAAACATAACGGCAAGCAACCGTGCGCCATGGGCGCCACGGTTCAGCGAGTTCAAGCATTTTGTTTTTTAGATCTTTACCCGTTTCTTGAAGCCCAAAAATTTTTGCCATACCTTGTTGAATGCCCAAGTCACCCACAGGAAACACATCTGGACGAGCCAGTGAAAACATCAACAACATCTCAACGGTCCAAACGCCTACTCCTTTGATCTGGGACAGGTACTGGATAATGTCATTGTCGCTCATTTCGTGCCAGTTTTTATTTTCTAAATCATACTGCATAGAAAAGTGTGCAACGTTTTGAAGATAGTTGGCTTTTTGATTGGATAATCCTACACTGCGCAGGTGTTCTGTATCGAAAGTGATGAGTTGGTCGGGATGCGGGTATTTATCAGGGAAGAGTAATAGAAACCGGTTGAAAATAACAGTAGCAACTTTTACACTTAGCTGCTGCGGTACAATAGAGTCTAAAAGGTCGAAATAAATTCTTTGGGAAGGCGTGAAATCAGGCATTTTAATAGCATGCATTACCCGGCTTATATTGGGTTCTTTATGCAAATGTTCTATTGCTACTGCTAAATTCATGCACCAAGGTAATCGTTCTTTAATAATTAACTCAATTTTAATTTAAATAACCAATTGGTCATTCAATATTTCAAACACTCGAATTCTATGGGATTTCAAAAAGTAACCACAGTAGACAGTAAAAAAGAGATGCAGCAATTTGTGCGCAGCCTCCTCGACGATGTACAGGCATTCGAGTATATGCTTGCCAACGATTGGTTTGAGTCGGATATTGTACGCATTGGCGCAGAACAAGAAATGTGTTTGGTGCACAATAAAACACTTAAGCCCGCTTGCATCAATTTGGAGGTGCTGGAAAAGCTCGGCAAAGACAAGCCCTGGTGCGTAACGGAGTTGGCAAAGTTCAACCTGGAAACCAACCTTAGCCCGCGTGAATTTGTAGGCGATTGCCTCAGCCAATTAGAGGCTGAAAACGTGGGTTATCTCGACATTATTCAGAAGGTGCTGAATAAGATGGATGCCAGTATTATCCTCTGCGGCATCTTACCCACGTTGCGCAAGCACGACCTGGAGATGCACAACCTCACACCCAACGAACGCTACTACGCCCTGATGGCAGCGATACAAAAACACCTGCTGGGCTCTTCATTTGAGTTGCGGGTGGAAGGCGTAGACGAACTATTGGTGAAACACGATTCTCCCCTGCTCGAAGCCTGCAACACGAGTTTTCAGGTGCATTTGCAAATAGCACCCAACGATTTTGTGAAAATGTACAATATCGCGCAAACCCTGGCTGCGCCTATCATTGCTATTTCTGCCAATTCGCCCCTCGTGTTTGGCCGCCGCCTTTGGCATGAAACCCGCATCGCCCTGTTCCAGCAAAGCCTCGACACCCGCACCACCAGCGATCACATGCGCGAGCGCTCGCCCAGGGTAAATTTTGGCTCCGATTGGCTGCGTGGCGACATCACAGAAATATATAAGGAAGACATCAGCCGATTCTGGGTGCTGCTGGCCGGTGCCATTGAAGAAGATTCCATGGCGATGGTTCTGGAAGGAAAAACGCCAAAGCTCCGCGCTTTGCAAATCCACAACTCAACAGTGTACCGCTGGAACCGCCCTTGTTACGGCATTTCACCCAACGGCAAACCCCACCTCCGCATCGAAAACAGGGTGATTCCTGCCGGGCCAACAGCTGTAGATGCTACCGCAAATGCTGCTTTTTGGCTGGGCGCTATGGTGGCCATGGCCGAACACTACCCTGATGTCACAAAACACATCGACTTTGCAGATACCCGCGACAACTTCCTGAAATCTGCCAAATTCGGAATTGATACCACTTTCACCTGGATGAAGGACAAGAAAGTTTCCGCACCAGAATTGATCCTGCAAGAACTATTGCCATTGGCTAAAGAAGGTCTGAAAAAACAGAAGGTAAAATCAGCCGATATTTCTAAATACCTCGACATCATCGAAGCACGGGCGAAGGAACACAAAACAGGTGCACGCTGGGCACTCCGCGCTTTTACCTCCTTAAAAAAACAAGTCTCCAACGACGAAGCCGTCACAGTTGTTACTGCCGCTATGCTTAAAAATCAGCAAGAGAACAAGCCCGTGCATACCTGGGAAGAACCCACCATTAACGACCTGAAAAACTGGAGCCCTACCACCATCAAAGTGGAGGAGTTTATGTCGACCGACTTGTTTACCGTACAAGACGACGCACTGATTGAACTGGTCGCTGAAATCATGGACTGGCGGAAGATTCGGTATATGCCCGTGGAAGATGGTAAAGGTATGTTGGTGGGTCTTATAACTTCCCGGAAGCTGCTCCGCCACTTCGCCCACTGCTATAAGATCGTTGGCAAAGACTTAATGAGCGTCAAAGACATCATGATCGAAAAGCCGCTCACGGTAACGCCCGAAACAAGCATTATTGATGCCATGGCGAAAATGCGCAACAATAAAATCGGCTGTCTCCCCGTGGTGAAAGGCAAAGAACTGGTGGGCATTATTACGGAAATGGACTTTTTGCGAATCACGTCGCGGCTTTTGGAACGCGCTGAAAAATGAAGCCCGTAGCCGTCATAGCACTTCTTGTTTTTGCTGTCAGGCTTTTCGCCCAAGCGCCAGGCACTGTGGATTCACGCCTGCACGTAGACCAATTTGGCTACCTGCCCGCTTCCCAGAAAATAGCCGTGATCGCCAGCCCTCAAACAGGCTATAACGCGCCCGCAAACCTGACTCCGACGACGAAGTACCGGGTGAAACGCTGCTATGACAACGCCTCTGTTTTTGAAGGAAATATTACAGCTTGGGGTGCGGGGGTAGTCGATATTCAATCGGGCGATAAAGTTTGGTGGTTCGATTTTTCAGCCCTCAACACCAATGGTAATTACTATTTGTACGACAGCCTCAACAACCTGCGCTCTTATAGTTTTACCATTTCAGATTGCACTTATAAGGAGCCGTTGAAACATGCCCTGCGCACTTATTATTATCAACGCTGTGGCACAGGGAAAACAGCGCCTTATGCCGAAAGCAATTGGGTGGATGCTCCCAATTGCCATATAGGTAATTTGCAGGACAAGGTTTGCTACAACGTTCAAAATCCGGTTCCGGCTTCTGCCCGAGATTTGCATGGCGGCTGGCACGATGCGGGCGATTACAACAAATATGTCACCTTCACCTACGGGCCGCTGATGGATTTGCTGTTGTCATTTGAAGAAAACCCTACAGAATGGGGCGATGACAACAGCATCCCGGAATCGGGCAATGGCGTGCCCGATATAATGGATGAAGTGAAATACGAACTGGATTGGCTGCTGCGCATGCAACAAAGCAATGGCGGCGTATTGAGCGTGGTGGGGGTAAAAAACTTCGCGGCCGCCAGTCCGCCCAGTGCCGACAATGCGCAGCGCTTTTATGGCCCAGCTACCACAGCAGCTACTTTTTCGGCGGCCAGTTCTTTTGCTCTGGCTGCCCTGCAATTTCAAAACATTCCCGGCATGGCAGCGTATGCCGCTACCCTTCAACATGCCGCCATTAATGCCTGGAGCTGGGGTGTCGCCAATCCGAATGCAACGTTTTACAATACCGGTGTCATTGCTGCCGGAGAAAACCAGACCGATGCTTACGAAACCGGGATGCGCAAACTGGCTACTGCTTGTTTTTTATTCGCGAAAACGGGCGATGTTGCTTACCGAAATTATTTCGACGGCAATTACCAAACCGCGCACCTGATGCAATGGTCGTACGCCTACCCATTCGAGGCGCACACGCAGGACGCCCTGTTGTATTACAGCAAACTAGCTAATGGCACGACGACGATAAAAAACAACATCCGCAACACCTATTCCAATAATATACAAACGGGGAATGCAGACAACCTGCCAGCTTTTCTCAACAACGCCGATGCATATAGGGCCTACTTGCGCAGCGACAACTATACCTGGGGCAGCAATGAAACAAAAGCGCACCAAGCAAATATGTTCTTCATCATGAACGAACTTGGTTTGAACAGCACCAATAGCACCCATTACCGCAACGCTGGCGCTGGCTTTTTACACTACCTGCACGGCGTAAACCCTACCGGGTATTGCTACCTGTCCAACATGGGCGACCACGGCGCGGAGTTTTCGATACCTTCGCTCTACCACGCCTGGTTCGAGGATGGCACCGTTTGGGACGATGTAAACACCTCCGCTTTCGGCCCGGCGCCAGGTTTTTTGCCCGGTGGCCCCAATCCCACCTTCCACCCGGATCCCAGTTGCAATTGCGTGATTTCCCCGCCAGAAAATCAGCCCACCCAGAAGTCGTTTAAAGCCTGGAATACTACCTGGCCACAGAACTCCTGGGAACTGAGCGAAGTCGCCATTTATACCCAGGCGGCTTACCTGCGCTTACTCGCCAATGTGCTGCGTGCGCAAACCTCCCCACCCTCCTGCGACATCGATATTCCGGTAGAGATATTGGGCAGCGGCACGGTCTGTGCGGATGGCACGTATAATTACACGGTGATAGAAGTTCCGGGAAGCATCTATGTTTGGGAGGTAGTGGGCGGCACGGTTGTTTCCGGCCAAGGCACCCACAGCGTTTTTGTGCTATGGGACAATACTGCGCCCATCCCGAGCATAACCATTCATCAGACATTTCCCTGAATGCAAATTTACTTGGCAAGATGGCATGTTGCGCCAATTGAAAAATCCGCGTTTTTGCGCATCGAAATTTTGAGGTAAAGTCTGGATACGTCATATTAGCCTGTTGCCGACGAAAACAGTTTCGAGTTTTCACCGTTTGATGTAATAAAAGGATTACTTTTGAATCCAATACTTACGCCTATGTTCCGCACGCTACTTGTCTGCCTGATGATGACCTTTGTTGCCCTGCACAGCCAGGCGCAAGGCTCCATCGCTCCCCAAACCAATGTGGGAATCGTTTACAACACAGAACGCACCTTCAACCTGCGGCTTGCCACCAACCGAAGTATGGCCGCGGGCATGGAGTTTGGGCGTTTGCGCACCTACAACAAAACCAAGACCTGGCAAGTTGGATTGGGTGAACTAAAGCATCCAAAAGAACAGCGCCAAAGCGCCGATCCAAGGGCAAGCCGGGCATTCCGGCCTTTCGTGTACGGCAAGCAAAACAGCCTTTTTGTCGCCCGTGCAGGATGGGGTGCCAAGCGTTATTATTCGGAAAAAGCAAAGCAAAAAGGGGTAGCCATTGGCATGAGTTATTCTATTGGCCCTTCGATAGGGTTGTTAAAGCCTTACTACCTCGCTTTGGCCCATGAAGGTGGCAGCAGCAATAGCTACCGCGTGATCCATCAAAAATACGCCGACAGCAACGCCGATATTTTCCTCGACAACACGCGGGTACTCGGCGCTTCCCCCTTCACCCGCGGCATCAGCGAAATGTCTTTCTTGCTTGGCGGCAATGCCTCCATCGCTTACCACATGGACTGGGGTGCTTTCGATGAAATGGTAAAAGCCATGGAAATTGGCCTGATGGTGGATGTGTTTGCCAAACCAGCGCCCATTTTCGTGAGCGATGCGCAGAACAAGCAGGTGTGGATTAATTTCTTTATCAATTTCCAGTTTGGGAAGCGCAGGTAAGGGGTAGTTGTTTTTCAACGCACAGACACATAGGGACATAGAAAACATAGCTTTGCGTACTCAAAAACTATGTTTTCTATGTTTAAGTGTTTGTTTAGAATTTCTTCACCTCCATCCTAAATTTCCCCTCCGTAAAAGCAATACTATCTGGCACAACTACTCCAGAGGGTTGCCACCCTGCATTTGGCTTCTTTTTGGTAAACATCTGGAACCTTCCTTCTACAATCTTTGTCAAAGTATCATAGGCTATTACCTCTATGTAATGATCGTTTCTCAAAGTATCCAGAAAAAAATTGCCAATGGGCTGATCTACTTCAAACATCATTCCGAAAGAGCCATTTGGTATTTTATTAGGGTATAGCGAAGCAACAGATGGCCAAAACTCAAAGGAGTATTTACCTGGCTTGCATGGAATATCATCCAATTGAAATGATTGCGTTACACCGTTAGCATATACCTGCCTGGTAGCAATCAGAAAAGTGCCTTCCAGGAGGGAAAACCATGCGTTAAAAGGGACATCCCATTTTTGGCCGTTTTTCAGAACTGAAACTTTCCCCAATCCAATAATATGGGGATCAACAGGTTGAGAAATAATGGTGTCAATTGGTTCGACAGGGACATCTACAATAGGATCGTCGCTTTTTTTGCAGGTAGGCAGGCACATAAAAATACCCGCGAAGAAAAATATGGTGAGGGCTTTCATAGAATTTATCATTACACTGCAATTTTAAGCGCTTTTTCCAGTATTTCAAAACTAACCGGTGTCTCCCCCAAAAACTCCCCATCCGCCTCCAACAAAGTGGGCGTATCACCTACCTGCGATACCTTGATAGACCGCGCCTGGCAACCCGTCACCTTCGAATGTTTCAGCAAGGAACCATTGTAAAAACGCGGCGTTTGCAGCATCACTTCCAGTTTTGAAATCTCCCGGGCATAGGTGAGTGCAAACAAGCCATCATCTGGCACGGCCTGCGGCACGAGTTGCATCCCGCCGCCAGAGTAACGGCACAATCCCACATTGATGGTATAGAAATAATCTTCTGCCACCTGGCCGTCGTATTCAATTCTGGCTTTTGTAAGCTTGTATTGCCAGAGGTATTGCGCCACTGCCAACAGGTATTGGGTTTTGTTGCTGACGGGTTTTTCCAGCAGCTTTTTTCCGATAAATCCGTCGTAAGCCATTCCCGCCACGTTCACAAAATAGCGGGAATCAGGCTGGCCATCGCGCATAAAATGTGCCAGACCAATATCTTGCAACACCGTTTCCAGCTGATTCAACCGCTGCAATCGAAGCGTGGGGTCGTGTGGAATCCCGTATTGCCTGGCCCAGTCGTTGCCCGTACCGTAAGGCAGCAAGGCATAAGTAATCTCGCCCGGCGGCACAAATGTCTGCTTGAAAATACCGTTTACAATCTCGTGGTTGGTGCCATCACCGCCGATACCCAGGATGTTCCTGCCGCCGTTCAAGAGCGCATTTTCTACAAGGCGGGCGGCATGGCCTGGATACTCGGTAAATTGCACGTTGTACGAAAAGCCAAGTGCTTGCAGCGTTTGCTCAATTTTGGGCCAGTCGCGTTCCATCGCGCCGCCGTGCGCGGTTGGGTTGGCGATGATATGCCAAAAAGGGGTTTCTGGTTTATGGTTTCCGGTTTCCGGTTGCGCGCTGCTCATTGTATGTTTCATAACGCTTGGCTATTTTTCCTGCAAGTGCCCCGCCGACCACCTATATTTTTACCAGCTTTCTGGTTGAAACCCCACCTTTGGCATCGCGCAGCACGGCAAAATAAACGCCCGGCTGCCAGTTGGGTGACTTGATTTCTACTTGCTGCGCACCGGCAGGCAAGTTGTCAAAATGCTGTCGCTCCAACACTTTTCCAGCCATATCGCGAATCTCCAGATAAATGTCCGTGTTTTCCAGCAAGGAGAAGTTCAACCAAAACAAGTCCTGCACCGGATTGGGTTGAATGGCGAAATACGACAAAGCGCCTACGGGCGCAGTCTTCACGGGCAGCTGCACATAAGGCGGTAAGGCTATCACTTTATCGAGATATAAGCGGTATGCTCCAGGCGCTAAACTAAAAGATGTCGGCACCCCAGAGCCTACAAACAAGGTATCGCCCGAGTAATATTCATACCAAAAACCGGTATGCTGAAAAGCTGGGTTGCTTACCGTGGTTGCAGTAGTGCCCACGTTGGCAAATACCGCTACGTTGAGGTCGCTGCCATTCAGGAAAATACTGCGCACTTGGCCGCTGCTGATATTTGCTTGAAAATTTGTGGTTTCAAACACATCGTGGCTTTTGCGCAATTGGAGCAACGCTGCCGTGGCATCGTACAAATGCCGACGGTATGGGTCGTTGAAATAATCCCAGCGGATGGGCTTGGGGTCCGTGCGACAGTTGTTGTTTACGGTGCCATTTTCACAATAATTGATCGGAAAATCATAGCCAACTTCTCCGAACTGCCAAAGCATTTTCGGCCCCGGAACGGTGAAAAACAGGTTGTTGAGCATTTCAATGCGCGGCATCGCAATGGGTAAAGTTCGCAAGTTGTAGCCTGGCACGGAGGCGTTGGCATATGTTTTCAGTTCATACGCAATGCGGTCTTCATCGTGGCTTTCCATGTAGCCTATCAGGTGCGGCACCGACCAGCCGCGCTGCTTGTAATTTACTCCACTAAGGTTGGAAGTCGTGTTAAAGCCCAGGGAGAGGTCTTTGTAGGCACCCCATATATTTCCCCAGAGCATCATGCCGTATTCAGCGAGCTCTTTTTCCTCAGTGTTGTCTGCGAAATGTTCGAGTATTACGTAAAACCCAGGGTCTATGCCCCAGATGAAATTAGCGTAATCTTTCCAAATAGCTACACGGGAAGCATCGTAAGCACCCCATGCCCCTACATTGCCGAGCGTGTTTTTCTGGGTAAATCCTTTCGACAAATCAAATCGAAAGCCATCCACCCGGAACTCTGTTATCCAATATTTGACGCAGTTTTTCAGGTATGCTTTGGTGGCCTGCGATTCGTGGTTGAAATCGTTGAAAACGTTGAAATCGTGGGTCGCCGACGGGTTGAGCCAGGGGTTGTCGGCAGCAGGGCGGTTGTTCGCGCTGTCCCAGTACAGTTGCGCGAGCGGACTAGCCCCAGTCGCCTGGTTGAACACCACGTCGAGGATGACCGCGATGCCACGCTGGTGACAGGCATCAATAACTGTTTTGAGGGCTTCTGCCGAGCCGTAATATTTGTCCAGTGCTTTGTGGAATGCAGGGCCGTAACCCCAGTTGATGTTGCCGTCGAACTCATTTACGGGCATCAATTCTATAGCCGTGACACCGAGCCTGTCCAGGTAATTTAGGGTATCCAGCAGCGTCGGGTAATCGTGGCGGCTGATGAAATCGCGCATCAGCAGTTCATACACCACCAGGTCAGTTTTTTTAGGACGGGTGTAGTTATTGGCCTGCCAGATGAAAGGCTGTTGATTGGTTTGCAGCACCGAAACCGCTCCCGTGGTTTTTCCTGTTGGGTATGCAGGCAGGTTTGGAAAAGTCAATGCCGGGATAAAAGCATCGTTCCAGGGATCGAGCACGAGGGTGCTGAGCGGGTCGGCGATTTTTAGCGTACCGTTGACTAAATACTGAAAACGAACAGGCTGGCCAGCCGGCACGCCCACCAGGTCAATCCACCAGGTCTTGCCGTCAAGGCTGCGGCGCATTTGGTAGTTGTCTGCAGGCTGCCAGGCATTGAAATCTCCGAGCACATGCACGATTTGTTTGTTGGGAGCGTACAACGACAGCCGCACATCGCCGTTGGGCAAATAATTGATCCCCAACTCGGTGCCGACAGGCGGGTTTTGTTCCATGACACCGCCCGGTGCAAGGAACCAAAAAGTGGAAGTGTCATTTTCGGTAGCAGTAGTTGCCACAAAATCAACTTTATGCAAACCGGGCGTTGTCACATCCACGGTGCCCGTCAGAATCTGAGGGTTGAGGCTTGTTGTCACCAGGGTGCCATTGTCGTAAAGATTCAGCGTAGCTGGCAAAGAAGAAACTGCAACGGCAGCAATTGATTCCCCGACATTTTTTAAAAAAAAGCTCTCTGTCGGCTGGTTAAACCGTGTTTGCAGCGGCCCTCCAACGGGATACACTTCGTAAAACATGTCGCTCCCATCGGCAGCCCGGCCTACGATGCTGCCGCCTGCATTCCTGAAAACAAAAGCCATTTTCAGCACCGTTTCATTCTGCGGAATGCCGAAAAAAGTGCGGATATTGAACGTTTTTGACCAAAGGTTAGGCCCTATGTTCGTCATCATCGCGGCGGCATTGTTGGTGCCCCAGGTGGTAGCAACGCGTTTCCAGTCCGCCGGACCAGTGCTCAGGTTGGTGATTACGCCCAGATGTGCCCACACAGGCGACACATTTAACAAAGCGCCATTGCCCGCTGCTGCATTGTAATAGATGGTCACATTGTCTTCCACCGTTGGGAAAGCAGGCTCGCAAGTGACCTGAGCGTGGATTGTGTTGAAAAAGCTGCTGAGCAGGAGGATGATAAGGAGGCGTTGGTAGTGCATAATCGGATTTTTTATGGGGCGTTTGAAAGATACCTAGTGCCGAGACCACCAGTTGTCTTTCAAACGCCACTAAGTCAAAAAAAATCCTATTTCACCAAAGTATGGTAAAATAGGATAGGGTGGTTTCGGGGTAAAGATACTACATAGAAATTATTTATCAGCCTTGTTCAATAAAAGACTCCCCTGTATTTTTCCATCGTTCAACAGCAGCATATACGGGCCATTCGGAAAAGCCTGTAAATCGAGCGTTGTCTCCAATTGGCCATTCGCTGCTTGAAATTCAAAGGATTTAAGCAAACGACCCGTCATATCGTACATCTGGGTGAATAGCCGTTCTGGTGCTTTTTGAACCGTCAATCGGAACAAGCCATTGCTTGGATTGGGCGACACGGTCACGCCCCAGACTTCGGCAAGCTCAATGGTTCCGCTAATCACCATGATGTTTGGCACGGATGCCAGACAGCCATTGGTATCGGTAACTACGATGGTATAGGAACCAGGATCGAGACTGCCAAACACCCCATTGTTTTGTGTCGGGCCGCCATTCAGGCTATAGGAATAAGGCGGGGCACCACCGGAAGCGCTGGCGGTAATCGTATTGCCAGTCGGTGTTGCAATCAGCGCTAATAAAACAGGCTGAAATACGGTCGGAAAAGCGGAACTCAGGTTTCCCTCGCTGTCTTTGACGGCCAGTGAGTAGCTGTTTGCTGAAAGATTGGCGAATACGTTGTTTCCTAGAAATGGTGATCCATTCAGGCTATACGTATACGGCGAACACCCGCCAAACCCGCTTCCTATAACCGCACCCGTATTGCCACCAAAACACTTCACGCTGTCAGTGCTGGACGACAAACCAAGTACAGGTACATTCACTGAAAATGAAGTGGATATTGTACAACCATTGCTATCAGTAACGGTTACTTGATAAGCGCCGTTTGGCAGGTTTTGCAAATCAGGCGCTGGCGAATTGCTTATGTATGTGTATGGTGGAGTGCCACCCGAAATGTTGAGGGTTGCGTCGTTGCAAGTTATAGTTGCTGCCGTACCAAGTTGTGACGGTTGTTGGATTACAATAGGGCCTAAAACAATCACAGCATTTGATGCATCTCTGACCCTTATGGTATAAGTACCTACGCCGAGGTTGCTGAAGCTATTGCTTGTCTGAAATGTCCCATTATTTAAGCTGTATTGGTAGGGCGGAGTACCACCGTTTGCAATTATCAAAATGCTGGCAACGCCGCCGAAGCACAATATCCCAGACGATTGGACCATTCCCGAGAGCACATTTACAGTAGCCTGTGAAGTAGCCTTGCAGCCATTTCCATCTCGAACGGTCACCGTATAGGTACCGTTGGGGACGTTGACGAACTGATTGCCGACCTGGAAATTAATGCCGTCAATGCTGTACATTAAAAATCCGGTACCGCCTGAAGCCTGTACATTGATTGTATTTTGCACAACATTGGTTACAATTTGAAGTGGCGTCGGGTTAATTAAAACAAGCGCATTCGATGCAGCGCTGCACCCATTATTATCCGTAACGACAATGGTATAATTGCCCGCAGCAAGGTTGTTAAATACATTCGATCCCTGGCTTGGGCCACCATTGAGGCTAAAAATATAGGGCGATGGACCTCCATTTGCGGTCGCAGTAATTTTGCCATCGGTGCCTCCCGAGCATTTTGGATGATTGATTTGGGCGCTCAACATTAAGGTGTTGGCTATACTGACCTGCTTGGTAGTTGTACAACCATTCGCATCAAGAACATAAGCCAGATAATTGCCGTTGGGGAGATTGAAAAACTGGTTTCCGCTTTGAACATTGATACCGTCTATGCTGTATGTAAACATGCCAGTGCCTCCCGATGCGGTAATCGTCACATCATCGCAAGCTACTGAGGTGTTTATGGAGAGGGCCGGAGGGTTGCTGAGGGTAACCGGGGCAGTTGAAACAGTATTCCCGAACTGTCCTGTCACCACAACCGTGTAGGTGCCCGGAGGAAGCCCGCTGAATACATTGCCGTTTTGGCTCGAGCCGCCGTTCAGGCTGTAAGTGTATATGCCATTCAGGCCGCTTGCGGTCACTGTTATCACTCCGCTTGACCAATTATGACAAAGGATTCCCTGGGTTTGTGCAGCCGTTGCCGCGAGGTTATTGAGCAATTGATTGATTACCAAGGTAGTTGTTGCGCCTCCATTGGTGACGAACTGTATAGATGTGCTGTTGGTTTGCCCGCTGGTATTTTGGGTACAAACGGCAGAAACAGTCACTGGCGGCGGCGGAATCGTGGAGGGATTGCCGCCACCCACAAAATGAACCCAGCCCAAATCTGGTAATGGAGTTGGGATACTCGTCCAAGCGTCATTAGCGCTAACGGTAAACATTACCGTTTCGCCATTTGGGGAGCAATTGATGACTGACGGATTGACACTAATAGCAGACTGCTGCCCGTATTGGATAATTAGAGGGCCGAGTGCCTGCCCGTTCGACAATACGAAGATCGCCTCTCCGATCTGTTGAAAGACAGAATAATTAGCATCGATAGTGATGCTTATGGAAAAAGTTCCAGGCCCGCCACTAGAAGGTGACACATTGAGAATGCCGGGCATACTTGAAAGCATCTGCGAAAAACTCCAACTAGGGGCATTGGTTGTAAACTGAACCTGCTGTGTGCCGCCGTCGCTGTTATATAAAAGAACCGGTGGGTCAAAGGACGCGGTAATGCCCTGAATATTGACGGTATAATCTTCAACTTCCCCGAACGGGTCTGTGAATAATCCTGGGGGAATGGTGATGGGGTCGCAAGGGAAGGGGTTAGCATTAACATCAGTGGGGATCATTTTGATGCGCATTCGGGTACTGGTTGTTTGCACCCCGAAAGGAATTTCAATAAATCCGTTTGTAATTGCTGGAGAGCCATTAAGCCCGCTATCGAAAACGTTTTCTCCCGGATCGTCAAAATCAAGGTCCTTGTTAAAGTCTATCCAAATAAGCCAACGCTCTGGCAAAGGAATGGAATAAAAGCCTGGGGTAAGCTGCACTTGATATGTATCCCCGGCATTCAAAGTAGTGGTAAGGTTGGTAAAGTCCTGATATCCGGAAGCCCCACAGCCAGAGCTATTGTTGATGGTATTGATGCTGACCTGCTTTATATATTCATATTCGCAGGCGTTGGTGAATGAAATATCACAGTAATCGTAGTCATCCACATATATCTGGGAATAGTCGAGCACTTGCCCAAAGGTAAAATTACCGCAATCAGGTGGCGGGCTCCCCCTGCGCATGGCTACCCGCATGGAGGTAGGCCCGGTAATCGAAGTTATGGGAATCATCAAACTATCTTCAATCGCTATCGTAGACCCAAAAGCTGTGGCATACACCAAATCTCCGGGATCGTCAAAATCTCCATCATGATTGAGGTCCATCCATATTTTCCAGTATTCAGATTGAGCAGCACCGGAAAAACCCGGTGTGAGGGTGATTGGGTAGCGTACTCCTTTTTTCAGAACAGCAATATAAGCGCCAAGTGTATGAAAACCTACACAACCGCCAACAATACTGCCCGGAGTATCGAAGGCGGCGTTGTTTATTGAAATTCCGTCAATCCATTCAGAACCAGTTGTGCCACATGGATCATTGCAAGGAACGCTTCCCCCGACTTTCGCCCATTGTGTTCCCCATTTGTTGTTCGATTTTACATATTGTTGAAGGGTCCACATCGCGTTTTCAACTGGATCAACCACCGTGGCAGAATAGTTGCCCCAGGCTTGGGTAAAAGTTGAAACGCCGTTTTTATAGGTATATACGTTATTCATATATCCCGACGGGTCAGTAGCGTAATGGTAAGCGTAGGCCGAAGAAGCATAGCCGCTGCTGCTAAACTGGTTGAATCCCACCAGCACATTGTTGTTTCCATCCACGGCGATACTTGGATATCCGTACATAAGACTGGGCGACCCGCCATCAATCCGGCCAAGTTGCGCCAAAGTATTGGAGGAGGCCACTACCTGCCCCCATTGTACAACAGCCCGATTGGCACCAGAAGACGGAAGAAAAACATTGTGGGCAAACCAGATGGAGCCATTTCTATAAACGGTACTCGCCATCTGGTGATTTGGTATTGCAATACCCGTTGAAGTACCCAATTGTGGGCCACCTGGACCGGTGCTGCTCCAGGCATTGTTGCCACTTATTTGTACGCCGATGAGATCAAACTGCGGAGCATTGGATGGGCTTCCAAAAATTCGGAATACCCGAACTTTACCCCCGGAAGCGGTGTTGACCGATACCAAATACAAATCACCTACCCCTGCATCATAAGTCGTAACCGGGCATACATGACCCATGCCATGGAATTGATCTGACCAGTAGGTACTCGAAGTGCCGGAATAGAAATCCTGCCGTTTCCACACATAAGAAATGGTGCTGCCGTTTGCAAAACCGTCTTGATAAAAACAGCTAATGGTAATCCAATTGTCACTAAACCCAATTTTAGGTTGCGCTACGGAGCTAAAAAACGATAGGATAGGCGTAAACCAATCCCAACCAGCTGTAGGGTCTGCTGTTTTGGAACGCATAACACATACGTGCTTGTTGCCATTGTACGTTGCAATCGCTGAGGCAATCCAACGCTGTTGCTTATGGTCAAACACCACCCTGGGATCGATAAATCCTGAAATTGTCGTGTAAAAATGATCGTTGAAACTTTTCGTCCCAACAAGCTGCCCGGTCTTATTGTAGATGTAAATACTTTGGGCATTGATTCCGGTAGAATTCCGAATCGTCATGACGTGGTTTGGCCCTACGGCTCCGGCAATTCCGGCAGTGTAAACCGTCGTGTTGCCCTGATCAGGGCCATCAAACTGAAGACTAGGTGCGGGCGAAGGGCCAGAAAGTTGTTGCGATTGAGCCGACAAACTCAGGATGCTCCATGCACAAAGCAGGATCAACAAGGATAGATTGTTTTTCATAAGTAAGATTGGTTTGGTGAATTTGGTATAGCAACTTTAGGCGCTTATTCAATCAGCACAAACCCCGCCCAATGGTAAGGCATGTCCTTATACTTCACTTTCATGTTCTTCTGCGCTACATGAAACGCCTCCGGAATCTCCAGCTCTTTTTTCAACCATTGCCGGTAAAATTCTGTCATGAATTCGTTGGTGCTATTGTCGTTTACCTTCCAAAGGCTCATTATTAAGTACTTCGCCCCCGCGATTTTGACGGCCCGCTGCAAGCCATAAACGCCCTCGTTGCCAACAATATCACCCAAACCCGTCTCACAGGCGGAGAGCACCACCAATTCAGTACCTGATAGGTCCATTTGGCTGATTTCATATGCTGTCAAAATTCCATCCTCTCGGTTTCCCCTTCCTTTACCAGTCCTCCAGGTTTGCTGTCCGCCAGATAGCACCAACCCTGAGCGGATCAGCGGATCGTTTGAGGTTTTAAACACTGGTTCTGGACTATCAAGTCTTATTTTTCGTTCCCGAGCATCTGGCTTTGGATCAGGGAAAAAGAAGCCGTGGGTGGCGAGCAATATGGTTCTAGGTGAGGGTTGGTTGGTGCCCAAGTGTTTGAAAGACTCCTCTGTGGCGGCGTACCCTGTATCAAGTTGAACGACAAAATTTTGCGCCTTCAGGATTTTGCTGATTTCGATGGCTTCAGTGGCTGAAGCGGGCAGGTAATCCCAGGAACCGCCTCTGGAGGTCGAATCAACCTGAAATGGCAGTTCGTTCGGCGTGGCCATACCGCGTGTTGCGAGGTCTGTATTGGCAGGGACAACATTGGTGCTGTCCCAATCATAACGAATGCCGCCCGCGACGTAGGCACTGTTCCCAGCGGTCTTGAAAGCATTCGGGACCACCAACTGCCGGGTACTGCCCAGCAATACCAATTTATGAAGCTCCGAAAAAGTTTGTCCCTTGCCCGTAGGAATGGCCCCCAGGTTGAGCCGATGCAGCAGGCCGGAAGGGGAGCAATAAACGGTAGATGCACTCTTCAAGAGGCCATCCAATGGTTTCCAAATCAAATCGTACAGCGATTTTTGCCCTCCTGATCTATATAAGGCATTAATTCCGTTGATGTTTCTACCTTTGGCTCCTTCTAACAGCTGTGCTATTTCCCGCTCTTCAAACAGCGGTACGAACATGGGTGCCTTATCTCCGGGGAGCAGCACGAGGGCAGTGTAATAAATGCTGTCACATGGCTTTTGGTTATAGAATTGATATTGAATGAACTCAATGGCAACTTCTCCCGGTTGTAGTTTTTCCCGCACTTCTTGCCAGCTTACCTGCCGAAGGGCATCTTCATAGCCAGACACAACGCGGGCGAGTTCTTTTTGGAGCGTGTTGACTTTGTCCTCGAGGTCTGTTACGTTTTGCCGTTCAGTAATGGATTTGGAATATTCTTTTGAGAGGCTGCGCTGATAAGCCGTCAATACTTCAAACTGCTTTGCTGAGGTTGGATCTGAGTCTGCTAATTGTTTTAACTGCTGGGATGCCGTTAAAAGAAAGCCTTTGTGAAAAAGTGCATTGTCGTAACACCCTCCTGAAAGTTTGGGATTCTTGTAGGCGGTTGTTTGCGCAGAAGGTGAATCCCCGCCGGAAGGAGAGGCTGAAATACCTCTTTTTAAGCTTGCAGTGGGGCTTCTTTGAGCAAAAGAAAAATACTCAGCAAGATTTTGGAGAAACAATCTGTGGTAAGCTGACAATTCCTGCTCCGAAAGGTGTTGAGATGATTTGGCGATCAGATTACGTTGGAGTGAACTGGCTTCAATGTAAAGCGGCTCGGCGGCTTCGTCCTGACCCATTCTACTATACAAATTTGCCAGATTAATTAGGCCATTGGCATATTCTTGATGCTCTTTCCCCAATACTTTTTCCTGGATGGTTTTGGATTCAAGGTAGAGCGGCTCGGCTGCTTCGTAACGTCCGAAATTGGAATAAAAATCTGCCATGCAGTTCAGGCAACTGGCATAACTGGGATGTTCTTTCCCAAATATTTTCTCCAGAATGGCTTTTGATTCAAGAAAAAGTGGTTCAGCTTCCTGAAAACGTCCCGTGATACTGTATAAAAGCGCCAAATTGTTCAAGTTGTTGGCATAATCGGGATGCTCTTTTCCAAATGCTTTTTCATAGATGGCTTTGGCCTCCAAGTAAAGCGGCTCAACGGCTTCATATCGGTCCATAGCCATATATACATTTGCCAGGTTGCTCAGACTCATAGCATAATCGGAATGCTCTTTTCCCAAGGTGTTTTCTCGGATGGCGCTAACGTCCAAGAAAAGCGGCTCGGCTGCCTCGTAGCGCCCCATCTTAAGATACAAAATTGCCAAGTTGCTCAGGCTTCTGGCATAAATGGGGTGTTCTTTTCCCAGCACGCTTTTCCTGATTGCATTGGCTTCCAGGTAAAGCGGTTCAGCTGCGTCGTAGCGCCCCATTCTGAAATACAAATTTGCCAAATTGTTAAGGCTATTAGCGTAGTCGGGATGCTCTTTTCCAAATAATTTTTCCCGTATGGCTTGGGATTCAAGGAAAAGAGGCTCAGCCGTTTCGTACCGCCCTATCTCAGAATACAAATTTGCCAGACTGTTCAGACTATAAGCATAGTCTGGATGTTCCCTTCCTAATACTTTTTCCCGAATAGCCTTGGCTTCCAGTAAAAGTGGTTCCGCAGCATCATAGCGCCCCATGGCACTATACAAAACTGCCAGACTGAAAACGCTTTGGGCATAATCCGGGTGCTCATTTCCCAAAGATTTTCCCCGGATGACTTTGGCTTCCACATAAAGCGGCTCAGCGGCCTCATAGCGGCCCATTTTATGATACAAAACCGCCAAGTTGATCAGGCTCCAGGCATAGTCTAGGTGTTCTTTCCCCAATACTTGCCCCCGAATTGCTTTGGATTCTATATACCATTTTTCCGCTTCCGTATAGTTACCCTGAAGGTAGAGAGCCCGTCCATGGTAGAAACAGGCACTTCCATAAGAGACTGTTTCTCTGCCAAGCTTCTCAAGGCTTAGCTTCTCAGCTGCCGCATTAATTTCAAACGCTTTTTCAAACTCCCGCTTGCCAGAATAAGCACGCGAAACCTTTATCAAACTATCCACCTCCAGTATCACTGCCGCAGTATCCACCACCTGCGAAAAACAGATGGCCGGAAGCAAAGTCAATCCAAAAAGAAGTAAAGTTTTCATAATGAAGTCTGGTTGTGGTTAACAGAAAAGTGGTTTTACTTTTTGTACTTGCCAATCGTGAATTTTCCGGTATACACTCGATTTAGCTCTGAGTCATCAATGGCGAAGTAGTAAAGCCCTCGTGTCAAACGCAGTTGGCGTGTGATGTCGAAGCTAAATTCTCCGGAATCATCTTTTTGGAGCTCAAAGCGAATGGAGTCTATGGAATTGTTTCCGTCACGATTATTGTAAATTGAAAGCAGAAACGAAGCGGATTCCGCTTCTGAAAAACCATCTACCGTTCCCCTAAAATCTATTGCTGTTATTCCCTTTTTGCCAGGATTAAATGCCGTACCGTTTAAGGGCTTGCTGAGTTTAATTTTAATGCCTTGGCCTCTACTACTGCCCGCCAAAGAGGCCTCCATGCCAGCATGGATTGCGAAATTAGCAGCTTCTGCCATGGCCATCGGCCTGCTTACTTTGGGCTTCTGCTCTACAGGTTCTGGCTTGGCTGGAACATCATCAGGCTTGTTTTCCAATGCTTTTGGAGGCTCCACTTCGATGGGGGGGCTTTGGGGTGAGGGGGAAGGCATGCCCCATTGCCAAATAAAAAAGCCCGCCATGAATAAAACAGCGAGTAAACCCAGCCATTTTATAATGGTAGGTCTGGGCTTGCCGGGTATTGGGGATTCGGGTGGTTCCTTCAATACAGGATTCTCTTCCATCACCCCTTGCACGGCAGCGCGGAAACGCTGCCGCCCGTCATCCTGGAAGTGTTCGTGCATTTTCTGCTGGAATTCCACGGCTCCCCGAAATTCCGCGTCCGTTGCCATGCGCTGCTCCACTTCCTTTCGCTTGTCTGCTGACAGAAGGTCGTTGATATAACTTTCAATGAGTTCGATATTTTCTTTATTATTCATGGCTTTTTCTTGTTGAAAAGCTCGTTGAAACCGGGTTGTTGTTTGACCAAGGCCTCCAAGCGCTCCTTGCATTGGAACTTTCGGAGTTTGGCGTATTGTTCGCTTTTGAAACTCATTATGCTTGCTATTTCGGCCATTGTCTTTTTTTGAAAATAGAGCTCCATCAGTTTCATACAGTCCGCCCCTTGCAATGCCTTTGCTTTATCAAATAGGTTGCGGCGCTCTAGTTCATCAAAATCAACTGGCTCGCCCATATATTTGTCGTCGTCGGGAATGGTTATATGCCGGAAGTACTTTTTTTGAAAAAGATTGCCGAGGAGGTTGCGGCATATACCGAGGAAAAAGGTGCTGAACTTGCTGCTAAGCCGGAAATCAGCAAGGGCTGCTTTGTCATAAACAACCATCATGGCATCCTGAAAAATATCTTTGGCATCGTCCTCGTTGCCGCCGCCCGCCATTGCCCATTTCCTTACAGCAGGAAAGATATCCTTCCAGATTTGGGTTGCGATTTTTCGGTCGCCATTGCGGATGCCTTGGATATAGGGGTCTTTTTCCATTATGAAGCTGAGGGTAGGTAATCAAAGCAAATGTAACAACTTTGCCTGGTAAGCAGCATATTTAAATATATTTACCGATGGATAAGCGATATTTTATTGCTCATCATCCTCGTTTCTAAATTTTTTTAGAAAATTACTAAAAAGACGTATAACCTTTTGGAAGTGTTCAAATAAATAAGCCAACAAATCACTTTTAAAGAAGAACTGCCATGAAAAAAAATACTACTGTCCTACTTGCCTGTTTTTTGTGTTGTATCACCAACCTCCTGCATGCGCAAGTATTTTGCCAGACACCCAGTGCCTCCTATATTTATGCGTCACCCTCGGGTTGTACCGCTGCCACACTCAATTGTTCTGTCACGGGTGTAGATGGTTACGGATTCCGGTATAAGCTGGTTAATTCAAGTTCCTGGAGCACTGTTAGTTTTACTCAAACGAGTTATTTGAATATCAGTAACCTCACGCCAAATATGCAATATGAATACCAGGCAAGGGTTTGGTGCGGCGGCGCTGCAACCGGGTGGTCTGTGAGCAGATATTTTTATACTTGTCAGACGGTGTCGGGCGGCTGCTCCAATCCGAATATTGTTTCCTGCGGGAACACTTACTATGGACACAATGGTTCCGGGGCTAATAATTACAACGCCTATTCCGGCAGCGGCATCAGCTTTTCCCAAATGTATGGCCCGGAAGTTTTTTACCAAATCACCCTGAACCAGGGCGGCCCGCTGAACCTAAGCCTGACCGGGCTGTCGGCCGGACAAGACCTTGATCTGATCCTGCTTTCCAGTTGCAGTTCTTATTCCATCATGGCAGCGAGTGGCAATGGTGGCAACAGCAGCGAATACATCAATATCAATTATCTGGCTGCTGGCACATACCGGATCGTTGTTGACGGCTGGAACTATGCCACAAGCAATTTTGTACTTAGCGTAAATTGTGCCGCACCTGGGTGTTCAACCCCGACTGCCAGCCAACTTTTTGCGAGCAACCTGAACGGTAATTCGGCACGGATCAACAGTACCTACCAAGGCGCAACGTCCTTCGACTGGCGCTATCGCACCACTGGGTCAGCAGCATGGATCGACCTGAATGCCACGAGTGTAAACAATGCCTTCTTAAGCAACCTCATCCCATATGCAAATTACGAATTCCAAAGCTCGGTGTATTGCAGTGGATACTGGACCAGCTGGTCGGCCAGCCAGTTTTTCAACACCGTTGCTCCTTATAACAATGAACCCTGTGGTGCCTATGAACTTGCAACAGGCGCTGGCTGCTACCCAATCATCGGTACGAACATAGCCGCTTCAACTTCCTACAATCCAGCCCTGCCCGGCGAGTGCAACACGGTCAACATGCGCGATGTGTGGTACAAGGTACTAATACCCTCAACCGGAAAAGTCAAAATATCCACCTTCGCCGGAAGCATGAACGATGCGGTCGTAGCCTTCTATTATGGCAATTGCAACAACCTCATCGCCCCCTATCCGAACTGCTATGACATCACCAATGGTGACGAAATGCCCGATGTCACCATCTCAAGCACTCCTGGCACCTGGTGGTATGTCCGTGTTTGGGGCTACGGGGGCTCAACTGGCACGTTCTCTATCTGCGCTCAGACAACAACCAACCTGATAGCCGATGAATTCACGGTAAGCGATATCGAAGCTGCGACAGATCGCAGTGCGGATGGCAATCCCGCCATCAACCCGGAAAAGGATGCACAAATGGAAGCTCAAGTTCCATCCATACGGCTCTTCCCGGTTCCGGCACAAGATGTGATCAACCTATCCTCAACCCTTGTTACGGAAAGTGACATCACCTTGCGAATTATAAGCATGACTGGTCAGATTCTAAAGGAGGAAACCGTCTCCAATGCCCCAGCGGGTACGTTTGATGCCAGGCTCGACATCGCCAATTTGCCTTCTGGTGCGTATCTGTTGCGCTTTAAAGCGGATGGGCAGGAAATCAGCGGAAAATTTGTGAAGTTGTAAATCTTGACTTGATACATGTCCTGTGGAGACCAGCAACCACAAGAGAAACGGGGCGAATCCGAAAAAGCCACACGAGTAGGAAAATTTCAAGTAACTATCCAGCCGCCCTCATGGTCAACCGATGGCATCGCAGGTGGCTGGATAGTTACAAAATCATCAAAATTTTCCAATCGGGTAAGCTGAAAACCGAATAGCGTAAGCATAAACGAAAAAGAAATACACCATGACACAAGACACATTAAACACCATGATTTTTATTTCCCCATTGATTGCCGGTGGCATCATAGCTGCCATAAACGGGGAAAGTATAAACGACGCCACTGAAAAGGCAGAGTCCTGGGCGCGACGAACCCAGTCAAATGTTTCATCAAAAACCGGGTGGTTCTATGGCTATATCATCAATCCGATATTGTGGTTGATTGTAAAGTTTAGCGACTGGACGGATAGCTTTTCGCACAGAGGTCTAAAAAACGGCGCGAGAGTCGCAGCAGCCCTTTATCTGATTGCGGCATGGTGCCTGATCCTTTATCTTGCCGTAATGGCGGCGGTAATGCTTGTAATTACTGGAGTTATAATTTACATCCTTTTCCAAATTCTCATCAACTCAAATGAGGACGTAAAAAAAAGTTACGAAAAAGGGCGAAGGATTATCGGCTCTACTGGCGCTGGAAATAGAATAAATCAAGACACCGGAGTGATACAAAAAGAAGGGCTTTTTGGATATAATGACACAGACCAAAGGATTGACCCAAAAACTGGCAAGGTTCAAAAAGAAGGGATCTTTGGTTGGAACGACTCAGATACCAAAATTGACCAGGAAACTGGTATCATTCAAAAAGAAGGGCTTTTTGGATATAATGACACAGATACACGCATACATCCTGAAACAGGCGTAATACAACAAAGAGGAACTTTTGGATGGCAGGACACTGACGAAAGAATAAGCCCGGAAACGGGACGGCGGCAGAAACAGGGGCTCTTAGGTTGGGCTGACGCATAAATTTTTGAAAGGGCGTATAACCTTTTTTAAAGTAGACAAATGAATAGGCATAACATTATAGAAAACAGATCACCCATTTTTTCAAAAAAAACAAAATCATGAAAGCATTTCGCCTATTTGCCACCACCCTTTTTCTGCTGACGACATTTGCCGCCAGCGTCACAGCCCAGACCTGCCAAGCACCAAGCAGCAGCCAGCTTTATGCTACCAACATTACATTCAACAGCGCCCGCCTCAACTGCAGCACCATCTACGGCGCGTCGATCTATCAGTTTCAACACCGCAGGTACGGCACAAGCGCCTGGACACTCGGCGTATCTTCAAGCCAAAATTTCAGCTACGTAACCGGACTGCTCCCTACAACGACCTACGAATTTCAATGTCGTGTCTACTGTGGCAACGGCTGGACGAACTACTCCGCCAGTCAGTATTTCGCCACCACCGCTGGCGGCAACAGTTGCAACAACCCCATTGAACTCGCCTGCGGCAGCAACATCAACGGCTCCAACAACACAGGGAACTACAATTATACGACCTACCCTTTCCAATATGGCTCCGGTATGACAGGCCCCGAAGCCTACCATCGGCTCAGCATCGCTTACCCTGTACTTGTCACCATCAACATGACGGGCCTAACCCAAGACCTCGATCTGTACCTGCATTCAACCTGTAGCAACTCCAACGGCCTGGCATACAGTTATAATCCAGGCAACGCCTCAGAGCAAATTACTATTAACCTCACGCCAGGCACCTATTATATCATTGTGGATGGCTATGCCGGTGCTATCAGCAACTATTCCCTTTCCGTATCATGCGTCCAAAGCAACGAATGCCCTGCACCCACGTATGACGAAAGCTATGCCTCCAACCTGACCTGTTCTTCTGCTCGCCTCAACTGCTCAGCTGGTGGCTATACCTGGGGCTGGACTTATCGCCAGCTCAATACTGTAGCTTGGATTGACCTGCCAACCACATCCGTGCCTTACTTTGACCTGAGCAACCTGCAAGCAAGTACCACCTACGAGTATAGAAGCGCCAAGCGGTGCAGCAACAATACCTGGAGCGCCTGGTCACCCATCCGCCAGTTTAGCACCCCCAACTGTAACATTAACAGTTGTAACAACCCCATCACTGCCTACTGTGGCTATACCTATACCGGCAACAACAACGCGGGCGGCTACAATTTCAGTGGCTATTATTATAATGGCTTCTATTACAGCGAAACCGGGCGGGAGATGATCTATCGGATCAACCTGCCCAGCAGCGGCCCGCTTACCCTCAGCCTCGGCGGGCTCACCGGCGACCTCGATCTATTCCTGCTGAGTTCTTGTAGCAACAATGCCGTTGTAAAAGCCAGCCTCAATTCCGGCTCAAATAGCGAGACCATTATGATCAACAACCTGCCAGCGGGCACTTACCTCATCGTCATTGACGGATACCAGAACACCACCAGCAACTACAGCCTCGGTGTTACCTGCAATGTACCCAACAACAACAGCAACGACGAACCTTGCTACGCCGCGCCCCTTACGCCTTACACGTCTTGCTACCAAACTTACGCCACCAACGTAGGCGCAACGACGACTACAAACCCCTTACCACCACCCGAATGCAACACTTATTATATGCGCGACGTGTGGTTCAAAGTGCCAATACCTGCCTCTGGCCTAATCTTTGTCCAAACTTTCCCAGGTACCTTAACAAATGGCTTGCTTGGAATCTATGCTGGCACCTATTGCACAGGTCTTACCAATTACGGATGCTTCGACAATAATTCCAATGGCGATCTCATGCCTGACCTTACTATTTCCGCGACGCCAGGTTCCTATGTTTATCTAAGAATATGGGGATACAACGGCACCACTGGTACCTTCTCCATCTGTGTCACAACACTGGCCAATCTGAGCAATGGTGAAGCTGATGTGACCATCGACGATGCCCCCAATGGAGTTGATGAGAGGACAGCCAATATTGAAAAAGGAGAAAAGATAGTAGATGCTATTTCGGCAACGATGCGCCTATATCCCGTACCAACAAGAGACGTGCTAAACCTGGAAGCCAGCTTGCCAGAAGAAGCAGAAGTGCGGGTGCAGATTTACAACCTTGCTGGCCAGGTCGTATTGGAAGAATCACCGACTAAACATAGCTCAGGCTACCTACTCCAAACTCTTGATATAAGTACACTTCCGCCAGGAATTTACATGCTGAAACTACAGACTGGTGCAGTGGAAGCCATAAGCCGCTTCATTAAGACATAAACAATTAAGCACCCAACTAATTACGATTGCCGCACCCGGCGAATATGGTCTCCGATCTTATAGACCATTTCGCCAGGTGCGGCATAATATTTCAATACGCTTTCGCAAACAACACCCTCCGCCCACTCTTCTTCCCCGTCAATATACAAGCGCCCTCCTCTTCCTCCCAGCCAAGTGGAATACAGCGAATCGTCGCCTTAGTCTTTTCCTTGATTTCCAGTTCAGTTTCCGTCGTGCCATCCCAATGGGCATACACAAAACCGCCTTTGTTTTCCAGCACGTTCACAAAGTCATCCCAGTTGTCGGCCTTGGTGATGTGCTCATCGCGGTGTGCTTTGGCGCGGTCGAACAGGTTCTGCTGGATTTCTTCGAGCAGGTTGGCGATGTAATCCGCGATGCCGTCGAGCGGCACGTTTTCTTTTGTTTTGTTGTCGCGGCGGGCCACTTCCACCTGATTGGCGGCGAGGTCGCGCTGGCCAAGGCCAAGGCGAACCGGGATACCAATCATTTCATACTCGGCGAATTTGAAGCCGGGGCGGTTCTGGTCGTCGTTGTCAATTTTCACGCGCACGCCTTTGGCTTTGAGGGCAGCCGCAATTTTGTCGGCTGCTTGCGTGAGCTCAGGGGATGGCTTTGGAATCGGTATGATCACCACTTGAATGTTGGCGAGTTTTGGGGGAATAATCAGGCCTTCATCATCGGAGTGGGTCATGATGAGACCACCAATAAGTCGGGTAGAAACACCCCAGGAAGTAGCGTACACGAATTCCTGTTTGTTTTCCTTGTTCAAAAACTGCACTTCAAAAGCCTTGGCAAAATTCTGACCCAGGTAATGGGAAGTCCCTGCTTGCAGGGCTTTTCCATCTTGCATCAATGCTTCAATGCAATACGTTTCTTCAGCACCGGCAAAGCGCTCATTGGCCGATTTGATGCCTTTGATAACAGGCATGGCCATCCACTCTTCTGCGAACTGTGCGTACAAATCCAAAATGGTCAGCGTCTCCGCGACAGCTTCTTCTGAGGTTGCGTGTGCTGTATGCCCTTCTTGCCACAGGAATTCCGTGGTGCGCAAGAAAGGGCGTGTGCGCATTTCCCAACGCACCACATTGGCCCATTGGTTGATGAGCAACGGCAGATCGCGGTAGCTTTTGATCCAGTCGCGGTAGGTGTTCCAGATAATGGTTTCAGACGTTGGGCGCACGATGAGCTCTTCTTCCAGTTTTGCATCAGGATCTACGATCACCCCGCCGCCATTGGGATCGTTCATGAGGCGGTAGTGGGTCACCACGGCGCATTCTTTGGCAAAACCTTCCACGTGGGCGGCTTCTTTGCTCAAAAAGCTTTTTGGGATAAAGAGCGGGAAGTATGCATTTACATGCCCGGTTTCTTTAAACATAGCGTCGAGCGCGTCGCGCATGCGCTCCCATATACTGAAGCCATGGGGCTTGATTACCATGCAACCACGCACGGGAGAATTGTCGGCCAAGCGGGCCTTTTGAACAATATCGAGGTACCACTGCGAGTAATCTTCTGATCGGGGTGTAATTTCCTTTGCCATAAAACTTGATGCTTGATGCTGGATGTTGGATACTTGATGCGAGATACTTGATGCTTTACCCGCCGAAGCCTTTGGCGTAGGCGGACTGTTCCAAATATTGTATCAAATACTGCTTTCCAATGTGTATTGTTGAGTAATATTGATGAATGTTAGGTTTTGTGGTTCAATAAGCACTATTTAAGGTACTAGGGGGTGTTCAAACGCTCATTTTTGGTTAAAAGTGGGTTAATCCGTAAAAAAGCGCGTAACTTTAAGGAGTTTTATTTGTCTGAATAATGTCTGAACTTTGAAGGCAAAATGCTGAAATCAACGCGATCAAATTAAGACTTTAACAAATACCGCCCTTTTAATCAGCAGCTTAACCAACTTTAACCATCACATTTTCAGCATTTAATGTCCCATTAACCAAAAAAAGTGCGCAAAGGTAATATTTTTGACCCTAGAAACTTGCGCACCGGAACACTCGCAAATTTACAACCACACACCATGAACGTAAAAAATATTGCTTCGCTCTGGGTTCTTGTCGGACTGCTCTCTTTCGCGTTTAACTCAAACGTTGAAGCACAGGACGACCTTTACTACAACCCGTCCACCGACGCTACGGCGCCGACCTATTCAAACGAGTACACTGAACAGAACAACGTCACGCGTCGTTACAACGAAGATGATGGGTATTCTGATGAGGACAATGATTACGCCTACGAGTATTCTTCTCGCATCCGACGTTTTCACCGCCCAGCCCGAACGATAGACTATTACGATCCGTTTTTCGCAGACATGTACTTCTATGACCCCTTCTTTTCACCAGGGATGTCCATTTATACTTTCGGCTACAACGACTTCTGGTCTTATCGCCGCTGGCAGCGCCAAAACCGCTGGAACAACTTTAACAACTTCAACAACGGCTTCGGAATGGGCTGGAACAGCTGGGGTTGGAATAGTTGCTACTCCGGGTTCAATGCCTGGAACAACCCTTGGGCCATGAACAACTACTTCTACGACCCATACTGGACTGTCAACGGGTACAACCCATATTTTGGCAATAATTTTGGCAACAACTGGGTGGACAACAACTATTATTACAATAATGGTTCCAATGGTGGAAATAATGGTGGTAACAATGGCGGCTATTCTCCACAAACCTATACCGGCCCACGCCGTAACGGTTCTTCGGTGAATCCTGGCTATGCACGCCTACCAGAAACCAATGGCCGCTTGACCACAGCTGAAAAGCATGTACCAGTGGTTGAAAAGTCTGCGCGGGTTGGCCGCACTGCTGGCGATTATGAAAGCCCTTCAACAATCAGTCCAGCTACACGCAACGACAGCCCTGCTGGCCGCAACAAAGGTAATGCCAATGGCACTGTTCGGGGCGTTGAAAGCCCACGCAACATTGAAAGCGCTGAAAAGCCTTCGACACGAGGTGCCGATCCAACAGGCCGTACCCCCGAAGCGACCCCACGCCGCTCCACCGAGCCAACAGGCCGCAGCCAAGATGTAACGCCAAGCCGTCGTGATCCAGCCACGCGTGGAAATGACGGCGGCTACACGCCTAGCCGTACCCCTGAAGCGACCCCTCCATCACGCACAAGCAAGCCACGCCCAACCCGCCGCAGCAACGAAGGCGCTACCACGCCACGCCGCCGCGAATCATCGCAGCAGGAATCTGGCCGGAGTCGTAGCGCAGAAGAACGCAGCGCTTCCCCAAGTCGTAGCAGCGAAAGCCGCTCGGAAAGCCGCTCAAGCCGTAGCGAAAGCAGCAGCCCCAGGTCTTATGATTCAGGCTCGTCGCGCGGCAGCAGCAACTCTGGCAGCAGTGGTCGCAGCTCCTCTGGCAGCAGTGGCAGCGGCTCGTCCGGTGGCGGCAGCAAATCAAGCGGCAGCAAATCCGGCGGAGGCCGCGGAAATTAATTAGCAATGCGCTAGCGCAGCTTGCATACAAAGCCCTTGATTACCAATGGGTGGAAACTGGTGCCCGACACCTTTCCACCCATTTTTTTAACCAAGCTTAAGGCTAGTCCCATCGGGACTATGATCTTTGTAGAGATGCCAACGCAATTGCATCCGTTCCAGCGGAACGGTACAATTGCGTTGAAGATACCGTTCCGCTGGAACGGGAAACAAACACGATTTGCGCATCTACAAAGGTGTCGTCCCTATGGGACGAACCTTCAGCATCTTTTAGAACTAACTCAACAGGTCCATTACCATGAAAAAAAACTTTCTTAGCACCCTGTTTTTCTGCCTACTAGCTGCCACGCTTTTGGCACAAACGACCGGCGACGTACTTCGATACTCTTATTTACAACCAGGAGGCACTGCCCGTTTCCTGGGCGCTGGCGGCGCATTTGGCGCTTTGGGCGCTGAATTTGGCGTACTAAGCCAGAACCCCGCTGGCATCGCACTTTTCCGCACCAATGAATTGGTGGTGACTCCTTCGCTGCGCTTCTCCTCTGTGGACGCATCACTGCCCGGCAACATAGCCCTAAACGATAAAAAAAGCAGTTTTGCTTTTGATAATTTTGGTCTGCTATTTAATACTACACCGAAAGGCAAACACTGGAAAACTGTCAATTTTGGCATCGGACTCAACCGACAGAACAACTACAACGCTTCCATTTTTTACGAAGGCAATGCCAACGGTACCATTATGAATGGCTTATTCCAGGATGCCGTCTCAACCTTTAACAACGGCGGCAACGCAGGTAACCTGTACCCCTTCGATACCAAGCTGGCATTTGATGCAGATGCCATCTACCAAGATGCTACTACCGGGGAGCTGCGATATGATTTTACCGGAAATGAAAACGCCAACCTCAACCGCTCCCAAGCCATAAACACCTATGGCAAAATGAATGAAATGGTGATTTCTTTTGGCGGAAATTATGATGAAAAATTGATGGTGGGTGCTACCGTGGGCATTCCATTTGTGAACTATCGCATTGAAGGAGAATATATCGAGGAAGACAAGGCGGGCAATGTAGAGGTGTTCGACAAACTGACCTATACCGAATACCTACGCACAGAAGGCGTGGGCGTGAACCTGAAATTGGGTGTCATTTATAAAGTCAGCCAGGCTTTCCGGGTCGGCGCAGCATTTCACACCCCCACTTCTCTAAGTTTGACCGACACGTACTCCAATACCTTTGCTTACGAATATAGTGTTAACGGTGTGGGCTATGGTGGGGATGTTTTTTCTCCAGATGTCGACGGCGTGTCGGACTATAAGCTGCGTACCCCTTGGCGGGCCTCTGCCAGCGCTTCCGCCGTGATCAGAAAAATGGGCTTTATCAGCGCTGATATAGAGATTGTAGACTACACCAACAACCGCTATAATTTCACGGGCAATGCACCCAGCCAGCAAAACGAAATTGAGGAACGCGCGGCCAATAAAGCCATTCAGCGGGCCTACCAGCAAGCCATTAACCTGCGCTTTGGTGGAGAATTGGTATTGAATCAGTTCCGTTTGCGCGGTGGTTTGAATCTGTTGGGCAAGCCGGAAGCTGGTGAAACAGGTTTCAATAAGGCCTTCACGGCAGGTGCTGGCGTGCGCGGAGAATCGTTTTACCTGGATTTGGGCTGGCGGCGCTATATGGGCAAAGGTGCGGTTTCCCCATACAGCGGCGCGCCAAAAGTCACGACGGAGAATGTCACGAATGATATTTTGTTGACCTTAGGGTTTAAGTTTTAAGATTTGGGGGGAATTCAAGTCCCCCAAGCAGTTGTGTCATTCCGAACGCCGTGAGGAACCTGGGTTACGATATAGCATCAGGTTGCTCACGGCGTTCGGCATACAGCTACTTGGCATTTTTTATTTTGAAGGTAAAGGCCAACGGTGTTGTTGTTCCGAGCGCTGGTGTGCGTTTCCAGTACAATTGCTATATAATTTGTTAATTTCACGATTACGCTGTAACTTGGCTTCGCAATACTGCGCCTTCCCAACATCCGTTCACTAAATCAATATCCACATGCCTGTTTCCACGATGGATCGCCGTGCGTTTTTGCGCGGCAAAACTGCGGATGACCGCCCTTTGCCCAATATCAAAAGCAAGCTGGGCGGCATCAATCCCCTATTCTCATTTACGGAGCAATTGCTTCCAGATGTGCCAGCTCCCGCGCAAAAAATCACCTTGCTGGGTGGTCTAAACCCTTACAACGGCCCATGGGGCTATGCCCAAGCAGCCCATTTGCTGCGGAGAACTGGTTTTGGCCTGAAAAAATCTGAGATGGATACGCTGCTCGGCATGACCATGAACAACGCTGTAAACAAGGTCCTCACGGTACCTGCTAATGCGCCTGCGCCACCAGTCAACAACTACAATAACCCTCCCGAATATAGTGACCCGCTTGTTGCACTAGGACAAACATGGACTACTGTCAATTTGGATTTTTCTAATTTCGATGGCCAGGCAGAAGCATATCGGGTTGAAAGCTGGCGCGGCTGGTGGTACGAGTTGATGCTCAATCAGAATACCAGTATTTTAGAGCGCATGACACTTTTCTGGAGCAATCATTTTGCTACCCAAACGGAGGCCGTACCATGGGGAAGGTCAGTATATGAATACAATAAGATGCTGCGCTCCAATGCGCTTGGGAATTTCAAGGAAATGACAAAAATGGTCACCCTCGAAGGCATGATGCTGATTTATCTTAATGGTTTTTTGAATGCCAAGGGATCACCTGACGAAAACTATGCTCGAGAGCTTCAAGAGTTATTTACGGTAGGAAAAGAAGGCGGTCAACAATTTTCCGAAGATGATGTGGTCGCCGCTGCCAGGGTGCTCACTGGTTGGCGCAATACTTTTACGGACAACAGCTCATACCATTATCCTGTAGACCACGATTTTGACAACAAACAATTCTCCGCTTTTTACAATAATACAGTCATTCAAGGCGGAGTTGACGGAGAGGCAGAGTTGGATGCTATGCTGGATATGATTTTCGACCGACCGGAGGTGGCCGAATTTATTTGCCGCAAAATCTACCGCTGGTTTGTGTACTACGACATCACACCCGATACAGAGCAAAACGTGATTCAACCACTGGCAGATATTTTCCGCAACAACAATTATGACATAAAACCTGTCATGGAAACCTTGCTGAAAAGTGAGCATTTCTTTGAAGCTGCTCAAACGGGCTGTTTTATCAAAACCCCCGTCGATATTTCCATTGGTGCTTTGCGTACTTTCAACCTGAGCATTCCCGCCAGTACCCCATGGGACGGCTTTGTTATGCGCTACTACTTAACGGCATATTTGGCTGATATGAGTATGATTCCCGGCGACCCGCCGAATGTGGCTGGCTGGCAAGCGTTCCGCCAAATACCCCAGTTCTACCGCATCTGGATCAATGGCGACACACTGCGCAACCGCAACCTGTTTACCGATATTTTGACTGCCTATTTTATTGGCACCACCAACGACCAGCTTAAAATCGACCTGATTGGGTTTGCCAAACAATTTAGCAACCCCGGCGACCCGGTAGCACTGGTAGAGGATATCACCAAACTGCTGTTGCCTCAACCCCTTTCCGCTACTAAAAAATTCTTGTTGAAATCCCTGTTGCTTTCCGGACTGCCCAACGATTTCTACTGGACGGTGGCCTGGACGGCTCATATCAGCAACCCGAACGACCCGATGGCCGCAGAGGTCGTGCGATCAAGGCTCCTGACGTTTCACCTGTACTTGACACGCCTGCCAGAATTCCAACTGGCATAGTGCAAACCTGAAACAAGTGTCTTGACAACTTTTGTCCGGATAAAACCCGGGTTACAAATTCAACATTCAACAATGAAAAGAAGAAAATTCCTTCGCACGGCTGGCCTGGCAACTGCCATTGCCCCGCTCGCCTATAATGGGTTCTCCATCAATCCTTTGGCGAACAACTCAATGCTTGCTCGCCTCGGCGCAGCGGGTAGCGCCAGCGATAAAATTATGGTTTTTATCGAACTAAATGGTGGCAACGACGGCATCAATACCCTGATCCCTACTGATCAATACAGCAAGCTTTCTGTGCATCGGCCAAAGGTGCTTATCCCAGAGAATCAGGTGCTGCCACTTTCCGGTGTTTCTGGCACTGGTGTACACCCCGCCATGTCGGAAGTGCGGCAAATGTTCGACAACGGGATGGTATCGATGGTACAAACCGTGGGCTACCCCAACCAGGACTATTCCCACTTTCGCTCTATGGATATCTGGATGACGGGCGCTGACAGCGATGAAAGCCTGAACTCTGGCTGGCTTGGCCGGATGCTGGATTATGAGTACCCAGGATACCCCATCGGCTATCCGAACCAGGATGCGCCCGACCCACTGGCCATCAACATCGGTAATGTTGCACCTGTGTCCTTTATGGGCAGCGGGTTTCCTATGGGTATTTCTGTGGGCAATCCAGATGAAGTATACAACCTAATTAATGACTTCATAGAACCTACACCTAATACACCGTATGGCGATGAACTGACCTATATCCGCACCGTGATGCAGAATACCAAAGTGTATTTTGATGTGATTAAAGATGCCGCTACCATGGGCCAAAATCTTAGCAGCCTGTATCCCGCCCCTGAGCAGAACTCCTTGGCAGATCAATTAAAAATCGTCGCCAAACTCATCAATGGCGGCCTGACGACATCGGTGTACCAGGTATCCATCGGCGGCTTCGACAATCACAGCCAACAAGTGCAAGAAGGTGCTTCAGCGACAGGCACCCACGCAGAACTCTTAAAGAAGATATCAGAGGCCGTTTATGCCTTTATGGACGACATCCGCCTCATGGGCAAGGCCGACAAGGTGTGTGCCATGACCTTTTCCGAATTTGGGCGCACCATTGGCGGCAATGATAGCTTTGGTACCGACCACGGCGCTGCCGCCCCGCTGTTTGTCTTTGGCAAAGGCGTAAATCCAGGTATCATTGGTGCCAATCCGGTAATTCCACTGAATCTCCAGGTTTCCGGCGATGTGGACATGCAGCATGATTTCCGCTCTGTTTATGCTTCTGTGATACAGGATTGGTTCGGCCTCGACAATGGCAGCTCTGTACTCAACGGCAACTTCCCGATTCTGCCTATTTTCAAAGGATCGGTGGATGTGCAGGACACGCCAAGCCGAAATGTATTTGAGGTGGGCAATTTCCCGAACCCAGTACATGCTTCCAGTACAATCACGTTCACGATTCCTTCAGCTTATGTCACCATCACTTTGTTGGATGCTCAAGGCCGCCACATCCGAAACATTACCGAAGGCAATTACCCGGCCGGTGTTCATAATGTTACGTTTAACCGCGATGGGCTGCCGAGCGGAAACTACTATTATGTACTGAGAATTAATGGATTGGGGGTTACGAAGAAGATGCTTATTCTTTAAAGGGGTTCAGGTTTAAACGGTTTCAGGGTTTCATGGTTAAAAGGTTTCAGGGTTTACGCAATCTGTTGTCAAATTTGAAATAGCTTTTCAAGGATAAGATTAATCGCGTAAACCCTGAAACCTTTTAACCCTGAAACCCTGAAACCTTTTAACCCTGAAACCCTATTTCAGCACATATATACTCCGCAAATTCCGCCCCAACCCATCATAATCCAGTCCATATCCAACCACGAATTTATCTTCGATATCGAAGCCTACCAGGTCCATTTTGATAGGAAAAGCGACTACTTCCGGTTTGCGCAAAAAGGCTACGGTGGTAACGGAGGCAGGATTTTTTTCCCGAAGGTGATTCAGGAAAAAATGTAAGGTTCTGCCGGTATCTACAATGTCTTCTACGACAACCAAGTGTCGGCCGGAAAGATCCTTGTCGAGGCCCATCACCGTTTGCACGTCACCTGTGGAACGTGTGCCCGAGTAGGATGCGAGTTTTACAAAACCCACTTCGCAGTTGCTTTCAAATGCACGCATTAGGTCAGCAGCAAAAACAAAAGCACCGCTTAATATGCTGATGAACAATGGTTTTTTGTCTCCTAAGGTCTCTTTTAACTCCTGCCCAAGAGCGTAGACGCGCTCCTGTAGCACCTGCTCGGTGATGAGCGGCACAAAATGCAAATCATGTAACTGAATGGAGTGTTCTGGTAGTACGGATGCTGGCATGTGTCAGAATATTTTGACGCAAAAGTAGTGATAATGCTGTCAGCTGAAAAACGAGTTTAGGATTGAGGAACGTAAAATCCAAATGTTAGGGCTATTTTTGACCCTATGAAGCATCGGGTAATCAGGACTATTTTCTGCGCGGGGCTGTTCCTCGCACCCTACTTTTTGCTGGCACAATCGTCCGTCGCCGATTCGCTTGCACAGTTGCTTGTAAATGCCCCAGCGGATACGCACCGGGTTTCCTTGCTGACGAATTATGCGTGGGAAATAAATTACGCAGAAACAGGAAAAGCCATCAGCCTGCTTTGGGAAGCAGTAGCTCTCGCCCAAAAATTTAATTACAGCAAAGGTGAAGCTACCGCCTGGAATGGGCTCGGGGTGGCGCACGAAATACTTGATGATAAACAAAATGCCCTGGAATACTACAATAAAGCTCTGGAAATTCGAGAACAACTAAAAGATAAGCTCGGCATTGCAGCCGTACACAACAATCTGGCAAATGTATATGAATTACAGGCTGATTATGTAAAAGCCCTCACAGCAACGCGGGAAAGCCTGAGAATTGTGGAAGCGCTAAAAGATACCATACGTATCGCACGTGCCCACCTCAACCTGGGCGGGCTCTTTGTAGAAATGGGTCTGTACTCTGAAGCTTTTGAGCAAACCAATTTTGCACGGGAAATTTTCGAAATAAAAAGCGATAGCTCCAGCTTAGCCCGAACCTTTACCACCCTGGGGCATATTCGATATGAACTGGAAACGCCCGCTGAGGCAATGCGTTTGTACACAATAGCCCTGGGTATGTACGAGCGTCTGGGCGACCAAGAGCTCATCGCAAAAGGCCTAACCGACTTGGCGAATGCCCTCGACGAGTCAGCTCCAGAAAATGCAGATACTTCTCGTCTGGCAATCGGTCTATACCTCAAAGCCGTGCGCATCCGTGAAACTTTCGACGACCAATCTGGATTGGCTTCTTTGTACAACAATCTCGGCGTGGTTCACAAGCATCTCAAAGAATTTGAAATGGCCATGCAATGGCTTGAAAAATCGCTGAAAATCCGCACAGAATTGGAGGATAGCCCTGGGCTAATGGAGGTAAACAACAGTATCGGCGATGTGTATTTCGGTTTGAAAAAATACAAGAAAGCACTGGATTACACCAAACGATACGCTGCTATTGCGGAAGAGAGTGACGACAAAAAATTTATCTTAAAAAGCTACAAGGACTTTGCAAAAATTTATGCGGCCATGGGCGATTGGCCCAAAGCTTATGACTATCGGCTGAAATACGACAAATACAAATGGAGACTTTATGACGAAAATCGTGCTAAAATTCTTGAGCGCAGGGAAGTGCTTTTTAACGACGGTCGCCGGCAGCGTGAAATCGACCGTCAACAACAGGAACTGGCACAAGCCCAAACCCGTACATGGGCGCTCATTGGCAGCGCATTGGCGTTGGCCTTGCTCGCCGCGCTGCTTTTTAACCGCAATCGGATTCGCGCCCGCGCCAACCGGGATTTGGCCTCTAAAAATACAGAGATTCAACAAGAGCGCGAGCGTGCAGACAGCCTGTTGAAAAACATCCTTCCTGAAAAAACAGCGCAAGAGTTAAAAGAGAAAAACAGCGTACAGCCTGTTCGTTATGAATCCGTGACGGTGCTTTTCAGCGATTTCAAAAATTTTACCAGCATCGCAGAAAAGCTTTCTCCTGAAGAGCTGGTAGCTGAACTAGATGCCTGTTTCCGCCTTTTCGACCATATTATCGAAGAACACGGCCTAGAAAAAATCAAGACCATCGGCGATGCGTACATGTGCGCGGGTGGCATCCCGGAACCGAACAAAACCCATGCCCTTGATACCGTCAGGGCAGCCATTGAAATGCAACGCGGGCTTCAGAACCTGATGGAAAAAAATGCGCTGGAAGGAAAGCCTATTTTTGAAATGCGCATCGGCATTCATACGGGGCCCGTGGTCGCGGGTGTGGTGGGCAGCCGCAAGTTTGCCTACGATATTTGGGGCGATACGGTGAATACAGCAGCCCGATTAGAACACGGCAGCGAAGCCGGAAAAATCAATATTTCACAAACAACCTGGGAGGCTGTACGGGCGGAGATTGGGTGTAATTTCAGGGGGAAATTGCCGGCCAAAAACAAAGGGGAAATTGCCATGTATTTTGTGGAAGATTGATCAACTCCCGTAATACTTGCTTGGGTCGCCAAAATCGTAATCCAACAACACGTCATCCAATAGAATATCCTCCCCAACTTTGTACCCTTCCTTCAAATCATAGCCCCATACTTTGCCCAAGGTATTCCAATACACCGCCGTGGTAGTACCCCGTGTTTTGCGGATAATGTCGTAAAAGGGCATGTTCAACTGGCTCTCAATCATTTTGATCAGCACCTTGCCCTCCGTTTTTGAGAGGTTTTTCATGGTTTCTGTCATGTCCTCTTTTACCTCTTTATTTTCATGCCGAATGTGGCGCTTGCGTTTCCGCCTGCTCATATCCGCCGTATTTTCCTCAATTTCCTCATATAAGTTGATCGCATTCAGGGCATAGCCATATACCTTGCGTGCGGCGCCAGTGTAACGAAGAAACTGCTTTTGCTCTTCCAGGTCTATGAACTTCCGCCTGGAGGCAATTTTTACCGGGCGCAAGGACATTACAAAAGTTGAATCGCCATGCACAATCTCCAGTCGTGCCCAGGCACCACCCTTATATGTGGTGTCCTGTGCATAGCGCGGCGGTGTTTGTGCTTGGCTGGCAAGCGCAAAAAGCAAAGATATTGTCAGAAAAAAATACTGTTTCATGATAGTATATTTGGCAATTGGAGCGGAAACAATAACGCAGAAATGGGTGTTTTCGTGCCAGCGCTAATCTTTGGACGCAAATTGGCGCAAATGTATCCCGCAATTGCATCAAAAGATTCGTTAAAGTTGGTAAACGGGTGGGGTTGGCTACTTTTGCGGGAAAATATCACCATAGAGGACACAGGGTTACACAGCGGTGTTCAAATGGGAAATATCACCACAGAGGACACAGGGTTACACAGAGGGCTCAATTAAATGCGCCCAAACTTTGTCAAGTATATATATTCCTCTGTGAATACCGCTGTATAACCCTGTGTCCTCTGTGGTGAACAACAATATTATGGCAAGAAAGCACTATATCATACCAGAAGTCCCCATCCACGGCATTGCAGACCGGGGGAAAGGCGTGGGGCGTACGAGCGAAGGACTCACTGTATTCGTCAATGGCGCGGTGCCAGGCGATGTCGTGGATGTTTTTGTACAAAAAAAGAAAGGCACTTTTGCTGAGGGTATTGCCGACCGGATTGTAACGCCCTCCCCTGATCGGATCGAAGCATTTTGCCAGCATTTTAATGTTTGCGGTGGCTGCAAGTGGCAAAATCTGGATTATCAGGCGCAGCTTCGGCATAAACAACTCGTGGTCGAAGATGCCTTGTTGCGCATTGGGAAAGTAGACATTAAGGAAATACGGCCCATACTTGGCGCCCCCGACACCACGTATTACCGGAATAAACTAGAATTTGGTTTCGCCAATCGGCGCTGGCTGACGAAGGAGGAAATGCAAGATGAAAATATCGATGCAAAACACGCGCTGGGTTTCCACCGCGCTGGGTTTTTCGATAAAATCATCGACATTCAGCACTGTTGGTTACAACCCGAACCTTCGAACGCCATCCGCAATACCTGCCGTGAAATCGCCCTCGAGCAGGAGCTCGATTTTTACGACATGCGCACCCACAACGGCTTCTTGCGCAACCTGATGGTGCGCATTACCGATTTTGGAGAAACCATGTTGCTGGTCAGTTTTGCCAAAAACGACAAAAAAGCCATCGCCCGCTACCTGGATGCCATTCTGGAAAAATTCCCCGCGCTGACCACCCTTGTATATTGTGTCAATACCAAAATGAACGATTCCTTGTTCGATCAAACGATGCTGACCTATTTCGGCAAAGGTTTTGTGGTGGAGCAATTGGGCGACCTGCGTTTCAAAATCGGCCCCAAATCCTTTTTCCAAACCAATTCCAAGCAAGGCAAGAAACTATATGATGTCACGGCGGAATTTGCCGGACTCAGCGGGAAAGAAAACGTGTATGATCTGTACACGGGCACGGGCAGCATCGCCCTGTATCTCGCGCGCCAATGCCGCCAGGTGGTGGGTATTGAAGAAGTGCCGGAGGCCATCGCCGATGCAGAAGAGAACATGCGCCTCAACGACATCCAAAACGCTATTTTTTATGCCGGGGATGTGAAAAATGTGCTGTCGCCCGAGTTTGCCGATAAGCATGGCCGACCCGATGTCGTCATCACCGATCCGCCGCGCGCGGGCATGCACGAGAAAGCCGTCAGGTTCCTGCTCGATTTGGCCGCGCCGCGTATTGTGTACGTCAGTTGCAATCCTGCTACACAGGCAAGAGACTTGCAGCTTTTATCCGAAAAATACGCGGTGTTGAAATCACAGGCAGTGGATATGTTTCCGCATACGCACCATATTGAGAATGTTGTGCTGCTGGAACTACATTAACTTTAATATTGTATGTTTGCCCTGAATCAAATCAGGGATATATTGAATAAACTTACACTTTCTCAAAACAATATTTTTTGCCTTCCTGCTTGCAGTTGTCGACAATTTGTACTCAAACTGTCGCTGCTCCTTTGTATGCTGGTCGCAAAAAACAGCCTCGCCCTTGCCCAGCAGCTTCCAATTTGTACAGGTGGCGAAAACCTGGCTTTTTCCTGTGGCGAAGCCTGCATCGTCTGCGACCTGAATGGCTACAGCAATGCCACCATGCAAGTGATGCCGGGCTCAGCGCCGCCGGGCTTTTGTACGCAGGTAGTGCACAATATCGGCTGGGTAGGCTTCATTGCAGGCTCCACCAACCTGACCATTGAAGTCACCGTGAATCCCTGTACCTTAGGCAACAGCATTGAAATGGGCATTTATTCTGCGCCCAACTGCCAAAATTCGGTCTTGGTATCGAATTGCAACACGGCAATGTTTCAAAACAATACCTATAGTTTTACCAATACCCAGACGCTGAATCCGGGCTGTGTTTACTTTCTGGTTTTTGACAACAATGGCCCGGCTTCTTGTCCTTTTACGGTCGCGGTGGTCAATGGATCGGCCACTGCCCCCAACCCTGGCCCACCGCCAACACCTGCTGGTCCATCCGAAGTATGCCCAGGCGCGACGGTCAATTACTCCATTCCAGCAGTTGTCGGTACCTGCCAGTACACCTGGACAGCCCCGCCGGGCAGCCTTATCAACGGATTATCGTCACCTCAAAGCATCATGGGTGATGCTGGCGCTTCGGTCAACATCACCTTTGGCAACAACAGCGGTGATATCTGCATTACTACGGGTAACACATGTGCTGGAACCAATCAAACTTGTTTGCCCGTCACCATAGCCACCATCCCGCCCACGGTTTTGCCGCCAGTCAGCATTTGTTATGGAACATCCCTGGAGTGGATAAATGGCAATTTTTACAATGCCAACCAAATCATGAGCACTACTTTGAACTCTTGGTTGGGCTGCGATAGCATCGTGCGGCAGCAGTTGATTATTCGACCTCAAATCACGACCAACATCGGAACCCTGCTGCGCTGTTCCAGTGAATGTGTTGAAGTTGGCGGCATGTCATTTTGTGCCACAGGGTTTTATCAGGTGCCCCTAACTTCCTACCTTGGTTGCGACAGTGTTGTCATATTTTCCTTGAATCAAACCCCTGTAAATGCGGTGGTGGCCCCATCAGGTAGCATCAATTGCCTGCAATCTGCGGTATTGCTCGACGGCAGTGGCTCTACCAGCGGATCCATGTACAGTTGGTACAACAGTCAAAATATGCTGCTGGGCACGAACAATATGCTCAGCGTTTCAAACCCCGGCACCTACCTGCTTGTCGTACAAAGGATTGTTGGCGCTCAAACTTGCGTGGATTCTGCCTGGGCTACGGTGCAATCAAACGTCCAATATCCCAGTGTTACAGCCGATGGCGGCACGATCAACTGCGCCGGCGATCCCCTTCAGTTGAATGGAGGGACCAACTTTCCGGGCGCAATTTTATCCTGGACTGGCCCCGGTATTGATTCCAGCAATCAGCAGTTGGAAGATCCCTTCGTGGGTGTTTCGGGTGCCTATATCTTAACTGTCAGCAACCCACAAAATGGTTGCGCAGCCACAGACACTGCTTTTGTTGTCAGCATGGGGCTAACCCCCGATTTGAGCCTTTCTGCCGACGATACCCTGAATTGTATTAACCCACAGGTGTGGTTGGTAGCGCAGTCAAACATGCCCGGCGTGACGTTCAGCTGGATGGCGCCCGATAGCACGTTTACCCTTTCAGACTCGGTATTGGTAGCTCAAAATGGCCTGTGGATTGCTCTGGCAACAGCTCCCGGAGGCTGCACCAATGTGGATACAACCCTTATTTCGGTTGATACCCTGGCCCCAATGGCAAATGCTACGGGCGGAATGCTCGATTGCACAGGCGTTCCTACCGCCATTCAGGCCAGCAGCACAGCACTTGGCGCTACTTTTTCCTGGTCCGGGCCGGGCGGTTTTAGCGCGACAGTTCCAGACACTACTGTAAACCTGTTGGGTGCTTATATCCTTACAGTATCTACGGCAAATGGCTGCACAGCAAGTGCTACCGCCAACGTATTTGCCAATACTAATGTGCCGGATATTTCCTTAAGTGGTGGGGGGACAATTACTTGTTTGCAAACCAGTATTGCGCTCGCTGCCAACAGCAATTCTAGTGGGGCAGTGATTTCATGGGCAGGCCCTGGCGGCTTTTCTTCCATGACAAATTCAGTTCAAATTACCATCCCCGGCAGCTATACAGCCACAGCCATGGCGCCAAACGGTTGTCTGGCTAATTTAACCATAAACATACCGATAGACACAGCAGCGCCTTTATTGACACTGCAAGGTGATACCATCTCCTGTAGCCACCCAACAGGCCATGTCATTGGCACTGCTGCTGGCACCGGGCTCCAATATTTATGGAGTGGCCCAGGTGTGCAATCGCCATTTTCCGCCGCAACGGATGTTGGTGTTGGTGGCACCTATATTTTGACCGTTACAGGGCCAAACGGCTGTTCAGCCTCCGCGCAAACCAGCGTTGACATGGATGTTTCGCCGCCCCAATTGGCTGCTGGGCAACCTTCAACGCTTACTTGTGCTACCACTTCCGCACTTTTATGGGCAAATTCAACGGATAGCGGCGTAATTTTTTCATGGTCTGGCCCCAATACATTTTCGGCTGCTACCGATACGGTACTGGTCAATCTTCCAGGCTCCTACACCGTTACAGCTATAGGGCTCAATGCTTGCCGCGATAGCCTCTTGCTGACAGTACCAGTGGATACCATGCCGCTGGACTTATTGGTGCTTGGCGGTACGATAAATTGCGTCCAAAGCAGTGTGCAGCTTAGTGCGCAAACGACTACTTCCGGCGTGTTTTTCCAATGGAACGGACCATTGGGCTTTACCAGTACCAGCCAAACACCAATGGCTACAACAGCCGGCATTTACCAACTCATCGGCACCGCTCCCAATGGTTGCACAACAATGCAAAGCACCCAAGTGAGCGCAGATTATACCACGCCAATATTAACCCTGGGCAGTACAACACCGACGCTGACCTGCACCGACACCTTGGCACAATTGTTCGCCCAAGCCAGCTTATCGGGGACTTTGTTTCAATGGAGCTTGCTTGGTGCCCCATTCAGCAACAGCGCCAATGCCAGCACCGCGTCTCCAGGGCTGTATATCCTGAGCGGAACAGCGCCCAACGGCTGCATCACCACAGATTCCTTGCTTGTAAATCAAGATATTAGCCCCCCAAATGTTTTTGCACAGGGTGATACGCTCTCTTGTATGGCTCAAAATGTATTGATCAGCGGCGGCTCCTCTACAACAGGCGCTCTGCTGCAATGGACAGGGCCGGGGAATTTCAGTTCCAGCCAAAACATGCCCGCTGTTACCTTGCCTGGAAGCTATACCTTAAGCGTCACGGGGCCAAATGGCTGTACGTCTGGCGCAATAGCAATAGTATTCCCCGATGTTTCTGCGCCAAACCTGAGTGTTTCACCCGCTGCGACGATCACTTGTTCCAACCCGACAACGATGCTCACGGCAGCATCCAATACGCCGGGGGTACTGTTTAATTGGTCGGGACCCGGCAATTTTTCTGCTGCTGGAAACAGTGCCCAAACCATGTCAGCGGGCTCGTACAGTGTTCAAGCTACTGCGACCAATGGTTGTATTACGACCCAAGCCATCAATGTTGCCATTGACACGATTTCTCCCATTGCTACGGCAAGCAGCGGCGTGCTGACCTGCGCAGATACGCTTGCGTTGCTCAGTGGAAGTAGCAATACCACGGGCGCTTTGTTCAGTTGGACTGGCCCCGGAAACTTTAGCGCAACACAAGCAAGTGCGTCCACAAGTCTGCCCGGATGGTATTTGCTCAGCGTGACAGCACCTAATGGCTGTTCGAGTACGGCAAGCACCCAGGTGCAGGCATCCTCCAGCCCGCCCGATTTGATGTTGAGTGGCGTAACATTGCTGACATGCGCCCAGACAAGCGTAGACCTGCATGGATTGTCCTTGACATCCAACCTGATTTGGGGTTGGAGCGGGCCAGGTAATTTCAGCGCCTCAGTGTCTGATGTCAATGTTGTTTTGCCTGGAAATTACCTGGCAACCGTCACCGCAACAAACGGTTGTACCGCCAGCGCTTCCATACAGGTTTCCCAAAACACCACGGCACCCACCGCGCAGGCTACTGGCGGCATACTTACTTGTTCATCACCAACTGTTGCGCTGTTAGGGCAAACTGGCACTTCCGGAGCATTGTTCAGCTGGACAGGGCCTGGAAACTCCACGGCAAGCGGGCCCATGCCTGTTGTTGCTGTTCCCGGAGTTTATTTATTGACAATAACGGGTATAAATGGGTGTATGTCAACAACTACCACGACAGTTACTTCGGATCAACTTCCGCCTGTATTTACGCTTTCTGGCAATACGGTAACCTGCCTTTCGCCGAGTGTAATGGCCAATGCCTCAGGTTTTTCCAACGGCACGATGTTTAAATGGGCGGGGCCAAGCGGGTTTCAGCAAACGGGCACTACGGTGTCGGTTTCAAATGCCGGAACCTACCAAGTGACCGCGCAGGGCGTGAACGGCTGTACCGCCACCCAACCCCTTCAAATTGGCGTTGATACCATCTCGCCCAACATTCAAATTGATGGAGGCATGTTGACCTGCCGTGATTCTGTGACGCAGATTCAGGCAGTGGTGACCCCTTCCACAGCGCTGCTTTTCTGGGCTGGGCCGCAGCAGCATTTACCGGCGCTTGCCGAAATTTCAGTTGGCTTGCCCGGCTTGTATGCCTTGACGGCCACCTCCAACAATGGTTGTACTGCCGTGCAGGATTTTGTCGTAGAAGAGATTATGGCAGATTGGACGGTAAGCCTTGGCCCTGATCAAACGGTTTGGGAGGGTGCTTTTATTAACCTGAAAATAGAAACTGCGCTGAAGAAACATGACATGGCGGGCATCGCATGGCAGCCCAGCTTCAATTGTGCCGATTGCCTTAGCCAAGGCTTTCGCGTACGCGACTCGGTATTTGTCCAGGTATACATCGAAGATGAATATGGCTGTGTGATGAGCGATGGCGTTCAAATCAATGTCAGAAAACGCGGCGCTATGTACGTTCCAAATGTCTTTACACCCAATGGCGATGGGGAAAACGATGCTTTTAGGGTATTTGCTGGCAACCCGGCTACCCGCATCCGATCCTTCCGGATTTACGACCGTTGGGGCAGCCAAGTATTTGGACAGGAGGATTTTTTCCCAGATGAACTTAGGGGAGGATGGGATGGTCGCTATCGTGGCGATGTATTGCAACCAGCGGTGTTTGTCTGGATGCTCTCTATAGAATATGAAGACGGTACATTGGAACAGATAAGCGGGGATGTGTTTCTGAAGGGCTAATGCTTGACCTTTTTCAGATTCAAGGTTTCAAAGATAGGTTCTGCCAGAAAGCGCTCAAAAGCTTCGTCGCTCGGATTGATATAGTAATTCCTGTCTCTTGACTCAATGGGCAAAATGGTCTTGAAATAGTGGAGGCGATTTTCAAAGCTCTCGCTGTCTTGCAGAATATTCAGCATGATTTTGAATTCGTCTTTTGCAGGAACCGTGATGACGAAACAAGACCACTTATTGGCTTCGGCTTCCTGAATGTTCAAATACCAGGATTGACCTTTTTGGCGCAATACGATTGGCTTTTCTTGGGAAACAAGACTATCTGAATTTGGAAAAATCAAATCGTTTCGGTTGGGGCTATTGTCTTGGTCGTAAACAATGGCAGTTTTCGAGGACAAATCAAGCGTCATATAAGGCTTGGAAGCTTCTGTAAATACATACCATTCACCTTCGTCAACTATCCTCGCAGCCCTGGTTTCTATTGATGTAAAGCCGTTTTTTTGTTCACTTTTTACTTGAAATAAAATAAAGCGATCCGTGATCTGATAGTCAATGCTCTGCCCTTCAACCTTCTTTTGGGCAAGGTATGCATCCAAATTGGGCAGATCCTTTTTAGGCAACCTTGATTCAGCAGAAATAAACAACTTTGAGTCGCTTAGGCGCTCGAAACGCAGATAGTTTTTAATAAATGCTGCATATTCGTCCTCGTCGGAAGTTTTTACCTCAAACACACCAGACCATTCAATGGGTATTTTATAGAGTTCGATCCCGCCTTGTGGCATTGGCTTCTCAACAAATACAGCGGTGCAAGAAAAAGATAGGAGGGAAAACGAAATGATCGTTATAATTGATTTTAGCATGGCGCATCTTTTTAACATTAATGCAGAAAAACCATTCATTATTGCAAAAGCGATAACATTTTTTTAACGCTTCTTGTTAAGGCTCCCTTAATTTGCATCCAAAAAAGTTTGTCTGTACGCCTGGATAGTTCAATCCGCTTTCCCTTCAAACTCGTATTTCAATCCCCAGTATTTTTTCAGTACCATTTTCACCGAGCCCACGGAAACGGGCGATTCGATGAGCACAGGAATCCTGTTTTTATCATCTGAAACCCATACTGACATTCTGGAATCGTCTTTAAAAACATTGCCTGCTATCACTTCTGGCTGGAATTTCAGGGTTTTGTAGCGCCCCATGCTGTACACTTTTTTGCGGCCATCTTTTCCTGTATAGCGCAATTTCAAGGGGTGTTCCTCCTTGTCCATAAAAACTTTGAATGGTATAGCGTACCCGGGTTCCTGGCTGCCAAAATCGATATTGCGGAGTTGGTACATAATAGACAATACATCGTGTACATTGTCTTGAACGCTATGCTCTGTTTTAGTTTCCGGGGCGCCGCGTTTATCAGCACGCCAGACCGTCATTATTTTGGTGCTTTGATTGAAGGCTATTTTCTCAAAAATATGGTATTTACCCTCATTTGCATCCCGTTCTGAGTAGTTGGGCAGGAGCGTGTTTTTGTCCACCCAAGAGTTGTAGGTGTCTTTTACGGAAAAAAACCATTCGTAGGAATCGTAGGTTTCGCCAAAGGCTTGATAATGGAACTGGGCACCTTCATCAAATACTTTGAAGGTAACTTCACCCGCTGGCACCCAAATAAAGTTGAGGTTGTAGTATATCTTGTAAGTAAGTAGCTCCCCGTTCTGGAAAGTGTTTTCCGGGCCGGACGCTGTCGTTTGCTCGGCCTTCTGAGTCCCTTGAAATGGCATAAGCCCGATCAGGAGGAAAGAGGCCAGTAGAAATGATTTGTTCGTTTTCATAACCTAGTGCTTTGGTCTGTTGACGTAAAAAAAAGAAAAAGTACCAATAAACGTGAAAAAAAGGGCGTTTATTATAGCAAAACGCAAAGTAAGCATCAAATGAAATGAAAATGGGCAAGCTCCGATCCCGAAGCTTGCCCACGCAATATCTAGTTAAAGTGCGGATTAATATCCAGCATCTTTATTGCCTTTGAAACTGCCTTTGCCAGCTTCTTTGCCTTCTGGACGAGCCATTTCTGTCTCTCCTTTAGCAACGCGGAACTCAACGCGGCGGTTCATAGAGCTTGCGCCTTTTTCTGGAACCAGCTGCGTTGCTTCACCAGCCCAGTTAAGGATCAGGCGATCGCGGCCAACACCGTATTGAGATACAAGTACCTCTATGGCGGCTTTTGCGCGGTTGTAAGACAACACGTTGTTGTAACCTTCAGTGCCGCGGGCATCGGTGTTACCCACTGCTACAACTTTGAGGTCTGGGTTGTTTTTCAACACCGTAGCCACCTGATACAGTTGCACGTACTCAGAAGTGCGGACACTGTAGCTGTTGTCGCTAAAGTTAACCATTGGCAGGAACCAGTTGCTTGAAGAAGGCGCTGGCAATTTGATGGCTGCGATTTTTGCATCAACGATAAGGTTCACGTCAGCTTCAGTGATTGCTTTTGGCACTTGTGCAACGCCGTCAGCGTTCACCGTGTAGCCTGGAGGAGAGTAAGGCTCCTTGTCTTTGTAATCAGGAACTTTGTCCATGTCGCTGTCGAGCGTCATACCTTTTGTGTCAACGCGAGCGCCAGCTGGGCTGTTGTCTTCATCGTCGAGTGAGTCGATAATGCCATCGCCATCCGTGTCGGTTGGGTCGTAGATAGCACGGGCTTCAAGCGCTGTGATAGCAGAACCTGCCATGTCAAGCGGGTTGGCCCAGTAAAGCGGCTCAGATCTTTTGTTGCCCATCTTGTCATTCTTCCCAATGTTGAAATTAAGGGAAAGGTGTGGCCAGTGGAAGGCATCGCGGTAAGAAGTAGTGTTTTCGCCTACATTCTCGTCGCCGTCAAGCAGGTCGCCATCTTTGCCGATAATTTGAGCGAAAGTGTACTCAAGGCCGATGTTGAACTTAGAGCTAACGCGGAATGCAAGACCAGCGCCTACTTCGAAAGTTGGGCGGGTGTTCGAGAACTCAACTTCGTTTGCCGTTGATCCACCAGCAATTACCACGTTTTTAGCAGTAGCCGTGTAGTTGGCAAAGCCGAGGCCACCAAAAACATTTACGCCAATTTTGCGGTAAGGCTTGTTGAAACGGAAATTGTTGACCGTCATAACGATTTGGCCACTACCTGAAATCCAGCTGGTTTCAGATGAACGGAGGTCGGGACGTTCAGCTTCGTTTTTCAATGCAGCGTACATAGCACTGGCACGGAAAGAAAAAACGTGGTCAAATGCTTTGCGGAAGTGAAGACCGGCACCAAAGCCTGGTTTGGCTGTGATGTCGCCAATGATCATAGGTACGCCCAAATCAACACCCAGTTCCCACTGGTCGGCGGGAGTAAATGAGCGGTAGGGTGCTGCATCTTGAGCTTGAACGCTCACAAATGCAAAGGTAAAAAATAGAGCAAGTGATAGATTTCGAACCATCATAGGGTTGATTCTTTTTGAAAGATGAATGTGAACAAGTTTTGTTGCGAATATGAATTTTGAGGCATTTCGCTTATCGGATGGTGGGATAGTGTTTGATTACAAAAGGAAAATAACACGCAAATATCTGCAAAAGTACTCAGATACCTAGCTTTTTCAATGCCAAAAATAGGGCAGAGCTTGATATTTTTCGGGGAACAGGGCTATTTTTGAAAACTTCTTCCAAAGCTTGACGAATTGTCGCAGACGAATCGCCGAAAATTGCCCGGTCTGTCATCAGCGCATCTGGCTGCATCAAGTAGGCAAAAACCCGCGCCATTCCACAGTTTGCAATAAAATCTGGAATCACTGCCGTGTGCTCGTCCATGTACCGCGCCGTGGGTCCAAAAAACACCTCATCGTCCACAAATGGAACATTTGCACCACAGGCAACAACTTCCACGCCACCCGCCAACAAGCGATCTGCCTGATCGCGTGTCACAAGTTTGGAGGCTGCTCCAGGGATAAAAATATCCGCACCCATATCCCAGATGGCATCATTGACAATGGAATATGGAAGCATGTCTGGAGCAACAAGCTTGTTACCTGCCTTATTGTTAAATAATTGTTGGACAGCTTCAATACTGAGTCCTTCTGGCGCCATCAAGCCACCTTCGCGGTCGATGATACCAATAATTTTCACGCCTTCCTTGGCTAAATAGCAGGCAGCGGCAGAGGCTACATTACCCCAGCCCTGAATAATGGCGGTTTTCCCGGAAGCAGATGTTTTATGGAATAAATCATAAAAGTGGCGTACCGACTCTGCGACACCGTAGCCCGTAATAAGATCGGCAACGGCGTGCTTAGCCTGGTCGCCTTCGGGTAAAAACTCTGCATCCTCCACAATTTTGGTACATCCATAGCGCAATTGGCCGATCAAATTGATCTGCTGACCCTCCGCAGCCTTCAGGTGCCCGCGTACGATGCCTTCCTGTGGATGCCAAAGACCCAGCGCCTCGGTAATCGGCACCACATCCTTTATTTCATCCACATTCAAATCACCGCCAGTGCCGTAATAATGTTTGAGCAAGGGGAGCGCCACTTTGTACCAGCGTTCCAGCACTTTGTGGCGATCGGGGTGGTTGGGGTCAAAATTAATACCGCTTTTAGCACCGCCAATGGCAGGGCCACAAACGCTGAATTTGATCTCCATTACTTTGGCAAGTGAAGTAACTTCGTCGCGGGTAAGCCCTTTGCGCATTCTGGTGCCGCCGCCAGCAGCGCCGTTGCGCAAAGAGTTGATGACGATCCAACCTTCCGCGCCTGTTTCTTCATCGTGCCATTCAAAAACGATTTCGGGGGCTTTCTCCTTGTACTTGTTGAGGAGGGATTCCATGTATAGTGGTGAATTATGGTTAAGGCTGTAAGTGCGGCGCAAAAGTAGTTAAAAAGCGATGGTTAATACGGTGATGTGAAAACTCTTTACTTTTGGCCCATTATGCTAGACAATTGGCTTACCCCAATCCCTTCGCTCGCCAAATTGGCAGCCAGCCTCCCTGCTACCGCTTTTGGGAAAAACATTCTCTTGAACCATCCACAGATACCGGATCTGAAAAAAGTGCGCGTTGCCATCATCGGGGTGGGTGAAAAAGAGGCCGACGCCGTGCGCGAACAGCTCTATCGCTGTGCGTTCCCTTTCCCAAAAGGCAGCGTTGCCGACCTCGGAAACCTGCGAAAAGCAGAGGCTTCCCTGCTAATTCCGGTCATCTTTGAATTGCTTAGTGGAAAAGTGCTGCCCGTGATACTGGGTGCAAAGGATGCATTGGCACGCGCTCAGTTTCTGGCATATCAGGATGCCAAAGCCTTGGTCAATATGAGCGTGGTGGATGAAACTTTTCGCCGCGAAACGGTGTACGGACAAATATTGAGTCCCCGTCACCCACTGCTGTTCCACTTCGGGTTGTTGGGGGTGCAGGTGCATCAAACACCTGGCGAAGCGCTGGATTTTTTATCGAAAAATAATTTTGACCTGATACGGCTCGGCAAGTCGCGGGCGGCTATCGAGGAGACAGAACCCGTGTTACGCGACGCTGACCTCCTGGCTTTCCACCTCGCTGCCCTCAAACAATGCGAGGCACCAGGCGTAGCGCAGCCGTCTCCTTCCGGCTTTTTTGTGGAAGAAGCCTGTCAGCTTTGCCGTTACGCAGGCATGAGCGACAAGCTCACGTCATTTGGGTTGTACGGCTACGCGCCCGAACACGACCACAACGGCCAAACCGCCCAGGCAGCCGCTCAAATGCTCTGGTATTTCTTTGAAGGCTTTTTCAACAGGAAAGGAGATTTCCCTGCCAGTACGACCGGTTTAACGGAGTACGTCGTAGAATTTCGAAAACTCAACTACCAACTAACGTTTTGGAAAAGCAATAAAAGCGGTCGCTGGTGGATGCAGGTGCCAGTACCGACCAAGCGAAAACACGAACGGCACAGGCTGGTGCCTTGTTCGTATCAGGATTATCAAGCAGCTTGTCGGGAGGAGTTGCCGGATAGGTTGTTGCAGGCGATGAGTCGGTTTTAATCCAACAATTTCTCCAACCTTATCCCTCGTGAGCCTTTTATCAATATCAGCGTATTCTCCAAATTTTGGCTTGAAAACCATTTTTTTGCTGCTGTGGTATCTGGGAAATGCAAGGCCCCAGCCTTCAGAAAGCCCGTTTTGCTAAACTCCTCCCCCACCAATACAATTTGATCAATGTTCTGCCGCGCTGCGAAGCGCAGGATGCTTTCGTGCTCTTTTTGACTGTCGTCGCCCAGTTCCAGCATATCACCCATGATGGCGATGCGGCGAGCGGCAGGCATATCGCGCAGGCTTTCCAGCGCCGGTTTCATGCTGGAAGGGTTGGCGTTGTAGGCATCGAGCAGGATGGTGGTGTTGCCGCGTTGGATGAGTTGCGAACGGTTGTTGGAGGGCGTATAACTTTCGAGTGATGCTTTAATTTTTCGGGCAGGCACTTTGAAATAAACACCCAGCGCAACGGCCGTCATAATATTGTTGAAATTGTGCTTTCCAAATAACTTGGTGTGCACTTCTACCTTTGGGCCATCATCAGAAAGAAATGCGACATGCACAAAAGGCGTTGAATCGAGCAATTGCACTTCAATAAGGCCATTTTCAGGGATAAGCTTTTCCGAGCGCAGGTAACCCACCTTCATGCGGTTGCGCTTGGCCATAGCGCTCAGGTATTTTTCCGTAAGGTTGACAAAAACACATCCGTCGTGGTTGCGCAAAAAATCGAGCAGTTCCCCTTCGGCTTTTTTCACGCCTGCCAGGCTTCCAAAACCTTCGAGGTGCTCTTTTCCGATGTTGGTCAGCAAGCCGTGTGTGGGCAGCGCAATCCGGCAAAGCTCCTCGATATCGCCCGCCTGGTTGGTGCCCATTTCAATAATGGCCACTTCTGTGTTGCGCGGCATGGCCAGCAAAGTCAGCGGCACACCTATATGGTTGTTGAAATTTCCTTTTGTAAAATGGCAGGGATAATGGCTGCTCAAAACGGCTGAGGCCAGCTCCTTTGTCGTGGTTTTGCCGTTGGAGCCGCCGAAGGCGATGACCGGAATGTCGAATTGCCGCCGGTGATAATTGGCCAATTGTTGCAAAGCTTCCAAAACATTTGGCACCAACAGGCAACGATCGTTGGTTTTGAAATCCGGGTTGTCAATGACCGCATAAGCCGCGCCGCTCTCCAGTGCTTGCGCGGCAAATTTATTGCCGTCAAAATTACCGCCTTTTAGGGCAAAAAATAGGCAGCCGGAAGGTAAATTCCGGGTATCGATGCTGACAACAGGATGCTGTTGATAAATGGTGTAGAGCGCTTCGATGGAAAACATGCGCAAACGTACAAAAAAAGGTTTCAGGTTGTCAAGGTTTCAGGTTGTCAAGGTTTCAGGTTGTCAAGGTTTCAGGTTTCAGCGGTTTCAGGTTTCAGGTTGTCAAGGTTTCAGGTTTCAGCGGTTTCAGGTTTCAGGTTCGCGTTGCGCTTGGTATTGTGGTTGTTCAAAGCCATTGCAATGTTTGAACTAAATTTCATACTACTGGCATAAGCGAAGCCAACCTTAAACCGCTGAAACCTGAAACCTTGACAACCTGAAACCCTGAAACCTTTTTTAGTACCTTTGCCCCACGGAAGCCCCGTCAACCGTCCACCGTAAACCGTCAACCGTAAATACATGTTACCAAAAGAATTTTTAGAAAAACTCGGCCTCAAAACCCGCAACGAAGGCACCTCTACTGGCTTGAACGACATCACTGGCAGCCATCAACATATTGAATCGCACTCTCCTGTAAATGGCGAGCACATTGGTTCTGTCAGTGTTAGCACCCGTGAACAATACGATCAAGTGATCGAAACCGCCGAAGCGGCCTTTAAGGTTTGGCGCGAAACGCCAGCACCCAAGCGCGGTGAGATCGTGCGCCAGTTCGGCGACGTGCTTCGCGAATACAAAGAACCTCTGGGCAACCTCGTATCCTACGAAATGGGCAAAAGCCTGCAAGAAGGATACGGCGAAGTACAGGAAATGATTGATATCTGCGATTTTGCCGTTGGGCTTTCGCGTCAACTATACGGCCTCACCATCCACAGTGAGCGCCCGCAGCACCGCATGTACGAGCAATGGCATCCGCTGGGTATTGTCGGTATTGTCTCGGCGTTCAACTTTCCAGTAGCCGTTTGGTCCTGGAATGCTTGTCTTGCCTGGGTTTGCGGCGATGTCTGTGTGTGGAAAAGTTCTGAAAAGACACCGCTTTGTTCCATTGCTTGCCAAAACCTTTTCCAAAAGGTTTTGAAAGCCAATAATTTGCCGGAAGGCATCAGTTGTATTATTACCGGCGATTACAAAGTGGGCGAGTATATGACCACAGACACGCGCATTCCCCTTATTTCGGCTACGGGCAGCACCCGCATGGGCCGCATCGTCGGCCAGGCGACTGCCGCGCGTTTTGGCCGCAGCATTCTCGAATTGGGTGGCAACAACGCCATCATCATCACGCCTTCTGCTGATATGAAGATCGTGCTCACAGGTGCGGTATTCGGAGCAGTAGGCACAGCAGGACAGCGCTGCACCAGTACGCGCCGACTCATCATTCACGAAAGTGTGTACGAGCAGGTGAAAAACACCCTGGCCAAAGCGTATCCGCAGTTGCGCATCGGTGATCCGCTTGACGCGAACAACCACGTAGGGCCGCTGATCGACAAACAAGCGGTGGAAAACTACCTCAACACCATCAACGAAATCAAGAAGGTCAAAGGCAAATTCCTGGTAGAAGGGGGCGTGCTTACCGGCCCTGGCTACGAAAGCGGCTGTTACGTAAAACCTTGCATTGCCGAAGTAGAAAACCACTGGGACATCGTGCAGCACGAAACCTTCGCACCCATCCTGTACTTGATCAAATACAAAACCATCGAGGAAGCACTGGCGCTGCAAAATGGCGTACCACAGGGTCTCTCATCGGCGATTATGACCTCCGACTTGCGGGAAGCAGAACGTTTCCTCGCCGTTGGCGGCTCTGATTGCGGCATTGCAAACGTGAATATCGGCACTTCTGGTGCCGAGATTGGCGGGGCATTCGGCGGCGAAAAAGAAACAGGTGGTGGCCGTGAATCTGGTTCTGACGCCTGGAAAGCATACATGCGCCGGCAGACAAATACGATCAATTATTCGGATACGGTGCCGTTGGCGCAGGGGATTACGTTTGACCTTTAAAACATAATGAGCTTTTACGCAAACCCTGGCAATATAACTTTGCTGGGGTTTTTTGTTTTAAAACAAATCGAAAGTTTTTGTTTTAAAATTTGCATATTATTTTAAAACAAAATTACTTTTGCATTGCTAACCCATCTCCACTATGCACAAAGTCTCCATGTTCGAAAATGCCCGGCAAGCACTTGGCTATGACATAGGCGATTTCTTGCGCCATACTGATCTTCCAGAAAGCCATCTAGGAGATCCAGACGATCTTTCTTCCGTATCAGAATGGCTTGCATTGGAAAAAGCAAAGCGCCTAGATGCCCAATACGTATTTTTTAGAAGATTTGAAGACCGCCCTTCACAGCCTTTGTTCTACGTGTACGATTACACGGAAAACATGAGCGTACCTTCTGAAGAGGATCTAGTTCTACTTTGTCAAATTAGGAATAGTTTTTATATCGGTCAATATCCGCTTGTCGTTGCTCATGTCTTTTTTGGATTGCGCTTGATATTCCGTTTTGCGTGTTGAGTTTATTGGAGAGTG
>Ga0105055_10000097_pt1 | contig 105773 bp, 89 predicted proteins | sample BON03_FD_78090 | JGI IMG/M metagenome (GOLD analysis project Ga0105055, IMG submission 78090) | Freshwater microbial communities from Lake Bonney liftoff mats and glacier meltwater in Antarctica - BON-03 | ecosystem: Environmental > Aquatic > Freshwater > Ice > Glacier meltwater | place: Lake... | reverse complement strand
TCAATATGCATCCAACAAAATGACTAATCTTTTCTTTTTCAATAGAAAAATATCACAAAGTATGAGTAGAAAAGGAAACTGCTGGGACAATGCGATTGCCGAAAGTTTTTTCAAAACTATCAAACATGAATGTCTAAACAGGTATTTATTTATCTCATTTAATCAATTATACTCATGTATTAGTGACTATATAGGATGGTATAATACGGAAAGAATTCACTCTAGTTTAGGATACCTTTCTCCTTTATAAATGGAGATGAAATTAAGAAAATTAAATAAAAACGCGGCTTGAGAAAATTAGTCACAAATTTACTAGGAATTCCAATATGAAATAGATGAAGTTTATTGAACTAATTTACACAAGTGTTTGGTAGTATATTTCATTTTAACTACATTTAAGAGATAGATTAATTATGAAGTTTATTTAAATTTTTTTTAAAATGAATAGTCAGCAACCAATAATTTTATTTGATGGAAATTGCATGCTTTGCAACAATTTTGTTCAGTTTGTTTTAAATCATGATCGTGAAAAATATTTGTTTGTTTCAAGTCATTCGTTAACAGGAAAAGAAATCTGCTTAGAATATAATTTACCTCAAACAGTTGACATAGATACGATTTACCTACTTGAAAACAATAAAATTACTTCAAAATCAAAAGCTGTCTTGGCAATAATATCTCAATGTGGAATTCTCTTTAAATTAGTCTCAATTTGTTTCTATTTTATCCCTCCTTTCATTCGAGACTATTTTTATGATTTAATTGCTAAAAATCGGCATAAAATTATTAAAACGAAATGCTCACTATTAGATTCAAAAAATCGAAATCGAGTAATATTAACCTAATTATTAATTAGTTTCTTGAAACGCACTCTGCGATATAAATTTCTTTTTTTTGCATTTTTTAATTTCTCCCCAATTCCTTTAATCGTCTTATGTGTGAAGAAAGTGCAGCTCCAGAACTCGGTTTTAAATTATAGAGTAAATTGAATTCTTTTGCTGTTTTTTCAACTATATAGGATAAATTTCGGTAATGTACATGGCAAATATTTGGAAATAAATGATGCTCTATTTGGAAATTTAATCCTCCTACAAACCAATTTAAAAAACCATTATTTCTACCAAAATCTGATGTTGTCAACAATTGATGTACAGCAAATTCATTTTCAATATTTCCATCCAAATTTGGTACAGGTTGTTCAGCCCCTTCCACAACTTGAGCCAATTGATAAATTACAGCTAAAAAAAATAAGCTAAAGAGTTTATCAGCAGACCCTAATTAAAGGTAATTTTAATCAAAAACTTCCTTTGTTGTACTACGAATTTTGTCACATAATAAATCGGTCGGCAAATCGTTGTCATCTTTACCAAAAGGATCTTCTATTTCTTCTGCTAATACCTCAATACTAACAAGTATATAGAATATGAATGTTGCTATTAATGCAGCGTAATATCCGAAAATGGTTACAAAAGCTAATGGTAATGTTGTAACATATATAAAGATAAACTTTTTGATGAAAAGACTATAAGAGTATGGAATAGGAGTATTTTTTATTCGTTCACAAGCTCCTAAACTATCCATGAGGCTGTTGCAATTTTTATCTAAGATTATAAAGTCTTCTTCTGACAAAGTTCCATTCCTTTTTAAATCAATTAATCGCTTATAGATTAATTGTGTGATTGCTAAAGGTTGGTGATTTTTCGACTTAATTAAATTCAATTCAGAAGGAAGTAATTCTAAATCCTCTATTTCAACCCCATTTCTTAGATGTTCTTTGGCTGCAAATACAAAATTCGGGATCATTCTTATAAAGAAATCTCTGTCAGCAGCATCGTTAAGAATACAGGCTAATTTAATGGATAGGTTACGTGTATCGTTTACCATTTCACCCCATTTTTTCCGACCTTCCCACCATCTATCATAAGCGGTATTTGTTCGGAAAATCAAAAGAAGAGATATTACAAATCCAACTAAGGAATAAACTGAAATTAATTTTTCAAGAAATAGTGATTTGGAAAATAATGAAGTTCTATGTAAGCAATAAACAATGTAAAAGCACCTATATATATAATTTCTTTCCAAAGCAATCTTAAAGTATCGCTTTTATGAAGAGCGAAAATCAGGTTAATCCAATTTCTTGGATTGTAACGTTTCATGCCTTTTTACTATTGATTTCTTTTAGATATGATTGTAAAAAGGTGAAATCATCCAATATACAATTACACCAGTAACAGCTACATAGAACCAAATTGGCCATGAAAAACGGTTCCATTTTTTGTGTTTTACAAAATCTCCTTGCCAAGCAAATAAATAGGTAAACAATACCATTGGAACAACTGCAATACTTAATATAATATGAGATATTAATAAAGTGTAATAGATTGTTTTATAGCTTCCTTCATACATTGTTGAATCACTCGTCATGTGATAGGCAACATAGCAAACCAAAAATAATAATGATAATAATAAAGATAGTCGAATATAACGCCTGTGAGCTTGCATATTCTTTCTCTTAATAGCGATTAATGCTAAAACTAAATACACTGCTGTCACTCCATTTATCGTTGCGTAAAAGCGAGGAAGAAAATTTAAATTAACACCAGGAATTTTCACTTTGAATAATACTGCTACTACTAGAGGAATTGCTATTGCGGCCGTATAGATCGCAATTTTAGCATTTTTTAATTTTTTCGGATCAGTTAATTGAGTATTCATATTTTAAAAGTTTACGTAAATCTTTTTCTAATTTATAAATCGGCGCTGATTCTGTTACTGGATAATATACACCCCTCACAAAACCCTCTTTATCTACTAACGCAAAGGCAGCTGAATGAGCATAGCCACCTGCTGCTGAAGCGTCTTGTCCAGCAAATATTTGAAAATTTTCGATTCCTAAATTATGTGTAAGTTCTTCATTTCCGGTTAAAAATTGCCAGTTCTTAGCTTTTATTGAATGATGTTGTATGTATTTCCGAAGTTGAGATGGTGTATCGTATTTTGGATTAATTGAAAAAGAGATGAATTGAAGATGATCTTTTACATCTTTTGTCATTTCATTTAAATTTTTCATTTGTTCCGTCATCTTTGGACAGATTGTCGGACAGCTTGTAAAAAAGAAATCAGCAATCCAAATTTTACCTTTCATATCGGAAGATTTGATTTTTATTGAATCTTGATTAAAAAATTCAAAGTCGATCATTTTTGGGTATACTGTATCAGCAACCTCTTTTCCTCCAACCGTGGTATATTCAATATCGTAATTGCCTACGAATGGAAGTACCCGAATTTTTAAATCAGAATTATTGCATGATAAAAAGCTTAGAGCTAATAAAAGAAAAATAACACGAATCATTTTTTACTTAATTTAGCTTTTTTAGTTGCTTTATCATATTGTTTTTGAAGTAGTGCAATATGTTGATACATTCTTCTAATCGTACCTTCAGTTGTACCTCTATTTACCATTCTTAAATGGTTTTTTTTGTCAATTAACAACATTAGTTCTGTAAAAGCTTCACCACCGAAAAATTCTTCCCCTTTTTTTAATAAAGTTTGTTTGTTGTACTTGAAATCATATACTTTCTTAGCATCTCCTTTTGCTAGTAACCATATTTTTGGATCATATCCTTCCACATTATCCTTCATGGATTCATTTAAAAGTGTAAGATCATCCAATGGTTTTCCTTTTCCATCAGTTACAAATGAAATCAATTTAACTTGTTTCAATCTTTTCTTGTTCTTACGAATGTGTTGATAGATAGCTTGATCTATATGCCACATTGAAATAGCACAACTGTCAGGACAAGTTTGTTGCAAGGTTGTAATTACTACAACGTTACCTGCAAAATCTTTAAAAGTACGTTTTTTACCTAAGCCATCAATAAATTGATAATTTGTTGTTTGGCCGTAATCTGGTAATTCCTTGAATTTATGATTACATCCTCTTGTTGATAGAAATACCAACAAAAAAGCCGGCAAAACTAAAATTAGTATTGCTACTATTTTACTCTTACCGGCAGTTATATTTTTTGCCATTACTGAATTGTATTATTAAGCTCCGTATTTTTCCCAAGCAGCTCCAACAGCAATAGATTCTGTTAAGCTAATGAAAATTAAAAAAAGTATGAATATTGCATAAGGGATTAAAATGACATATTTCAATGATTTTTTTTCATGACCTAAGTGCATGAAACTTAACACGATATATGCAGCTTTAACTAACGTTAAACAAATGAATCCCCATTTAACGATTGGCCAAATTGAGTTATCTTGTTTAATGAATGCTCCTAAAGCAACTTCAACAACTGTTATCAATGTAAGTAAACCTGTTACTTTCCAAATTGATTTTCTCATTTTAACACCTTCCTCTACGCTGTGGTGTGTGTCTAATGAATATTCTATGATATCATCTCTTTCCATGATAGATTTTTATAAAAATTAGTTAAACAAGATAGAAGAAAGTAAATACAAATACCCAAACTAAATCGACAAAATGCCAGTATAAACCTGTTTTTTCAACCATTTCATAGTGACCTCTTTTATGGTAAGTTCCTTTTAATACACCTAATAAAATGATGATATTAAAACAAACACCTGAGAATACATGGAAACCGTGAAAACCTGTGATAAAGAAAAAGAATTGTCCGTATTGTTGAGGTCCGTATTCATTTTCTTTCAAGTTAGCACCATAAATTACTTTGTGTGCATCTCCTGAATTGATAGATTCGTAGTATAATTTACTCGCTTCTGCTCCTTCAATCTTTTGACCAATTTTATGTTTGATACCATCTTTTTTGATAATTAAAATCATATCGTGATCAGCCTCTTTGTTCACTTTCGCTAATGTACCATCATGTAATTGAATAATTCCTTTTTCAATGTTACCTTTAACAACTGCATGTTGGTATTGGTGCATCAAGTCTTCAGTAATTAATTCACCTTTTTTATGATGTTTTGTTGTCTCAACTACTGTGAAATTTTTTATTTTACCAAAGTGACCTTTAACAATCGCTTGAGAACCATCTGCTAATTCAACTTTTCCAAATTCAGATCCGTGAATGAAGTGACTCCATTCCCATGCTTGAGAACCTACGAAGAAAAAACCACCAATAATGGTTGCAACCATCCATTTAGTAACTCCTTTTCTATCCATTCTATGCCCTGCTTCAACAGCTAACACCATTGTTACTGATGAAACAATCAAGATAAATGTCATCAATGCAACATAAATCAGAGGATAACCATGACCTAAAAAAGGCAATGAATTGAAAGTTTCTTCACCAATTGGCCACGCATCTTGTGTATTAAAACGAGTAAATCCGTAAGCAATAAGTAATCCTCCAAATGTCAGTGCATCTGACACAAGAAAGAACCACATCATTAACTTTCCATAACTAGCGTTAAATGGAGAAATTTTTCCTCCCCACAACGTTTTAGTATTATTTTGTTCTGTAGCGTGTTCAGACATTTTAATAAATTTTATGCAAGTTTAATGAATAAAAAGTAAAAATTAAACTAAATATGGATATAAAAATACTATAATTTTCTTAATCTAATCTTATGATTTTAATTAACATTAATTAATTTTCTGTATATTAATTAGTTAGTTATTTAATTTATAATTATTCTAAATTAATAGGCTTTAATGAATGTACATTAAAAAGATTAACAAGTATATCCAAAGGAATCCTAAGAAATGCCAGAATATTGCTCCTAGTTTTAAACTTAAAACTCCCTCTCTTTCAAATTTTCCTGATAATGAGAAGATTGTCATTTTACCCATGTAGAATAAAGTGAAAATTATATGTAATAAATGTAAAAATGTAATTAACCATAAATACGAAGAAGCTGTATCTGGAGATTCCATAGGTTTTGTCTGTAAATAATCATCTAAAATTTTACCATGGTAGTACCATTCTCTGTTTTTATATTCTAATTCTTTCCCTTTGTAATACACGTGAAAGTCTTTTCCTAACTTACCTTTCATAAAGAAATCGCCTCTTCCATCATTGATATTTATTGCTAAACTTTTCAATCTTGATAAATCTACAAATTCTAGATTTGTACTATCAGGCATTGATAATTTACCATTGATTAATGCTAAAGGTTGTTGTTTATAATATAAGCTAAATTCTTTTCCATAATCTTTTACGATCAATTCTTTTTTAAATTCTATCCCTTCAAATTGAGTCATGAATTTTTGAGTTTTTAAAAAATCGTTATCGGACATTTTTTTACCATTCAATAAATAGTCATTTCCGTCGATTCCAATGAATGCATTGTTGTATTTAATTTCATAATACCCGTAATACTTTCCTTCATTACCTGCGCTTCCATATCGACCTTCAATTACCATTAAATCGCCCCTTAGGTGACTTCCGTTTTCAGTTAATTGCGTATATCCCTTTAATTGGAAGTAAACAAATAGGATCCCAAATATAAATGTTAAAACCACAAATATTTTTGAAAATTTCTGTTTCCCTTTTTTAGCAAAACTTATTCCTAGTTGAACAAAAATACTGCTCAAAATGATAACTGTTGTACTAATCCAAAAGGCATTTGGAAATGGAAATTTTATCCAAAATGAGTCGCCCATTGAGACGATGTATCCGGAAGTTAATCCTGCAAAAACCATTAATACACTGAACATTCCAATGTAAACTAGGTTTTTTTTCATTTTCTCCTTTACATCAGGAGTTAATTCTTCGTTAATGAAATTTTTCTTCATAATTGTTTGTTTTATTTAGGAATTGCTCCTTCTATTTTATCGAAAACGTATAAGAATTGTATGAGTGGAAGATAGAAAAACGAAGCAAACATTAATTTACGTGCGTCTTTATCATCACAAGTAATTAATAATTTGTAGGATTGGAGAAAAAATAAGGCTCCTAAAGTCGACGCTATTATTAACGAAGTCATCCCTGTCCATCCTAATGCCCAAGGCAATAAGCTAAATGGAATTAAAATCAACGAATAAATTGCAATTTGAAATGCTGAATTTTTTGATTTCCCTAATTTCGAAGGTAATAATGCAAATCCACCTGCTCTATAATCATCAAATACAACCCATGCAATTGCCCAGAAATGAGGGAATTGCCAAATAAATTGAACAAAAAATAAAACTCCCGCTACTTGGTCAAATTTTCCTGACGCTGCTACTGCTCCTAACATTGGAGGAATTGCACCTGGAAATGCTCCAACAAAAACAGCCCAAGGGGTAATTCTTTTAAGTGGCGTGTATAAAAATACGTAAGATAAATAGGCTATTAATCCTAGTATTGCACATTGATAATTTATTAAAAACAGCATATAGGTTCCAACGAACAAGCAAATTATAACAATTGCAAACGCTTCATTCATCGGCATTGTACCAAGAGGAAGTGGTCTTTTTTCAGTACGTTTCATTAGTTTGTCTAAGTCACGTTCCCAAATTTGATTGGATCCATTCGATGCAGCTGTAACAAGGAGCCCTCCTACAAGTAACAGAAAAATTTCAAAATTATCATTACCATCAGCAAATAAATATCCAGACAATGCAGATATTACTACAAGAGCTGATAATCGAAACTTAGTAAAAAGAATATATGATTTTATTTTTGCTCCAATTGACATACGCTATTTTTGATTTCATTTTGTGATATCTAATGCAAATGTAATGAATAGAAATAAAAGAGGAGCGATTAATCGCTCCTCTAATTGAAATTTTATTATTGTTTGATTATAGAATCAACATTGCGTCTCCGTATGAATAGAATCTATATTTTTCTTCTACTGCTTGTCTATAAGCCTCTACCATTAAATCATGACCGCAAAATGAAGATATCATCATTAAAAGGGTAGATAATGGAGTATGGAAGTTTGTAACCATACAGTTAGCAATACTGAAATCGTAGGGAGGGAAAATGAATTTATTTGTCCAACCATCGTAAGTATTTAACATTCCATCTGTAGAAACGGATGTTTCTATTGCTCTCATACATGTTGTTCCGATTGCACAAACACGTTTTTTAGCTCGTTTAGCATCGTTTACAATTTTCGTACACTCAGAAGTAATTCTCATTTGTTCAGAATCCATTTTGTGTTTCGTTAAGTCTTCCACTTCCACTGGACGAAAAGTACCTAATCCAATGTGAAGTGTTACTTCAGCAAAATTAATACCTTTTAATTCCAATCTTTTTAAAAGTTGACGAGAGAAATGTAAACCAGCAGTTGGAGCTGCAACAGCACCTTCTTCTGACGCATAAATTGTTTGATATCTATCTTCATCTGAAGCTTCAACTTCACGTTTGATGTATTTTGGAATAGGAGTTTCACCTAATTCTGTGATTTTTGCTTTGAATTCCTCGTAAGACCCTTCAAATAAGAAACGTAAAGTTCTACCGCGAGATGTAGTATTGTCAATTACCTCGGCAACTAATGAATCATCTTCACCAAAATATAATTTATTTCCTATACGAATTTTTCTTGCTGGGTCTACTAATACATCCCACAATAAACTTTCTCTGTTCAATTCACGCAATAAAAATACTTCAATTTTTGCTCCTGTTTTTTCTTTATTACCATACATACGTGCAGGAAATACTTTGGTGTTATTACGAATCATCACATCTCCTTCACTGAAATAATTGATGATATCTTTAAACAATCGATGTTCAATTTTCCCTGTATCTCTGTGAATCACCATTAATCGTGCTTCATCACGGTTTTCACTTGGATATTCTGCAATTAATTCTTCTGGTAAATCGAATGCAAACTCTGAAAGTTTCATTTTTGTCATAAAAACGAGCGTATTATTTTTTTATTAAAAATTAGTCAAATCGAGTCTAAAGTTATAAAAAAATGTCGGATAAAATCTATTTGTATAAAAAGCTTGTCGTTTACTTTTTATTTTTTTGGAATGTAACCAGGCTTGTCTTTTTCAATATCCAAAACCCATGTGTAGTATCCTATAAAATGGGAATCGAAATATCCTTTACAGCGGTATAGTTTTTTTGGTATAAATATTCGTTTATTTATAGTAATTCCTGGGATTAATTTTTGAGGAGCAATTCCATCTTGTAGGCACGGTGCATCGTGTTTGGTTTGGTCAAAATTGCTTCCATATTGCCAAACATCTTTCCATTCTGATAGATTTATTTTTCCACTTTCACCGTTTTCAGCCGCAATGATGTAGTATCCTCCAAAATTTATTTTCCCTCTTAATACTTCTACAATTCCTTGAGAATATGCAAACCCCATACTATGTGCAACTATGAAGATAGTGTCGTTTTTTGATACATCTGGAATTTCATTGATTATTTCTAGTAAGTTTTTCCCTGCAATTTTCCCCTTGTTTTTCCTAAGCTCGAATCCTTTTTTATTTGGCTCCATTTTCAATTGATTAATCGTTTTGGATTGATCGAAAATGAATTGTTTAATTGTTTCATTTTGAATTTTATGGCACAAATGTTTTTTAGGATTTTTACATCTCTTTGGATACAGTGTTGATACACTTGAAAAATTAAATAACGATTTGTAGTTTGAAGTAGCCACAGAAAAATGGCCGTCTGCATAGTATGTTTCACTCGGATTTATTCTTTTTTGGAACAATAAATTAATTTTTTTCCACGGTCGCCAATAGTCGTATCTATCGAAATCATATATGAAATTTCTTGAATTTGGATATTCTAATCCATTGGTTTGCAAATCGCTAAAGTTTTCTTCAAATGTTCTACCGATGGAAGTTGGGCGATAACCATTGACAAACAGTAATATTCTTTTTGGCGCATCTTCATTATTGAATTTTGAGCTTATTTCTGTTCCATTGTGCGTGTAAACTTCTTGTTTATTGATTGTGTCTCCCTCTTTTTGATAGGTAACAACTAAATAATGATTTCTTGCTTTTTTATGATATTTCAGCGTTGAAAGATGGATAGAATCACTACTTAAATCGAATCTTATTTTTTGAATATCATTCCTTTTATCTATTGAAACAGTAAAATATAGTACCTTTGATCGTTTTTTTACATACCAATTTTTTTTCCGTTTCACTAAAATTTCCGAACATACTTTTGATACTTCTTGGTGAAGTAATTTCTCATTCCTAACCAATTCTAGTTGGGCTTGATTGTAGGGTAATTTATTTAATTCTTTAATCGGACCAGATATTTGTTTGAAATAGTATAAAATTTGATTTGTTACCCAATAATTCTCGTAAATTTCAAAGGAAATGAGTAGGATTATTAAGAAAAATATAAGTCTTCTACCCAACGTGAATCTGTATTTTCTTTCTTTCCAAAATTGTTTTAATTTACGTCTAATTCCCCATAATAGCAGTATTATTAAGGAAAGAGATATCAAGTCTAAAATGGATATGTAATAATCCCCAATTTTATAAAATGGCCTTAAAATTAAGTATTTAACTTTGAATCTATACGATAGAAAATTGTATTTATAGGGTCGTTTAATTGCTTCTAAAAAGTTATTATTACGGAAAACAATGTTCCCTTTTTTATCTTCTTCCCAAAAATAGTAGCCTACGGTTCCATTATTCGTTTTAATATTTTCTTCATTGTCATAATAGGAATAATAGTCTCCTAATTTTTGGAGATTGTTCCATTGAATATGAGTTAAATGAGTTCCATTTGACGTGTCCATTAAATTTTGTGTCGCACCCTTAATTGGACCATCATCTAGCCAAGAATAATCTAAGGCTCCAACTCCAAACGCTAACGTTTGGGCTAATTGAATAGAAAATGTATCCAAATTTGAATTAGATTTTACAAATGCCAAGGATTTGTTTTTCACCATGTAGCCATAAAGCAGTGAATCTGAAAACCTGTTAACGATGAATAAATAGTAAGTATTTTTATCCGTTTTAGGATGTGTTTCAAAATATAAATCTCTCAGAAGGCGCATTTGTCCTGTATATTCAGAATGTTTTTCTGAAGGAGTACTAAATTCTGTTGAATCTTCAAACACAAGAGATTTAAATATTCTATTCATTTTAAAATCAAAATGAATATTTGCTTGTGAATATATTTTATTTATTTTTTGTTCAATTTTATTTGCACTGAAGATTAACGGAACAAGTGGTACAATTATTATTTTTTTCTTTACTTCCTTGTATACTTTTACATACAATTTTGATGCTATTGTTTCTTTCCAAATTGCATGAACAATATAATCAGAGGTTTTAGAAGGTAAATTGATTGAATATGTAGAATCGTTAACTATTGAAAAAGTAATTTTTCGATCTTTTATTCTAAATGTTAAATTTGAGGTTCTTATTTTTTTAGCCCCACGCACAACTAATAGAACATTAGATTTTTCTTTGTAATTAACTGATTGATAAGATGCATAGATAGGGTAGACGCCATTTGATCTAAATGAACGGTATTCACTTTTCCATTCTATATTTTCAAATGAATCAAATCCTAGTTTTTCATTGGGATCTGCTTTAAAAGCAAAACTGAGTGTAGGAGTAGCGTTTTTTGGTGTAGGTATTATATCCGTTTGACTGTTTGCTAAAAATGTGAAGAGTATACAAAAAACTAAAAATTTGGTTATTCGTATCATACGTTTTCATTTATTCAGCTGGCACTGTTTCTTCTCTGATAGCTGCGATCCATTCTTCTACTGTTTTTGCATTTTCGATGGATAAATCTCCTGATTTCGTTCTCCTTAATGCAGTCAAGCAACCTCCTGATTGTAAGGCTTTTCCGAAATCATATGCTATAGTTCGAATATAAGTCCCTTTTGAACAAGAGATTTCAAAATCAATTTCTGGAAAGCGATCCATATTGATTTTGAAATCATAAATGTGAACAGTATTTGCTTTTAATACAACTTCTTTCCCAGCTCTAGCTAAAACATAAGCGCGTTTACCATCTATTTGTTTTGCAGAGAAAATTGGGGGAACTTGTTGTTGTTCACCTAAGAAAGTTAACCTCACTTCTTCGATTAGTTCAGAAGTTATGTGTTCAACAGGAAATTCTTCGTTATATTCTGTCTCTAAATCGTAAGATGGAGTTGTTTTTCCTAATAAAATGGTACCTGTATATTTTTTTTCTCCGACCATTATTTCATCGACCAACTTTGTATGTTTACCGATACATAAAATCAATAAACCTGTTGCTAAAGGATCTAATGTTCCTGCATGCCCAACTTTAATATTTTTAACGCCAAGGACTTGTTTTAAATTCCAACGTATTTTATTCACAACGTCAAAAGAAGTCCATGTATAGGGTTTGTCTACTATGATTGTACTTCCTTCTGAAAATTTTTGAATATCTTTCATACGTTAAGCTGTTTTTAAACAATTTTTAAATCAACTCCACTATACAACAAAATTAATAATATCAGTCCCATAGCAATTCGATAGTATCCGAATAGTTTAAATCCATGTTTATTTAAAAAACCGATAAAACTTTTAATCGCAATTAATGCTACTATAAAAGCAATCATGTTTCCTAAAACTAATATTTTTACTTGCTCAGGTGAAATTGTGTGACCATCTTTAAAGAAGTCGTACATTTTTTTTGCAGTCGCTGCAAACATCGTTGGCACAGCTAAAAAGAAAGAAAATTCAGCAGCGACTTTACGTGTTAATTTCTGACTCATTCCACCAACAATGGAAGCTCCCGAACGAGAAACCCCCGGAATCATCGCAATACATTGAAATAAACCAATTTTTAAAGCGGTTAAGTAATTGATGTTTTCTTCTTCGTGAATTGAAGGTCGATTGAACCATTTGTCTACAAAAAGTAGAATAATACCTCCAACCAATAACGAAATTGCTACAACTGTTACATTTTCTAGTAAATTATCAATGTAATCACTTAGCAATAAGCCAAATACTGCGGCAGGAATAAAAGCTACAATAAGTTTTACGTAAAAATCAACAGATTTAAAAAATCGTTTGAAATACAGAACAACAACAGATAAGATTGCTCCTAATTGAATCACAATCATAAATAATTTTGAAAAATCATTTGGTTTCATTCCCATAAAAGAAGAACCAATAATCATGTGACCTGTTGAAGAAATTGGTAAAAATTCAGTTAAACCTTCAATAACTGCTAAAATAATAGCTTGAATAAAATTCATAATAGTGTATTAATTGGTTGATTTAACGGCCTTTTTTTTACGCATAATTGAGTATAAAATCACTAAATATCCAGAAATGATAAGCATAGGTGCGATTGTGATTCTAACACTACTAAATAATTCATTCGCATCAAAATGTTTTGTGTCATTTGCTCCACCACCAATCATCAATATAAATCCTAAAATATTGATTCCTAAGCCAATTAACAATAATCGGTAGTTTTCAGGTTGAAAAGCAAATAATTCTTTTTTATTTCCCATAATTTCTATAAATATCTTTTTTAATTAAATCGTTTAATTTTATAATCTTTAATGTATAATCGTTCAATACAAGTCATCTAATTTCATTCGCAAGAATTTATTCAGTGCAAACCATGTAGATACAAATGTGATGATAATTCCAGTTAGCAATACAGAACTAAATAATATGACTAAACTTTTGTAATCAAAACTAATTTCGATCGATTCTAATACATTGTTTAATGCGAATAAAAGCGTCATTAATAGCCCCATTCCAATTACTGCGGAAACTACACCTTGAAATATTGACTGAAGTAGGAATGGTTTTCTAATATAGGCATGAGTTGCACCTACCAATTGCATTGTCTTAATAGTGAATCTTTTAGAGTATAGTGCTAATCGAATTGTATTGTTAATCATTGCAACCGCAACAATGATTAATAACAGTGCTACGACCCCAAATAGGAAGGCAAATTGTTTGAATCCAAGATTAACTGAATTTATACTCGCTTCTTCGTAACTCACCTCGTCTAGTTCGTCTGGAAAAGCTTGAAATAATTCAAATTTAATTTTTTTAATTGCTTCCTTTGTTGCAAATTCAGCTTTAGGTTTGAATCCTATTGTAGCGGGCAAAGGATTTTCACCCTCAAGAATACTCAATATTTGATGTCCTTCTTGATCTTCCGTACTAAATTCTTCTGCAGCTCTTTCAGGTGAAACAAAATAAACTTCAGAAAATTGTTTCCAAGTTTTTAATTTTTGTTCAATCTGTTTAATATCAGCATCATTTAGTTCAGCTTTAAAAAAAAGGTCAATCTGAAGGCTTTCTTTGGCTTGTTTTTGAACGTTTTCTAATCCTAAAATTCCCCCAATTACAAGTCCAACCATGAATAAAACCAAGGAAATCCCAATAACTGTAGAAGCGTAACTTGTACGAACTCCTTTTTTATTATATTTTTCAATTTTATCACTCATCGGACACGAAAGTAGAAATAATTGTTTGAAGGATCACAGTATCTCTTAAAAATAGGATATGAATTGTTAAATTTTTAGATTAAAACAGACTTTAACTTTTGAAATTTTAGATATTAGACAGATTTATTTCTTACAATTTTAACCTAAAATTTTTACAATATATTCGTTTCAATTCTGATAAATGTAAAATCTTTTAGTCTAACTTCCAATGTCTATTCATCTATTATCTAAAACAACGATTTTTTTCTGTATTTTTGTTGTACGTTTGATAAAATTTAAGCGATTAATATTTGAAGTTCTGTTCTATGAAGAATATTCGTAATTTTTGCATTATTGCACATATTGACCACGGTAAAAGCACGTTAGCTGACCGTTTATTACAAACAACAGGTACAATTTCTGATAGAGAAATGCAAGCCCAAGCGTTGGATGATATGGATATTGAACGTGAAAGAGGAATTACAATTAAAAGTCATGCCATCCAAATGGATTACAAGCATGAAGGTCAGCCTTATAAATTGAATTTGATTGACACTCCTGGACACGTAGATTTTTCGTATGAAGTTTCTAGATCTATTGCTGCATGTGAAGGTGCTTTATTGATTGTTGATGCTTCTCAAGGTATTGAGGCTCAAACAATTTCAAATTTATATTTGGCTATCGAGCACAATTTAGAAATTATTCCAATTTTAAATAAAATGGATCTTCCTGGGGCAAATCCAGAGGAAGTTTCGGATCAAATTATTGAATTATTGGGATGTAAAATGGAGGATATAATTCAAGCTTCAGGTAAAACTGGTTTGGGTGTAGAATTAATTTTAGACGCGATTATTAATCGTGTTCCTGCTCCAAAAGGGGATGAGCAAGCGCCACTTCAAGCAATGATTTTTGATTCTGTTTTTAATCCATTTAGAGGAATTATTGCTTATTATAGAATCAAAAACGGAACCCTTCGTAAAGGTGATAAGATTCAATTTTTTAATACTGGCAAAACATACAATGCTGATGAAATTGGGGTTTTAAGAATTAACCCATCATTGTCACCGTGTAATGAAGTAAGAGCAGGTGATGTAGGGTATATTATATCTGGAATAAAAGCAGCGAATGAGGTGAAAGTAGGAGATACAATTACACTGTTTGATAATCCTTGCTCTGAATCAATCAAAGGATTTGAGGACGTCAAACCAATGGTTTTCGCTGGAATTTACCCCGTAGACACAGAAGATTATGAAGAGTTGCGTCATTCAATGGAGAAATTGCAATTAAATGATTCTTCTTTGGTATTTGAACCAGAATCTTCTGCTGCATTAGGTTTTGGTTTCCGTTGTGGTTTCTTAGGAATGTTGCACATGGAGATTATTCAGGAGAGGTTAGAGCGTGAGTTCAACATGACTGTTATCACGACTGTACCAAACGTTTCATATTTTGCATACAAAAAGAAAACTCCAGATGTCTCTTTTATTGTAAATAATCCTTCAGAATTGCCTGACCCTTCAGGAATGGATCGAATTGAGGAGCCTTACATTAAAGCTTCAGTTATTACCAAATCTGAATACGTTGGTCAAATTATGACCTTATGTATTGAGAAACGAGGCGAATTGAGAAATCAGGTTTATTTAACACAGGATAGAGTTGAATTAACGTTCGAGATGCCTTTAGCTGAAATTGTATTCGATTTTTATGACCGTTTGAAATCAGTTTCAAGAGGATATGCTTCTTTCGATTATCATCCAGTTGGTTATAGAGAGTCTGATTTAATTAAAATGGATATTCTTCTAAATGCGGAACAAATTGATGCTTTATCTGCATTGGTTCACAGAACTAACGCTTACAGCTTAGGAAAAAAATTATGTACTAAATTAAAAGAATTGATTCCTAGGCAACAATTTGAAATTCCAATTCAAGCGGCAATTGGGGCTAAAATTATTGCTCGTGAAACAATTAAAGCCTTGCGTAAAGATGTAACTGCAAAATGTTATGGTGGAGATATTTCTCGTAAACGTAAGTTATTAGAAAAACAAAAAGAAGGTAAGAAAAGAATGCGTCAAATTGGAAGTGTAGAAATTCCTCAAGATGCATTTATGGCTATTTTGAAATTGAACGATTAATTTTTTTAGACGATACGATTTAACACAAAAAATTAGCACAAAAAAGAATGGCTCTCAATTATTTGGGAGCCATTCTTTTTTAATATCAAATACTTTTTAAGGATTAATCTTCATCTTCATCTTCATCATCATCATCGTCTTCAATTGATTTCGATTTTTTAGGTTGTTCCTCTTCCTCTTCCTCTTCCTCGTCTAGATCATCAGGTTTAACAACATCATCAATATCATCTTCTTCCTCATCTTCTTCGTCATCGTCATCATCCAATAAAGTAGTCATGTTTTTCACAATCTTCACTAGGTAGATAATTTCTTCGGTTTCCCAAATTAATGCATCCAATGTTTCTCCAGTAGGTGTTTTAATGGTTGTCATATTTGTACCATATCCTTCAGGAAAAGTTCTGTTGATTTCTCTTTTTTGTTCTGTAGTTAATTTATCATAACTTACAATTGCTCGCTTTTTGGCCATGATTGTATTATATTTCTAGTTTAATAATTCTTCTAATTGGAACAACAACATTCTTTTTTAGTAGAATAGCATTGTCTGTAATAGCCCATATTGTCGTGTTAACAACCTTATCTCCATCGTCATCTGCGAAAAATATTTTCACCTTTAAATGCTCAATATTCCCTAAAGAAATAGCTCTATCTAATTCACTTTTACGCGATTTTCTATCACTTTCATTTGATAACACTTCTCCCTCTGGAAAGTGAAATGAAGCAACTTGCTCTTTCCCTACTAACTCGAACCTACCAGTTTCCATAATTTACGTTGAATTTTCGGCAAAAATAAATTAAATGATTTATAATCCTACTATTTTTCGAATGAATTTTTAGGTTTAAATTTTTACTTTTATTTCTTTAAATATTCATTTGATTTCTAATCTCTATCATTATAAACATCAGGACAAACTCATACTTTTAAATGATTAAAAAAACTTTGTAACTACTTGATAATAAATTATTTAATCCATTTTCAATCCAATTAAAATAACTATATTTAACTGATAATCAAATAGTTAAATATATGAAAACAGATTCATTCTTACAGTATTTTAGTCAAATTATAGATCCTATAAGTCATATAAACAGAATACATAACCTAAACACTATTCTACTCATCGGAGTTGTTGCTACTCTATGTGGAGTTGAAACGTGGAAACAAGTGGAAGAGTTTGCAATCGCTGAAGAAAAAGTTTTAGAAAGCTTTATGTCTTTACCCAATGGCCTTCCCTCAGACGACACTATCAATAGCGTTTTTTCATCTATTGATCCAAAACAATTTGAAATATGTTTTGTTAATTGGGTATCTTCATTGCCAGAATCATTTCAACGTCTGGTAATTGCAATAGATGGTAAAACAGTTCGAGTAGAAAAAACAAGAGGAGTAAAAGTTCCTGTTCACATTTTAAGTGCTTGAGATAATGAAAGTAACATAGTTGTTGGAAAAGTAAAAGTTGCTGATAAATCAAATGAATCTTTTAGAAGAAATACAAGACGAATTTTTTATTTGGTAAAAACATAAAAACTTCTAAACATTTAGACATAGGTTATGGACGTATCGAAACTCGTAAATGTATCGTAATAACTGATTTTATAATCATTAAAAATCTTGATGAAAAATGGAAAAAGATTTAAAGCTGGATGGGATAATGAATATTTGCTGAAATTGTTAAATATTACAAAAGTATGAGTTTGCCCTGTTACAAACATTCTAATACCACATCTCTACAAAATATTGATTACATTTGTGTCTAAAAATTATATCAAATGTCCCATAAAGCAGGGTTCGTAAATATTGTCGGAAGTCCAAATGTTGGTAAATCAACATTGATGAATCGATTAATGGGCCAAAAATTATCGATTGTTACTCCAAAAGCACAAACTACAAGACATAGAATCTTGGGTATAGTAAATGAAGATGATTATCAAATTGTTTTCTCAGATACACCAGGTGTTGTAAATCCAGCGTACAAGATGCATGACGCAATGATGGGGTATGTGAATTCAGCTATACAAGATGCTGATATTCTTATCTTTATCACTGATATTTTTGAAGACGAGATGAATCACTTGGAGACATTGGCTAGAATTCAAAAATTAGATATTCCTGTCATTACGCTAATCAATAAAATTGATTTAGGAACACAAGAAAAAATAGAAGAACGAATTACCTATTGGCAAGAAAGACTTCCAAAATCATATGTTTATTTAATGTCTGCTCTTCACGGATTCAATATCGACCTTTTATGGGAACGTATCTTGAAAATGACTCCTGAAAGTCCAGCATATTATGATAAAGAAGATATTTCAGATCGTCCAATGCGTTTTTTCGTTTCGGAAATTATTAGAGAGAAAATCTTTATTCATTGCCAAAAAGAAATTCCTTATTCGTGTCATATCGACATTGAAGAATACATCGAAGAACCTGGTTTAATTAGAATTAGAGCTTTGATTATCGTAGAAAGAGATTCTCAAAAAGGAATTATTATTGGAAAAGGTGGCGAAATGTTGAAGCGAATCGGAAGAGAAGCTCGACAAGAAATCGAACCTTTCGTTGGTCAAAAAGTATTCTTAGAAACATTCGTGAAAGTAGATAAAGACTGGAGAGTTTCAGATAGTAAATTGAAAAAATACGGATATTGATTCAAGACTTGTAGGCATAAGACTTTAGATTCTAGATTATAAATTTAAAATAGAATACAAATTAGAAGATTCAAAATTGAAAGATTAAACACATCGTTTATAATAGTCTGAAATTTGAAAATTGTTAATTTGAAATTAAAATAAAAAAATGAGTAATATTATAGCAATAGTAGGAAGACCAAATGTAGGAAAATCTACTTTATTTAACCGTTTAACAGAATCTCAAAACGCCATTGTTAAGGAAGTGAGTGGAGTTACTCGTGATCGTTTATATGGTCGTGGTGAATGGAATGGATATCAATTTTCTGTTATTGATACAGGTGGATACGTTCAAGGATCTGAAGATATTTTTGAAGAAGAAATCTGTAAACAAGTTATTATAGCGATTGAAGAAGCAAACGTTATTGTTTTCATGGTAGATGTAACAACAGGTATTGTTGATCTTGATGAAGCGGTTGCTAGATTGCTTAGAAAATCTAAGAAAAAAGTATATATCGTTGCTAATAAGGTAGATAACTCAGGTAGAATAGGGCTTTCAGCAGAATTTTATCAATTTGGTTTAGGAGATGTATACGACATGTCTGCTACGAATGGTTCTGGAACTGGAGAGCTGTTGGATGATCTTGTGAAAAACTTTGATATTGAAGATGCGTCAGTTCGTGAAAAAGATGAATTGCCTAGAATTGCAATTGTAGGAAAACCGAACGTAGGAAAATCTTCATTAGTAAATGCGCTTACAGGGGAAGTAAGAAACATTGTAACTGATATTTCTGGTACTACAAGAGACTCAATTAATACACGTTATAATGCATTTGGTTTCGACTTTATGTTGGTCGATACTGCAGGAATTCGTAAAAAAGCGAAAGTAACGGAAGATTTAGAATATTATTCTGTTTTACGTTCTGTAAAAACGATTGAAGAATCAGATGTTTGTATCTTCATGGTTGATGCAACGGAAGGAATTCAAAAACAAGATTTGCATATTTTCTATGTTATCGAAAAAAACTCTAAAGGAGTTGTAGTTGTTGTGAACAAATGGGATCTTGTTGATAAAGAGACAAATACAATGATGGAGTATGAAGAGAAAATTCGTGAACAATTGGCTCCGTTTAATGATGTTCCGATTATTTTCACTTCTACGATTACTAAACAACGCTTGCACAAAGCAGTAGAAACGGCAATGGAAGTGTATGCAAATAGAACGAAAAAAATAGCTACATCAATTGTAAATGATGTAATGTTAGAAATAATTCAAGCTACACCACCTCCTTCATTGAAAGGTAAATATATCCGTATTAAATACGTACAACAATTAGCTACTTATGGACCATCATTTGCATTTTTCTGTAATTTACCTCAGTATATTCCAGACAGTTATAAGCGTTTCTTGGAAAATAGATTGCGTGAAAAATTCAATTTCTGCGGAGTTCCCGTACGAATCTTTTTTAGAAAAAAATAGTTAGTTCTTGAAAAGTGAAATACGGTGCGATAGACATAGGAACAAATGCTGCTCGATTATTAGTAGGAGAAGTTACGACTGAAAATGGACATTCATTTGTAAAGAAAATTTCCTATACCCGTATTCCGCTTCGATTGGGAGAAGAAGTTTTTGAAGACGGAAAAATTTCAGATAAAAAAGCAAAAGATTTTGTAAAAGCAATCAAGGCATTTCGATTAATTTCAGAAATTTTTGAAGTAAGAGAATTGAGAGCTTGCGCTACATCTGCAATGAGAGAGGCTTCTAATGGCTTAGAAATAAAGGAATTAATTAAAAAAGAAACCAATGTAGACATTGAAATAATAAGTGGAAATGAGGAAGCCGATTTAATTTTCGGTACATTTTTCTTATTAGATTTCGATAAAAACATTTCATTCATCGTTATAGATGTTGGTGGTGGTAGCACCGAGGTTAGTGTATTTGAAAAAGGCGAACGTGTAGCTTCAAAATCATTTGAGATCGGTACGCTGCGTATTTTAAAAGGAAAAGTGAAAGAAGGAATTTGGAAAGAAATTCATTCTTGGATTGGTGAACATGTTGATTTAGATACAGTTCATCAAATTTTCGCGACTGGTGGAAATATTAATAAAGTGCACAAAATGTTAGGTGCTCAACACATGGAAACCATTTCTACACTTAAAATGAAACAATTGAGAGAAGAAATTAACTCCTTAACAATTGATCAACGAGTAGAAAAATTCCAATTAAAACCTGATAGAGCAGATGTGATTGTTCCAGCGATGGATATTTATATCTATATCATGAAAGAATTAAAATGTAAAAATATCATTGTTCCTAAGATCGGTTTATCTGATGGAATGATTTACGATATGTATTTAAAAAGAGATAACTAAATTTATAAAGCTATCTTCACGTTCAATTAGTTCATTAACAGTTTCATCCTATGAAAAAAGTTTAGTTTAAACAAATGTTTTTTTGAAATTGTTTTGCAACCTTAATGTATTTTCTCAAACAATTATATTGACATCGAGTGTGTTAACTATTGATCAAAGCTTGTGTGTTAACAGTTCACTGAGCGAAATTAAATATATAGCTACTGGAGCGGTAACTGATGTCACAATTTCAGGTTTGCCAGACAAACTTTAAATTCTCTTATAGTCATCCGCTTATCGTCTTTTTCCAAAGAATGATTACCTTTACAATACAAAAAATAATTAACATGTACAGATCTCATACTTGTGGCGAATTACGCCCTTCACATATTGGTTCAACAGTTACTTTATCAGGTTGGGTGCAACGTTCACGAGATTTAGGTGGAGTGGGTTTCATCGATCTTCGCGACCGTTATGGAATTACGCAACTTGCTTTCAATACGGAAGAAAATGCTGAGTTGGCTGAAAAGTCAACAAAATTGGGTCGTGAATTTGTTATTCAAGTAGTAGGAACCGTTGTAGAACGTTCTTCAAAAAATAAAAATATTCCTACAGGAGAAATTGAAATAATCGTTTCTGAATTAATTATTTTAAACGCTGCTAAAACACCCCCTTTTACGATTGAAGACAATACGGACGGAGGTGAAGAATTGAGAGCGCAATATCGTTATTTGGATTTAAGAAGAACTCCTGTTCAAGAAAAATTGAAATTAAGAAATCGAGTAGCTTTAGAAACACGTAAATATTTAGATGAACAAGATTTCATGGATGTGGAAACGCCCTATTTGATAAAATCTACACCTGAAGGAGCAAGAGATTTCGTTGTTCCCTCAAGAATGAATGAAGGACAATTTTATGCTTTACCTCAATCTCCTCAGACATTCAAACAATTGTTGATGGTTTCTGGTTTCGACCGATATTACCAAATTGTAAAATGTTTCCGAGACGAAGATTTACGTGCTGATCGTCAACCTGAATTTACTCAGATTGATTGTGAAATGGCATTTGTGGAGCAAGAAGATATTTTACAAATGTTTGAAGGTTTAATTAAACATCTTTTTAAAACGGTTAGAAATGTTGAATTCGAAGGTGCTTTCCCTAGAATGGAGTATGCTCTAGCGATGGAGAAATATGGTTCTGATAAACCAGATATTCGTTTTGGAATGGAATTCGTTGATTTAACATCCATCGCAAAAGGAAAAGGATTCCCTGTTTTTGATTACGCTGAAACAATTCTAGCTATTAATGCTGAGCAAACTGCAGTTTACACACGTAAACAATTAGACGCTTTAACTGATTGGGTAAAACGTCCACAAATTGGCGCAACAGGATTGATTTATTTACGTTGTAATGAAGACGGAACCTTTAAAAGTTCGGTAGATAAATTTTATTCTGAAGAAGAATTAGCGAAATGGGCTAGTGCAGCAAATGCAAAACCAGGTGATTTATTACTTGTTTTGTGTGGAGGATTAGAAAAAGTTCGTAAACAAATGAATGAGTTACGATTATACATGGGGAATGAATTAGGTTTGAGAAATCCAAATGTATTTGCTCCTTTATGGGTATTGGATTTCCCACTTTTAGAATGGGATGAAAATTCAAATCGTTACCACGCAATGCATCATCCATTTACTTCACCGAAACCAGAAGATATGCACTTGATTCAATCTGATCCTGGAAAAGTTAGAGCAAATGCATATGATTTAGCAATGAATGGAGTTGAATTAGGAGGTGGGTCTATTCGTATTCATGACCGAGAATTACAATCAAGAATGTTTGACTTATTAGGGTTTAGTAAAGAAGATGCACAGGCACAATTTGGTTTTTTGATGAATGCTTTTGAATATGGAGCACCACCACACGGAGGATTAGCTTTCGGCTTAGACCGTTTGGTTGCAACAATGGGTGGATCGGAATCAATTAGAGATTATATCGCTTTCCCAAAAAACAACAATGGCAGAGATGTGATGATTGATGCACCCTCTCCATTATTTGAAGAGCAGTTGAAGGAATTAGGGATTAAATTAAATTAGAAAGGTTGAAAAATATGTAAATTAAATTTATAAGTAATTGCAAAATAAAAAAATAGAGCCATGAATATAGAAAAATTAAAACTAGAAATTGCCCCGCTACGGGAGAAACTAATTCATCACGAATTATATAAAAATATAGATTCTATTGAAAAAGTTCGATTGTTTATGGAATCGCATATTTATGCTGTTTGGGATTTTATGTCATTACTGAAAGGGTTACAAATAGGGTTAACGAACACAACTCTTCCATGGACACCAAAAGGAAATCCAATCACACGTCGCTTGATAAATGAAATTGTTTTAGGTGAAGAAAGTGATCTTAATGAAGTAGGTGAACCATTTAGTCATTTTGAAATGTATTTAGATTCAATGCAGCAAATTGAAGCGAATACTTCTGAAATCAACCAATTTATTCAGTCGATAGAAGCAGGTAATTCTGTAAATTCAAGTATTGATAAACTATCTATTAATGAGCCAACTAAAAACTTCGTGAAATTTACGATGGAAAAAGTTGAATCAAATAAATTACATATAATTGCGGCGGTTTTCACTTTTGGTAGAGAAGATTTAATTCCTGATATGTTTTTAGAAATTGTGAATAATATTGGCGATGCATCTGATTTAAACATCAGTAAATTAAAATATTACTTAGAACGACATATTGAAATAGATGGTGGCGAACATGGCCCAATGTCTTTACAAATGATTCATGAATTATGTGGCGATAATGAAGATAAGTGGAATGAAGCTATCGAAGTAAGTAAAGAAGCACTTAACAAACGAATAGAATTATGGGATGGAATTCTTCAAAGTATTAATTATCAATAATTCCAAAAAAAACTAGTTATTTTTAATCAATGAAATATATCTTAATAAGTTGTATTTTATTACAAACTTCATTTACTTTTAGTCAGGTATTGACTGGAAAAATTACCGATGTAAAAGGTGCTGTAATTTTGTCTGCATCTGTTCGAATTGAAAATTCGAGTTACGAAACAGTTTCTGATAAAAATGGAGTGTATTTAATTGAGCTAAAACAAGGGAAATATTTTATAAAATTTTCAGCTCCAGGTTTTGAAATGTATTTTGACACCGTTGATGTTTTTGAATTAAAAACTGTCAAAAACATCACTTTGGAACCAATTAATTTAATTGATGAAATAACAGTAATTCCCAAATCTTCCAAAGAAAAAGGGAAAGAAATAATGAAGCAAGTCATAGATAAAAGAACTTATTTCCAAGAGTTGCTTTCCGAATATTCATGCGATACCTATTGTTTTTCTTCGTTAGAGAAAGAAAAGTTTGATAGTTTGATTGAAATTTTGGTAGTTGGTAATGAATCCTTAAATATGATTGAATGGAGAGCAAAAACTTCCTATAAAAGCACTTCAAATTTCAAGGATGAATTTTATGCCTACAATGATTTTTCTGACCCAAGTAGAAAGTCTAATTTCGATAATCAAGGTCCACCAAATGATGGGAGAGTTGGTGAAACGATTAGTTTAGCCCCTCAAAGTAATGAAAATTCAAATCCATATTTATTTGTAAGAGGGATTAAAGATGCTCATTTTTCTATTTTTGAGAATAGTATTTATGCTCCTAAATTAACTCAGAATCCGCTGGTTTCACCGCTGGCTTTTAATGCTTTTTTATATTACAGTTTCTATTTAGAAAAATCATTTATCGATTCCACAAATCAGTTAGTTTACCAAATAAAAGTGAAGCCAATTTTTTCCTATGAGGCTTTATTTGAGGGAACACTTTTTATTCGCGATAAAGGTATGGAGTTAATTTCTTATGATTTAGTTATTAATCCTGGGGTTTTATTATTTTATAATGACATTCGTATAAAATGTGATTATGAAAAAAATGGCGAACGATTAGTGCCAATAAAAAGGGAATTTACGTATACGATTAAAGAAGGTAAAGAGATTTTAAAAGGTTTGATCCGTGTTCGACATTCTGATTATTCATTTGATTTAGGAGAAAAAAAATCGAGCTATTGGTTAGAAACCGCTGTCTATACAGCTGACGCTTTTGAAAAAGATTCGAGCTTTTGGAATCAAAAACGACCTTTTACGTTGAAAGGTTTTGAAAAAAGCTTTATGCATAATCAAGACAGTATCATTCGGTATCATGAAACAGAAGAGTACATGCATAAAAATGATAGTTTGAGAAATAGATTTAATTTAAAAAGTGCTTTTATAGGTAATGGCTTTTATCGAGTTAATTCTTTTAATAAATCACGGTTTGTTATTATACCAATACTTGCTCAAATTCAGCCATTTGGAGTAGGTGGTTTTAGATATAGAATGGATGTAGAGTATCAGAAAGAATTCAAAAACAATAAAATTATATCTGTTAATCCCAACATTGATTACGGTTTCTTGAACAAAGATGTGAAAGGTTCTTTCATAGGTTCCTTGATGTACAATCCATTGAATTTTTCTAAAATTGGTTGTGCGATTGGAGATGTATATGAATCTATTAATAATACTCAAAATGTAATGAGTGTTTTCATACCGACTAATAAAATTCGAAATCAAAAAATTGAAATCAACTATTCGAGAGAACTGTTAAATGGATTGTATCTAAAAACTTCTTTATTATATTCTGATAGACAAGCGATTGGAGATCTTCAAACTCCTGGTTGGATCAAAGAGTATGGGTCTTTTATTTTTCAAACTCCACAAGTGTTTGACCGGTATAAAATTTTATTGGCGACATTCGATTTTGAATACCATATACAATCTAAATACATGATTAAAAAAGGGAAGAAAGTAGTCTATGGATCTCCTTGGCCAATTTTATATTTGACGTATAAAAAAGGAATCCCATCTATTTTTAATTCAAATTCAAATTTTGATTTTCTACAATTTAAAATTCAAGATGATATTAATTTAAAATCATTTGGAACTTCCCAATTTACTCTAGAAGCTGGTACGTATCTTCAAAAGAAAGAATTAAGAACAATTGAATATAGATATTTTAGACCATCGGATAATTTTTTTTTCTCAAATCCAATTAATACACTTCAATTATTAGATACTTCTTTGAGAACACCAAATTCATATATACAATTCAATTTTATCCACCATTTTAATGGCTTCTTTTTAAATAAGGTATGGTTAATTAATAAGTTGAAATTAGAAGAATCTTTTGGAGGAAGTTTTTTAACGATTCCTACTTCGAATTTTACACATGCGGAATTTTTCATGGGTATCGAACGTAAATTCAGAGTTAAACGTCAGATTTTTAAAATCGGATGTTATTTTGTTACAGGTGATAGCAATATTGGAAATGCATTGTATCATTTCAAAATTGGAATTAATGGGTTTAATAATTTTAATAATAAATGGGATTATTAATGGATTAACTTCGTTTTGGTTCTATAAATTACTACTTTCGGTAACAATCAGAGGATGGACAATCAATTACTCGTCAACTAATTGCAGAGGTTACACTATCTGATAATCATATTCAAAGTGATGTAGAGCAAGATGTTTTGAAATTGGTAGTTGTTAATCTCTATAATACTGCCCCTCCAGCTGTTGCATTTGTTAAAAATATAGGTTTAAAACTGGGCGCATTGGCATCGAGTGTTGCACATGATAGTCACAACATTATCGCTGTAGGAACAAATGATTCTGATGTTGTAAATGCTATTAATTTATTGATAGAGCAAAAAGGTGGGGTGTCTGCTTCAAATGGTGAACTAAAATCTATTCTTTCTTTACCTGTTGCAGGCTTGATGAGTACAGAGGATGGTTATTTTGTCGCAGAAAAATATGAAGCATTAGATAAATTGAGTAAAGAATGGGGGAGTACGCTCAAATCTCCATATATGACGCTATCATTTTTAGCTTTATTGGTTATTCCAGAATTAAAATTGAGCGATAAAGGACTTTTTAATGGAAATAGCTTTGAGTTTACGAATTTGTTTGATTGTTGAAAATGGGCTTATACCAAATTTAATGTTTTAGTTGAATAAACATAACGCATAAAAAAAGTCTTTCATTTCTGAAAGACTTTTTTGTTTAAAATAAGATTAGACTTTATAATTTAACAACAGGATGTTTTGTCGTTTTCCCATCTAATTCAATATCAATAATATAATTTCCAGAAGCATAGTTACTCATATCGATTATAGTACCTGAATTTTGAATTACATCTGATTTCGTAGCTAATAAAACCCCTTGTAAACTGTACAATTTAATTGTTGCATTTGTAAAGCTACCTATGTTAATAGTTAGAATATCTGTAGTTGGATTAGGATGTACCTGAATTTTTGCTGCAGTTGCTACTGATATAGAAGCCAAATACAGGATATTTAAATAGTTAATAATTAGTATTGTTTTTAAACAAAAAAAGGAGTTAATTTCTTAACTCCTTTTTGTTGACCCACTAGGGCTCGAACCTAGACTCTTCTATACCAAAAACAGACGTGTTGCCAGTTACACCATGGGTCAATTTGTTGTGCAAAGTTAGAAAGAAAATTTAAAGTTGAAAGAGTTTTTTAAAAAAAATTAAATAAAAAGTAAATTTTATAACTTATATAGCTTATGTCTCTTTAAATCAATTTGTTATGTAAATAATTTAAATTCTATATTAGTTGATCTTACGGAATAGTCTATTTTCATTTCATTACATTCATTTCATGTTTATACATTTTAGGATTTTTTAAGGTTTTTAAGTAACTAAAACTGTATTAAATTATTAAATTAGCGCCTCTTAACACGTATTATTTTAAGTATATGAATTATAAAAAGTTGAATCAAACCCTTGGATGGCTAGTTTTTTTGGTTGCTACAGCCGTTTACTTTATCACCATCGAAGACACTGTAAGTTTATGGGATTGTGGCGAATATGTAACTACAGCCTATAAATTAGAAGTTGGTCACCCTCCAGGTGCGCCTTTATTTATGATTGTTGGACGTTTGTTTTCATTTTTTGCAGACCCTCAAAATGTAGCAGTTTGTATCAATAGATTGTCTGCAATATGTAGTTCATTATCAATTCTTTTTATGTTTTGGTCTATTACATTGTTAGCAAAAAAAATCGCATTAAGAACAAAATCTGAACTTTCTAAAGGAGAAATGATTGCCATCTTAGGAAGTGGTGTTGTTGGTGCTTTAGCTTATACTTTTTCTGATTCATTTTGGTTCTCGGCTGTTGAGGGTGAGGTTTACGCAATGGCTTCATTGTTTACGTCAATTATATTTTGGGCAATTTTGAAATGGGACGAAGAAATGGCATTGATTCAACAGGGTGAATTAGATGTGGATTATGCTCCTAATAGATGGTTGTTATTGATTATGTTTTTGTTAGGTTTAGCAATTGGAGTCCATTTATTAGGAATCTTGGTTGTTCCAGCTATTGGTTTTGTGATTTATTTCCGTCATAAAAAGGTTGCTGATTTAAAAGGTATTTTATTGACAGGTGTGATTTCTGTTTTTGTTTTAGGTTTTATTCAAGAAGGAGTTATTCCTGGTTCTATTTCGTTGGCTTCTTCTTTTGAAGTTATGTTTAGAAATACATTAGGATTGCCTTTCTTTAGTGGAACTATCTTCTTTTTTGGCGCTTTGGTTGTGGCGTGTATACTAACAATTAGATATGCTCGTAAAAATGGAAATTCTATTTTGTATAATGCTACAATGGGATTGATTATGCTGTTAATCGGGTATGGTTCTTTTGCGGTAATTGTTATTCGCTCTAATGCAAATACTCCTTTGGATGAAAATGACCCTGAAAATTTAGTTACATTAAAGTCTTATTTGAAACGTGAACAATATGGTTCTGCTCCTATTTTTAAAGGTCCATATTGGAATTCACAAGATAATGAACGAGAATTGTTTGATGATCGTTCAGCTATTTTCTTGAGAAGATTTGAAGTTACTAAAGGAGAGAAAGTAGTAAAAGCTTTCAGAAGTTTAACTGATGCCAATGCGTATGTTAAAGAGAATGGTGGTGGACTTGAAATTAATGAGAAATATTTCGAGTCAAATGTAGGTCAACAAAAAGATGTAGTTCCAACGTATTCTCAAAACACTATTTTCCCGCGTATGTTTAATGGTGATGAACCAGGAAAAGTTCAAGGGTATAAAATGTGGTCGGGCTATGATGCCAATGAAGACATGGGTACAGAAATTGGAAAAGATGAGTTACGTTTACCAACATTTGGAGAGAACATCACTTATTTCGCTCGTTATCAAGTAAATTGGATGTACTGGAGATATTTCATGTGGAATTTTTCTGGTCGTCAAAATGATATTCAAGGTCACAATGGTGAGCACATGAGAGGAAATTGGGTTTCTGGTTTTTCTGCAGTAGATGCTATTCGATTAGGAAATCAAGACGAAGCTTCTCCTACTTATACAGGTGAAAATCCAGGGAATAATAAATTTTTCTTTTTGCCACTAATTTTAGGTTTGATTGGAATGCTATTCCATTTTTATAGAACTCCAAAAGATGCGTTTGTAGTATTGTTAGCATTTATTTTTACTGGTTTAGCAATTGTTGTGTACTTGAATCAAAAAACAATGGAGCCTAGAGAAAGAGATTATGCTTTTGCTGGTTCTTTCTATTTCTTTGCACTTTGGGTCGGACTTGGAGTTTATGGCTTGTACGAGGCGTTTACTAGTTTTAGTAAAAACGAGTACAAAAAAATCGCAATGGTTTTCGGTGGTGGACTATTAGTTACTTTAATTTTAGATTCTGGAAGTGATGTTTCAATGCCTACGACTATATCTTGGATTTTTATCGCAGGAATTGGAGTTGTATGTTTGGCAATGATGTCAGTTTTGAAAAAAACATTCAAAAGTGAATCTCAAGGAGCAGTTGTTGCAATCCTTTTAGGTCTTTTTGTTCCAATAATAATGGGCATGCAAGGTTGGGATGATCATGATAGAAGTTTAAAAACATCAGCTCGTGATTTAGCATATAACTATTTAGAGTCTTGTACTAAAAATTCAATCATTTTCACAAATGGAGATAACGATACTTTCCCCCTTTGGTATATGCAAGAAGTTGAGGGAGTTAGAACTGATGTTAGAGTTTGTAACCTTTCATTGATGCAAACGGATTGGTATACAGATCAAATGAAAATGAAAGCATACGATTCTGATCCATTACCAATTAAATTTACAGAAGATCAAACATTGATGTATGCTGGTTATACTGACCAAGTATTATTTACAGGTTTGTTTGAATTGTTTTACATGAATGCAGGTGAGCAAATCATTAAGGAAGTGATTGATATGCGTGTTAAACACAATAAACAAGAAGTAATTGATGCTTTGGGCACATTGAATGCGCAAGCAAGCTCAATTGTAGGTTCTGTTTCTACTGAGCAAGCAAATGTATCTGCTAGATTAGAGCAATTAAAGTCAATTCTTACTACTACTACGAATCCTGTTGTAGAAGATGAAGTATATGCAAAATACCAAGCTGGATTTGAATTGCTTTCAGGCGTGCAAAGTGGATTGATTAAATTTGAAGAAGGTCAAGCTCAAAATTTCCAAAATTTATTATTAGAATTTGAAAAACCATGGGATTTTGCTAATATCGATGAAGTGATGGCGTTTACGAGAGATGATAAAAATCTGATTTCATATAGTGCTGATCAAATGGTGCGTTTCTTTCCATCAACAGGAATTATTTTACCAGTCAACAAAGAGAATGCTGTAAAATCTGGAATTATTACAGCTGCTCAAAAATCAGAATGTTTCGATGAAATTCGTTTCAATTTTGAAGCAAGAGGAATTACACGTGAACAAGTAATGATGTTAGATGTATTGGCTAATAATGATTGGAAAAGAGGAATTTTCTTTTCTTCTCCTGGTGGATCAGATGTATCCATGGCAATGTATAAACGGGGTTATTTGAAACAAAATGGGATGGCATTTGAATTAACGCCTATTAACAATAGAAATGAGCGTTTAATGTCTGATAAAATGTACAACAACTTGATGAAGAACTATTTGTATGGGCAAATGAGTAACCCTACTGTTCTTACAGATTATTACACTCGTCGCCATACATCTCAATATAGATCTCAATTTGCAACATTAGCAGAAGATTTCCTTCGTAAAATTGATGAAGCGAAAGATGTGAAATCAAAAGGAACTAAATATATTGGTTTATTGAGACAAGCAGGAAGAGTAGTTGAAGCGAATGGAATGGCTAAAATTTTAAAAACAGCAGATAAAGACATACCAGTTTATAGAAAAAAAGCTGCGAATTTATTGAAACGTTCTTTAGAAGTTATGCCAGCAAACTGTGTCATTGATTATGGTGAACCAAGTCCTTCAAGAGATCAATACAATGTTGGATCAATGTCGTATGAAGCCTATAGTGATGGAATTTTACATGATTATGTTGGATTATTATTTCAAGCAGGAGAGAAAAAAGCTGCCAACGAATTAGGAATGGAAGTAGCGCGTCAATTGGAGTCTATTTTAACTTATTTTGAAAAAAGTGATGCTTATTTCGCTGGAAGTAATAGTAAAGATTTATTTGCGACATTGGATGTATACATGAAACTTTCTACAGCGTCAATGTCTCCTGATTTTGGAGATCAAAATGGAAAATTAGCTAAACATACTCAAGCGAAAATTTCAACATTGTATAATGTTGTATTCCCTAAAATTTATACAGATTTAAAAGCGAAAGCTGAGAACAATGTAGAAAGTACGAGAAGAGGTTCAACTGCGGGTAAATATTCTTCAATGCAGTTCAATTTACAAGATAATATCGAAGCAATTGGTATTCATTATGGATTTTTACAAGCTCCAGTAAATACTGCTCCAGCTGTTGACAATACACAAGGAATGAATTTAGAAAAAATGATGCAGAACATGGATACTCCAGATTCTGTTATGAAATAAGTCGCATTAGACAATTTTCAGATCATGAAATTTTTTAAAACTCCACGATTTTTCAGATGGGTATTTCCGAGAAGAACGTGGGGTTTTTCGCGTTCAAACACTGTTGTTTATTTAACTTTTGATGATGGACCAAATCCTGAAATTACTCCCTGGATACTTGATTGTTTAAAAGAGAAACAAATACGAGCAACATTTTTTTGTGTTGGAAGCAATGTGCTTAAATATCCTGTTCTATACCAACGAATTTTGGATGAAGGTCATACTATTGGTAATCATACGATGGATCACGAGAAAGGCTCTAAAACCTCATTTAAAAGCTATAGTAGCTCAATTGAAGAAACAAACAAATTAGTGAATAGTGAACTCTTCAGACCGCCTTATGGTAGAATCACGTTTAGACAAACGCGCCATGTTTCGAAAAAGTATAAAATAATTATGTGGTCGTGGTTGTCTTATGATTACGATGTGAAAGTTTCAGTTTCAAAAATTCTACAGAAAGCTAAAAAACAGATTGTTGGCGGAGATATTTTAGTGATGCATGATAATCAGAAAGTTGCAACTAGAGTGAAAGAAATTTTACCAAAATTGATAGATATTGTTGAAAAAAAGGGCTTTAGCTTTGCTATTGTTTCGTAATTTTATACCGTGAAAAAATTAATATTTCTTTTTTGTTTTATTGTTCAATTTCTGAATTCTCAAATTCTAGATAATAAGTTGGGCTTAGTATTTACCGATCAACCATTTTTTAACCAACAATTTATAAAGGAAAATAAGGTTAAAAAAATTAAAGGAGAGTACACGTTTAAAAAGGCGGGTGATATCATGCGCAAAACACCGTTTAAATGTTATTATGAATTCAATAAAATAGGTCAATTAACTGAATCTTTTGAAACTCGAAATGAAGATGGAATAAAAGATACGATTCAAAATATTTATGAATATTCAGTAACGAATCACTTAATTATTCATAGAAGAAAAGACAATGGTGGTTATGGTTCAATCCATTTTCAACGTGATAAACTGAACCGTGTCGTTAGAGAAGAATCTCATAGGGATGTATTTGACAATAATTTTAATTTAATAGGAACTTTCACTATCAATTCAGAAACTATGAAGTACGATAGTTTTCCCTTACAACTTAAAAAGACGACTTTTAACAACTATAATCTTCCTTACATGGAGGAAACAATTCGTTACAATTCTGACGGATATCTACTTGATAAAGAAGAGATTCTGAAAATGACTTCTGCTAAAGTAAAACATCATTATGAATATAACGAGAAAGGTTACATTTCTGTAATTCGTTCAAATGCTACTATTGATGGGAAATTTGCTGAAGAATGGGTTTTTAAATACGATGAATTAGGCAATATAAATGAAAAACATATTTATAAAAATGGTGTTTTCACGACGGATATTCAAATAATCTATAATGTTGAAACGAAACTTTTATCTTCTATTTTAACAAGGGATGTTAAGACGAATTTTATTGCGATTCTGCGATTTTTAGATTATGATTATTATAAATAATTTATAATAATTTTAGAGACACAATGAATTGCGTCTCTAAAATTATTTATACAATTTATTTTTTCATTGCTTCTGCATCCATACGAAGCAATTCAATAACTACCTCAGCAGTAATATCAGTTCCTCCTTTGAAGTACAATGTTACTGATTCATCGATTACGTAGCTCAATTTTTTTCTGTCTGAAACAACTTCAACTGCTTTTTGAACTCTTTCTAAAATTGGTTTGTTCAAATCTTGACTTACAGCTTGCATTTCAGTATTCAACGATTGTTGTCTTTCTTCTAATGCTTGTTGTTTTTTCATCAATTTTTCTTCTTCAATTTTGATGATTACTGGAGACATTGTAGGTCTTGCTTTTTCGTATATAGAAACTTGTTTTTGAAAATCAGTTTCCATTTCTTTTAACTCTTGAACTCCATTTGATTCAAACGCTTTTAATTGCTCAATTGCTGCTTTTCTAGATGGCAACGTATCCAATAATTTTTGAGAATTAACATGACCAATTTTTTGTTGAGCTACTACTGAGCCAGCAAAAAACATAACTACAACTGCTGCTACTAATTTTTTCATCTTTTTTGTTTTGATTTTTATTATTCTATTTATTTAACTGTAATTCCCATTTCTTTTAATACTGCATCACTAATATCTGTTTTTGGATCAGCGTAAACCAAATTACTTTGGTTTGCTTTATCAAATACAAACATATATGATTTTTTTAAAGCGATTTCTTGCATCGCATCAAATACTTTGTCTTGTATAGGCTTCACTAATTCTTGACGTTTTTGAAAATAATCACCTTTTACACCAAAGCGAAGTTTTTGAACTTCCATATTTTCCGTTTCCATTTTTTCAATTTCTTCGGATCTTTTTTGTTTTTCCTCTGCTGGTAAAAGCACTTCTTCTCGTGCAAAAAGTTCTTTTTTTGTTTTTAATAAAGCGTATCTATCCTCAATTTCTTTTGTCCAACGATCAGCTAATTTATCTAATTTATCTTTTGCTTCTTTGTATTCTGGTAAAGAGCTTAAAATATAATCAGAATCAATATATGCATACTTTTGTGCAGAGGCAATTGACGTGCCAAGAAATATAAATAATACAAAGGATAAAAATAATTTCATATCAATAGTTTTGAAACAAACGTCTAAATTACGTATTTATTATAAATCTCCTAAGTTCATCCCAATTGAAAAACTCAATTTACCGTGATACCCTTTTTTGTCTACATTAACATTGGTTGGCCCACCATATCCCACTCCCCACGAATCGATTTTATCAAACCCAAACCCATAATCAAGCCCTAACATACCAAACATCGGTAAAAACACTCTAATTCCAACACCAGCAGAACGTTTAACATTCAACGGATTAAACTTTGCAAAACTCGGAAATGTATTTCCTGCTTCACCAAATGCTAAAACGTAAAATGTAGCTTGAGGGTTTAATGATATCGGGTAACGAACTTCCATTACATATTTTGCAATTAATGGTTCTCCAGATTCTGATGAAAGTGCATTATCTTCATATCCTCTCAAAGCAATTATTTCTATACCTCCCGTTTGCTGCATTCCAGATAAGCCACTTCCTCCCATCCTAAATCGTTCAGTAGGTATAACACCTTTCGAATTATTGTAAGCACCTAAAAATGCAAATCCATATCTTGTTCTTAATACTAGTTTTTTATCAGAAGTAAGTGGTAAGAACCATTCGCCCGAAATTTTCAATTTATAATATTCTAAATATTTGTACCGTTCTTGTGGAGATTGAGCGTTGAAATCAGCCATGCTACCAAATTTTGAATAAGGTAAACTTCCTTTTGCTGTAAAGATTATATTAGAACCTCCTTGTGGGTAAATCGGTGCACTGATCGAATTTCGTTGCAAAACATATTTTAAACTTACATCGTTTGCATATCCAGTTTCAAATCCAGAAGATCTCCACATTTGGAAATTTTTTATATCATAATATTGATACGATAATTCATAGTAAGCACTGAAATAATCGTCTGGGAATTTCTTTCTTCTTCCTAATCCTACTCCAACTCCAGTAATACCAATTCCTCGGTAATCTATATTTGATTTGGGAACAAAATTAATACTATTGTTAATATTAGATTGATTAAACCAATAAGTCAATGAGTTTGGTTTTCTACCTCCCAACCAAGGCTCTGTAAAAGAGAAATTATAACTTTGAAATGCTCTCCCATTTGATTGAGCACGAATAGATAGTCGTTGACCGTCACCTCCAGGAAGAGGCGACCAAGATTCTTTTTTAAAGAAATTTTTAGTTGAAAAATTATTGAAAGTTAAACCCAATGTACCAATTAATCCGCCGCTACCATTGTTGTTCATTCCTCCAACACCACCTAGATTACCGTTTCCATTTATATTTCCATTTGCGTTTCTTCCACCGTAACCACCTGATAATTCAATTTGATCAGAAGATTTTTCTTCAACAGTGTATTCAATATCAACAGTTCCATCAGCTGGATTAGGAATAGGATTTATTTGAAATCCTTGTTCGTTGAAATATCCTAATTGAGCCAATTCACGTTGGGTTCTAATAATATCGTTACGATTGAATAAATCACCTGGTTTGGTTCTGATTTCACGACGTATTACGTGTTCATTTGTTTTAGTATTTCCTTTAATGATGATTCTTTTAACACGTGCTTCTTTCCCTTCAATCAATCTCATTTGATAATTAATGTGATTGTTGGTTACGTTTGTTTCTACAGGTATAATTTGAAAGAATAAATACCCTCTATCCATATACAACGAAGAAATATCTCTACCGTCTTGGCTCATATTTAATCGTGTGTCTAATAACACTTTATCATACATATCACCATTTTTAATTCCTAAAACAGTATCTAAATAGCTTGATCTGAATTTAGTATTCCCAATCCATTCAATATCTCCGAAGTAATACTTTTGACCTTCTTCTATTTTTATGTTTACTGTTAATCGTTTAGGACTGGTTAAATAAACGGTATCAAAAATAATTGTCGCATCTCTTAAACCTATTGAGTTGAATTTCTCTAATATTGCTAATTTATCTCTTTCATACGCTACTTTAGAAAACTTTGATCTTTTCCAAACTCTCCAAAATGCTTTTTGTTTGGTATCTTTCAATGCCATTTTCAATTTCCACGTAGGGATTGATTGATTTCCTTCAATGTTTAATATTCCAATTTTAATTTTATCGTGTTTAACAATGTCGATTAAAAATATTTCTGAATTATTAATAAGTGTATCAGTTATCCTGTTTATTGTAACATCAACAGAATAATATCCTTTTTCTCTAAAAAAACTTTTGATTTTATTATTGGTAGAATAGATAAGATTCTCAGTAATAGTTTTACCAGAATAAAGAGATATTTCTTCTCTAATTTTATCCGCTTCTCTTTTATTTACTCCTTTGAATTTAAAACGAGATAATTTAGGTCTAGGTGAAATTTTTATTACTAAATATACAACTCCAACAACTTCTTTTTCTATGAATAGTTCTACTCCTGAAAACAACTCTTCTTTCCATAAATTACGGATTGCTTTGGAAAGTTGTTCGCCTGGAATATCAACTGTTTGACCTTGTTTTAAACCTGCTATTAATTTGATTGCATTATGATCAAAGTTATCTGCTCCTTCTACACGAATACCACCAATTTCGTATTTTTTGGGCGCTTTGAAATCAACTTCAATTTCGCTTCCAATTGTTAGAGGTGAATTTTCAACTTGAGCACCAGCTGTAATAGCAAGTGTTAAAAAGATGAAAAGTGAGAAATACCGACTTAGATTAATCATAGTTTATTTAGGGATTTGATCTGAAACCATACCAAATCGTCTTTCTCTTGATTGATAATCGATTACTGCTTTGAATAGATCTTCCTTTTTAAAATCTGGCCATAAAACATCCGTAAAATAAAATTCTGTATAAGCTGCCTGCCATAATAGAAAGTTACTTAATCTATGTTCACCACTTGTTCGTATTAATAATTCAGGATCAGGAATTCCGTTTGTAGTTAAAGAATTACTGAATAACTCATCGTTTATTTCGGATGGTACTAATTCTCCAGTTTTGATTTTTTCTGCAATATTTTTTGTTGCATTTATGATTTCCCATCTAGCACTGTAATTTAAAGCAAGTATTAAACTTGTTTCAGTGTTATGGGCCGTTTTTATAATTGCATTTTTTAATTCTTCTCTACAGCTATCAGGCAAACCTTCTGTGTCGCCGATAGTCATTAATCGAATTCCTTTGGCATTTAATTCTTCAATTTCACTTGCAATTGTTCGAACCATTAAATCCATTAATCCATCTACTTCTTCTTTTGGTCTGCTCCAATTTTCTGTTGAAAAAGCATACAATGTAAGATACTTTATTTTCAATTCTTTAGCACCTTTTAGCACTTCTCTAACAGATTCTACCCCATAGTTATGACCGTACAAACGTTCATGTCCTTGTTGTTTCGCCCATCTTCCGTTACCGTCCATAATGACTGCAACATGTTTGGGGATATTTGCATGATCTATTTCTTGTAAAAAATCCATTGATTACTTTAGAATTTAAGAACGAAAATAATGAAAGCTTTGAAATTAAATAAGTTAATTTCAAAGCTTAACATACCTTAACAAAAAAGAGGGAAATGGAAAACCAGATCCCTCTTCAAATTTATTGAATTGCTTATTCAGCTAATAAAATGATTTTATCATTTTGCATCTCCAAAACACCACCATTTATACTTACGTGTATAATTTTGGAATCTTTTTGATCACCTTCGATCATTTCACTTGACTTTTCATTTCTAATAAAAGCAGTTGTAAGATTAACTTTTACTTTTCCTTTTCCAAGTGCAGAAATGATAGGAGCGTGTCCTTTTAATATTTGAAACAACCCATCTATACCAGGTAATTGAACTGCTTCAATTTCTCCTGAAAAGATTCTAGTTTCTGGTGTAATTATTTCCAAATGCATGATCTTTAGCTTATTATTAAATATTAGCGTCTTCTAACATTTTCTCTCCAGCCTCAACTACTTCGTCAAGTCCACCTTTTAAGTTAAATGCAGCTTCAGGATATTTATCCATTTCACCATCTAAAATCATGTTGAACGCTTTGATAGTATCTTTGATGTCAACTAAAACTCCTTTCAATCCTGTAAATTGCTCAGCAACATGGAATGGTTGAGATAAGAAACGTTGAACTCTTCGCGCTCTGTGAACGATCATTTTATCTTCTTCTGATAATTCATCCATTCCTAAAATCGCAATAATATCTTGTAATTCTTTGTAACGTTGTAATGTATATTTAACTCTTTGAGCTGTGTTGTAGTGCTCTTCTCCAACGATTTCTGGTGTTAAGATACGAGAAGTTGAATCCAATGGATCAACTGCAGGATAAATTCCCAACTCAGCAATTTTACGAGACAATACAGTTGTTGCATCTAAGTGAGCAAATGTATTAGCTGGCGCTGGATCTGTTAAATCATCCGCTGGCACGTATACCGCTTGAACTGAAGTAATAGAACCTTTTTTAGTCGAAGCAATACGCTCTTGCATAGCTCCCATTTCTGAAGCCAATGTTGGTTGGTAACCTACAGCAGAAGGCATACGGCCTAACAATGCTGAAACCTCTGAACCTGCTTGTGTAAAACGGAAGATGTTATCTACGAAGAAAAGGATGTCTGCACCTTTACCATCTCCTTCACCATCACGGTAATATTCAGCCATTGTTAATCCTGACAAAGCCACACGAGCACGTGCTCCTGGAGGCTCATTCATTTGACCAAATACGAAAGTTGCTTTTGAATTTGTTAATTCATTCACATCAATTTTAGAAAGATCCCATCCACCTTCTTCCATGCTGTGCATGAATTCAGGACCGTAAGTGATAATTCCTGACTCCAACATCTCACGAAGTAAGTCATTTCCTTCACGTGTACGCTCTCCAACTCCAGCAAATACTGAAAGACCAGAATACGCTTTCGCTATATTGTTAATTAATTCTTGAATCAATACTGTTTTACCAACTCCAGCTCCACCGAATAGACCAATTTTACCTCCTTTTGCGTAAGGTTCAATTAAGTCAATTACTTTAATTCCTGTAAAAAGAACTTCAGTTGCTGTTGTTAAGTCTTCAAATTTTGGTGCTTCTCGGTGAATTACTAAACCATCTGAGTTATCAACTTCGTTAATACCATCAATTGCTTCTCCAATTACATTAAATAGACGTCCTTTGATTTTATCTCCGATTGGCATTTTAATACCAGTTCCTGTTGAAACTGCTTCCATTCCACGTGTAAATCCATCTGTAGAGTCCATCGAAACGGTACGTACAGAATTTTCACCAACGTGAGATTGAACTTCAAGAACTACTTTTGTTCCGTCTCCTTTAACTACTACCAATGCATCATAGATACTTGGTAAAGTCATACCTTTTTCGAATCTTACATCGACAACAGGTCCGATTACCTGAGAAATTTTACCTTTAATTTCCGACATTACAGTGTCTTTTAAAAATGAATTCTGAATTTTAGCGCAAAGATAAACTAAAACTTTTAAGTAAGAAATGGAATCGGATTTTTTTTTGAAGTTTATATTGATCCAATTTTTTTAAAGTAAAAAATCCGTTCTCTTTTCAGAAAACGGATGTATAAATTCTATCTTTTACTTTTTATGCCTCAACATTTGCGTAACTTTCTATACTTGGGCAAGTACAAATCAAATTACGGTCACCGAATGCATTATCAACTCTACGAACTGGAACCCAATATTTGTACTCTTTCAAGTATGATACTGGATAAACTGCTTCTTGAGGTGTATATGGATACTTCCAATCTTTATTGATAACACAATCCGCTGTGTGAGGTGCATTTTTCAATAAGTTATTTTCTCTATCTGCACGACCATTCTCAATTTCTGTAATTTCTGCACGGATTTTAATCATTGCTTCAATGAATCGATCTAATTCTTCTTTGTCCTCACTTTCAGTAGGTTCAATCATCAATGTATTTACTACTGGGAATGATACTGTTGGTGCGTGGAACCCGTAATCAATTAATCGCTTCGCCATATCTGCTACTTCAACGTCTGAAGTTTTCTTGAAATCACGACAATCTAAAATCATTTCGTGTGCAACTGTTCCGTTTTCACCCGTGTATAAAATATCATAATGTCCTTTTAATGAGGCAGCTATGTAATTTGCATTCAAGATAGCAATTTCAGTTGATTCTCTTAATCCAATTGCACCTAACATTTTGATGTAACCATAAGAAATCAATAAAATCAATGCACTTCCATAAGGTGCTGATGATACTGCGTGAATTGCTTGTTTACCTCCAGCTGAAGCTAATAAAGGACTCCCAGGTAAGAATGGTACTAAGTGAGCAGCCACTCCAATTGGTCCAACTCCTGGTCCACCACCACCGTGAGGAATCGCAAAAGTTTTGTGTAAATTTAAGTGACAAACATCTGCACCAATATTTCCTGGATTTGTTAATCCAACTTGTGCATTCATATTTGCGCCATCCATGTAAACTTGTCCACCATTTTCGTGAATTATAGAAGTAATGTCTTTAATTCCTTCTTCAAATACACCGTGAGTTGATGGATATGTCACCATTAATCCAGCTAAAGAATCTTTAATTTCGATTGCTTTTGCTCTTAATTCATCGATATTAATATTTCCATTTTCATCACATCCTGTTACAACTACTTCAAAACCAGACATTACCGCAGAAGCAGGATTTGTTCCGTGAGCAGAAGATGGGATTATTATTTTCTTTCTGTTGAAATCACCTCTTGATTCATGGTATGCTTTAATTACCATTAAACCAGCATATTCTCCTTGCGCACCAGAATTTGGTTGCATAGAAACTCCAGCAAAACCAGTACACTCACATAAATCTTTCTCTAATTGAACAATCATTTCATGGTATCCTTGTGCTTGTTCTATTGGACAAAAAGGGTGCATGTTAGAAAATGAAGGCATTGTGATTGGTAATAATTCACTTGCAGCATTCAATTTCATTGTACAAGATCCTAAGGCAATCATTGAGTGAACCAATGAAATATCTTTATTTTCGAGACGTTTCAAGTAACGCATCATTTTTGATTCTGAATGATAGCTATTGAATACAGTATGAGAGAATACAGCATCTGAACGAAGTAAATTCGCTTTTAAAGAAGTTGCTTGTGTTGTAGAAATTGCATTAGCTGTTTTAGAAACAACCTTTGCAAAAACCGCTAATACATTTTGAACATCTTGTTCTGTATGAGGTTCGCCAAAACTAATAGTAACTTCATTATCATTAACATATCTGAAATTTATTTCGTTTTCTTCAGCAATTGTTTTCAATGTTGAAGTAGCGATATTTTTTACCCAAACAGTATCAAAGAAATCATTTGCACCTAAAGTGAATCCTAATTCCTGGATTCCTTTTGCTGCTTTCTCTGCTTTTGAATGAACGTCTAATGCGATTTCTTTCATTCCATCTGGACCGTGATATACAGCATACATACTTGCCATAACTGCCAATAAAGCTTGAGCCGTACAAATATTTGAAGTCGCTTTATCACGTTTGATGTGTTGTTCACGTGTTTGTAGAGCCATTCTCAACGCTACATTGTCATCTGCATCTTTCGAAACACCGATAATACGTCCTGGCATATTCCGTTTGAATTCATCTTTTGTAGCAAAAAATGCAGCGTGCGGTCCACCATATCCCATTGGAACACCGAAACGTTGAGAAGTACCAACAACAACATCCGCTCCTATAGAACCTGGTGATTTTAATACAACAAGTGATAAAATATCAGCTGCAACTGCAACCTTAATATCGTTCTTTTTCATTGTTGAAACAAATCCTTCTAAATCTATAATTCGACCAAAAGTATCTGGATATTGAACCAATGAACCAAAGAATGAAGTTGTACCCTCAAATGTATCAGGATTGCCGATTACTAATTCAATTCCTAAATTTTTAGCACGACCTTCTAAAACATCAATTGTTTGAGGGAATGTAGTTTCAGAAACAAAAAAGTGATTTTTTCCTTCTTTCACTTCATTTCTTGAACGAGAATTATACAACATAATCATTGCCTCGGCAGCAGCTGTAGACTCGTCTAATAATGAGGCATTTGCAATTTCCATTCCAGTCAATTCAGTAACCATTGTTTGAAAATTCAACAATGCTTCTAAACGACCTTGAGAAATTTCAGCCTGGTAAGGAGTATAAGCAGTATACCATCCTGGATTTGAAAGTACATTTCTAAGAATTACTGAAGGTACAATTGTTTCATTATATCCTAAACCAATATAAGATTTAAAAACTTTGTTTTTATTTCCTAATTCAGTAATATGGTTTAAATATTCTTGCTCGCTCATAGCTGCATCAATATTTAATTCACGACCTAAACGGATATGTGCTGGAATTGTTTTATCAATTAATTCACTTATTGAATTTAGTCCAATTTTAGCCAACATTGCTTTTTTTTCAGCTTCGTTTGGTCCGATGTGTCTTTTTGAAAATGCACCCATTTTATTTTAGTTTTTAGTTTTTAATTTTTAGTTGACATTAATATGTCGCTATTCCTGCAACTGTATTATTTATTCTACCTCGCTTAATTTCAACATATTTGATTTACCACTTTCTTCCAAAGGAATAGAAGCGATGTTTATGATTAAGTTCCCTTTTTTAACTAATCCTTCTTTTTTAAGAATTTGTTTGATATCGGCTATACTTTGATCTGTACTGATTTTTTTATTGTAATAAAACCCTTTTACTCCCCAAATTAAATTCAATTGGGTTAAGATTTGCTTGTTACTTGTAAACACATAAATCGGAGCTTTTGGACGTTGAGATGCTATTTTGTATGCGGTATATCCAGAAAAAGACATTGTTGCAATTGCATCAGCTTCAACACGTTGTGATAATCTACAAGCGTTGTAACAAATTGAATCTGAAATAAAACGATTTGTTCTTTTTTCTGGAGCTTCTTCTTTGTTATAAATCCCGTCAAAACTTTCCATCTCAGTAACAATTCTCGTCATTGTTTTGATTACTTCAATTGGATGATTACCAACCGATGTTTCACCTGATAACATTACTGCATCAGCTCCGTCAAGTACGGCATTTGCAACATCATTTACTTCCGCTCTCGAAGGAGTAAGATTTGTAATCATACTTTCCATCATTTGCGTAGCAACGATAATCGGCTTCGCATGAATCGAACATTTCTGAATCAACATTTTTTGAATCAAAGGAACTCGTTCATAGGGAACTTCTACACCTAAATCACCACGAGCCACCATCAAACCATCACTTTCAGCAATAATTTCATCGATATCTTCAATCGCTTCAGGTTTTTCAATTTTAGCAATAACTTTAGCCTTACCCTGTTTTGCTTCAATAATAGCTTTTAATTCACGAATATCTTTGGCATTTCGAACAAATGATAAACCTATCCAATCTACATTTTGTTCCAAGGCAAAATCTAAATCTTCTCTGTCTTTTTCAGTTAAAGAAGGCATAGAAATCTTAGTATTTGGAAAGTTAACTCCTTTTTTAGAAGATAAAATTCCACCATGAATCACTAATGCTTCAATTTCAGCAACACCATCTGTTTTAACAACTTCTAAAATTAATTTCCCATCGTCCAATAAAATTCTTTCTCCTGGATGAACATCAGCAGGTAATTGAGAATAATTGATTGAAAAACGATTAGCCCTACCTAATATTTTTTCGGTAACAATCGTCACAACTGAACCAGAAATTAAGAGTACGCCGTTATTTTCCATTTCATTTGTACGAATCTTCGGGCCTTGTAAATCAGCTAAAATAGCCACATTTAAACCTGTTTCTTCATTTAATTCTCTGATGATTTTAATAACTTTAGCATGAATTTCATGAGCTCCATGAGAAAAATTCATACGACATACATTTAATCCTTCTAGAAACATTTTACGTAATATCTCTTTATCACTTGACGCAGGACCTAATGTTGCAACTATTTTCGTTTTTTTCATACCTCTTCAATTAAAAACTAAATTTTCAGTTGACTGTATTTCTCTGGGGTTAAAACCAAATACAGCTAAAACACTTGATATATTGTTTAATTTTTGCATCATTTTATTTGATGTAATTAAATAATTTTCACGTAGAAATAAAAAATAGTCAATTTTTTGTTTTTCGGGAATTAAGAATTCTCCCTTATTTTTATTTTTAATCAAATAATATTCAATCAAATTTTCAGAATCAATAAATTCGTACAAAGAATGATGAGACAAATTTTCCCCTTTTTTATTGACAACAACGAAATCTTCATCTGCTTTTTCTAATCTCAGATTCAATTCCAAATTTATAGCCCAAACTAAACGATAATCATTGTGATGAGAACAAATTCCAATCATTTCATAATCGTATTTGCAATCAATCGTTAAGGTATATTTTCGCTGTTTTCCCATCAAATAAATATTCCTCGTAAAGTTAGTGATTATTTTAATGAGAAAAATTTTATTTAATGGAATATTAATGGCTCATACAAAACTAATCTGACCTGTTAAATTTCTAAACCCGTCGAATTCGATGGGTTTAGAAATTTAGTATTTACTTGCTTATGTATAACTTTGAAAAACTATTCGATTTCAAGGATTTTTTCTTCAAACTTTTTCAATTGTATTTTCAATTTAACACGTTCTTCTTCGTTCTGGATTATTGATTCCTGAAAATTGAGATTAAAACTTGGAAAGGCATATATGCTAGATATTTTTGCTCCAAAACGAGGCATTGCATTTTCTAAAATCTCAAGTGCTGAAACTCCTGCTCCTGCTCCTGGTGATGTACTCATTAGAAAGGCAGGTTTTTCTCTAAAAATTTTTCGTTCGATTCGAGATAACCAATCTAAGGTGTTTAAAAAGAAAGCAGTTGGAATACCGTTATGTTCAGGGGTTGAAATGATGAAACCGTCATAGCGTAAGATTACTTCAACCAAATCTCTCATAGAGGCTGGGATTCCTTGTTCACTTTCCAAATCTACTCCAAAAATTGGGGCTGGAAAATCTTTCAAGCTGATCACATCAACTTGAGCAAAATCTATTAATGATGCTGCATATCCAACTAATTGATGATTAATCGAAGCGGAAGAATTACTTCCGGCAAAAGCAAGAATTTTTTTCATTTAAATAACATTTAATTCTTTACCAACTTTAATAAATGCAGCAATTGCTTTGTCTAAATCAGCAATCGAATGAGCTGCAGATATTTGCGTACGAATTCGAGCTGCACCTTTTGCTACAACAGGGAAAAAGAAACCTACAGCGTATACTCCTTCTTCTAATAATTTATTAGCGAAAGTTTGAGACAAAGCTGCGTCGTATAACATAATCGGAACAATTGGTGAGTTCCCTGGTTTGATATCGAAACCTGCTTCAACAATTGCTTTTTTGAAATAGGCAGTATTTTGTTCTAATGTATCTCTTAATTCAGTTGTTGAACTTAAAATATCAAACACTTTATTTGATGCTCCAACAATCACGGGGGATAATGAGTTTGAAAACAAATAGGGACGGGAACGTTGACGTAACAATTCGATAATTTCTTTTTTACCTGTTGTATAACCTCCCATTGCACCTCCTAAGGCTTTCCCTAATGTTCCAGTAATTATATCAACACGATCCATTACATTGCAATATTCAGGCACGCCTCGCCCCGTTTTTCCTATAAACCCCGCTGAGTGACATTCATCTGTCATCACCAAAGCATCGTATCTATCTGCTAATTCACAAATTTTATCCATCAACGCGATATCGCCATCCATTGAGAAAACTCCATCTGTAACAATTATTCTAAAACGTTGTTTTTGAGCAGCTTTCAACTGCTCCTCTAAATCAGCCATATCTGAATGCTTGTACCTGTATCGTTGAGCTTTACACAAACGAACACCATCTATAATTGAAGCGTGGTTTAATTCATCCGATATAATTGCATCTTCTTCTCCAAAAAGTGGTTCGAAAACTCCACCATTTGCATCAAATGCAGCTGCATACAAAATCGTATCTTCTGTGCCGTAGAATTTAGCAATTTTAGCTTCTAATTCTTTATGAATATCTTGTGTTCCACAAATAAAACGTACAGATGACATTCCGTATCCATGAGAATCTAATGCATCTTTTGCAGCTTGAATTACTTCAGGATGTGATGACAATCCCAAGTAATTATTTGCACACATAATCACTACTTTATCACCCGATTGAACAGTAACATTTGCTCCTTGTGGAGAGGTAATGATTCTTTCTCTTTTATAGATCCCACCTTCTTCAATTGCTTTTAATTCATTTTGAAGGTGCGCTTGCATTTTTCCGTACATAATCTGATTTTTTTGTAAAGATAACTATTTTTAGAAATTTTACACTTAACAAGTTTTGCGGTGAATAAACTGTATACTTACCGCAAATACAATTTTATATCATGTTAAAATACATTTATCAATCTGAACAATGGCCAAATTTCACATGGCAATAGCAAGAAATTAATGTTGTTTTTGGAGAGATTAGATATTTACAGGGAAGAATAACAGCTCAAATGAATTCACTTGGGTTTTCGTTGAAAGAAGAGGCTTCCTTAAGAACTTTAACGATGGATGTTGTAAAATTTTCTGAAATTGAAGGTGAAAAATTAAATTTCGATCAAGTTCGCTCATCTATTGCAAGAAGATTAGGTTTAAATATAGGAGGTTTAATTACCTCAGATAGAAATGTTGAAGGTGTTGTGGAGATGATGTTGGATGCAACTCAAAACTATCTACTACCATTGACCAACGAACGAATATTTGGTTGGTATGCAGCACTTTTTCCAACGGGATGGAGTGGAATATATAAAATTGAAGTTGGACAATATAGAGCTGGAAAAATGCAAATAGTTTCTGTAGCGATGGGAAATGAAACAATTCATTTTAAAGCTCCAAAAGCCCAAATAGTTCCTTCTGAAATGAATGTATTTTTAGAGTGGCTGGCAGATGAAAAAGTTAAGTTAGATCCAGTTTTAAAAGCAGCAATTGCGCATTTTTGGTTTATTACAATTCATCCCTTAGAAGATGGAAATGGAAGAATTGCAAGAGCTATTTCGGATATGTTACTTGCCCAAGCAGATAAAAGTTCTGAACGATATTACAGTTTGTCAAGTCAAATTCTTATAGAACGGATAAAATATTATGAAGTTTTGCAAAAATTACAACATAGCGATGGAGATATAACTGAATGGTTGTGTTGGTTTTTGAATTGTTTAAAAAATGCCTTGTTAGAAACAGAGGAAACGATTCAAAAAATTCTTTACAAGTCAAAATTTTGGCACATCCATGAAAATACGCTTATTAATGAACGTCAACGACTTATGCTTAATAAATTATTGATGGACTTTGAAGGGAAATTGAAAACATCAAAATGGGCAAAAATGACTAAATGTTCAACGGATACAGCTTTGAGAGATATAAAGGACTTAATTGAAAAAGATATTCTTCAACAAGAAATTGAAGCAGGTGTAAGGAATACCAATTATGAATTGAAAGGTTTTTAAGGGATTATTTTGACAGCCTAATTAGCTATAAATTTGTATCTTTGCAGTCCAACTTTAGAACAAAATGAGCGAGCAACGAACAGAATTAAATCAATTAGGAGAATTTGGATTGATTGACCACTTAACTAAGAATTTTGAAAACAAACAGACTTCAACTATTAAAGGTGTTGGTGATGATGCTGCAGTTGTTTTCGTTTCAGAAGAAGAATCTATGTTGGTTTCAACTGATTTTTTGATCGAAGGTGTTCATTTTAACTTGATGTACATGCCTTTAAAACATCTTGGCTACAAGGCTGTTGCAGTAAACGTGTCAGATATTTGTGCAATGAATGGTGTTGCAGAACAAATAACGGTATCCATCGCTGTTTCAAGTCGTTTCCCAGTTGAAGCTTTGGAAGAATTATATGATGGAATCAATTTAGCATGTAAAAATTATAATGTTGATTTAATTGGTGGAGATACAACTTCTTCATTAACAGGACTTATTATAAGTGTTACAGCTATTGGAAAAGCAAAAAATAAAGAAATTGCTTATAGAAGTGGTGCTAAAGAACATGATTTATTAGTAGTTACAGGTGATTTGGGAGGAGCGTATATGGGGCTTCAAGTATTGGAACGTGAGAAAGATGTTTTCAATGCCAACCCAGCGATTCAGCCAGATTTGGACGGACATGATTATATTATTGAACGACAATTAAAGCCTGAAGCGAGAAAAGATGTGATTGGATATTTGAAAGAATTGGAAGTTATTCCAACTTCTATGATTGATATTTCAGATGGCTTGGCTTCTGAAATTCTACATCTATGTAAAGCAAGTAATGTAGGATGTCATGTATACGATGAAAAAATTCCAATCGATGCTCAAACTTCTGTTGCTGCAATTGATTTCAATTTAGACCCAAATACGTGCGCTTTAAATGGGGGTGAAGATTATGAATTATTGTTCACAATTTCGCAATCCGACTTTGAAAAAGTAAAAGGAAGTCCACACATGACAATTATTGGTCACATGACTGATGCAGCTGACGGAATTTATTATGTAGATAAAAATGGCTCTGCTATCGAACTTTCCGCTCAAGGTTGGAATCATTTCAGAGGGGAGTAAGAAAATAGAAATAAACTAATTATACTCTTAAAATTGAGTCTAAATTAAACGTACAAATCAATAAGAATGACAAAATTTCGAACTATTTGGCCTACAGAAGATAAATTTATTGAGGTAATCGACCAAAGAAAATTGCCGCATGAATTTGTAGTAGTAAAGTTGGAAACTTATAAAGATGCTGAAATAGCAATCAAAGACATGACTGTTAGAGGTGCACCTTTGATTGGAGCAACTGCAGCTTATGGGATTTATTTGGCAGTTCGTGAAATGATTGAAAATGAATTAGATGGAACATTTTTAGATAAAGCATTTTCTGATTTAAGAGCGTCTCGTCCAACGGCTGTTAATTTATTTTGGGCATTGGATAAAATGTTGAAAGCATTGGACGAATGTGACGGTGACTTTTTGACTACCAGTTGGACAGCAGCTCAAGCAATTGTGGAGGAAGATGTTGAAACATGTAGAATGATTGGGGTTCATGGACTACCAATTATTGAAGAAATATCTCAACGAAAAAAGGGAGAAGTAGTAAATATTTTAACGCATTGCAATGCTGGTATGCTTGGTTGTGTAGAATGGGGAACAATTACATCTCCTATATATCAAGCAATTGCAAAAGGAATTAAAGTTCACGTTTGGGTTGATGAAACAAGACCAAGAAATCAAGGTTCAAATTTAACATGTTATGAATTAACAAAACACGGAGTTAATCATACCTTAATTGTTGATAATGCTGGCGGACATTTAATGCAACACGGAATGGTTGACATGGTGATTGTTGGAACAGATAGAACGACACGACAAGGAGATGTTGCGAATAAAATTGGGACTTATCTGAAAGCATTAGCAGCGAAAGACAATAACATTCCCTTTTATGTAGCTTTACCTTCAACAACATTAGACATGTCCATTAATAATGGATTGACTGAAATTCCGATTGAAGAAAGAAACCAAGACGAAGTTCGCTATATGATTGGAAAAGATTCAACTGGTAAAATTGGGAATGTATTGATTTGTCCAGAAACAACACCAGCAAGCAACTACGGTTTTGATGTAACCCCAGCAAGATTAGTTACTAAAATAATTACTGAAAGAGGAATTTGTGATGCGTCAGAAGAAGGATTATTAGCATTATTCCCTGAATATAAATAGCTTTAAACAGTTGAAAAATAAATGACTAAAACTCTGAAAACATATCTAATTTGTATAGTAGCAATTATGTTTTCGGTGACAACTTTTTCTCAAAATAATGAAGAATTCAAACTTAAAACGAGTTTAAAAAAAGAAAAAAATTCTTCAAAGCATTTTATGAGATTATTAGCTTTGGGAGAATATTATAAGCAGCATAACATTCTAAAAGCAGACTCAATTAAACATGTCATACTAAAAAAAAGCACCTCTTTAAGCACATTTTACCGTATAAAAGGAATTTTGTATGTTTTAGATCTATCTGAAATTCAAGGAAATAAAAAAGAGTGTTTTCAAAATATTTTAAATTTACAACTGTTTATCAAACACCCCATTACAAAGGAAAATCAATATTTAGTCTACCATCATTTAGGAAATTATTACAGCTCTTCTTTGGAATTAATTAAAGCTAAAAACTTTCTAAATACTTCACTTGCGCTTGCTAAAAAAGAGAGAAATAATGCACATATTTCTGAAAGCTTCTCTTCTATTGCGCATAATTTTATGTTGTCTAACCAGAAAGACTCTGCATTTTATTACACAAATCAAGCAATCCAATACGCTCGACGTTGTGCAGACAAAAGCGTTTTAGCTGAAACAGTTAACACACAAGCAATCATCTATGCTTATTTTGGTCAAACAGAACTGAGTGTAGCAAAGAATTACTTTAGTTTACAGTTAGTTTCAAGTATCAATGATGTGCCTAAAATGGCTCGCTACACACGTGAAATAGGTCAAGCACAACTCTTTATCTCTAACTTGAAAGAAGCTGAAAAATATTTTAAACAATCGGTAGAACTATCCAAAGAAATCAAGGATAATAGACAAGTTGCATTGGGTTATTCTAATTTAGGAACCGTTTATAAAAAGCGAAAAGAATACGCAAAAGCCATTGAATACAATCAGACCGCTATTGCCATTTTAAGTGAAATTAACGATGATAATGGATTGGGAGAAGCACATAATAATTTAGGACTAATATACAGGGCTGAACTTCAATATAACTTAGCAGCTCAGAATTTTAACAAGGCTTTGGTTTTTTATGAATCAACGAATAATAGAGAGCAAATAGCAGGTGTTTACCACAATGTAGGAACCGTTTTTCAAGAACAAAAAAAGTATTTGAATGCATTAAATTATTTAAAACGATCGATAGAAATTCGGAAACAATTTGGTTCAAAAAATCAAATTTTTCATACATATAGAATTATTGCAGAAGTTTATAGTGATTTAGGGAACCAGAAAGAATCGTTAAAATTTATGCATTTATATTTAGATTTTTTAGACAGTAACACCTCTCTACAAGAATCTATAAAAATTGCCGAATTGGGAGAATTGTATCGATCAGAACAACGAGAAACATTGATCGAAATGCAAGCAGATTCAATTGAAAGACAACATCAAGAACGGTCATTAACTTCTACAATATTAGAAAATACACAATTAAAAAACAGCCAAAAAACCTACATAATATTTGGTTTTGTAATTATCATTGTTCTTGGTGGAATTATTATATTTTATCGTTCAAATCAAGAAAAAATAAAGCAGCAGCAAAAAGAAGCTGAAATGCTACAAACACTGCTAAGAACACAGATGAATCCTCATTTTATTTTTAATTCTATGTCGGTGATTCAAAGTTATATTTATGACAACGATGTAAAGAATTCATCCAAATTTTTAGTGAATTTTTCACGATTAATTCGGTTGATTTTGGAGAATTCACCCAAAGAATTTATTCCAATTGCAACAGAAGTAGAAATTCTTCAGAAATATTTAGAAACACAGAAATTAAGATTCGAAGAACGATTCGATTTTTCTGTTGAAATTGAAGATGACATACTGTTTGAAAATGCATTGATTCCGCCGATGATTACCCAGCCATTTATTGAAAATGCCATTGAACATGGGCAGTTACACACTGTCAAAAATGGATTTATTCGCGTTATCTTCTCCAAAACGAAAGACATGTTGGAAATTAAAATTGAAGACAATGGAATTGGCAGAAAAAATGCGGAGAAAAATAAAAAAAGTAAAGATCATACCAGTATTGCATTGAATATTACTCGTGAACGAATACAGAATTTAAATCAAAAATATAAGACTTCAGGTTTTTTAATAATTGAAGATTTTGATGAAAATTTGGAAATTGGCACAAAAGTGTTAATTTCGTTACCATACCAAGTGGATAATCACTCTAAAAAAATTATGTAAAATGATAAAGGCGCTTGTAATTGATGATGAGAACAGAACACGTGATTTAATTGTCAAAATGATTAATTCTTTTGGTTTAGAAGTGGAAGCCATCTCAGGAGGTGAAAGTGTTGCTTCTGGTTTAAAAGCAATTGAAGAGCATCATCCAGACATCGTTTTTTTAGATATTCAAATGCCTGATGGAACTGGTTTTGAATTACTTAGATCCATTCCAAATAAATCTTTTGAGCTTGTTTTTATTACAGCACATGAAGAGTTTGCTATAAAAGCAATCAAGTTTAGTGCTTTGGATTATCTTTTAAAACCTGTTGATGCAGATGAATTGAAAGCAGCAGTTGAAAGAGCTATTTCTTCTATCGGAGATTCAAATGTAGAAAGTCAATTTGACGCACTACAATTCAATATACAGCCTAATCAAAAACGAAGATTGGTTTTAAAAACACAAGAAAGTGTACATGTTATTGAATTAGATACAATTATTCGTTGTGAAGCTGATAGAAATTATACTTCGTTTTATTTAACAGGCGGAAAAAAAATATTAGTTTCGAAGACATTGAAAGATTACGAAATATTATTATCTGGTCATAATTTTCTACGTGTTCAACAGTCGCATTTAATCAACTTAGATTTTGTTTCTCGATATGATAAAGGAAATGGTGGTTCAGTAGTAATGAAAGATGATTCTGAAGTTCCTTTATCTCCCGCTAAACGAGATGTCTTTTTTAAGATTTTAGAAAATTTATTGTAAAACTGCTCTCTATTTATTTTTAGAAAATTAGTTTACTCAACATTTTAAAATACTAATAATAATCGAAAAATTACTTCTGATAGATTGAAATAGGTGTTTGTTCATTGTTAGCATTATTATAGGTTTCTAACCAATATATTTAGGGTAAGAAATAATCAGAAAAAAATCAGGTTTTTATCTTACTTAGTTTCGCTTTGAAATTTTATTGAGGTGCTGCTTGGAGAGGCGGTTTTCATTTCTAGTTTGATAAAGAGTATAAAGTTCTTAATTCCTCATTAATAATTCATTGCAAGTAATTTAGTTTACAAAGCTATAAGATGGGCCTGATTTTAAATTGAATTTTTTAATTATATAAATATTTCAGTGTATGTTGCAAAAGTGTTACGCTACTACTATTGTTTAACTTTTTAAAAGGTCAATCTATTATAGATTGACCTTTTTGCTTTTAAACCGTTTGTGTATTAATTACAATGATTTCGTTCTTCCTCCATCTACAGGAACATTTATTCCATTGATATAACCTGCTGCTGGAGATGCTAAAAATGCAATTGCTGCTGCAATTTCTTCAGGTTGTGCAATTCTATTCATTGGCGACTCTGAAGCCATTTCTTCAAAAATAGTTTCTACAGATTCATTGATTTGATCTGATTTGATCTGAGCCAATATTTGTAAACGATCTGTATTTGTTGCGCCTGGAAGCACGTTATTTACAGTAATATTAAATTGTCCTAATTCGTTGGCTAATGTTTTACTCCAACTTGCAACAGCGCCTCTTATTGTATTAGATACACCTAAATTTGCTAAGGGTTGTTTCACACTTGTAGAGATAACATTGATGATTCTTCCATATCCTTCTTCTTTCATAATTGGATACAAAGCTTGAACCATAATATGATTGCAAATTAAATGCTGATTAAATGCCTCTAAAAATTCAGAAACACTTGCATTTCGTATTGGTCCACCTTTTGGTCCACCTGTGTTATTTATTAATATATGTACTTTGTGTTTACCTGCCCATTCATTAATAGTTACTTCTAAATCAGATGGTTTTGAAAAATCAGCAACTATATAAGAATGTTTTTGATCATTTGAAGAATCAAGTTCTAACAAACTAGCTTTTAATTTTTCTTCATTTCTAGCTACTAATACAACTGTTGCTCCTAATTTTGAAAGTTCGATAGCTGATGCTTTACCTATTCCTTGTGTACTTCCGCAAACTACTGCTATTTTATTTTTAAGTCCTAAATTCATGAGATGTTTTTTTATTTTTACTACTATTTTTAAACATTTAAAGTTATTTTAAAAAATTAAATAATAGATGATTTTGACACACTATTTTAATTTATTAATTTTAAAATTTAGTTTATTCCAAATACTTATATAAATATCTGTAATGATTAAAACAATAACTGGTAGGAAAATTACCTAATTTTTAATTTAAATGTCTGTCTATTTTTAGTTTTAAACTTTACGTCAAAGAAACACCCGTCATTTCCATTGGAGCAGAAATACCTAATCTTCTTAAAATTGTTGGAGCAACATCAGCTAAAATCCCGTTTTTAAGTGTTAAATCTTTTTGGTTACTTACTAAAACTACAGGTACTGGATTTAACGAATGGGCAGTATTAGGCGATCCATCTGGATTAATTACGAAATCAGCATTTCCATGATCGGCAATTACTAAAAATTCGTATTCGTATTTTAAGCCTGCTTCAATCACTTCTTTCAAACAACTATCTACTGTTTCAACTGCTTTTACAATGGCATCATACACTCCTGTATGTCCAACCATATCTGGATTTGCGAAATTTAAACAGATGAAATTTGGTTGCTCTTTCTCAATAGATTCTACAATTTTATTTTTTACTTCCACTGCACTCATTTCGGGCTGTAAATCGTATGTCGCCACTTTAGGAGAGTTTACCATTATTCTACTTTCTAACGGAAATGGTTCTTCTCTTCCTCCATTAAAAAAGAAGGTAACGTGAGGATATTTTTCCGTTTCAGCAATTCTTACTTGCGTTCGCTCTACTTTTGAAAGCACTTCACCTAGTGTATATTGCAAGTTGTCTTTTTCAAACAATACTTTTATATGTTGGAAAGTTGCATCATAATTTGTCATGGTGTAATAGTGAAGATTTAATTTCTTCATATTCACTTCAGGAAAATCTTTTTGTGTTAATGCAATGGTTATTTCTCTTGGTCGATCAGTTCTAAAGTTGAAGGATAAAACTACGTCGCCTTCTTTTATAGTTGCAATTGGTAATCCATTTTCAGTGATGATACAAGGCTCGATAAATTCATCTGTTTTATTAGCAGCATAAGATGCTTTAATAGCTTTAATAGCTGAAGAATAAGGTGTTCCAACTGCATTTACCATTGCATCATACGCAAATTTCACTCGTTCCCAACGGTTATCTCTATCCATTGCATAATAACGACCAACAATTGAAGCTATTTTTCCAACTGTTGTATCTAGTTCATTTTGAAGATTTTCTATAAAGCCTAATCCGCTTTTTGGATCACAATCTCTTCCATCTGTAAAAGCATGAATAAACACATTCTCTAATTCTTCTTCTTTGGCTAATTTACAAATAGCATAAATATGTTCTTGGTTACTGTGAACTCCCCCTTTTGAAACTAAACCAATTAAATGTAGAGCAACATTGTTTTTCTTCGCTGTATGTATCGCATCTAACAATATTTCATTTTTGAAAAATTCACCATCTCTAATTGATTTATTGATACGTGTCAACTCTTGGTAAACAATTCTTCCAGCACCAATATTCATGTGCCCAACTTCTGAATTACCCATTTGTTCCTCAGGTAAACCAACATTTTCTCCACTCGTAAGCAGTTGAGCATGAGGGTTATTTTTCATCAATGAATCCATGAATGGAGTTTTTGCATTGAAAACAGCATCTGATTTTGATTTGTCTCCAATGCCCCAACCGTCTAAAATGATTAATCCAAAATGTTTAGTCATAATTTGTACTATAATGTAATTTCAAAATTTGCTCCATAAGGATGATTGTTTTTATAGACAATTTTTCCTCCTTGTATTTTTATAAACTCTGCTGCTATAAATAGTCCTAAACCTGTTCCTTTCTGAGACCTTGTTTCTTCATTTCCTGAACGTACAAATTTCTCAAAAATTTCAGTTTGAGAATTTAGGGATACTCCAGGACCTTCATCCTTCACCCCAAATGTAAGTTTAGAGTCACTTTTTTTATATAAATACAACAGAATTTTTTTATCATTTCCAGCATATTTTAACGAATTTTCAATCAAATTATTGATGGTTGTTTCTATCATAAATTGATCTGCAATTAAACTTATACCAGCTTCTAGATCAAGTTCTATTAAATCTATTTGTAAACTTTTATTGAACCTTTCGGCAATTCCTTTTAGTAAATCACTCAGGTTAAACTCTTCTTTATGCAACTGAAAAACTCTGTTTTCTAAGTGAGTAGCGTTTAGAATGTTGTCTACCATTATTTCTAATCGTTGATTTTCTGCGATGGCTTTTTCGATTAATTCAATTCTTTTAACACTGTCTAGATCTCTTTTAACTACTGTTTGTAGATACAATTTATTAGCTGCTAAAGGTGTTTTTAATTCATGTGTTACAGAAAGTAAAAAGTTATTTTGCCTTTGAGAAAGCTTCAGTTCCTTTTTAATTGAACTTCTAATTTTCCATAGTCCAACCATCAAAATTAAAAAGAAAACAGCTCCTTCACTTAAGATCATGAAAACTCTTTTAGAAACAATCTCTTTGTGATTATCTACTTCTTTTGTGAGTTCAATCAGGTGATATCCCCACCACATGAATTGAAAGACAACGTACGTACCTAATAAATAGAAAAAAATTGCAGTTTGTCTTTTCATGCCAGTATTAAATATTTTATCTTTAATAAGCTCTTTCGTTTATACCTTCCACCCAATTCATAAATGCCTTATTTACAACTTTATTCCCCCCAGGTGTTGGGTAATTTCCTGTGAAATACCAATCTCCTAAGTTGTCAGGACAAGCTTCGTGTAAATTTTCTATTGTTTGGTAGATGATTTCAACTTTAGCTTTTAAGTTAGCAGGAGTCAACAACTCTGAAATTTTTGCTGAAATTTCTTCTGCTGTGAATGGGCTGTAAATTTCTTTAACGTAATTTTTAATTTGTTCTTTTGGTAAGTTTATTTGATCCTTACATTTTTTATATACGTCTTGAATTAATTGCTCTTTGCCAGAATCTTTCAATAATTGAATAGCAGCTTCAAATGCGATAAAATCTCCCATTTTCGCCATATCAATTCCATAACAATCTGGGAAACGAATTTGGGGAGCTGAAGAAACAACAACGATTCTTTTTGGACCTAAACGATCCAAGATTCTAAGAATACTTTGTTTTAAGGTAGTTCCACGGACAATACTGTCATCAATTACAACTAAATTATCTTTCCCTTCAACAACGCTTCCGTAAGTAATATCGTAAACGTGTGCTACTAAATCATCGCGAGAATCATCTTGTGTGATAAACGTTCTTAATTTGGCATCTTTAATTATAATCTTCTCAATACGAGCACGTTGATAGACTATCTCTTTTAATTTCTCAGGAGATGGATGTGTACCTAATGCTAAAATTGATTCGTACTTTTTATCGTTTAAATGATTTTCTAATCCTTTAATCAACCCATAGAAAGATACTTCAGCAGTATTTGGAATAAAAGAAAAAACAGAATTATCCAAATCGTAATCAATCGCTTTTAAAACTTGTGGTACAATGTTATGACCTAATTGTTTTCTTTCTTCGTAAATTCCAACATCATTTCCTCTCGAAAAATAAACTCTTTCAAATGAGCATGCTTTTCTATCTAATGGTTGATTGATCAACGTTTCCGTAACTGTTCCATTTTTTTTGATAATTAAAGCGTGACCAGGAGTTAATTCTTTAATGTTCTCTGCTTTTAGATTGAATGCTGTTTGAATAACAGGTCTTTCTGAAGCTACTACACAAACTTCCTCATCTTCATACCAATATGCTGGACGAATTCCTGATGGATCTCTTAAAACAAAAGCATCACCGTGTCCAAAAAGTCCAGCCATTGCATATCCACCATCCCAATTTTCAGATGCTTTCTTCAGAATTTTTTCAATGTTAATTCTTTCTGATACTAATTTATATTTTTCAAGATTTGTTAATCCTTCTTCTTTTAATTCATCTAATAAATGATCATTTTCAACATCTAAAAAATGTCCAATTTTTTCTAAAACGGTTACTGTGTCCGATTTTTCTTTTGGATGTTGACCAATTTCAACTAGAGCATCGAATAATTCATCAACATTTGTTAAATTGAAATTTCCTGCAACAACTAAGTTGCGCGACATCCAGTTATTTTGACGTAAAAATGGGTGGCAACTTTCGATTGAATTTCTTCCGAAAGTTCCGTATCTTAGATGCCCTAAGAATAATTCACCTGTAAAACCAGCGTGTTTTTTTAGATAATCAACATCTTTCAATAATGCTGGATTTTCTTCTTCAATTTGCTTAAATCGACCGTTGATTTGATCAAAAATATCTTGAATTGGCTTACTGTCGATTGAACGCTGACGAGAAATGTATCTTTCTCCTGGCTCCATGTCGAACTTAATATTCGCCACTCCAGCACCATCTTGACCACGATTGTGTTGTTTTTCCATTAACAAGTGCAACTTTTTCAATGCGTAAAAAGCTGAGCCATATTTATCTACATAAAATTGTAATGGTTTTTTTAATCGGATTAATGCTATCCCACATTCGTGTTGTATCGCGTCGCTCATTTTTTATTTTTGGTAATTCGACGTAAATTTAATACTTATAAATTTAATGATGGGGAAATTTATCTCTAATTATTCAATCAAATTAATTATCACTAATTGTGACTTAGTACAATTAATGTAGAGACATAATACATTACGTCTCTACACTAATTTCTTTTATTTTTTACCGCTATTTTTTCTTCGATCTTCTAGCCATTTTGGCATTGGTTTTCCACCTTTTGGTTCTTGATCGCCTAATAATTTTTCAATTAATTCTGGACGATTTGCTTTTAATAATCTTTGACGAATCCAATCCCTATTTTCACGTTTGTACCAAAAGAAAAATTTGTTTTGATTTTGTTTTTCTTCTTTTGTTTTAACTGTTTTAATTGGTTTCAGTGTATACGGGTGAACTCCAGTGTAATAGATTACTTCTGCAACTGTCATTGGTGTTGGCGTAAAATCTTGTACTTGTTCTAATTGGAAACCCATGTCTTTTGTTTCTGCAGCTAAATTTGCCATATCTTCTTCTTCACAACCTGGATGAGAGGAAATAAAATAGGGGATAAGTTGCTGTTTCAATCCGTGTTTTTCACAAATTTTATCGTACTTTTCTTTGAATTTATGGAAATATTTAAAAGATGGTTTTCGCATTACTTTCAGCGTTGCATCAGAAGTGTGCTCTGGTGCAACTTTTAAACGTCCACTTACGTGATGTGTAACTAATTGTTCAATGTATTCATCGTGATTTCCATCGTCATTATTTTTATTGAAGTCGTCTACTAATAAATCATACCGAACTCCTGAACCAACGAATGCTTTTTTAACTTTTGGATTAGCGTCGACCTTTTTATACAATTCGGTCATTGGTTTGTGCGAAGTATCTAAATTACTGCAAATTACAGGATGGATACAACTAGGACTAGAACAACGAGCGCAAATCTCCTCGTCTTTTCCTTTCATTTTATACATGTTCGCTGAAGGTCCACCCAAATCTGAAATATATCCTCTAAAATCTGGGTCATTTACAACTTGTTCAACTTCAGCTAAAATAGATTTCTCACTTCTAGAAGCAATAAATTTACCTTGATGAGCAGAAATTGTACAGAAACTACAACCTCCAAAACACCCTCTATGCATGTTTATAGAGAATTTAATCATATCATACGCAGGAATAGCCCCCCTTTTATTGTATTTAGGATGTGGCAAACGAGTATACGGTAAATCAAATGTTTTGTCTATCTCGTTCTCCGTCATAGTTTTGTATGGAGGATTGATAATCAGTGTTTTATCTCCAACGTGCTGAATAATACGATTCGCTTGCCATTTGTTCGATTCAACTTCAACTATTTTGAAATTGGAGGCATATTTGATTTTATCGGCTAAACATTCTTCGTGACTAGCCATTTCAACTGTTTCCCAGTTTTTGTTTTTTGGTAATTCTTCTGCCCTGTCTTGTAAAAAAGCAACTTGTTTTAAGGTTGTAAGATTAGAAAAGGGAACATCTTTTTTAACTAATTTCAATAATTCACGCAAAGGTTGATCTCCCATTCCGTAAACCAATATATCTGCTTTAGAATCAACTAATATCGATGGCATTAATTGATCTTTCCAATAATCATAATGGGTCACTCGTCGCAATGAAGCTTCAATTCCACCAATTAAAATCGGAACATCAGGATACAATTCTTTTAAGATATTACAATAAACAATGGTTGTATAATCGGGTCTAAATCCTGCCTGACCACCAGGTGTATAGGCATCTGTAGAACGTAACCGTTTGTTTGCTGTGTAATGGTTCACCATAGAGTCCATACAACCTGCAGTAACAGCGAAGAAATATTTTGGGCGACCTAATTTCTTAAAATCACGAAGATCATCTTTCCAATTTGGTTGAGCAACAATTCCAACTTTGAAACCTTCGTCTTCCATAATTCTACTTACTACAGCTGTTCCGAATGAAGGATGATCTACGTATGCATCACCAGATATCATTACAACATCTAATTCATCCCATCCTCTTTTTTCTACCTCTTTTTTTGTAAGAGGTAGCCAGTCTGTAATTGGTCTTTCATTTGTCATGGTGCAAAGTTACGGTAAAAAAAAAGCTTCCTACCAAAAGATAGAAAGCTTTTTAAAATTTTTTGTATGAATTTTTATTCAATAAAAACCTTTTCAGTATTTTCTTTTTCTGCTTCAATTTTTATTACGCCGTAACCTCTTATTGAATCTGCTGACAAAAGTATTCTAGGTGCTGATGAGTATATATTCAAAACTGCTACGCCTGCTTGACCACTTTTGGAAATTGCATCAAGATTGAAAGAAGCTACGCCCTTACTGTCTGTTTTTGCTTCAAAATTTGATATTGAGGTTGAATAACCTGGTTTAACAGTTGAAGGTGCCCCATATAATTTAACTTTTGCATCAACTACTAAGACATTATTTTTATCTCTTACAGTTATTTTTGCTGTCGTAGCAATTGTTTTTTTACAACCAGAGAATATAGTTCCACCTATTAACGCAATAATAGAAAATAATAAAAAGGATTTAAAAGATTTTTTCATTTTAGCAAATATTAAATTAATTCTTAGCCAACTTCAAAGATAATCTTATTTTTTAAATAGACAAATACCATTATTTCTTAACTTCGCACTACACATGATACATGTGAAACAGATTTTTTCGCAAGATATGAAAGATAAGATTGACGCTATTATTGAAGAAATTAATCATTTCTCAATTGAAGATACACAAGCATTAGAAAAATTTAGAATTCAGTATTTAGGTACCAAAGGTATCTTAAAAGATTTATTTGGAGAATTAAAATCAGTTCCAAATGAGCAAAAAAAAGATGCTGGACAATTATTAAACGGTCTTCGTACACTTGCTGAAGAAAAGTTTAACACGTTTAAGGAAACACTTGATACACCTCAAGAAACTCTAGATAGATTAGATACATCTCGTCCTGGAGAAGATTCTTCTGTTGGTTCTCGTCATCCTTTGATGTTGGTTCGAAGTGAAATTATCGAAATATTTAATCGAATTGGTTACACCGTTTCTGAAGGTCCAGAAATTGAAGATGATTGGCATAATTTTTCCGCTTTAAATTTTCCGCCAGAGCACCCTGCAAGAGATATGCAAGACACTTTTTTCATTGAAAATGATGAAAAAGAAATGGCTTTGAGAACTCATACCTCTTCTGTTCAAGTAAGAGTAATGGAAAATCAAAAACCACCAATTCGTACAATTTCTCCAGGAAGAGTTTTTAGAAACGAGGCTATTTCAGCACGTGCACATTGTTTCTTCCATCAAGTTGAAGGGTTATATATTGATAAAAAAGTTTCTTTTGCTGATTTAAAGCAAACCCTTTTATATTTTGCGCAAGAAATGTTTGGAGAAAAAGCACAGATTCGTTTACGCCCTTCTTATTTCCCCTTTACAGAGCCAAGTGCAGAGGTAGATGTTTCGTGCACTATTTGTAACGCTAAAGGTTGTAATGTGTGCAAAAATACAGGTTGGTTAGAGATTTTAGGTTGTGGAATGGTTGATCCATCTGTATTAGAGTCGTGCGGAATCGATTCTAAAGAATACTCAGGTTTTGCATTCGGAATGGGGATCGAAAGGATTACTCAATTGAAGTACAAAGTAAATGATTTACGTTTATATTCAGAAAACGATGTACGCTTTTTAAAACAATTCACAGGTAGTTTATAATTTAGTTATGGGAATATTTTCAGCATTCAAATCAAAAGATAGTTCAGTTTTTCCTTGGATCAATCTGACATCTTCAACACAGTTAAAAGAAGCAATAGAAAACTCTTCGCAACTACCAATTATTTTATTTAAACATAGTACGCGTTGCAGTATTTCGTCGATGGCTAAATCGAGATTTGAAAGTAATTGGAATTTAGATACTAAAGAGGTTGCGATTTATTACCTAGATTTGATAGCAAACAGAGATATTTCAAATGAAATTGCTGCATTGACAGGTGTTGAACACCAATCTCCTCAGGCGATTGTTCTAAAAAACAAAGAAGTGATTTACCAAGCAACTCATTCTTCTATTGATGCTGTAGAAATAGATAAAATCTTACACCAATAAGTCAATTCAATGAAAAAGTACATCATTCTAGGCTTATTAGCACTTGTAATTGGTACGATGGTGATTGTTCCAATATTGAAAGGAACTGCTACTGAAGAAGAAACAGATGCTGCTCAGTTTTCGTTTACTAATAATTTAGAAACAACTTTGAATGCGGTTGTGCCGATAGAAATTAATCTTCAATCGGATGAAATTCAACAGTTAGAATTAATCTATAATGATAGTATTTTCAAAATATGGAAAAATCCAAAAGGTAAAATAAGTTTCCTTTTGAATGCTAGTGTATTTGGTTTAGGAGTATGCTCTATCAGTCTTAATTCAACTATGAAAAATGGTGAAATTGTAACAGATAATCGTTTGATTACTGTTTTATCTGATAGTAAACCAGAAATGTGGACAGCTGAAATAGTGACTAGTTTCCCTCATTCAGCTTTAAGCTATACACAAGGATTAGAATTTAATGATGGTGTTTTATATGAAGGTACGGCTCAATACGGTCAAAGTATCATTGGTAAATCAACACTATCGACTGGTACAATTGATCCTGCTAACTCAGTGAAATTAACAGAAAACTACTTTGGAGAAGGAATTACAGTTGTTGGAAATGAATTATTTCAATTGACTTGGAAGGAACAAAAATGCTTTGTTTATGAAAAATCTTCAATGAAATTATTGAAAGAGATTCCATACACAGGCGAAGGTTGGGGATTGTGCAACGACGGTACTTCCATTATTATGTCGGATGGTTCTGAAAGAATTACTTTTCGAAATCCAACAACATTCTCAATTGAAAGAGTAATTGAAGTGTATACTAATGAAGGTCCAATCTCTCAACTCAATGAATTAGAGTATATTGATGGGAAGATTTATGCAAACATTTACACAACCAACCGAATTGTGGTCATTGAACCATCGAATGGAAAAGTGATAGCACTAATTGATGGAACGAAAATTGAAAATGAAGGTAGGGGTTTAGGAGAAGTGATGAATGGAATTGCTCACACGAATGGTAAAACCTATTTAACGGGTAAACATTGGGCAAAAATGTTTGAAGTTACATTCAAGAAGTAATGGCTTAAAAATAAGCTACATATCCAAAATGCACTTTCCCATTTTTCAAGAGTATAGGATTATTAAATTGTTTTCCTTGTGCATACGAGATTGAGAAAATTCCAATGTTAGTTCCAAATGAAAAGCCTGCACCAAATCCATAAGGTTTGTCTTTGTAGTAATGAGCACTATTGTTTTCGTACCAACTTTGATCATAAAAGGCAAATACTCTGGAATTTTGATCCAAAAGAAATCGATATTCAATACTTAATAAAGATTTAGTAGTTGCAAAAAGTTCTTCTTCATTAAACCCTCTTTGGGTTGTTAATCCACCAAAACGAGCCACTTCATTTTGAAAAATCTTAGGTGCATAATAAAAGTCTGTTTGACTCCCCAAACGAAGTACGTGACGTTTTGCAATTGGAATGAAAATTTCAAGATTAACATCGCTTCTATACGTGTTTGATACGTTGACTTTACTTGTGTCAGTTATATGTGATTTTCTTGTTCCGATTGCAATTTCACTGTTTAAAATAAAGCCACTGGAAGGATTCGGGATGTAATCCACTTGTTTTCTGAGTATTGCCAATCCATAGTTGTTGGAATTTACGTAACCTAAATTTACGAATTGAGGATTATTTGTTCCTCCAGAAAGAATATTAGATGAATAATTTTGATAAAATATTTTTAGGTAATTTCCACCTTTTAAAAAATATTGAATTCCAAGCGTTGATTTAATTTCTAGATAAGTTGTATCACGTTTATAAAGGGTGAATTGACCATCGATTCCAAATGGTGTATTTAATATAAATGGGTAGTTTACTTTTCCTATTAATGATTGTGTCTGTGCTTGCATACTTTTCCAGTTGAATTCTAGAAGTTCACCACGTTTAATCACATTAAGTAATTTGATAGAAACATCACCCGTTAAATCAACTTTATTCGTTTTAGGATTAGGTTGTAAACCTATGACACCATTTACCGAGCTTATTGGATTTGATTTGATGTATAAAAAGAGTTCGGTTCCTTTTTTAGTAAAAAGTACTTCATGAGGTTTTATTTCTTTTAAAAAATTGATTTGTTTTAAACGTTTGCTTATTTGTTTTAATTCCAATTGATTATAGTTGTCTCCTGGTTTAATCCTTATAATATTAGAAAGAAAAATTTTAGAAATCGAACTATCACCTTGAATATGAATTTCTGACCATTTGAACAAGTTGTTTTTTTGAATCACAATATGTGCCGATAAATTTTCTCCTTCAATTTTAATTTTATTTAAAAATACCTTTGAAAAAGGATAGCCATTATTTTCTAACGCATTTTGTATTTTCCTCATTGTAGTTGCTATTTCATGAGGAGTAAATTCAATTCCAGTAAAAAATTTCTCATTAACAGATAGCAGTCTTTTCAGAAACTGTAAATCTTTGTCATCAATTGAGAGATTTGCTTTTCCAAATTTAGGACCTAAATAAAAAGCAGCTTTTAATTCATTGGTGTGGTAAGAAATTGAATCAACGGAAGCCAATATAAATCCTTTTTTTATAGCTGAAAGTTGTAAATTTTGTAAATAGCTAATTGCTTGAGTACTATCTTGAAAAGATGATTGAATATTTTTTTTAAAAAAAGAATAATTAGTGGAAGAAAACGTTAAAATATATTTTTTTTGTCCCACCAGATTGGAAGCAAAAAAAACCGTAAATAGTAGTAAAATAGCACGCATCAGCGAATTAACGTTTTTTAAAATAGATTGTTTTAAATTGTAAGATCATTTTATTAACATTAAAATTGTTTTTTTTCCATTATTTAGTTTAATTTTACTCAGGTTTTTATAGCAAAGAACATAATTTTTTAAAAAGCAACGATGAAAAAAATTCTTACATTATCAGTTTTCGCAGTAGTATTATCATTTGTTTTTGCAGCTTGTGCTTCTTCACAAGGTGGTCACTGTGATGCTTACGGAAGTGTAAATAATACTGAAAATACTGATTTAACTTCTAAATAAACTAACTTTAGAAGTGTACTTTTTGACAGCCATCTTTTAAGATGGCTTTTTTATTTCCTTCTTAATTCAAAATTCTGCCCTAAATACACTTTTCTCACTTGCTCGTCAGAGGCTAATTCTTCGGCCGTACCAGCCTTTAAAATATTTCCTTCAAACAAAAGGTAGGCTCTATCAGTAATGGATAATGTTTCTTGAACATTGTGATCTGTAATTAATATCCCTATATTTTTATTGCGTAAATCGGCAATAATTGTTTGAATATCCTCAACAGCAATTGGATCAACCCCCGCAAATGGCTCGTCTAATAAAACAAATTTTGGATTTGTTGCTAACGCTCTTGCAATTTCAGTTCTTCTTTTCTCTCCACCTGATAATGAATGCCCTAGGTTTTTACGCACATGATTTAAGCTGAACTCTTCTAAAAGTTGTTCCAGCCTGTCTAACCGTTCAATTTTATTCAATTTAGTCATCTCTAAGATGGCTAAAATGTTTTCTTCAACGCTTAGTTTTCTAAAAACAGAAACTTCTTGAGGTAAATAGCCAATCCCTAATTGAGCTCTTTTATACATCGGATAATTAGTAATATCCAAGTCGTCAAGAAAAATTGAACCGATGTCGGGCTTTACCAACCCAACAATCATGTAAAAAGAGGTAGTTTTTCCAGCACCATTCGGACCTAAAAGTCCTACGATTTCACCTTGATTCACTTCAATTGTCACTCCTTTTACAACGGCTCTTCCTTTGTACGTTTTTTGAATTGTATTTGTATGTAGCTTCACGTTTTTATAAGTCTGAAAGGTAAAGTTAAAAATTAAATACCATTTTGGCACAAATACCTAATAGACTTGTTCTAGCTTCAAGACGTGATAATCTCCAAAACAAATCAATTCTAAGCATAGAGAATATGTTTTAAATACCAACTGAGGATTCAGAATACGGTGTTTTTCCAAATGACTCATCAATTTTAGTTAAATAAGTAGAAGTTTTAGATCCAAACAAAAGGCACACTTTCGCCAGAAGTCCCATCTTTAACTGTTCCGTAATTTTTTGTTTTTTGACTGAAAACAAAAAAAAGTAGAATTAAAAAAAAAGTAGGTGAAAAATAGGTTTCATTGGCTATTACATTTCACTTATTTTACGTCTGTTTTTTTCAACTCTAGCAACAACAAAAATACCAATTTCGTACAATAATAAAATAGGTATCGAAACAACAATTTGACTTATAATGTCGGGAGGGGTAATTGCTGCTGATAAAATTAAAACTCCAACTATTGAATGTCTACGGTATTTACGAAGAAATTGAGCGGTTATTATTCCTAGTTTTCCAAGTAAATAAGCAACAACTGGTAATAAAAACAACAATCCAGTATAAAAAACTGTGGAAAGCACCAAGCTCATGTAGGAGCTAACCGTTGGAATATTTTCTATCTGTTTACTTAAGCTGAAAACCGCGAAAAATTGAACACACAAAGGAGCAACTACATAGTAACCAAAACTAATTCCTAAAAAGAAAAGAAGACTTACATAAAAGACGATGCCTGAAGCCATTGATTTTTCATTCTGTTTTAACCCTGGCTTAACGAATGACCAAATTTGATAAAATATATATGGAAACGAAAGCACAAGTCCTCCCAAAAAACTCATCATTAAAGCGTAAGAAAATTGACCAGATAAGGTTGTACTTTGCATTTTTAATGAAATGTCTTCAGAACAAATTCCAAAAATATCACACATGTATCTAAAAGTAATGAAATCGGATTTACTCATGGATAAAAAAACATTGTCCATTATCCATTCTTGATAACACCAAATTGAAATTGCAAAAATAAGCACAGCAATAGCACATCTAACTAAACGCCACCTTAATTCTTCTAAATGATCCAAGAAGGACATCTTTTTTTCTTCGCTCATAATTAATCGCAAAGTTAATGATTACAAATAACTACGGAATATAAATGATCAAAATATTCTTATAGAGTCAATCCACAGACCTATCTAACTTATTTACAAGCCTATCGAATTTGATTAATAAATCCAAAATAGGACTAGTAAAAGACTTATAATATTTGTACTTTCGTGAAACAGCATTTTATTATTGCATAATTGGAAAGCTAAAACTCAACAGAAACGAATGGCTAAATACGATTTAAAGGCAGCACTACGAAAATTTTTCGGCTTCGATAGTTTTAAAGGAACTCAAGAAGAGATCATTACAAATATTTTAGACGGAAACAATACGTTCGTAATAATGCCCACTGGAGGCGGAAAATCGATGTGCTATCAATTACCTGCGCTTTTATTAGAAGGTACTGCAGTTATTGTTTCTCCTTTGATTGCATTGATGAAAAACCAAGTAGATGCGATTAGAAATGTCAGTGATGATGAAAATATAGCTCATTTCTTAAATTCATCTTTAACAAAAGGAGAGATTACTAAAGTAAGAAACGATGTTAAAGCTGGACTAACAAAACTATTATATGTTGCGCCAGAATCATTAACAAAACTAGAAAATATTGCATTCTTAACTTCTGTTAATGTTTCTTTCTTTGCCATTGATGAAGCGCATTGTATTTCTGAGTGGGGTCATGATTTTAGACCTGAGTATAGAAGATTAAGAGAGATTTTTGAAAAGATATCAGATGTGCCTATTATAGCATTAACTGCAACAGCTACCCCTAAAGTTCAATATGATATTCAAAAAAATCTAAGCATGTTAGATGCGAAGGTTTTCAAATCATCTTTTAATAGAGATAATTTGTATTACGAAATACGTCCTAAGAAAGATGTTGAAAAAGAAATCATTCGTTTTATTAGAACAAAGCCAGGTAAAAGTGGAATCATTTATTGTTTAAGTCGAAAAAAAGTAGAAGAAATTTCGGAATTATTACAAGTGAATGGTATTAATGCACTTCCATACCACGCTGGCTTAGATGCTTCTACTAGAGCAAGGCATCAAGATATGTTTTTGATGGAAGACGCATCAGTTATTGTTGCAACTATTGCTTTCGGAATGGGAATAGACAAGCCAGATGTTCGTTTTGTGATTCACCACGACATCCCTAAATCATTAGAAAGTTATTACCAAGAAACGGGTAGAGCAGGCAGAGATGGGGGAGAAGGAGATTGCTTGGTTTTCTATAATTATAAAGATATTGAAAAATTAGAAAAATTTCTACAAGGTAAACCAATTGCTGAGCAAGAAATTGGAAAACAGCTATTGAATGAAATGGTTTCTTTTGCAGAAACATCTGTTTGTCGACGAAAATTTATACTTCATTATTTTGGAGAAGAGTTCAATGAACAGAATTGCACAGAGCTGTGTGATAATTGCAGACACCCAAAAGAAAAAAGTGAAGGTAAAGAATACATGAAAATGTTATTAGAATCCTTAGTTGATCTTCAAGAACAACAAAAATACAAGCATTATTGCTCTTACCTTGTTGGAACTATCACTTCAGATATAAAAAGCTACAAACACGACCTATTACCTCGTTTTGGTATTGGAAAAGAAAAAGATGAAAATTTTTGGAACGCCCTAATTCGTCAAGCTTTGGTATATGGTTATATTTCTAAAGACATTGAATCATATGGTGTTATGAAATTAACGCCAAAAGGGCATGACTTCATTCAAAATCCAGTTTCATTTACCATCACAAAAGAGCATGATTATTCAACAATGGATGATGAGCCTTCTACAGTTTCTGGCGGTGGCGGTGGTGCATTTGATGAGATTTTATATGCAATGTTGTTAGATCTAAGAAAATCACTTTCGAAACAAAACAACATTCCACCATTTGTTATATTTCAAGAACCTTCGTTAGTTGATATGTGTTTTCATTATCCTATAACAATGGATGAATTAACAAATATTCAAGGAGTTGGTAACGGAAAGGCTTCTCGTTACGGCGCACCTTTTTTAGATTTAATAAGCAACTATGTAATTGACAATGAAATTGAAAGACCGAATGATTTAATCGTAAAATCATTGGTCAATAAATCAATTTTAAAAGTTCAATTGATACAAAATATTGACCGAAAACTACCTTTAGAAGATATCGGTAGAGCATTAGGGAAATCAATTGACGAAGTAATTGAAGAGATCGAAGCAATTGTTTCATCTGGTACTCGCGTAAATATCAATTATTACATTGAAGATATTTTAGATTCTGATAATCAAGAGGAAATTTACGGTTACTTTTCTGAAGCTGAATCAGATGACCTAACAATGGCATATCATGAATTTGACGGTGATTATTCTGAAGAGGAATTACGCTTAATGAGAATTAAATTTATGAGTGAAATGGCAAATTAATATAAATGCTTAAATGTAAAAAAAATAGGATACATTTGCTTCAAACAAAACAATAATAAACACACAAAAGTTCAATATTTTCTATTTTTGTTTCTATCACAAACGTGACTAGGATTAAAATTTTATTAACTTCGTGTTCTAATAATTTTAAAATTTAAAAGAATGTCATATTTATTTACATCAGAGTCTGTTTCAGAGGGACATCCAGATAAAATTGCAGACCAAATTTCAGATGCATTAATTGATAATTTCATGGCTTTTGACCCACAGTCGAAAGTTGCTTGTGAAACATTAGTTACTACTGGTTTGGTTGTACTTGCTGGTGAAGTTAAAACTTCTACTTACTTAGATGTGCAAGCAATTGCTCGTGATGTTATTTCTAAAATTGGCTACACGAAGGCTGAATATATGTTTGAAGCAAATTCTTGTGGAATCATTTCAGCAATTCATGATCAATCAGATGATATCAACCAAGGTGTTGATCGTAAAAACCCAGAAGAACAAGGTGCTGGTGATCAAGGGATGATGTTTGGTTATGCAACCAAAGAAACTGATAACTACATGCCTTTGGCATTGGATTTAGCTCATAAAATTCTTCAAGAACTTTCAGATATTCGTAATAATCATACAGATTTAATAGGTTATTTAAGACCAGATGCTAAATCTCAAGTTACTATTGAATATTCTGATGACAATGTTCCTCAAAGAATTGATTCTATTGTTGTTTCTACTCAACACGATGATTTTGATTCTGAGCCAGCAATGTTAGCTAAAATTAAAGCTGACATCATCAATATCGCAATTCCAAGGGTGAAAGCGAAATTGAAACCAGAATTACAAGTTTTATTTAATGATACAATCACTTACCATATCAATCCAACTGGGAAATTTGTAATTGGTGGACCTCACGGAGATACTGGTTTAACTGGCCGTAAGATTATCGTTGATACGTATGGAGGAAAAGGTGCTCACGGTGGTGGTGCATTCTCAGGAAAAGACCCTTCAAAAGTTGACCGTTCTGCTGCTTACGCTACACGTCACATTGCTAAAAACTTAGTTGCTGCTGGTGTTTGTGATGAAGTTTTAGTTCAAGTTTCTTACGCAATTGGTGTTGCTGAACCATGTGGTTTATTCATCACTACTTATGGTACTTCTAAAGTAAACATAACTGATGGAGAATTAGCTAAAGTTGTTTCTGGAATTTTTGACATGCGTCCTTACTTTATAGAACAACGTTTGAAATTACGTAATCCAATTTATGCTGAAACTGCGGCTTATGGTCACATGGGTAGAAAAAATGAAATTGTTACAAAACGATTCAAAAATCCAAACGGGACTGTAATTGAAAGAGAAGTTGAGTTATTTACATGGGAGAAATTAGACTTTGTTGATAAAGTAAAAGCTGCTTTGAATTTATAAAATTATTTAGTAACAAAATAGGAAGCCGTTTAAACATTGTTTAAACGGCTTTTTTTTGGCACTTATTTTTGAAATGATTCTCTCTCTCTCCAAATTTCTAGGAAGGATGAGGTGATTTCAGGTTTCCGTTGCAACCATCTCACGATATAGTCTTCATGAATTTTCATTTTCCATTCACCTACTTGATTCGGATCGATTCGCTGTTCACGAACGATTTTTGTTTCTATTGACTCGATGAAATTTAGAGGATAAGTGAAGTCGTATCTTTTTCCTTTATACCGCAAGAAACAATGCGTTTCAGGATACATAGAGTATTTTTTTTTTGAAAAGAAAGATTCTAAGTGAGGATGTGTTTCTTTACTCAAAAGATAAATACAAAACATCAATTCAATTTCATCTTGTTGATTTTCTAAAGCTAAAGTAGCTAATAATCCATGTTTAGTTGAACAGGTACCTTTGTGATCTGAAAAAACAGATTCAAAATCAGTTCGTGAAGTGTTTCTTCCAACCGGCAGGTGTTTGATAAATGCACAAGCGGCTTCAAAATCTTTAATTCCTTTGGACAGAAATAGTTTAGAAATTGGTTGTTTTGAATTAATTTGAAAATTTTCAATCATCGTATTAAAATTTCAAAAGATTCTCAATTCGTAACATTGCTCCATCAATCTCTTTAACATAGTCGATTTTTACATTTTTTGGTAGCCCATAGACCGAATATTTCACCATCCCTTTACATCTTAATTCAAGTTTACTTTTTAAAGCAAATCTCAAAAAGCTAAAGAGTGCTCCATTTTCTAGATCTACACCTAATTTAACAAAGTAGGTGTCCTCTTTTTTTTTGATTAACTTTACGTTGTCATCTAAAATAGCTTTTCCAATTAATTGATTGTCAATGAATACATCTACTTTAGAGGGTTTAATTTTGATTGAAAAAAAATTAGGATTGGAAATTTTAATACCCAATTTTAATGTTAGATTTTTAGTTTCTGTTTTTTCTAATTTTACACCATCAAATCCTTTGAGTTCAACATCTTCAATACACGAGGAAAATAAGACAACCGAAATAAAAATAAAAATTATGTTTTTCATGTAGTGGAAAATATTATTTAAATTAAAAGTCCGAACTTTTCAATTCGGACTTTTGTATAAAATATTTATTTCATTAATTCAGTAAAATTTTTAAAAAAGTAAGGAATCGTTTCAATTCCTTTATAGAAATTAAATAATCCAAAATGTTCATTAGGAGAGTGAATTGCATCACTGTCAAGTCCAAACCCCATCATTACTGTTTTTAGTCCTAATTCTGATTCAAACATCGCTATGATAGGAATACTTCCTCCACTTCTAACTGGAATTGGTTTTTTACTGAATGTTGTTTCATACGCTTTGCTAGCTGCCTCGTATCCAATTGAATCAATTGGAGTTACAACAGGGTAACCACCATGATGCGGGTTTACTTTTACACGAACTCCTTTTGGAGCTATTGATTCAAAATGTTTTTGAAACAATTCCGTAATTTCATCTGGAGTTTGATTTGGCACTAAACGCATAGAAATTTTAGCAAATGCTTTTGAAGGAATTACCGTTTTTGCTCCTTCTCCTGTATATCCTCCCCAGATTCCGTTGACGTCTAAAGTCGGACGAATAGAGCCTCTTTCGGGTGTTGTATATCCTTTCTCACCATATACATCTTCCATATCTAAGGCTTTATTATAGGCTTCTGCACTAAAGGGTGCTTTAGCCATTTCAGCTCTTTCTTCAGTAGATAATTCAACTACGTCAGCATAAAATCCTGGAATAGTGATGTGGTTATCTTCATCATGTAGTGAAGCAATCATTTTTGTTAATACATTGATTGGATTGGCAACACAACCTCCGTATAATCCAGAGTGTAAATCACGGTTAGGACCTGTAACTTCAACTTCAACGTAACTTAATCCTCTTAATCCAGATGTAATAGAAGGGGTTGTATTGGATACCATTCCAGTATCTGAAACTAAGATAATATCTGCTTTTAATCGTTCATGATTTTCTTTAACGAATATAGCTAAATTCGGACTTCCAACTTCTTCCTCGCCTTCAATCATGAATTTTACGTTACACGGCAATTCGTTTGTTCGCATCATCGCTTCAAACGCTTTTACATGCATAAACATTTGACCTTTATCGTCGCATGCGCCACGAGCAAAAATAGCACCTTCTGGATGAATTTCGGTCTTTTTGATGACAGGTTCAAAAGCAGGACTTGTCCATAATTCTAATGGATCAGCTGGTTGAACATCGTAATGACCATACACCAAAATGGTTGGTAAAGATGAATCAATTATTTTTTCACCGTAAACGATAGGATGTGCTGCAGTTTTACAGATTTCTACTTTATCAGCTCCAGCTTTTCTTAGAAATTCAGCTACTTTATCAGCAGCATGAGCAACATCTTTTGTGTAATTAGCATCTGCAGAAATTGAAGGTATTTTCAATAAATCTATCAATTCAGCTAAGAAATTTTCTTTGTTTTCTTGAATGAAAGCCTGTGTTAATTTCATTGTATATTTTTTATGATGAGTAAATTTTATGCAGCGTGAATATAGCGCATTACTTTGAAGCAAATATTTGTAAATAAAAGTTTAGGGTGTGCATTTCTTTCGATGTGATAATGTGCATCGTTGAATGTTTCCATAAAGTCCATTATATTATTCCCTGTAATGAACTTTGAAAAGTTTTTTAAGAATTGATTTTCTTCCTCAGATACTTTAGTCAATTGATCATTTGTGTAATTTTTCAACATGCTTTGTCTAAACATATGCAAACAATAGCGTATGAAGATTTTCTGTTTTTCTTTTGTAATTGCTGCAGTATTTTCTGCCCAATCCATCATTGGTAGCACATCTTTTTTATAACAAACACGCATTAATTGAATGAATAAATCTCGATTTTCATCTTGATCTGAACTATCTCCTAACATTTCTAAGGCTTCTAATAAATCACCATCAACTCTTGCAGCTAAACTTTCTGCAGTATCTCCAGATAACGAAAAATTATTTTTAAGATGTTGTGCTAAATCATCCATTCCAATTCGTGGAATTTTGATTAATTGAGTTCTAGAAAGAATCGTTTGTAGTATAGATTCTTGTGTCTCACACACTAAAAGGAAAAGTGTTTTAGGAGGCGGTTCTTCCAATATTTTCAATAACTTATTAGAACATTGAGGATTCATTTCTTCCGCCATCCAAATAACCATCACTTTGTATCCACCTTCGTAAGATTTTAAGTTCAGTTTTTTGATTATTTCTTGACTTTCCTCTGTTCCAATAATTGGTTTTCTTCCTTTTTCATCGGTTCTTTTTAACCAAAGATTAAGGTTGAAATAAGGGTTTTCTTTAATTTGAGCTCTCCAATCAGGTAAAAAGGCATCTGATTTTCTATTAATTGCCTGAACTACAGGAAATGAAAAATGCAAATCAGGATGTTGTAAATCTTGTATTTTTCTACAAGATGGGCAAACTCCACAACTATCAGTAGCTTGTTTATTTTCACAAAATAGGTATTGCACAAAAGCTAAAGCCATTGGAAGAGATCCATATCCTGGTTTTCCTAAGAATAATTGAGCATGGCTCACCTTTTCTGCAAGAACTTCTTGAATAAGATGAGATTTTAACTCGTTTTGACCTACTATGTCTTTGAATTGCATGCTATAAAATTAAGTATAATATCGAGGTTCTTTTATGTTCGAAGTAAAAAAAAATTCATTTTTTACAGTTTCTTCATTTCAATTAAAAAAGTTAATTTTACCTTAAACTTTTACATTCTTTAGATCTGCTTGATATACAGATTTACATACTAAAATAGGCAAAAAATCAGGGCATTTTGGATTTGAACAACACGTATGCGAACTTGTTATCGAAGAATTTAATTGATTAGTGGATAAATTGAGACAGACAACATCGAAGGAAGCGTCGATTTATTAGTAATTTGTGTTAGTGAATTGGATACATATAAATTGGAATTAAAATGATATTAGTTACTGGAGGAACAGGATTGCTTGGAAGTCACTTATTAATTGATTTAATAAATAAATCTCTTCTTGTTCGAGCTATTTATAGAAATAAAAGCAAATGTGATTTAGTTCGTCGTTTGTTCTTGTATTATGACCCTGTAAATGGTCAAAAGAAATTTGATACGATTCAATGGATCAATTGTGATGTGCTTGATGTTGTCACATTGAGTGAAGCAATGGAAGGATGTGAATACGTATATCATTGTGCAGCAATTGTTTCGTTTAATAAAAATGATTTCTATAAAATGATGAAAATCAATCGAGAAGGCACAGCAAATGTTGTAAATACTTGTTTGGATTTAGGAATTAAAAAGTTGTGTTATGTTAGTTCAACAGCAGCGATTGGTACTGGTGAAAATGATTCTATTGTAACTGAAAAAACAAAATGGAAACAATCTCCGACTACTTCAGGATATTCAATTTCTAAATATTCTGCTGAAAAAGAAGTTTGGAGAGGTGTCGAGGAAGGATTAGATGTTGTTATAGTTAATCCATGTGTTATAATTGGGGCAGGAGATTGGAATGAAAGTTCCTTAACGATGTTTAAAACAGTAGATAAAGGGTTGCAATTTTACACAACTGGTGCAAATGCATTTGTTGATGCAAGAGATGTAGTATTTATTATGACGCAATTAATGGAACGTGAAATAAAGAACCAACGGTTTTTATGTATTGGTGAAAACTCAACATTCAAAAATTTATTTGATCACATTGCTCAGAAATTAAATAAAAAAGAAGCAAGTATTTTAGTGAGACCGTGGTTAATAGGCTTAACTTGGAGGGTGATGTGGTTAATTTCTAAAGTAACAGGCAAACAATCCCCAATCACAAAAGAAACTGCTAGAAGTGCATTTGGAACAACTGTTTACGATGCTTCAAAAATCAAGAAAGCACTGAATTTTAAATTCCGATCTATTGAAGAAATGGTCGATAATGCTGTGAATGGAAGGATGTAATAGTTATAGCAGCGTCGAAGTTGGACTGAGCAGCGTCGAAGTTGGACTGAGCATTGTCGAAGTTAGACTGAGCATTGTCGAAGTCAGACTTCCCTTTCCATTAAATAAGCAGCTAAATTTAGCAAAGGTAATTTCTGATTATCTGAAATAGACGTTTCATGTATCGCTTCTTTCGCTAACGCGTAATGATGATTCATAATCTCTTTACAGGCATCCCTTGCGCCTAAATCATTAAATAAATGTCTGACTGAAGATATTTTTACGTCCACATCTGATTCAGTTAATAAATTATTCAATGTTTCTTTTTGAGTTGAATTTGCAAGCTCGAAAGCTTTTAAAAGTAAAAGAGTTTTCTTATTAGAAATAACATCACCTCCAACTTGTTTACCGAATTTTTCTGGATCGGCATATAAATCTAAAATATCGTCTTGAATCTGAAAAGCAATCCCAATTTGTTGCCCGAATTCGTAGATTGAATTTCTATCTTCTTTTGAAGCTCCAGCAATGATAGCTCCCATTTCTAAAGCACAACCTAACAATACAGATGTTTTTAACCGAATCATTTCTATGTATTCATCAATAGAAACAGTATCTCTACTTTCAAAATCCATGTCAAATTGTTGCCCTTCGCATACTTCTACTGCTGTTTTATTAAACACAGTAAATAAATCCGGTAGTAGCTTCGCGTCTTGTTTGGCTAATTCTTGATACCCTTTAACCAATAAAACATCACCTGATAAAATTGCAATGTTTTGATTCCACTTTTCGTGTACAGTTATCTGACCTCTTCTAAGTGGAGCTTCATCCATAATGTCATCATGGATCAATGAGAAATTATGAAAAAGCTCTACTGAAATAGCTGCAGGCAAAGCTTTAATTAAAGGTGCTCCAAAAGCTTCAGCTCCCATTAATGTTAAGATAGGTCGCATTCTTTTTCCTCCTATTGCTAAAAAATAGCGCAATGGGTCGTATAAGTTTGTAGGGGAATCAGGAAATTTGATTGTTGAAAGTCCTTCTTCTATAACTTGAGAATAGCGCTGTAATTCTTGCATTAATATTTTATTAAATTCAATAAATACGTTCCGTAACCACTTTTAACTAAGGGGGTTGCAAGCTTAATCAATTGTTCCTTATCGATGTACCCATTTCTGTAAGCTATTTCCTCGATACAACCAATTTTTAAACCTTGACGTTCTTCAATTACTTGAACAAATTGTCCAGCTTGCATCAAAGAAGCATGGGTTCCAGTATCTAGCCAAGCAGTACCTCTATTTAAGATAGCAACTTTTAATTGGTCTCTTCTTAAATATTCAGCATTCACATCAGTAATTTCATATTCACCTCTAGCTGAAGGCTTTAAGTTTTTAGCGATTTCAATTACACTGTTATCATAAAAGTATAATCCTGGAACAGCATAATTTGATTTTGGATGTTCTGGTTTTTCTTCAATAGAAATCGCTTTCATATTCTCGTCAAACTCAACAACACCATATCTTTCTGGATCACTAACATGATACGCATATACAACTCCACCTACAGAATCAGCATTTTCTTTTAAAAGATTTCCCATTCCTACACCATAGAAAATATTATCGCCTAAAATTAACGCAACTTTATCAGCACCAATAAATTCTTCTCCTATGACAAAAGCTTGAGCTAATCCATTCGGAACGGCTTGTTCAGCATATTGAAAATCACAACCTAAACTTTTTCCATCACCTAATAATTTCTTAAAATGAGGTAAATCATGAGGAGTAGAAATGATTAAAATTTCATTTATTCCAGCACTCATTAAAACTGATAGCGGATAATAAATCATCGGCTTATCATATATTGGCATTAGTTGTTTACTAATTGCTAAAGTTAAAGGATGAAGTCTTGTGCCCGATCCTCCTGCTAAAATGATACCTTTCATAAGTAGTGCATAAATTAATCTGTAGTTTTTTCTATAGATTTTATTTGAAGATTATCTAATTCTATATCTTCATCTTCATCGTAAATATCAAAAAATGGTTCTTCAAAAGACTTAGTTGTTGCTTTTCTTTCCATTGATAAAAGTAGCGCAGGTAGAATGATTAAATTAGTTGCCATTCCAACCAAAATGGTTAAAGAAACTAACATTCCTAATGCTTTGGTGCCTCCAAATTGAGAAAAGGCAAACATAATAAATCCAAAAAATAATATAATCGATGTGTATAAAATACCTAAACCTGTTTCACGAATAGAAAGTAAGATAGCATATTTAATATCCCATTTATGCAATTTGAGTTCTTGACGGTATTTAGCTAGAAATAAAATGGCATTATCAACTGTAATCCCTAAAGCGATACCAAACACTAATAATGTTGATGGTTTTAAAGGAATATGACACCACCCCATAATTCCTGCTGTAAATAACAAGGGAATAATATTAGGAATCATTGAAATAATGATAATTCTCATCGATCTAAAGAGTACAGCCATTAAAGCTGAAATAGAAAGTATCGCAAAAATAAGACTTTGCATAAGGCTCACAAACAGATACTTAGTTCCTTCCGACGCTACAACTGAAGTTCCTGTAAACACTAAGTCATAGTACTCATCATTGATTGCTTTTCTTAGTTTCTTATTAAAATTTGGTTTATTAATGTATTTTTTTACTAATTCAGAATCCATGTCAAATGCAAGTTGGGTTTCTTGATTTCCGTTACTCAATATGGATGTTAAACTATTATATATAGCAGGATAAGTATAAATTAATGAATCAATATATGCTTTTTTACCATTTTCTATCTTGGTAAATAAGCGTTCAATATCTTTCTTATCAGGATTCAGAATTTGATCTATCTTAATTTTTAAAGAATCTACCTTTGAAGCCACTTCATACGAACCGATATCTTTCATTTGAGTTCGAATTCTTAATGTAGTACTTGCTGTATCAACCAATTCTTTCAGAGATAAATTCCCTCCATTTGCGTTACTTAAATCAAATTTATCAATGTATTGTTTTAATCTTAATTTATCTCTATTTGAAGTTATTTTGAATTGATTAACATCGTTATTGTAGTAAGCCATGTTGATGACTTTAATTAAATCAACCAAGGATAAACTTTTTGAAAACAATGAATCTTTTGCAAATTCCTCTTGAATTTCTTCAATTTTATGTAATGTTTCCTGTTTAAATAATCGACCAGGTTGTTTATAATTAATAGTCATTTCAAATGGAATTGCTCCTCCGAAATTATCTTCTACAAACCTTAGATCTTTTGATATTTGATGGTCAGTTGGTAAATCACCCGTTATGTTTCCGGTAGCTTCAATTTTAGTCATTCCAATAATACTGAAAATTACTACTGCAATAGAAATCATGTATATTAGAACCCTTTTATAAGATACCCATCTTACAATTTTTTCAATAAATCCTTGGGAATAAACTCTACTTAAATGTTTTAAATGACGTTCTTTTGGAAGTTTAGAAAAAGAAGCTAAAATTGGAATAATACAAATTGAAAGAACAAAAACAACCATAATGTTTATGGAAGAAATGATTCCAAACTCTGCTAATTTCTCTGAACTAGTAAAGGTGCAAAAACCTACTGCTGTTGTTAAATTTGTCAAAAATGTTACAGCACCAATCCTACGAATCATTGTGTACAATGCCTTTATTTTGTTCCCGTGTTTGACCACTTCTTGATGGTATCTGGTGACAAGGAAAACACAGTTTGGAACTCCAATTACAATCATTAACGGCGGAATTAATGCCATCATAATTGATAAGTTAAATCCACAAAGACCAATACTTCCCAAAGCCCAAATCACAGATATGAATACAACAATATTACATTGCATAACAACTCTGAAAGAACGGAAAAATATGTAAAGCAGTAAGGATGAAGCGAATATAGACAAAGCCAAGAAGAAGTACATTTCTTTAATTATTAACTTCCCTACAACTACTCGAATGTGTGGTAAGCCTGCAAAACGTGGTTTTCCAAAATGTTTTTGGTATTTTCCTGCTAATTCTTCGATCTTAAAAATGACTCCAGATTTCTTTTTATCGGATAAAAACTTTTCATTCATCCCAATCAACATCAAAGAAACGTTGCTAGAATCGTTGTAAAGTAATTTTTTGTAAATCGGATTTTGTTTGATTTCTCTTTCAATTGAATCAATGTCTTTTTCTTGGAAAGTTAAATCAGAAAAAATGCGTTTGATTTCAAATCTGTTTTCTTTGATGTTATTGCGAATTGTAAACAGTGTAGCTTCAGATATAACGCTTTGAACACCGTCAAATTGAAGAATTGAATCTCCTAATTCTTTCCATTTCGTAAAATTTGTTTTGGTATAAAGTGAATCCGTTTGAATAGCGATTACCAATGTTGATCCATCTTCCCCAAATTCTTCTTTGAATTTTAAATAGTCTGCTTGTGCTTTAGATTCTTTTGGTAAAGTATTTCCATAACGATTATCAATCTTAAGAGATGTTACAGCATAATAGCCAAAAAACACAGTTAGAATTGTGATAATACACAGAATGAATAATCTATTTCTTAATATTAAACTTGCAATTTTACGCCACATATTTTGATCTATTCGAGAATATAGTAAGAAACAAAGTTAATCAAATAAGCCAAAGTTTTTGGCTTAAAAGACACTAAAATCAATAAAGATGTTAAAAGTTTATTGTTTGTAAGCCGTTAAATCAGCCTATTTTAATTCCTAATTTTTTAAATCTGTTGCCAACCACTCAAAAAATTCTCTGTACCAAAGTAGTCCATTTTGAGGGCTAGTTACCCAATGCCCTTCTTCAGGAAAATGTAAATATTTACTTCTTATTCCTTTTAATTGAGCCGCTTGAAACGCTTGTATACCTTCACTTACAGGAACTCTGTAGTCAACCTCCCCGTGTATCACCAAAATTGGTGTATTCCATTTGTCAATCATTTTGTGAGGGCTATTTTTCTCATATAATTCTTTATTTTTTGGATCCCAGTAGGGACCTCCAATTTCATTGTTTGCAAAAAACATTTCTTCGGTTGTACCGTACCAACTTTCTAAATTAAATAACCCACAATGTGCAACGAAAGTTTTAAATCTATTCTCATGCATTCCAGCTAAATAATAAACAGAATACCCGCCATACGACGCTCCTATTGCTCCCATTCTTGTTTCATCAACGTATGGCTCATTAGCAGCATAGTCGATTGCGGATAGATAATCTTTGATTGGTTGACCTCCCCAATCTTTTGAAATTGCATCGTTCCAGTCTTGTCCGAAACCTGGTAGGCCTCTTCTGTTTGGCGCTACAACAATGTATCCTTGTGAAGCCATTGCCATAAAATTCCAACGGTATGAAAAGAATTGACTAACCGGACTTTGCGGACCTCCTTGACAGTATAAAAGTGTAGGATATTTTTTAGTTGCGTCAAATTTTGGAGGGAAAATCATCCAAGCCAACATCTTTTTTCCGTCTGTTGTTTCAATCCATCGTTGTTCCACTGTAGGCTTATCGATGTGTTTCAAAATATCTTTATTGAACTCCGTAACTTGCTTAATCTTCGTTTTTTTCAATGAGATTTTATAAAGATCAGTAGGTGCAATTATCGATTGTTGTCCTGCAATTATTTCTTCATCTGAAACGGCTAGACTAATAAAATCAAAATGTCCTGAAGTTAGCTGCTTATTTATTAATGTTTTAACGTCTACTTCAAAAATTTGCTTTGTCCCTTTTATTGCAGCGATGTAATAAATGTATTTACCGGAAGGATGCCATTGGAACTGATCTACAATTACGTCGTTATTTGCTGTAATATTCAACTCTTTTCCTGAGGCTAAATCTCTTATAATAATATCATTTTTAGCAGCTTCATTACCATCAATAGCCCTACTTAGCCAAGCCATTTTTTTTCCGTCAATCGAAAATGAAGGATTAACATCGTATCCTTTATTCGCTTGGGTGGTATTTTTTGTCGTTTTTTTAGTTATCGAATATTCGTATAAGTCTGAATTAGTGCTCAATGCAAATTCTTTTCCTACTAATTTTTTTGATGTATATACAATTGATTTACAGTCTGGCGTATATGTAAATTGGTCTGAACCGCCAAAAGGGGGTAAAATTCCATCTACATTTTCTCCATTCAAAATATCTGTACCTTCGGTTGATATCACATTATTTTGTATCGAATGTACAAACAAATGTCTCTTTTTGAAGTCATCATAATGATCCCAATGTTTATACATTAAATCTTCTTCTATTCGCGCATTGGACAAAGGCAAGTCTGGATATTTATCTTGTAATGTTTTTCTTGTTTTTACAGCTTCTATCGTAATGATTGATGATTCGTCAGGTGCAATTTTAAATCCTTCCAATTCTAGATTAAGAAAATTAGACATTTTCATTTTTTCTTCACCGTCAATGTTCATTTTCCACACTTGCAATCCATCTGTTTCTTTTGAAAGAAACCAAATTGTATTGTTTTTCCCCCATTGAGCTTCCATCTCGGAGAATGAAGTGTTTGTTAATTGGGTCGTTTTATCTTTTTTTATATCGTAAAGATAAATTTCATTATTTCCTTTATTGGTTTCCATTTCGTAGCTTTTCACATCAAAAAGGACATATCGACCATCATTAGAAATTGATCCTCCAGAAACTCTTTTCAATTTCCACATTAATTCTGGAGTTAAAACATTTTGGCTCATGCTTGAAAAAGAGATAAGAAAAAAATATAGTCCAATTGCAACCTTCATTTTTTATTTTTTAAATTTGAAATGTGAAGTTAGTATTTTTTTCATTTTGCATCTAAATTTATACCTTTGTAGTATGAAGAATTTTTCAAAAGCATTTATCCGATTTAATTGGATTACATTAATTATAATCTACTTGGTAGTTATAGCAGGAAGTTTTGTGAGAATCACTGGAAGCGGAATGGGTTGTCCCGACTGGCCAAAGTGTTTTGGGCAATGGGTTCCGCCAACTCAGAAAGCGCAATTGCCACTTGATTACAAAGATGTTTATGCTGAGAAACGGGCTGAAAAGATTGAGAAATTTGCAATTTTATTAGGGAAGATTGGATTCAAAGAGGTTTCAGACAAAATAAAGGAAGATAAATCTTTATTAGTTGAACAGGATTTTAACGCCAAAAAAACGTGGACAGAATATGCGAATCGTTTGGTTGGTTTTTTGGCTGGAAACGCTGTATTAGTTGTCTTTTTATGGATTTTGATTTCTTATAGAAGACGAGATTTGGTTATCTTATCTTTTTTAAATCTTATTTTATTAGGCTTTGAGGCTTGGTTTGGGTCAATTGTCGTAGCAACAAATTTAGTTCCTTGGACAATCACTGTTCATTTATTTTTCGCATTAGTTATCATCGCTTTACAATTAATCATACTTAGGAAAATCAGCACAATCCAACGTCAAAACATTCCTATTCAATCCAGTTTAAAATGGTTGATCCTTTTTTGTTTCATCGTTACATTTATTCAAATGTTCTTAGGTACACAGGTTCGTGAAAGTATAGATGTATTAACAAAACAAGGTTTTGGAAGAGATAGTTGGACAGATAAATTAGGGATGTCTTTTTTAATACATAGAAGTTTTTCGTGGCTGGTTCTTTTAATTTTAACTTTCATAGCTTGGAAAAACGAAATGGGTCAAAAGATAAAAATCCTGAGAACTTCTTATATTCTATTAGCCTTAGAATTAATTTCTGGTGTTTTATTAGCCTACGCAAACATGCCAGGTTTAGTTCAAACAAGTCATTTAATCTTCGCTGCAATTCTATTAGGAACACTGGGAATGACTGTTTTACGAGTGAAAACGAATTCTTCTGAAGTAGTAAATTAATAATTTTTCAAAATAGGTTTGTTTTTCCATTTGTTACTATTATATTTGCATCCCGAAATCAATTGATTTATTCAATTATTTCACGGTCCTATAGCTCAGTTGGTTAGAGCACCTGACTCATAATCAGGTGGTCCCTGGTTCGAGCCCAGGTGGGACCACGTTAAAAATCAAAGGCTTACAGTAATGTAAGCCTTTTTTTTTTGTTATGTATGTCGTGTTTTAGTGTTAAAACTTATCTTTTAACACAATGTAAAGAGCAAATAGCACACCAGGTATCCAGAATAATAAAGTCAAAATTATACTGATTAGTAACATCGTTAAATCCCAATCTGAGGCAATTCCAACTGCAAGTGGTGGAATAAGGAAACAAAGTATCACTAATAGGATCAATAAAATGTCCTCATCAGAACCTGAACTTTTGTTCGCTCTTTTCGCTAATTTCTTGCTTTCCATAAATTTTGAAACTTTGTTTCTTTTAGGAACAGAATTTAATTTTTTGGAAGTGCTTTTAATTGGAGCTGCATTTTTATTTTTTGACTCAGTAGTTGTATATGAAATCGGCTCAACCAATTTCTTTGAGTTTATACTCTCTGAAAATTGCGTATTCCCAATTTCCCTTGAATCTTCAATTGTTGCAAGATCTTGATTATCTTCCCGTTCATCTGATACACTGTTTTCTTTAGTAATGAAATCCGATTTATCAACTGATTGATACTTATTTTTCCAACTAACGTGGTAGCCAGAATTGTAAAGTCTTTTTTGAACTGAACAGGACACTGTTAGTAATAGAGAGGTAATTCCTAAAATTAATAATTTTTTCATTTTCATTTTTAAAATTCAATTAATATATTTTAGATGAAAAGTACTACTTCTTATTATCGTGTTTGTTACATAATTTTTAAAGTTTTGAACATTTCTGCTATTGAAAAATAACCTCTTTTGTATTTCATATTCAAAATACAGCTAAACACATCACCTGCATTCCAATTTTTAAAGCTTCTGGATCAATATCAAATTTAGAATTGTGTATACCATGGATAATTCCTTTCTTTTGGTTTCTTACCCCAAGTCTGAAAAAACAAACGGGTATTTCTTGAGAATAAAAGGCAAAATCTTCAGAAGTCATTCTGATTGGCAAGGCTTCAACGTTAGCAGTTCCTAAAAAATCTTTTGCCTTTTTACTTAATACAGAAGTTAAGGTTGGATTATTTTCTAAATAGGGATATCCTTGACTTATCTCAATATCAACCGTTCCTCCATGCGCTGTTGCGATTGATTCAACATGGTTTGTTATTAACACCCATGCTTCTTTTCTCCAAACTTCATTCATAGTTCTAAAAGTGCCTTTTAAGAGAACTTGAGAAGGAATAATATTGGTTGCGCCTAATCCTTCAAAATGCCCGAATGATAATACACAAGGAACCGTTGGGTCACATTTTCTACTCACAATTTGTTGAATAGTTGTGATGATGTTGGCACCAATTAAAATTGGGTCAATTGTTTTATCTGGAGTAGCGCCATGACCGCCTTTACCGTGAATCGTAATATAAATCTCATCACAAGAAGCCATATATAAACCTTCTCTAAATCCAATTTTTCCAGTTTCCATATCAGGAAAAACATGAAGAGCATACATTTCTTTTACTTCAGGATTTTTTAAAACACCATCACGAATCATATAAGTAGCACCGCCAGGATTTTTTTCTTCTCCAGGTTGAAAAATTAATTTTACTGGTTGAGGTAATTCATCTTTTAATTCGTTTAGTATTTCAGCTACACCTAGTAAAATTGAAGTATGAACATCATGACCACAAGCATGCATAATACCTTCAATAGTAGACTTGTATGAGATATCATTTTCTTCTTGTATAGGAAGGGCGTCTAAATCTGCTCTTAATGCTACGCAAGGTTGATTTTCTGTATGATTCTTACCTGTTATTAACGCAACAACTCCTGTTCCTCCAATTCCTGTTTCATGCTCAATACTTAGTGAAGTCAGCTTTTCAGAAACAAATTTCATGGTGTTAAATTCTTGATAAGAAAGCTCTGGGAATTTATGCAAATGCTCTCTATAACCTTTTATTTTATCAAATAGAAGTTCAGATTGATTTTGAATGAAAGTATGTATGTTATTTTTCATTAGAAATAGAGGTGTATCCGGATAAAATTAATTTAAAAGAAACGATTGCCATTATAATACCAAATGTAAGCTTCACTACGGAAGGAGATAGTTTAAGTGATAATTTTGATCCAATGTAACCTCCAATAACAAATGTTAAGGCAATTATAATACCGTATCCCCAATTGATGTTGGCGGTTTTAGAATAATTCATTACCGCTAAAATCCCAACAGGTAAGACAAGTATAAACAAGCTTGTTCCTTGCGCTTGATGTTGGGTTAAACCTAGGAAATAGACCAAACAAGGCACAATTACAACACCGCCACCAACACCAACAAAACCACTGAGTATTCCAGCGACCACACCGATAGTCACCAATATTAATATCGTTTGTGTCGTCATAATTATTTTTTATTTAAAAGTATTGCATTGCAATCATTGATGAATTTAACTTCTTGTTTCCCTTCTTCAAATCCAGAAGGATAGCCACAAGATCCAAGCTGATTAATCACAAAGTTTTCAGTTGTTTCATCCTTTTTCATCGTAAATAACCAAATTGTTGGATAACCTTGCACTTTGAAGGACTGTTGTAATCTAGAATTTTGTGCAGTAATCTCAGGATTTAACTTTGTGTTTTTAGGGAAATCTAGTTCAAGTAAAATTACATTTTCAGCAGCCCATTCAATAAACGCAGGTTTAGAATAGACATCTCTTTGTAATTTCTTACACCAGCCACACCAATCGCTTCCAGTAAAAAAAGCAAATATCGGTTTGTTGGTTTCATTCGAAAGTTCGTTTGCCTTCATCAATTCAGTATTCCAACTCAACGTTTTTTCCTGAGTTACGTTTTGAGCGTTTAGCTTAGAATTAAAAATACATACTACTATTAAAACTATGTAATGAATTTGTTTCATGTTATTTCTATTTATTATTCGACCATTAAATTACAGCCTCTTACATCAGAATTATCAAATCTACCCATTAATTGAAATCGATTCCCTATTCGTTTCCCTAAATCTTGTGTTGCAATAAAACTACAACTGTATAAATTGGCAAGATCTATTACATTAATTCCTCCCGTTTTACCTTCTTGAACATAATTTAATGGATCATTCGTTTCACGAATTAACAATTCCATTGTTGAGGGTATATCAAATAGTCCATCTTTGTCACTATACGATTGAGAAAATAATTCGGTCATACCATATTCAGAAGAAATAAAGTCACAGTTCAACCCTTTTTTCAAAATGGAGTGAAGTTCTTCTTTAACCATTTCTTTTCTTCTTCCTTTCATTCCACCAGTTTCAATTATTTGTGCTTCTGATAGATCTATTCCTAATTCTGCTAAATCAAGTAGAGCATAAGATACCCCGAAAATAACCACTTTTTTATTATTATAAAGTGCTGATTTATAGTTAGTTATAATATCGTTGTAATTGTTTAAAAAAAATCCTGACAAAGGTGAGTTACTTCTCTTAACTAAATGTTCTACCATATAAACTAAGCTAGAATTCCCTTGTTCTATATAATTTGGTAATAATGCAAGAATCACTTGATTCTTCGGGTTACCTATCGAAAAGTCATATATTTTATTGAATGCTTTTTCATACATTTCAGGTTTTTGCACAAGATGTTTACTTCTATTTGTACCGGTTGTACCACTACTTAAAAACTCAAATTGTACAGTTAGATCTTTTGTAATTACATCGTGCGTTTTAAAAAATGAAATAGGTAGAAATGGAATTTCTGATAGTTTTGTTGGAGTAGGTTTGTTTAAATATGTCAAATAGTTAGCATAAACTTTATTGTTAACTTTTTGAAATTCAAAAACTTCTAGTGAAATATTCTCAAACTCTTCCTTTGTTGAAATAGTATAAATCCGATCTTCTAACTGTTTCATTTGAATTGCAGTAAAATAAATTCTCAGATTTAGGGTTAAAAGATTAGGAAGTTTTTTTATTGATCAAATCTCTTAATGCAGAAGCTAATTCATATTCTTCATTTTCTAAAGCTTCACTTAATTTGATTTCTAATTCTTGGATGGAAAGATTCTCTGGCGCAGGTTTGATTTCTTCCTCAGTGTGTTCTTCTTCTATTAAATTGATTTCAGAATCGTTGTCTGTATCGTCTAAAATAATTCCAGCAGTAGTTAAAATAGATTCAAAAGTGTATACTGGACAGTTAAATCTAACTCCTATTGCGATTGCATCAGAAGTACGAGCATCTATTTCAGTAACTTGACCATCTCTTTCACACACTAATTTAGCATAAAATATACCTTCTACTAAATTATAAATAAGTACTTCTTTTACTTCAATTTCAAAAGATTGTGCAAAGCTTTTAAATAAATCATGAGTTAATGGTCGAGTAGGAGTCATTTTTTCTAATTCAATCGCAATTGCTTGAGCTTCAAATCCACCTATAATGATTGGCAGTCTTCTTTTCCCTCCAACTTCAGCTAATACTAATGCGTATGCGCCAGATTGAGTTTGGCTATATGATAATCCTACAATTTCTAATTTAACTTTTTCCATTCTCTTTTTGATGCTTTGGAGTAATCAAAAAAGAAGTAGGGAAATCAATTAATTTCCCTACTTCTTTTATTCTATTCTTGTAAAAATAAGATTTATTTTTAATTTTAAATGTTTGCAGCCTTGAATTTTTTCAATGCATCAGTTAAACGAGGTAAAACTTCAAACACATCTCCTAACACACCGTAATCTGCTGCTTTGAAAAAAGGAGCCTCAGGATCGGTATTAATTGCAACGATTACTTTTGAACCATTTACTCCTGCTAAATGTTGAATAGCTCCTGAAATACCTGCTGCTATGTATAAATTTGGACGAATTGCAAATCCAGTTTGTCCAACGTGTTCATGGTGAGGTCTCCATCCGATATCAGCAACAGGACGAGAGCATGCTGTTGCTGCACCCAATACTTTTGCTAAATCTTCTACAATTCCCCAGTTTTCTGGTCCTTTCATTCCTCTACCTGCAGAAACTACTACTTCAGCTTCTGGTAATGGAATTTCACCTTCTGGTTTTTTTGTAGCAAGAACTTTAACTCTTGATTCACCTGCATTTCCATTAAAATCTTCTACAGAACAAACTGTTCCAGAAACTTCAGGTTGAATACTATTAGGTAATAAAGAAATAATTTTTTTCTCTGATTGAATTGCTACATTTCCAAAAGCTTTTCCCGAAAACACATTTACTGAACAAGAAAATCCGCCATCTGTTGAAGGTAAACTTGTAGCCCCAGCTACCAAACCTGCTTTTAAACGTACAGATAATCTTGGAGCTATTGCTTTAGAGTTCAAATCATTTGAAAAAACAATAAGATTCGATCCTGTAGCCTCAACTGCACTTGCGATTACACGAGTAACTTGTTGAGCATCGTCTGATGTTACTGATCTATCAACTAATACTTTTGATGCGCCATATTCCCCTAAAGAAGCAAGAGTAGTTGCAGCTGCTGAACCCGTTGTTAAAACAACAACTTCACCACCTATTTTTTTCGCGTAAGTAACTGCTTCGAAAGCACTTTTTCCAATTCCGTTACTACTTGTTATATATACTAATGTAGACATTTCTTAATTTTTAAATTAGATTACTTTTGCTTCATTGTGTAACAATGCTACTAATTCATCCATATTTAATGGATCAATCATTTTACATGCTGTTTTAGCAGCAGGTGTTGTATAAGATGTGAAAGCAGTTAAAGCGTTTACTTCAACTGGAGCTATAACTGTCAAGGGTTTTGTACGAGCAGCCATAATTCCTCTCATATTTGGTATTCTTTGCTCAGCCATTCCTTTTGCGCAAGATGTAACAAATGGTAAATCAACCTCAACTACTTGAACGCCTCCAGCTATTTCTTTTTCTAAAGTAGCTGTTGAACCATTAAAATCTAATTTTGTAGCTAGTGAAATAAAAGGCATGTCTAACTCTTCTGCAATCATTCCAGCAACTTGAGAACCGTTGTAATTGATTGTTTCTTTTCCTGTTAATATTAAGTCAAAACCATTTGTTTTCGCATAAGAAGCGATCTGACTAGCAGTGAAATAAGCATCTGTAGCTTCTGCGTCGATTCTTACTGCATCATCAGCACCAATTGCTAATGCTTTACGGATTACAGCATCATCAGCAGCTGTACCAACCGTAATGATAGTAACGTTTCCACCTAAATTTTCTTTCAATTCTAAAGCTCTAACAAGTGCATACCACTCATCATAAGGATTTACAATGTATTGGACACCGTTTTCATCAAATTTCGTATTGCCATCTGTGAAAGCAATTTTTGAAGTTGTGTCTGGCGATTTACTGATACAAACAAGTATTTTCATTCTATCTTATATTTCGTTTTATTCGTCTGTAAATTTAATAAATATTCGTTCTTCTATGAATGTTTTGAGATAAAATAATGTGTGAAAGCGATTTTATTTTGTTTTTTTGTGCAAAATTTTAAAATTGGTACTTCAAAGAAAAACGATTGAATTAAAATCTGTAGACATTCATCTTCTTTATTTTTCTGATTTCGAGGCGTCTATGTATCTAGATTGTCTTACAGATGATGAATTAGAACGATATCCTACATTTTTAAATAACCAGCGAAAAAAAGAGTTTGTTGCAACCCGATTTTTGAGAACGGAACTTGTCGGTTTAAAGCATATCAACTACGATTCAGTTGGTGCTCCTTTTATAAATGATTCTGATTTCATTTCAATTAGTCATTCTAATAATATTGTTGGAATTGCAATCAGTAAAGAATTTAAAATTGGGTTAGATATAGAATACGTTCAATCTAAAATAAACGCTATCAAGCATAAGTTTTTACACGAATCTGAATTAGAAAGTTTTGATTGTAATTCAGAAATCGAACTCACTAAAATTTGGACAGCTAAGGAAGTTTTATATAAAATAGCAGGAAAAAAGGGAATAAATTTTAGAACTGAACTTGTATTAAATAAAATGTCGCAAGAAAAATGGAGAGGAACAATTAAAAGTGAAACTGATAGTTGTTCGGCTAGTTTTTCAACAGAAATAAATATCTTTGAAATTGATACTATAATTATTGCAATTAATACTAAAAAACTTGAATAATCGGAATTTAATTTATGATCGAATTTGTTCACAAAAAGGACAGATTGCTGTTTTAATTGACCCTGAAAAGTGCAGCAATTTCGATGCTTTAAAATCGTTACTAGCCAAAGCATCTTTTGCTAAAATAGATTACATTTTTGTTGGTGGAAGTACAGTCACCAAAGATGAATTCGATTCTACAATCGATTTTATAAAAAAGCATTCATCCATACCTTTGGTAATTTTCCCAGGAAGTTCTCATCAAATATCTGAGAAAGCAGATGCTATTTTATATTTAAGTTTGTTGTCAGGTAGAAATCCTGACTATTTAATAGGCCATCACGTTCAATCGGCAAGTGAAATTATTAAAATGGACATTGAAGTGATTCCAACAGCTTATATGTTGATTGATGGGGGTAATAAATCTTCTGTAGCTTACGTAAGTCAAACTACACCAATCCCTAGAGAGAATACTTCAATTGCTAAAAATACTGCTATTGCTGGTGTTTTACAAGGAAAGAAACTTCTTTATTTCGATGCTGGTAGTGGTGCGAAATACTCAGTTCCACTAGAGATTGTTAATAAAGTAGCATCATTAAATACTCCTATTATAATTGGAGGAGGGGTGAGGTCGATTGAACAACTTCATTCGTTTAAAGAAGCAGGTGTAAATGTTATTGTAATTGGCAATCACATTGAAAAAAATAGTGATTTTTTATTAGACCTACATTATTATTCTAAACCTCTAAAATAGTGTTATTGTTTTTATTTTTAAAAGTTGCATTGAATTTTCACCCCTTTCACTAATAAAATGCCACACTTTACTAAATGCCTTTCTTTTTTTTAGTGTCACATTAAATTCATTTGTATTTTTGGTTTGTATAGAATCTAAAATTTATAATTATGAATTTATTTTTATTAAATAAAAAGGAGATTTTTGGATTACTATTCAGACAGCATCAATTAGAATTAAAAGGTACTATATGTGTAAAATCTATAATTTTCTCTCAAAAATACAACTCTATGCTTTTCATTTATTTTCATCCACCATCAATACATATAAATGCTTAATTTTGAATAATTTAAAAATTAATTTTAAGTTAAATTACCAATAAAATTTGCTCATTTTCACTCAATGTCCTTATTAGTTTTTTAAAAATTACATTCTATAAGAAATATTGTATTTATATTTATCCGTTATATTTAATAAAATAGTAGTATCATGAATAAACTTTTTAATTTTTTAATAATACCAATTCTGGCGTTAATTAGCTTAACCTCTTTTTCGCAGGAAGAACATTTTAATTGTGGTTTAAATCACGAATTAGAAAAATTATATGCGAAAAACCCTAATTTAAAGGCGGATCAAGATAAATTTCTAGCAGCAGCAAGTCAACATAAGTCTGAAAAAGGATTGAAATCTCTTATATATACTATACCTGTAGTTTTTCACATCATTCACCAATATGGTATAGAGAACATTTCTGATGCGCAAGTGATCGATCAAATGGAGATTTTAAATCGTGATTATAGAATGAGAAATTCAGACACTTCTGATATAATTCTTGAATTTCAAAAGATAAAAGCAGAGTCTTTCATGGAGTTTAAATTAGCAACAAAAGACCCACAAGGGAATTGCACAAACGGCATTAATCATATTTATAGCTCTGAAACAATGCAGGGTAGTGATGCTGCCAAATTAAATGGTTGGAGTAGATCTAAATATTTAAATGTTTGGGTAATAGGGAAAATGGAAGGGAATTCTAATTCTGCCGGTTTTTCAAGATACCCAAGTTCCGTAACTGGATTTAATTTTGTAGATGATGGGGTTATTATATTACATAACTTTATTGGGAAAATAGGTACAGGTAATGATCGAAATTCAAGAGCTTTGACTCATGAAATCGGTCACTGGTTAGGTCTTCCTCATCCTTGGGGCAACACAAATGATCCAGGAGTTGATTGTACAGGAGATGATGGAATTGCAGACACACCTAAAACTAAAGGGCATACAAGTTGTTCAAATTCAGCATTATTTACACCTACATGCACAATTTCATCGCTTGATTCAACTTATAATTTTAATGGAGTGACATTGACTTCAGCTTTAACTGATCCAACTCCAGTTCCAACAACAACAACTGGTGCTACTTTTGGAAGTTTTAAATCGGTAGGAGTTTCAAGTAATCCAGATACATTGACTCGTTTTTCTTATACGGATTGGCCAATTGGTGGGATAGCTTCAAATAATGATACAACCTATGCTAATTTAACTGGTGTTATTGATGCGTCTAAATATTATGAAGTGAAATTAACTCCGAAATTCGGAAACAATATAAATTTATCTCGAATTAATTTTACTTTTCAAAGAAACGCTACTGGTCCAAGAACGTATTCTGTTCGTTCAAGTTTAGATGGGTTTAGTTCAAATCTTTTAGCAGTTTCAAATAATACAGCATTAAAAATAAAGTCAACTAATGTTTTTTATACTTTAAAAGACACAGTTAGACCCCTATTAGGAAGTCAGATTAATTTAGCAATCGTGAATTCTAGTCCTGCAATAACATTCAGAATTTATGCATGGAATGCAGAAGATAATTTAGGGTCTTTTAGTATTGATAATTTTACAATTACAGGTTCTGAAGGGGTTATCGATAACGTTCAGAATTACATGGAATACTCATATTGTTCTAACATGTATACAAAAGATCAAGTATCTGCAATGAGATATAGTTTAGAGAGCGATGTTGCATCAAGAAATAATTTGATTACAACAGCTAACAGTATTGCAACTGGTATTGATGCTGCATCAACTGCAACGTGTGCTCCTTTAGCTGATTTTAAATCTGATTTGAAGGCGTTTGTAGGAGCGATAAATTCGTCAGCTCCTCGAAGAAATAGTTTCTCAATTTGTAAAGGTGGAAATATTGTTTTCACTGATGTATCCAGCAGAGCAATTGTTGATTCAAGAGTTTGGACATTTGAAGACGGAACACCTGCAACTTCAACTACTGCATCTCAAACTGTTATTTTTGACACGCCAGGTTATAAAAAAGTTACTCTTTCTGTAACAAATGCAGTGGGTACAGATACTAAAACTGAAGAAAAATACGTTTTCGTATCAAATGCTTGGTCAGATTACACTGGTCCTTCATTTAATACATTGGATACTGATTCTAAATATTTCTTCCAAATTCAAAATGAAGAAAACAATGAAGCACAATTTACTTTAGTGAGTGGTAAAGGGTATCCTGTATCTGGAGTATCTCCCGTAAAATTATCTGATTGTTTTAAATTGAATAATTATAAAGACATTAGCAAGGCACCATTGTATAGTTCGGATTTTTATTATAACCAACGTATGGCTGGTCGATTAGATGCGATTATTACTCCTTCTCATGATTTAAGTCATACTACAAATGTTAATTTAACGTTCAATTATTCTTATGCAAGCAACGGAACTGTGTTAACAACTGTTGGTGAAACAAAAGCAGATATTTTAGAAGAATTAAATGTTTTTTCCTCTAAAAATTGTGGTGAAACATGGACTCCTATAAAAAGAATAATTGGAAAAGACATATTAACTGCTGGTTATGCTGGGAATTCTGATTTCGCTCCAAATAGTGCATCTCAATGGAAATCTATTACTATTCCATATATCCCTTCTAGTACTGATCAAAATATTCGTTTTAAAATTGAGTTTACTGCATCAGATGTTTCTAATAACTTATATATTGATAACATTAATGTTGAAGGTGTGTTAGGATTAATCTCTAACGAAATCAATGATTTACAGTTAAGTATTTACCCAAACCCATTGACTTCTCAACAAGCAATTACTATTTCTTATACTGCTGGTGAAAATCCTGTAGAATTAATCTTAAGAGATGTTCAAGGTAAAATCATTCATACCGAAAAAATTAATCAAACAAACACTCAAGTGAATCATACTTTGGTATTAGAAAGTAAACTTTCTGCTTCATGCTATTTCCTTGAAGTGAAATCTGGTGAATATTCTACCGTTAAAAAAGTAGTTGTCTTATAACTAGTTAATAGACTTTTAAAAAAAATCGCTCCACAAGAGCGATTTTTTTTTGCCGTACTCCAAACATTTATCTTAATTTTACAAAAAAAATAAATTTATGAACGTTCCAGTTACTATATATGCAGAGATGACCCCAAATCCTGCGAGCATGAAATTTGTTGCTAATAAGCATTTATTAATTGATGCAACAGTTAATTTTTTTACTCAAGCTGAAGCAAAAGGATATTCTCCATTGGCTGAAGAGTTATTTAATTTTCCTTTTGTAAAAGGTGTATTCATCAGTTCTAACTTTGTTACAATTACCAAAATGGAAACATTGAATTGGGATTTTGTATTAATGGATTTAAGAGAGTTCTTAAAAAATTGGATTAGTGAAGGTAAAGATATCTTAATTCGTATGCCTGAACCTAAACCTGTTGAAAGTACAAAAGCTGACATGCCACAAAAAGTGTATGCTCCTTCAGAATTTGACCAAGCAATTGTTGATTTATTGGATGAATATATTCGTCCTGCTGTTGAAGGGGATGGTGGAGCTATTGATTTCAGAAGTTTTGAAGACGGTATAGTTACTGTACTTTTAAAAGGTTCTTGTGCTGGTTGCCCTTCATCTACTGCTACTCTTAAAGGAGGAATTGAAATTTTATTGAAGCAATATATTCCAGAGGTAATTTCTGTTGTTGCTGAAAATGAGTAATAGACTTTCTAAGTATGAATTTTAAATTATTAAGAGAAATCCCAAAAGCATATTGTTTTTTTGGGATTTTTATTTTTGCATTTGTTGGACTATTTTCATTTGTTGAAATTACACATCATAAATTTGAGACCAACGATTTTAGAGTATACTATTACGCAACTTTAGACTATTTCAAGGGTAACAATCCCTATGTCAAAAATTATGGATTATTTACTGGTTTTTTTAAATATCCACCTTTTACACTTTATCTATTTAAACTTTTTACTTTTTTTGGTTACGGAATTAGTCAACTGATACATCTTTTTTTATTAACGAGTTCATTAGTTATTTCAATTTCATTTCTAAAAATTGAAGTGCAGAAATCTTTTCAATTCGAGTTTACCAAAAAACAATCCTGGATTTTATACGTAACATTTATTTCTACAGCGATTCACTTAGTAAGAGAATTTCACATGGGGAATATAAATCTTTACTTACTTGGATTATTTGTTTTGGGATTGAAATTTATAAAGAATGAAAATTCTTTTAGGACAGCCTTTTTTTGGAGTTTAATGCTTATTTTGAAGCCTATAATGATATTAGCTGTGATTCCATTAGTTTTTTATAAGAAATGGAAAACAATCGCTTATATGTCTTGTTTTGGCATTTTCTTTTTTTTGTTTCCAATTATTAGTGAAGGTTGGCATGGAAACCTTATTTTATGGGGGAATTGGGTGAAATCTGTTACAAATCACGGAGAGTATATTGTCAGTAAAAATTCATTAACCTATCTTTCTAATTTTTATTTTGGGATTAAATCTGAATGGATTCCTTCTTTATTTTGTTTAGTTTTAGTGCTCACACTATTACTATTTCGACTTAAAAAAAAGGGTGCGACAGATACTGATCTACAAATATGGTCAATTGTTTTAACGGCTTTTACACCTAATTTTTTCGTTACCGATACGGAACATTTTTTATTAGTAATTCCTCTTTTAGTGTATCTTCTATTCCTTCTTTCTAAAAGTAAACCAAGAATTTTATGGATTGGTTTTTTTATTGGGTTTCTTCTTTTTTCAATAAATTCAAATGATTTATTTGGTAGAGAACTTTCAAATAAATTTGATGTTTGGGGAGTTTTAGGAATTGGAAATGCTGTTTTTATTGTTACTTTTTTGTTGGTCTATTTGTTACCGAAAAAGCCGTTTGTATTGAGTTAGTTTTGGTGAAACTGAAAAATAGAGACTCAATTATATCTTATGCATAAGGTATAATTGAGTCTCTATTGTCTTTTTGCATAAGATAAAGAATCAACCATTACAGTTCAAGAAGCAGTTCTCCACGTAGCTACCATCTTGGCAATGGATGTTGATGTGAAATCAATGTGCATCCAACCAATTCCTGGCTAATTTCATCTCCACTTCCATTGGAACTACCAAATTAACAGCTCCTTCCATCGCTTCTTTTACCAATTCTTTCATCTGTTCTACTTCACTTTCATGTACATCAAAAACCAATTCATCGTGTACTTGTAAAATCATTTTTGATTTTAAATCGTGCTTTTTCATTTCTCGGTGAACAGCAACCATTGCCATTTTTACGATATCTGCTGCCGAACCTTGAATCGGTGCATTTACTGCATTTCTTTCAGCAAATCCTCTAACGATAGCATTAGCTGAATTGATGTCTGATAAATACCTACGACGTTTCATTATTGTTTCAACGTATCCGTTTTCACGAGCGTTGGCAACTGTTGAATCCATATAGGCCTTGATAGTTGCGTATTCTGCGAAATAACTGTCGATGATTTCTTTAGCTTCAGTTCTGGAAATCTGTAAGTTTTGTGCCAATCCAAAAGCTGATTGACCATAAATAATTCCAAAATTAACTGCTTTAGCGGCACTTCTTTGATCTCTCGTCACCTCATTAATTTCAACATGAAATACTTTGGCGGCTGTAGCTGCGTGAATATCTTGTCCACTTTTAAATGCTGCAATCATTGTAGGGTCTTGACTTAATGCGGCAATAATTCGCAATTCTATTTGAGAATAATCTACCGCCATTAATTGGAAATCTTCTCCTCTTGCAATAAATGATTTACGAATTTCTTTTCCATTTTCTGAACGAATAGGAATGTTTTGTAAATTCGGATTACTCGAGCTCAATCTTCCAGTAGATGTTACTGTTTGCATGAAATGTGTATGAATTCTTCCATCTATTTTATCGCATAGTGTTGGAAGAGGATCAACATACGTACTTTTTAATTTTCGCAATTGACGGTATTGTAGAATCATTGGAATGATTGCATGATCTTTTTCATGTTTTACCAAAACATCTTCTCCTGTAGCGTATTGACCTGTTTTAGTTTTTTTCGCTTTGGAAGAAATTTTCATTTTTTCAAATAATACTTCACCCAATTGTTTCGGTGAATCTATATTGAATTCTTCTTGTGCTATTTCTTTGATAGATTTTTCGAGTTCTAAAATAATTTTTTCAATTTCGATCGAAAATGCTTGAAGCCCAGATACATCAATTGCAATACCTTCTTTTTCCATTGATTTCAAAACCTCAACTAATGGCATTTCCATGTTATAGAACAAATCTTTCAAATGTTCTTTTTGAATTTCTGGATCAAAAATTTGTTTCAATTGAAAGGTAATATCTGCGTCTTCACAAGCATAATCACAAATTTCTTCTGGAGCTAAATCTCCCATATTCCCTTGATCTTTCCCTTTTTTACCAATCAAAGTTTCAATTGAAACAGTTTTATATGAAAGGTAGAACTCCGCCAAGAAATCCATGCTTTGTTTCGACTCAGTATTGATTAAGTAATGCGCAATCATTGTGTCGAAAGTAGGTGCGGCAACATCCATTCCATAACGATTCAATACTTGAATGTCGTATTTTATGTTGTGTGCTATTTTTTCAATGTTAGAAGATTCAAAGAAAGGTCTGAACTCTTCTACAATTTGTTTTGCTTCGTTAAAATCTTTAGGAACAGCAACGTAGAACGCTTCTCTCGCTTTGTATGAAAAGGAGATTCCAACCAAATCTGCATGTAATGCTTCGATAGCTGTGGTTTCAGTGTCAAAACAAACTTGCGTTTGAGTCATTAAGATTTCCAGCAATTCTTTTCGCTCTTCTGGTTGTGTAATTAAGTGGTAACTCGGTTTTTCAGTCATGATTGTCTTATAATCAGCTGTTTCCACTGGTGTTTGCTCTACTACTAAGCTTTGAGTTCCAAATAAATCCATTTGACCTGCTTCATCTGAAACAGCAGTTACAACTATATCTTCACCAATTACACGTCGAGCAAGGTTTCTGAATTCCAATTCTGTAAAAATCTCTTTTACTTTTTCTACATTTGGTTCGCACATGATTAAATCCTCTTCATTGAATTCTACTTCAACATCTAAAATAATTGTCGCTAACATTTTAGAAACCAAACCTTGTTCTGCGAAATTAATTACATTCTCTTTTTGTTTTCCTTTTAAATCTGCAGCGTTTGCAATTAGATTTTCAACCGAACCATATTTTTGAATCAATAATTTCGAAGTTTTCTCTCCAATTCCAGGAATTCCAGGAATATTATCCGCAGCATCTCCCCATAAACCTAAAATATCAATCACTTTTAATGGGTGGTCGACTTCAAATTTTGCACAAATTTCTGGAACTCCCCAAATTTCAGGTGGATTTCCGCTTCTACCAGGTTTATACATGAAAATTTTATCTGACACCAATTGACCGAAATCCTTATCAGGAGTCATCATATACGTATAGAAATCTTTCTGTTCAGCCATTTTAGCCAAAGTTCCGATTACGTCATCTGCCTCATAACCATTTACTTGTAGAATTGGGATATTGAACGATCGAATTATTTCTTTAATTGGCTCAATCATCGTTCGAATACCTTCAGGCATTTCTTCACGATGGGCTTTATACGCTTCAAAATCAGTTTGACGGTGAGTAGAACCTCCAGGAGGGTCGAAAACTACAGCGACATGAGTTGGTTCTTCCGTTTTAAGTATATCAATTAACGCATTTGTAAAACCAAAAGCAGCCGAAGTATTTAACCCTTTAGTACTCATTCTCGGATTCTTTGCAAAAGCAAAATAGGCTCTATAAATCAATGCGAAAGCATCTAAAAGAAATAATTTTTTATCGTGTTTTGGAGTTAACATATGTGTATTATTTTAAGTGACAAAAATAATACATTAGATGGAGTAAATAATATTTCGAGGATTTATTCCCGAAACAATTTTAAAAAGTTATTCGAGTGGTATTTGACCACTAAACTTCATCTATTTTATATATACTTCTTCAAAAACTTGTTCCTTAGTTATTGCTGTATAACAAGTTTCATTTATCTGGTCTATTTTTTAAATGTGTTTGATATATTAAACGATATTTGTGTATGCTCCTTCTGCTTTCATGTAGTAAATCGTATTTAATTCAATAAAATGAAATTAATTTATTGTATGTATGGCCAATTTTTCGCTTCCTATACTCGTGTATATTAATCATAATCAACACCTTAGTTTTGTATTAAAATATAAAACAGAAGGAAATGAAAAAACGAAAAATTATTGGAATATTGCTTCTTGCAAGCTTTACCTCGAAGGCATAAGGGATCTGTTAAATGGGGGTAACTACTCTTACACACACTCCTACTTTACGAAAAAACAGATGATTACCTCATGTTTTATGAGTTTACCATCGATAAAAACACTGTGTATGCTTATTATTATAAGGTAAACTAGAAATTTTTGAAACAAAACGATTTGGATTTAAACCATCAATAATGAAAAATTGAACTGTTTTGGAAATTGAAGAATAAAGTACCAATAGGAGTGGTGGAGCAATAAAAATAGCGAATTGCGCTACAATGTATTGAAAATGGTAAGTTCTAAAAATAAGTGTTTTGGTTAGGGTCGCAATAAAATCGTCTCAACAAATATAGACACTCCACTGCGGTCTGTGATCACTAAACTCACATTACAATTTGGAAATTTCATAGAAATTAAATTTAATTGTTAATTTTTTCTAATAAGTTACTCCCTATTTTCGAGATAGAGTCAAGTTGAGAAGAAGATTTATTTATTAATGTGTCAAGTTTTTTAACCTTATCAACTTCTTTGTTTATATTAGAATCTAAAGACTCAGTTTTGTTTTTTAATTCGTTAAGTTTATTTTCAACTTCGTTGCTTAAGTCGCCACACGCAGTTAAGGAAAAAGTTATTACAATCGTTAGAAAAAGTTTGTTCGGAAAATAATTCATAGTTTTGTGATTTTCAAATTAAAAAAGTCATTAAAAATAATTTATTTTTTAAATAGCGCAAGTCCTTTTTTGACAATAGCTATTAAAACTAACGCAACTATTCCGCCTAGTACACCAAAAATAAATTCTTTTATAATGGATGGCCACGCAGATAAAATGTGGTGTAAATAGTCAATATTGTGCGCAAATATACCACCCGACACAAGTAATAATGCGATAGTTCCTACAACTGAAAACGTTTTGATAACAATGGGTAGGGCTTTTACTAATAATTCACCTAATGCATTTAACAATCCTTTTTTATTCGATTTTTCAATTAGATTTAATCCAAAATCATCCATACGAACAACCAGCGCTACAATACCATAAACTCCTACAGTTGCTATTATGGAAACAACTGATAAGGTTAAAATTTGTTCACTTAAATTTTTGTTTAAAACTGTACTCAAAGCAATAATTACTATTTCAACAGAGAGTATAAAATCGGTGGTTATAGCTGATTTTATTTTCGCTTTTTCCAATTCAGCATCTTGTTTAATTTCTACTACTGTAGCTTGCTTTGCAGGTTGCTTTTTATGAAAGAAGTATTCTGCGATTTTTTCTATACCCTCATATGCGAGGTAGAAACCTCCTAGTATAAGGATTGCTATTATGGCATCTGGTAAAAATATATTTAGCAGTAAAGTTACAGGTACAATAATTAACTTGTTTATAAATGAACCTTTTGTAATAGCCCACAAAACAGGAATTTCTCTGGATGATACAAAGCCCGTTGATTTTTCGGCATTAACGGCCAAATCATCACCAAGTATGCCGGCTGTTTTTTTTGTAGCAATCTTGATGTTAACAGCAACGTCATCCATCAAGGCAGCTATATCGTCTAATATTGCAAAAAAACCTGAGGCCATGTTTGTATTGAATTTATTATGATAGTAAAGTTAAACTTATTTGTTAAATATTCGGGTATGGTGTTTATATCAAACATTATGTTCATATTGTTTCGCGAGTGTATACCATTGGCTATAACGTCAGTTCGTATAAAAAACCTAATAAGGTCAAAAGCTCACTGTTTTTTGGATAAATATACTTGATTTACGGTGTTTCTTTTTAGCGGTAATCCTCCTTCGGAAATCAGAAAAGCCACTCAAAAATGAATGACTTTTTACTTGAATCTATTTCTAGAAGACCTAAAAATTATTGAAAACCCATAATAGGCTGTGTGTGGCTACCGAAGCACTTGTCAACAGGAACTTTAAATCGCAGTTCCACTATCGTTGCTCAGCGTTTAAGCCTTATATGTTAGTGGCTAGTCATTTATTCTGTAAGTATTATTTTCTGTGTATATTTTCGCTTTTCTGTCTTAAGTGTTATAAAGTAAATTCCTCTTTGCTGTTGCGATGAATCAATCTGATAACTGTATGTTCCAGTTTCTTTTTGTCCTTGGTCTATCGTTTTTACAAGTCGGCCATTAATGTCAAATAATGATAAGATAATATTATCAGTTTCTGAAATATTAAAAACGAGATTTGTTATTCCGTTTGTGGGGTTTGGGTAAACATTAATTTTTAAATCAATTGGAAATGCCATATCGTTAATTCCGGATAACACTCCAAGAAGCTCAAAATACTCACCCATGGTCGGAACGTCTAAATATTTCCCATTTATTGCAGATTGATTTATATGCTGTCCGATTATGTCAGTAATTGAATCCTTTAAAGTTGATGGAATGATTGAAGAATTTAGTCCGTATGCTTTCATTAGCCACCGATAACCTTTTGCAAAATTGCAAGAATACGAGTAGTCAACTAAGTTTTTAACCGCTTTATAGGTCATTATTTCTACATCACCTTTATTAATATTTGTTTCTGGAATTAATTGAATAGTTGGAACAATGTTTTGAATAATGATACTGTGATAGCGAGAATTTGCATTATGTCCGTCAACCCAACGACCGTTTGCTATTTGGCCTGGATAAACGGCGTATCTCAAATTTATAATTGCACGGTCTAAATAAGTTGTGTCATTGGTTAACTGAAAAGCTCTTGTTAGTCCCAAAGAAACAAATGTATTGTAGTTGTAATTACGATTGAATTTTAATGGCTTCAAATAATCGCCAACTGCAATCGCTATATTTTTGTAGTTTATGTTTCCTGTGTATTTATACGCTTCAAAGTATGCGTTTGCAATTACTCCTGCATCAAATTTGAATTCACCAGTTCCTTTGTCGTCATCTATCCAACCCCCTTGCAGCACATTTACAGAATCAGCGCCACACCAGTTGAGAAAATTTTGAATTATTGGTGTAAAAACAGGATCTCCATAAGTTCTAAGGTCAGGAAATGGGAATGCTCCTGTACAAGGTCCGCTTTGTATTTGCATAGTTGCTAAACTGTCTAATGCTCTTGTAGCCCACGATTGAAATAATGCTTTTCTTGCCAAGTCAGTTTCTTTGTCTGCAATTTTTAAAAGTCCTGAGGCAATTTCGGCAGATGCTCTAAGGAAAAGTGAATTAGGTTGATATAAAGGTGGTTTCATTCCTTTCCCCGCTTTCCATAAGTCAACATAAACCATACTGTCGGCTGCAATCAAAGCCCTCGAAAGTAAAACTGCATTTGTAACATCAAGCCAATTAATATTGGAAACCAAAGTAAAATAACTCTCAACTGCGTCAGGTCGTCCGCCTTGAGTCGAATAAATGTTTTTCAATTCAGTACTTAAAGAATCTATATGAAACAGATTTTCATAATTTAATGCGGTGTCAAGCGGACTAATTATTGCACTAATCTGAGATTGTTGTAGCGGTGACAAGCTTTGTGCAACGCCACAAGGTTGCCCGTTTACATTTAACCAAAAGGTGAATACTGATAGAAATGCAATTATAGTATTTTTAATCTTTTTCATTTTTTAAATATTCGCTTTATTTTGACTTGCCACTAACGAATCGCTATACGCATATTGCGTATATTTCCGCTCTATCTGTAGTTATTAATCTACATTTAATCAACTCAAAACAAGTATCATACCCAACAATCATCGGATAACTAATTACTTTCAATAAATTCAATCTCAAATTTTTCATTTCGATAATTTAAGCGAGTTAAACCTTGCTACATAAAATTAACATTTTTTCTGAAAGTAGCATATCTATTTCCAAATTATCCATCTGGCTTTTCAATTGATCGAATCCTTTGGAGGTGTTAAAATAAGACATTACGGCTTTCTATCTAGTCGAGTATAAAAGAAGTTGAAAATTCACCAAATGAAAATAGGTATTTTGACTTCACTCAAAACTAAAAAAGAGAAAATTGATTACAAAGAAATCACCAAAAACAAACTTGGTTTTGATATTGATGCCTGTC
>Ga0105055_10000095_pt1 | contig 105919 bp, 97 predicted proteins | sample BON03_FD_78090 | JGI IMG/M metagenome (GOLD analysis project Ga0105055, IMG submission 78090) | Freshwater microbial communities from Lake Bonney liftoff mats and glacier meltwater in Antarctica - BON-03 | ecosystem: Environmental > Aquatic > Freshwater > Ice > Glacier meltwater | place: Lake... | reverse complement strand
TTCAAGCACCTTGCCTAGATAAATAGCATCCGCCGCAGTCTCCTCTTGGGTGTAAGCGTCAAAGAGAGCTATAGCCGTAATTTGTACATCAGTATCAAGCTTAGAAGTGCTAGTGACGGGTTTATTCCACATATAAACACCTACCGCTCCACCAACGACGGCCGCAATAAAGCCGATAATCAAAAGTTTTTTCCAGTTTTTCATGATATTAGTTTTAGTTGTTGGGCAACCCCTTTGAATCCACAATTCAATTTTAGCAATACTACAACTATCTAATGGGTTTCCCACGGGCATAGCTACAAATCCTACTTACCGTTTTACCGAACCCAATAGACGTCCGCTGCTCGCGGCCGCGACCGTCTGCGCCTGACTGCTCAGGTTTATACCTCTTGAGCTAAGATTATTATTGTGGCAACCTACACGCCGGGCTTTAAGTATTGGCACTGTTGTATTGGTGTAACTAAGATTACTTCTGTCACATCCGCCTACATTGGCATCACAGCGGTTATTTCTGGCCCCTTGTGCTATCCATTTTTTTACCAATGCTATTTGAGTGGGACTGAACGCAGCCGATCGAGGCGGGGGCATACGTTTGTCTAGACGCGTTTCGATGATTTGGTCAAAGAGTTCACTATCGCCAGGATCACCAGGCCTAACGCCGCCGGTTTGTATGATATTTTGGTAGTTAGTTGGGATTATGCCTTCCTTGTGTGATACAACATCGTGACAACCAGCCATGGCGCAGTTGCTTATCATTAATGGTAAAATGTCGTTCTTAAGTTGATATAAACCATGTTGTGGACTACTCAACCACATTTGCCCCAGCCTATCCTCGGCTATTGAGGTAAATGTGCGCGGTGAGGGTTTTTTGGTTTCAAATTGGCGAAAGCCCTCCTTTGATTTGCAGAATAAACCTTCACCGTCTGTAGCTACCCACAGATCTCCTTTTATATCGTTTTTGATTAAATCAAACCTCTACATTCCTTACCATTGATACAAAATATTGGGGTTGAAGTAGCTTCTTTGCATGCTGAACACGCAAATAGTTGGTTTAAAAGCTGAAAAAGCTAGCGCTGCCTAAAATTAATTCAGGGCATAAAAAAACGGCTATCCATAATTGGATAGCCGTTTGCGCTTAAAATTGATAGGTATTGCCCTAGCTAGTAGTTTGATAAATTTTTATTTTTTCTTAGCCTGCTGTTGTTGAGCAGATTTACTCAATTCTTCCAACTTGGCTGCGAAACGTGATTTTTTAACCGGCTTCTTTTTGTTCTCTTGAATTTTGCGGTGAATAGCGTCATCGTCAACAAAACGACGAATGATCCACTGCTGTGCAAACGTGATCATATTGGCCAAGAAGTAATAATAACTCAAAGCAGCTGAGTAGTTGTTCATGATGCCGAGGAACATCAGCGGCATGATATAGCTCAATACTTTCATCTGACCCGTTACGCCACTGATTTGATTGTTCAGCCGGGTATAAACAAGGGTCGAGATGGTCATGAGGATGGTGAACAAGCTCACGTGGTCGCCATAAATGGTGTTGATTACGGGCACATAACCAAAAGTCCAGATGCTGTCGTAGGTAGAAAGGTCATCTGCCCACAAAAACGATTCCTGACGCAATTCGATAGAGGCCGGAAAGAAGTTGAATAATGCAATGAGGATAGGCAATTGCAAGAGTAGCGGCAAACAACCCCCCAGCGGATTTACACCGGCTTTCTGGAAGAGCTTCATTTGTTCAGACTGCTGTTTTTGGGGCTCCTTTTCGTACTTAGCCTTCATTTCATCTATCTCAGGCTTCAAAATCCGCATTTTGGCGGTGGAGAGATAGGATTTGTAGGTGAATGGCATCAAAATCAACTTGATGACGATGGTAAGTAAAAAGATGATGAGGCCATAACCCAGATGAAAGCTGTCGAGCCAGCCGAATACCTGAATCACCACATATTTGTTTACCCAACCAAATATGCCCCAGCCAAGCGGCACCTGCTTTTCCAAGCCGAGGTCCATACTCCTTAGTAAGCTGTACTTATTTGGACCGAAGAAAAACTGAAAGTCGAGTTGTCCGTCTTTTTTATTGGTAAGTGGCAATACGAGCTCAGCTTTGTAGTCTGATACCCGGGTTTCGCTGCGGTGCGGACCGCCAGAAATTTCGGCACTTTCAAATGTCTGGCCTGCAATAAGGGAGGTCGTAAAAAACTTTTGTTTGAAGCTTACCCATTTTACCGTGTTCACCAACGATTCATTGTCAGATTTGGTAACATTCAAATAATCAGGGTCGTCGTTTTGGTACTTATAATAGATGTCGCTTTTTGCTCTCTCATCTTTGATGTCGCGCTCTTGGCGGGGACTGGCCAACGACCAATTCAGGCGGGTGTAGTCGATATTACTCGCCAAAACATTCTCCATGCCCATGATTTTTACCTGGTGTTCAACCAGATAGGAATCATCTTTTACGCTATAGTTATGCTCAATGTATTTGCCTTCTCCAAAGGGTAAGCGGAAAATGACTTTGTTACCCTCTACCTTGGATGTAAAAAACAGATTGGCAGTTTCGATAGCGCGCGAACCACTTGAATACTGGTAACTGTAACGGCTATCGTCGGGATAGAAGAGGATGAGCGGCAGGCTATCGTACGTACGGTAGTTTTTGAGTTCTACCTGACTAATTCTTCCTCCTTTGTTGTCGAATGTAACCTTAAACAGCTCGTTTTCGAGTGTCATATTTTTCTGTTCGCCTGTTACAAAAGGAGCGAAAATGCCAAAATTTGCAGTTAAATCCACTTGTTGACTGCTATCTGCAACAAAGGTTTCGCTGAATTGGGCTCCAGGGTCTGCCATTTGCGTATTAGAGTCGGCAACTACCGTCTCTTGAGGCGCGCTGGCATCTTTTTGTGCCGGCTCAGGTAAAAAGAAGAGGTTAAACCCGACAAGTATGATACCAATCAGGAATAAGCCAATGATCGAATTACGATCCATAATGTTGATTTATAAAGGGCACAAAACTAATTAAATAACTACTTTATTGTCGGAGTTTTTCACTTTGCTTTTCGATTGTTGCACTCGGCTGTAAGGAATGGTGTGCATACAAGCTTTAACAAAACTCACAAAGAGCGGATGTGGATTCATAACGGTACTGCGGTATTCTGGATGAAACTGTGCGGCAACAAACCACGGATGGTTTTTGAGCTCAATCATTTCGACCAGGTTTTTACCAGGATAAACACCTGAAATGATCATTTCACCATCCTGAAAACGATCCAGGTAGTCGTTATTAAACTCATACCGGTGGCGGTGACGCTCTTTTATCTGCGTTAAATCACCATAAGCCTCAGCGGCTTTGGTGCCCTTTTTTAGTTTACAGGGATAGGCGCCCAAACGCATGGTGCCACCTTTTCGTGTGATTTCTTTTTGATCATGCATCAAGTCAATCACCGGGAAAGGAGTGTCGGGATCCATCTCCGTAGAATTGGCGCCATCCATCTTTAATACATTACGGGCATATTCTATCACTGCACATTGCATACCTAAACAAATCCCGAAAAATGGTATGTGATTTTCGCGCACGTAACGGATGGCTTCGATTTTGCCTTCCCATCCGCGGTGGCCAAAGCCGGGGGCAACAAGCACCCCATCGAGCTGCCCGAGTTTTTCGACGATATTCTCAGTATTTAGATGTTCTGAATGTATCCAGTGCACATTCACCTTGCATTGATTAGACGTGCCGGCATGTAAAAAGGCCTCAGCTATCGACTTATAGGCATCTTTAAGTTCTACGTACTTGCCTACCAGGCCAATACTAATTTCTGTGAGTGGTTTGCGCAAACGGGCCAGAAAGGTTTTCCAATGCTCCATATCCGGTTCTTGGTCGTAGCTGAGTTGCAGTTTTTTCAGCGCAATAACGTCGAGCCCTTCTTTTAACATATGCAAAGGAACCTCATAGATGGTGCTCGCGTCGAGGGCTTCTATAACGGCTTCGGGCTGTACATTGCAGAACTGACCAATTTTCCGGCGGATTTCTTTGTTGATGGGATGCTCGGTGCGACAGACCAAAATATCGGGCTGAACGCCCTGCTCGAGCAGCATTTTTACGGAGTGCTGGGTAGGTTTGGTTTTTAACTCCCCGGCCGCACTGAGGTAGGGGATGAGGGTAAGGTGGATGACAAGACAGTTTACTTCTCCCAGCTCAAAACGCAGCTGGCGCAGACTTTCAATGTAGGGTAGAGATTCAATATCACCGGTTGTACCACCAATTTCGGTGATTACGATATCGTATTTGCCACTTTTGCCTAAAATCTGAAAGCGGCGTTTGATTTCGTTGGTGATATGTGGAATTACCTGAACGGTTTTGCCTAGGTAATCCCCTTTGCGTTCTTTTTCTATTACCGTTTGGTAAATCCTACCGGTGGTTACATTATTCGCTTGTGAGGTAGGTACATTCAAAAAGCGCTCGTAGTGACCAAGATCGAGATCTGTTTCAGCACCGTCGTCGGTCACGAAACACTCGCCATGTTCATAAGGATTGAGGGTGCCCGGGTCTACGTTAATGTAGGGGTCAAATTTCTGAATGGTGACGGAGTAGCCGCGGGCTTGCAAAAGTTTGGCTAGTGATGCCGAAATGATGCCTTTACCCAGTGAAGAAGTAACGCCTCCCGTCACAAAAATATATTTCACAGATGCCATGGTGTGGTTTTGTGTACGGGATACAAAGGTAGCGAAATCACGGCGTGTACCGAAGGATAATCCGCCAAAGCTTGCATTTCGTTCAGGAAATACGCACAATTAGCTCAAAGCGTTCCTGGCCAACGACTTCTATGGCCACCCCAGTCTCAATAAAGCTAATTTCGGCACGGGCATCATAACGTTCACCTGCAATTTCTACTTTACCCGTAGGCCGAAGGGTAGTTTTGGTGATGCCTTTGGCGCCAATCAGGTGTTGTTGGTCGGCAATCACATAACCCGCTGCGGGTGATTGTACATCTTGTAAAACCAAACGACGGAAACCTCTGCGTGCAAGTAGTTTTTCGCCATAAAGAAATAGGAAAACCACTATGCTTGTAAAAGGGATGAGCACGGTAGCTAGCGCAGTTAAAACCTCGGTTGTTCCAGCCAACTCCAAATCAAAACCATCGTTCTGAATCAAAGAAAATACCAGCCCGATGAGTATGCTGGTGATGCCAGCAATGCCCGCTACTCCAAAGCCAGGTATAACAAAGAGCTCAAGAGCCAGTAATGCCAAACCAATCACAAATAATAGTATCTCCCAATTGGCCGCTAATCCTTCCAAATAAAGCGGGGCGAAGTACAAAATGGCAGCCGTAATGGCTGCCAATATCGGAAACCCAACACCTGGACTCTGCAATTCAAAATAGATGCCGCCTAAAATAACGAGCACCAAAATCCCACTCACCGCGGGTGAAACCAATAAATTGATGAGGCGATCGAGTGCTGTGAGCTGTTGTTTTACGACGGTATAGTCACGTACACCCGCTAAGGCCAGTACTTCAGCTATACTTTCGGCCGTGCCGTTGCTGAAACCATAGCGCAAAGCCTCGGAACTGGTAAAAGTTAGGACCTTGCCAGAGTCAATTATACCTTCAATATAGACCGTTGGGTCTACCATCGCTTCGGCAATACGAGGGTCGCGACCGGTCGATTCAGCCGTAGCGCGCATGGTGGCACGCATATACGATTGATATTTATCAGGCACCACTTCGCCGGTTTGATTTACTACGGTTGCTGCACCAATAGATCCGCTTTTCCGCATGTAAATACTATCACAAGCAATCGAAATGAGGGCACCTGCCGAAGCGGCATTGTTGTCTATGAAAACCAAAACAATCGGCTTGGCATTCAATAAACGAGTACGAATGCTATCGGCAGCATCAACCATACCCCCGTAGGTGTTCATGTGAATGAGGATGTAATCCGCATTCATATCTTCGGCTTCTTGGACAGCTTTTTGGGTTGTACGCCAAGCAGCAGGGCCAATTTCTTCCTGAATTTTAAATTGGTAGACAAGTTTTTTATCCTGAGCCTCGAGGGTCGAAGTCAGTACTAAGATGCAAAAAAGCAGGAAATAGCGCATAAGCTGATTTTGTACAAAGCTAAACCACAAAGCCGGTATTTAGTTGGGCAACTCAAGCTTTTGCCAGTCGAACAATTGACCGGGATCCCCGCGGCGCTCGGGTGCGTAGGTGTCGTGCCCAACGACTTGCCTGCAATTGAGCTGGAAGTCGGGATATGTAGCAGCAAGTTGGGCCAACAACTGCTTTAGACTTTGATATTGTCCCTCGGTGAAGCCAATGGCCGATTCAGGAATAAGCGGATAGTTGATTACGCCCAACTTCTGCATTTCGGTTTGTGTACCTACGGCTAGCAGCTCAATGCCAATACTTTGGCCATTTAAGCTGTTTTGCGTGCTTATGTCGTGGGGTAAATAGCCTTTGCCGGCATGAAAAGCAATACGACTTTCATCTACCAAACTATAAATAGTGCCTTCGCGGTCGATTAAATAATGGGCGGAAACCTTATATCTTTTGAAAATGGAGAGTACTTTATCGACATCCATTGGATTGGTCGGGTTTTCAAGTGCATCGCTCGTATAATGCAGCATCACATAACGTACAGCTTTGGTGCGTGGCGCTGAGCAGTAGTAAGGCAGGCGTTTTTGGATGATTTTTAGACTGTCGGCTTGTATAAAAGCGAAACAGCTCAGGCAAATAATCAGCCCAAATAATCGCATCATAGCTGCTTTATTTTGTAATTTCGGTATGCAAAAGGCCGACGACCTGTGAGTTTTTCCCACCAAAATAACAGACGACTTTTGACGGTCCATTGGGCTTTGGTTGGGTCAAAATCAAATTTCCAGTTCATAGCAGTAATGCGTTTTTGCATGAGCTGTGGGTGGGTACCCTCGAACTTTTTAAGTAAATCGATATTGCTGTAATCGAACTCCGATACATCAGGTATTTTTTCGGCCATCCACTGATCATCGTGCCACATTTTGTGAAAATTCCTTTGTTTCGCTTGTTGTAAACTGGGATGTTTTACCCAACCATAATGGTAAACATAAGCAGGAATCCTGGCCACTTGTAGCTTGTTGTTGTCGCGTCGAAAGCCTTGTGCATCGCGGTAGGAGCGAATTGATTTATCGTTACGGATGATGCGGATTTCTTGGCTATACCAACGCCGGCTGATGCCTATATAATCGTAAGAACCATAAAAGTGCAGGTATTTGAATAGCAATCCTTGTATTTCGCTTTTATCGCCATAAAAATGCATGGCGTTCCGAATCACTTCATGGTATTTTTCGTGAATCACTTCATCGCCCTGTATATAAAATGCCCAATCCGCTTCAGGAGAAATGGCGGCGAAGGCTTTGTTGGTTTCTTCAGCCAAAACTCGACCGCCTTCCCGCAGACTATCGTCCCATACAGTTTTAATTATGCGAATTTTGGGAGAATCGATGCTTTGGATAAGCCCTAAAGTATCGTCTTCGCTTTTACCAACGGCAACGACTACTTCATCACAAAGGGGCAGTATCGATGTGATGGCTTCAACAATAGGGTAATCAAATTGTATCGCATTCCGGACGAAAGTAAAACCGCTGATATACATCTTATCGTTTTGTATAGAGTTGGATTAACAAGGCATATTTTAAGTAGGTATAACGGGCGTTACCTCGACTAATGATATAGCCAGCACGGCCATCCCGAAAACCTTGTTTCAAAAAATAATCTCGGATAAAGCGGAACACAGCGCGCCATATGGGCGGCAGTATACCTGGATTTTTACCCTGTTTAAACATGGCCTCACCAGCAATACGTGCAAATTTATCACTTTGAGTGTCAAAACCAGCTTCGCTTTGGTAGGTAAAATGCAAAAGATCACCAGTCAAAAATTGAATGTCCACACCTTTTTGTAGGACCACTTTATCGTGCGGATTGGTGCCGCCCCATTGGCCGATGTTTCTATGCCACAAACGTACTTTCCGGTCGGGATACCAGCCCGTATGTCGTATCCATTGTCCGCAAAAATTATTAAGCCGATTCATACCATATGCTGAAGCTGGGGATTGTTTTTTTGCTAGAAGTATGGCTTGCTGCAATATTGGGGATAATTCCTCATCTGCATCCAAGGAGAGGATATAAGGGTGGGCGGCTAGGCTGACGGCCTTATTTTTTTGATCGATATGCCCTAAAAATGGTTGACGAAACACCTTGGCACCCAGCGCTTCGGCTTGTGCAACTGTATTATCGGTACTACCCGAATCGAGGACGATTATTTCGTCGACAACAGGTAAAAGCGAGCGTATGCAAGCTTCGATGTGCTCACTTTCGTTCAGGCAAATAATGGTAGCGCTTATTTTCATGGTGCTCGGACTCAAATTTGCAGTATTCAAACATACTTTTCAACCTTATCCAATATAATTCGGGATGAAGGGGTATTTTTGCAGTCTATGTGGCATAAAAACATACTTGAAACCATCGGGAATACCCCTATGGTAGAGCTAAATAAAGTCAAAGGCGATATCAAAGCAACGGTATTGGCCAAGGTCGAAACTTTCAACCCTGGTAACAGTACCAAGGACCGAATGGCCTTAAAAATGGTAGAAGATGCTGAAAAAGCAGGCAAACTCAAACCCGGTTATACCATTATTGAAGGTACCTCTGGAAATACAGGTATGGGTTTGGCTATTGTAGCTATAGTGAAAGGGTATAAATGCATTTTTACAACCACCGATAAACAATCGAAAGAAAAGGTAGATGCTTTGCGTGCCCTCGGCGCCGAGGTAATTGTGTGTCCCACCAATGTCGATCCCGAAGATCCGCGTTCCTATTATAGTGTTTCTTCCCGGCTTGTGCTTGAAACGCCCAATTCATGGAAAGCCAATCAATACGATAATCTCTCCAATCGGCAAGCACATTACGAATCAACTGGTCCAGAAATATGGGAACAAACCGAAGGTAAAATCACCCACTTGGTTGTTGGGGTGGGTACTGGTGGCACCATTTCGGGAGTGGCCAAATACCTTAAAGTAAAAAATCCGAACATTCAGGTTTGGGGGATAGACACCTATGGTTCTGTTTTCAAAAAATATAAAGAAACGGGCATATTCGATAAAAACGAAATCTATCCTTATATCACCGAAGGTATAGGCGAAGACTTTTTGCCTGAGAACGTTGATTTCAGCCTAATTGACCATTTTGAAAAAGTAACCGACAAGGATGCAGCTATTTATACGCGTAAAATTTCACGCGATGAAGGCATATTTGTTGGAAATAGTGCAGGATCGGCCATTGCAGGTTTGCTGCAAATGAAAGAACGACTGAAGCCAAGTGATGTGGTTGTGGTCATCTTCCATGATCATGGCACCCGTTATCTAGGTAAGATGTTCAACGACGATTGGATGCGTGAACGTGGCTTTTTGGAGCCGGAGGTGAAGCGCGCAATCGATTGTATCAGCAATCGTCTGCATTTACCAATGGTGGTTGTAGAAGCCAGCCAAACGGTAGGAGAGGCCATGCATAAAATGATGCACTTCAACATCAGTCAAGTACCTGTTAAATCGGGTGACCAATTTGTCGGTTCGTTAACAGACGCGCATCTCCTCAAAATGTGTCTTGAGACGGCTGATACCCGCCATAAAAAGGTGAGCGAAGTGATGTTACCTGCATTTCCAGTGATTGAAAAAGATACTCCTTTGCAGGAACTGGCCAAACACATCGATAAAAATAACAACGCCGTATTGGTGAAAATTGATGCCGAAACCGTGCAAATTATCACCAATCACGACATTATCCAGGCCCTTGCCTGATGCCGAGTTATATCGACCAGACAGGAAGAGCTGTTGAAATTCCGTTTCCACCGAAACGGATTATTTCACTCGTGCCTTCTCAGACCGAATTTTTGGCTGCGTTGGGTTTGGAACAAGAGGTTGTTGGCATTACTAAATTTTGCACACTTCCAGATAGTTGGTTTAAAACCAAACAAAGGATAGGAGGCACCAAAAATCTGCGGCTGGATTTAATACGATCCTTAAAGCCAGATTTAATTATAGCCAACAAAGAGGAAAACAAGCTGGAGCAAATCGAATTGCTTGAAGATCGTTTCCCCGTCTGGGCAAGCGATGTAGTTGATCTGCCTTCTGCACTCGATATGATGGAACGTATTGGGCAGATTACAGGTAGAGCTGAAATGGCCGTTTCATTAACGGCTAAGATTTCGGCGTCCTTTGCTGATTTGCCAAAGTTGGATTCGGACAAAAGCGTGCTTTACCTCATTTGGCAGCAACCGTGGATGGCTGCAGGTAAAGAGACCTTTATAGATGATGTACTGAAACGCCTTGGATTGGTCAATTTAGCTTCAGCCTTAGCACAACGTTATCCGGTTATACCGAATGCTAAACTGCTTGATTTGCAGCCTGATTATATTTTATTGAGCTCGGAACCTTTCCCTTTTGGAGAAAAACACTTGGCGGAGTTGCAGCTTAAACTACCTAATTCCAAAATTTTACTTGTAGATGGCCGACAGTTCTCGTGGTATGGAAGTCGACTGCTAACAAGTGCTCCCTATTTTAGACAAATGAAATGGTAAAGACGCTCCTTAGCTGATTATTGCTGCGTTTTGTTTGTTTCAGAATTAATTTTTATTCTTGTATTAATCACACTATTGTTTTTATTCGAATTCGGAAATAACCACTTTCTGTAGGATTTTGGCTATAAATTGCAATATTCAAATAAGATATAGCCTTTTTTTTCCAAGGCATAAGGAAGAGTTAAAGATTCGATTAGCTGTATTTTTAGCATATTTGTCAATAATATCAAACTATTGAACTGAAATTTAAAAGTAGCATATGAGAAACGCTCTACTCTTTTCCTTATTCTTTTTGTTGCTTCTGCCTGGTTTAAGTCAGGCGCAACGTGCCAAAAGAAATTTGCAATCACCTAACCGCTGGACATTAGCCTTAACAGGTGGCGCAACTTTGCCTTATCATGATGTTCGTCGCGATGAATATATTGATTTGGGAGATATCGGCTATAACGTTGGTGCTCAATTGGGCTATTGGTTCGGACCAGCCATTGGTATTCGGGGAAACCTGAACTACGGTAGTGTAGTGGGTATATTGAACAATTCCAATATGATTACGAATTTTGGTTTACCCGCGGCCGTAGAAGTTTCAACAGATTATTTTTCGGGTTCAGTAGTCGGTATATTTAGTTTTAGTGGCATGGCACTCGACAAATACAATCCTATTATAAATGAGCGCCGTTTTGGCCTTTATGGTTTGGTAGGTATCGGAGCAATTAATTACAATGCGCAGCTTCGCAATCTAAATACCAACCAATTCCTAGATGTAGTGGATGCAGGTACAAGCAATGGTTTAGCAGTAATGATTCCAATTGGTTTAGGCGTCAGTTGTAAAATCAACCCTAGGTTTCATGTGGATTTAGAAGCTGGTATCAATAATATTTTGGCAGATAATTTTGATGCCTTGATTATGCAGAAAACCAATGGAGCAGCAGGCAGTGGTGAATATAATTTTGGGCGTAATTTAGATAAGGCCGGCACCATCAACTTAAATTTTGTTTTCCATCTAGGACCAAACCGCCAAGGGAGTTCGGCTTATTGGTCGCGTTCGCTGTTGCAGCAATCCTATGCTGAATACAGTGAAAATTTGAATTTGCTAGAAAATAAGCTCAATCAAACGGGCAAAGAAATCAAAAAACATGATGTTCAAATCGTCGCGCTCGAAGAGAAAATAAATGGCCTAGAGCGTCAAATGCGCATGTCGGAAGTTGAAATGAAAAAAGACAGCGATGGCGATGGTGTTCCAGACGTCTTCGACAAAGAAAATACTAAATGGGATATGACCACCTTACAAGTATCAACTTGTGGCTGGTCATCCGAAGAACTTGCTCAATTGAGAAAAAGAGCTGAGCGTAATGAAAAAATAAACGTTGACGGTAGTGGAATTGCTTTGGACGTTGACAAAGATGGTGTTCCAGATCATTTAGATAAATGCCCGACTATACCCGGTTTAGTAAGCTGTCATGGCTGTATGCCGGAAACCAAACAAGAGACCATCAAAATTTTGACCGATTTACAAGGATTGGAATTTGAATCAGGCAAAAGCGACTTTGTGGATTGTGCTAAAAAACGCACAAAACCATTGCAAGATGCATGTGCCATCAAACAAGCAGCCGACATGAAAAACCTGGCAAGTTTGGTTGCTTACATGAACGAGGAACAGAGCCTTGGCTTTAAACTTCGTATCATTGGTCATACCGATGATGTAGGTAATGCTGAATTGAATAATACTTTGTCTTTCGAAAGAGCAAACAGTGTTAAATCACGTTTGGTGAGTATGGGAATAGCAGAAGACCGCATCAATATTGAAGGACGTGGTGAAGGTGAGCCTAAGTTTGGCCCAAGCGGTGCCAACGGTTCATTTACGGATGCAGACCGCACACGTAACCGTCGTATTGAATTTGTAATAGAATAATCAAGCGATAATAAAATAAAGCCCCAGATGTCAATCCGCATTTGGGGCTTTTTTTATGGACTTTAAGTTTCTTTTAACGTTTCATGGCACGACTATGGCCTGGAGCAGGCAAGAACGGGGCATACTTTGCGTTTGCCCACAAACCCAATCCCGATGAAAAAATTTAGTTTCCTCCTTTCATTACTCCTACTTGGTGGGATAGCGCTGCTTGATGCCGCCATTCCCGCTAAACTTCAGGCTGTAAAAGTGTATCTACAAGGCGCAGAACTCCGTCATTTGGCGCAGCTACAGTTGCAGGCCGGTGAACAACAAATTGTGCTGAGCGGTTTGGCGGGTCAAATCGATGATCGTAGCATCCGGCTATCTACTGATAAAGCCGGGATTACGGTCCTAGCCTATCAGCTGCGAAAGAATTACCTTAAACAAAATGATGATTTACCGGAAGTCAAAAGCCTTCTCGACACTATTCAAACTTTCGCGCGCTTGCAGGAGGAGGATAGAGTAAAAATGGATGTGCTGTTACAAGAACAACAAATGATTTTGGCGAATAATCAAGTTGGGGGTACCCATAGCGGCATGAGTGTTTTGGAACTCCAAAAACTCGCCGACTTTTACCGAAGTCGCCTGGCAGATCTCAATATGAAAATCCTCCAAGCTAAAAGGGGGGATGAGCAATATAACCTACGCATCAAAAAACTCCGCCAGCAGTTGGCGCAACGTAAGGCGTTATTGCCAGAGTTTGTGCATGAATTGGTACTCGATATCTCGGCAACTACCACGACTACGGGTAAGCTCGAAATTATTTATACCTGTCCGGATGTGTTTTGGGAACCTTTCTACGATTTACGTGCTGAAAGTTTGGCCAAACCACTGCAGCTGATCGCCAAAGCTCGGATTACACAACAAACGGCTATTGACTGGAAGGATGTGGAAATAGCCATTAGTTCGGCCGTCCCTGCCCAGTTTGTTAGTAAACCTATTCTCAATCCTTGGGTACTTGATTTTGTACAGATGTATCAGCCCATGAGTGGAGATGCTCCGCGTGCGCACAAAGACGATCTGTTGCAATTGGAATCGACTTCAGCTCAATTTTCTAACCTTAAAAGTAGTACGCCCTTCAAGCAGGTAAATTACCTGAATTATGAATATAAACCAGCTGAACGAGTGACAATCAATCACAATGAAGCACGTTTGGTAACACTTGAAGAAAAAATACTTGACAACACTTATGGACATTACGTTGCCCCTAAACAGCAAAAAGAAGTGCTACTCATGGCCTATGTGACCGATTGGGAAAAACTAAATTTATTGCCAGGTAATGCGCGTGTTTATCTCGAAAATGCCTTGGTGGGTGAAAGCTGGCTAAACTTCCTGGCAGGGGACAGCGATACACTCGAATTGTCTCTTGGTATTGATAAGCGTGTTCAAGTGGTTTACGAGCAACAAAATACCTTCACAAGCGACCGTAAACTGGTCAATTCACGCAAAAAGGACTATGCCTACGTAATAAAAATGAAGAACAGCCATCAAACGGCCGTTAACCTAATTGTTGATGACGTGATTCCAATCTCAGCAAATAAAGAAATTGAAGTGACCGACTTAAAATTGGGTAACGCAATACTAATTAACGACAAAGGTCTTATACGTTGGAAACAGACATTGCCTGCCAACGGAAGTCAACAACTTGAGTATAGTTTTTCGGTGAAATACCCTAAAAACAAATCGGTCGGTAATTTGTAACTTAAAGCATGCGTTTTGCTCTACTCATTCTAATCCTCTTTAGCCAGTTCAGGGTGTCTGGTCAACAGGGCCTAGATACCCTTTCTGTTGCTGCGGACAGTTACGATGTAATCAAACATCAACGCCGTGCTATGGGTGTACTGACGGGCTGGAGTGTTTTGTCGGTGAGCGTGGGAACGGCACAATTGTTTAGCACGAATCAATACATCAAAGGTTTTGGTGTTCAAAATCTGACTTGGGGACTTATAGATGGCGCCATTGCAGGGTTTGCTACTTACGATTTGAATAAAAAGATTCAAAGTGGCCAACTCAATCTTTGGGAAGAGCGGCAGGCTTTTCGCAAGGTGCTCCTAATCAATACCTTTCTTGACTTGCTTTATATGGGCACTGGTGTGGCTATGTTAAAGTATGGCAACGCCAAATGGAGTGGTCATGGTAGCGGAATATTATTACAGGGTAGTTTTTTATTGTTGTTCGATGGTGTCAATTACGGTTTTACTTTCTAAAGTGCGTAAAGCTTGGAATTGATTTTCCACCGCTATTTAAAGTCGCCACGATAAAACGTACCTTTGCGCCATCAAAATTTAAGCCTCATTTCATCTCTAGAACATAGCAAAATGAATGAATTCGGATTCAAAGCAGAAAAAGCCAGTTTAGCTACTATTGGCTTACAGCACGTAGCCGCCGCCCATTGGAACCTCAGTCCGGCCGAATTGGTCGAAGAGTGTATTCTACGTGGTGAAGGTCAGCTCACCGACACAGGTGCATTAGCAGCCGACACAGGTGAATTTACCGGCCGTTCCCCCAAAGACCGTTTTGTGGTTAAAGACGAAATCACTGCCGATAGCGTTTGGTGGGGGGATGTAAACATTCCGTTTTCTCCCGAAAAATTCGATAGCCTCCTGGGTCGCATGCAGGCTTATTTGGCTGGTCGTGAAGTATTCGTTAAAGATTCGTACGCTTGTGCTGATCCTAAATACCGACTGAACATACGTGTGGTCACAGAATTGGCTTACTCAAATTTATTTTGTCACAACCTCTTTTTGCGTCCAACTGCTGAAGAGATTAAAAATACCATCGATCCGGATTGGCACATCGTGTGTGCGCCTGGTTTTAAAGCCGATTCAGCCATCGACGGCACCCGTCAGCATAACTTCGCCATCCTCAACTTCAGCCGCAAAATGATACTCATTGGCGGCACGGGTTATACTGGGGAATTGAAAAAGGGCATTTTTGGCGTATTAAACTTCTTATTGCCGCACAACCACAATACATTAAGCATGCATTGTTCGGCTAACATGGGCGATGCAGGTGATGTAGCTATTTTCTTTGGTTTATCAGGAACGGGTAAAACTACCCTGTCGGCCGATCCAAATCGGGGTCTCATCGGTGACGACGAACATGGCTGGGGTGATAGCATCTTCAACTTTGAAGGGGGTTGTTATGCTAAATGTATCAATCTTAGTGCCGAAAAGGAGCCAGAGATATGGAATGCGGTTAAGTTTGGATCAATTGTAGAAAACGTAGAATTCCTTCCTGGGACTACCAAAGTGGACTACGACAATAACGCTAAAACGGAAAATACCCGTTGTGCTTATCCGATTAATTTCATTGAAAACGCAGTGGAGCCATCGGTAGCCGGTATGCCTAAAAATATCTTCTTCCTGACTGCAGATGCTTTTGGCGTATTGCCTCCGATCAGCAAACTTACACCGGGTCAGGCCATGTACCACTTCATTTCGGGTTATACGGCGAAAGTAGCAGGTACCGAAGTAGGGGTTACCGAACCACAAACTACCTTCTCGGCTTGTTTTGGTAAAGCCTTTATGCCATTGCATCCAACCAAATATGCCGATTTACTCGGCCAAAAAATGCGTGAAAACAACGTAAATGTATGGTTGGTGAACACCGGTTGGACGGGCGGCCCTTATGGCGTAGGAGAGCGTATGAAGCTCAAATTCACCCGTGCCATGATTGCTGCTGCGCTCGAGGGAGATTTAGACAAAGTAGAATTCAATACACACCGCGTATTTGGCGTTCAAATGCCGCAAAGTTGTCCGAATGTGCCTGCCGAAATCCTCAGCCCGCGTAATACCTGGGCCGACAAAACTGCTTACGACGCGAAAGCCAATCAGTTGGCCGAAGCTTTCGTGAAAAACTTTCAGCAATACAGCGAAGGTGCCAGTGCAGAGATATTGGCCGCAGCGCCTAAGGTGTTGGCGAACGTGTAAGGCCTACTTACTTTTTATCTTCAAGGCTTCATCTTTCGGGATGAAGCTTTTTTTTTGCGTGCTGCCTTAATCTTGTAAAGGGTAAACTGCGTTTTAGATCCAGCTGGAACGGATGATTTTAGCTCAATTGGGTGTTTTCCAGTCCATTGAAGCTGGTATTAAGCCTAGTCATACCTTTGTGATAGTAAATGTCAGTGTAAAGTCAAAAGTTCTGTTTTTGCGATGAACAACTAATTTCAGATAGTGTTTTTAGTTTTTTTTTAAAGTAGTTTAGATTTTTAACAAAGAACATTGTGAAACACTACGCACGAATGAATGGCTTGCTTTTGCTGGCCCTACTTCTCGCCGGAGAGCTTACTGGTCAGGCACTTCGAGGTATTAATCTGTTTCCCCGGAATCAAACTTTGGGGTCGAACACTACGCGTGTAGTGGCAGAGGATAGTAGTCTATTCTGGATTAACCTGGGTGGAACAACCAATATGCTCGGTCGCTACCAAAACGGGGTGTGGACGGGCTATTCCTCCGCACAGCTCAACATTAGCCAGGGTATAGTCCGTGATTTGTGCTGGTACGATGGTAGCCTCTGGATGGGTACATCAACGGGCGTAAACGTATTTGCGACAGCAGGAGGAAATCCGGCTTTGACTGCAACTTACGATAGCAGCAATGGTTTGCCCGGTAATGAGGTGAGCGCAGTGGCTGGTTTTGGCGGCAGACTGGCAGTTGCTACAGATAATGGTTTGGCAGTGCTGGAAGGCGGTAATTGGACTGTTTTTAATACGGCTAATGCTGGTTTTCCAACCAATCGGGTGAATAAGGTGCGCCTAGATGCAGACAATATAGTTGCTGTAACCGATAGTGGCCTATCTGTTAAATCCGGGAATCAAAACTGGGTACATTATAATTTGACTTTTTTGGGCGTCAACAATACAGCCACATTAGTTGCAGCTCCATTTGGTTTTGGAGGCGTAATGGTATCGGCTTCGCAGCTTGTTTTTTATGTCATCGGTAATAATAAAGTAGACTTGTCGGAGGATGATTACTTCAAAGAAGCGAGTAGTGCTAGGGATTTGAGTATCGTGAATGGCACCATTTGGGGACTGAGTAACCTTGGAATCCAAACGCTCACCAAACGTCGTGATGTATACTCTATTAGTGCAGCTCTCACCAATACGCGCCTTTCTTTTGATGGTAGAGGGGGGATTTATTTTGTAGGCATACTGGGTGTTTACAGGATAGATAGTGCAACGTATTATTCCGACCGAAATAATGTGTTGAATACCTCCTTTTTAGATATTGGCAACTATAAAATGCTTTTTAGCGCAAAAGGTGACTTTTTCTGGGATCCGAACTCCGCCAATGCATCCGCAGAATATCCAAAGCGGACAACTGTTACAGCGCCTAAAAAGAATGTGACTTTTGCAGGTGCGCTTTGGATAGGCGGTATGAATAATGGTAGCACCTTGCATGCCAGCGCGCAGACCTATCGGCAAACAGCGGTAATGGGTCATAATTTCTGGCCTGGTCCGTTAGAGAACAATGGCACGGTAAACTTGAATACGCAACGAAGATTTGACAGGGTTTGGAAGGTGAATCGTTTTGATATTGAGGCATTTAAACAAAAACACCAGGCCGGCCAGCTAAATGACCCGAATTACACCATTCCGCAGGATATTCTCGAATGGCCGGGTAACCGCCCTGGCAGCAATGCGATTTTAGCGCCTTATGTGGATGTGAATGCCAATGGCAGCTACAATCCTATGGATGGTGATTATCCAGACATTAAAGGTGATCAAATGTTGTGGTGGATTTATAACGATGTAAAAACGGGTAGCAGAGGAATTACTGCGCCACCCTTAGGCGTTGAAATTGCTGTTTCAGTTTATGGTTTCAGCTGTCCGAATATAAATGCCGATAGTGCTGTACTTAATACGACATTTTTGATGAACTTGAAGATGTCCAACAGATCAGCAAATAATTATACGAATACCGCTCTGGGTTTATGGCAGGATGGGGACATTGGAAATGGTTCGGACGACTTTGTAGGTTGTCATGTGCCTTTAAATACGGTATACACCTACAATGGTGATGATGATGATGATGAAGGTAACGGTGGTTATGGACAAAATATGCCAGCTTTCGGAACAACCGTATTAAAAGGGCCACTTGCGCCCGTAGGGGATGGAAAGGATAATAATAGGAATGGATTGATAGATGAGCTGGGCGAGGACATCGGCTTAATGTCACATCATTCCTACGACAACTCCGGGATTGTCGTAGGTAATCCAACCAATGGTCAGGATGCCTATTATTATATGACCGGAAGATGGAAGGATAGTACCCAGGTGGTGTACGGTGGCAGTGGTTATCCAGGTTCAATCGGGTCAACCAATTTCAACACCAGCCTGATGTTTCCCGGAAATACTGATTTGACCATAGGCTGGGGTCTAGGTGGTACAACCCAAACGCCTATAGTTCCACCTTTTCCCTGGTCGTTACCTAATCTTGGTAACGGCGGCTCTCCAAATGTGCCTTCTGACCAACGCAATATTGCCGCTGTAAATGGTTTTACGTTTAATGCTGGCGCTACTGAAGATATTACGATGGCTTTTATCATCAGCCGTTCCAATCAAAATGGTTCTTCCGCTTCTGTAACACAACTGTTTGCCGATATTCCCAAGGTGAAACACTGGTTCCAGACAGGACGTTTCCCATCTTGCCTGGATTTGTCAACCGTTAGTGTGGATGAGGTTAAAAATGAAAACCAGCTTCAAGTCTATCCCAATCCTGCTAATGACCTTTTGTATGTAAGAGATACAAATGGCAGCGAAGCACAACTCAAACTGTTAAATTTACAGGGAAGTCTGCTCCGTGAAAGTCAGTTGAATGCCGGTGAGGCCGTAATTAATCTGCAGGATCTTCCGGTGGGTATCTACCTGCTGCAAAGTGGTAACGGACACGAAACCCGGTTCCACAAAATTGTGATAAGCAGATAAGCTGAGCTCTTAATCAAAAAAGGCTGCCCCAGGGCAGCCTTTTTCATTTTATTAAGATGGCTCAAGTCACACTTTCTTTAAACTGTATCCCATATTGTCCCAATTCTTTCAAAATGGGCAGGTATATCTCTGGCTGTATGGGTATATGAACGCCTTTTAAATGAATTTTTCCTTCTAAATAGTGCCTAACTGCAATGGCCAGTGGCAAACCTACCGTTTTAGCCATGGCGGTGTGAAAGTTATCTGCGCCTTCGAGAAGTAGGGTGGAAGTACGCATTTTAGGCTTTTGGTTGAGGGTGTAATGAACAATGTGGTGCATAACGACCAAATCCTTGTCGTTGTCACCCAGCCGCCATTTTTCTTCGAGTATTTCTTGTAATAAACTGGCTGCATTGCCATTTTCTTGTATGAAACAGCGGCCACCGAAAAATTCGAGATAGTCGAACTTCTCCAATAAATCTGCGATTTGAAAGGAATTATACCCCAATTGGTTGGTGAGTGTATTCACAAAACTTTCGCGCACGGTGGGGGCTTCATCGGGATATAAAAAGGCCAACAAAAAATCACGGTATTTTAGCTGTGTACAATTTGTAAATGGTAAATTTTCGTTAGTCATGCCGAGCCAGGCAAAAACATGCCAAGCATCGCAGTAGGTCGGATAACGTAAAGTGCCTCTTAAAATGCTGGGTATACCATCGAGGCCATATTGTGCGATGTAGGGGAGTGAATCACGGTTGGCATAGGCTTCGAGTGGGCCAAATCCAGGGATGTCTAAAACTGACTTTTCTCTGAATAGACGGAAATAAGGGATATATCTTATCACCCCATTGGCTAAATAACGTGCAGGCCCGGGTTCACCGGCCAAAACCACATTTCGGGGGTTCCAGCTGAATTTATAATGCCAAGGCTGATTGTCGGAGGCAGGCGCGATGAGTCCTCCGGCATAACTCGAAAAGGCAGTTATTTGGCCTCCTTCTTGTCTAATCTCGTGGAGCAGTGCAAGGGCCGACATATGATCAATTCCCGGGTCACAGCCAAGCTCATTCATAAAAAGTATACCCGCTGCTTCTACCTCGGCCGCCATGGCTTGCATTGTAGGGGAGATGTAAGAGGCGGTAAACAGCGACTTTTTGTGTTCGAGACAAACTTGTGCGACTTGAATGTGTTTATCTGCAGGAGCCAGTGAGATGACCACATCAGCTTGGGCGATTTCCGCGCTCAATTGTGTGGCATCGTCGAGATTAAATGCGATAGCTCTGGCATTTGGATGACCGCCAGCACGTTTTTGCGCCCAATCCAATTGCAAGTCGGCTATGGAGATTGTCCAATGCTGTTGTGGAGCGAACTGGAGCAAATAATCGATGAGGTAGGTAGAAGAGCGGCCGGCGCCGATAATGAGGACTTGTTTCACGTAAGGCGATGTTTTGAGAAATTTCAGCAATATTAGCAAATCGCTGACCTATGCGTTAGTATATTCTGTATAATGAAAGAAACGAAATCATTTGAGTGCCTGCTGGAAGTGGTGGAAGCGCCGGATGCACTGAACAAAAACGAGCTTTGGCTGCTTGATGAAGCATTAAATGCTGCCGAAAAGGCGTATGCGCCTTATTCTGATTTTCACGTTGGTGCTGCCCTTCAACTTGAAGACGGAACCCTTATTCATGGTTGTAATCAAGAAAATTCCGCCTATCCCAGTGGCTTGTGTGCCGAAAGGGTGGCTTTTTTTACAGCAGGCATACAGCATAAGGGGAAAAAAATTACCGGATTGGCGATTACAGTCCGTTCAGCACGCCATAACGATAGCGGGCCAGCAGTGCCTTGTGGTGCTTGTCTTCAAGTACTAAGAGAGGTTGAGAAGCGGCAAAATGCCTTGATACCAGTTTTATTGAAAGGATCTGGACCAACGGTTTGGAAAGCGGATGGTTTAATCAACTTCCTGCCGTTCAGCTTTGATTTGTAGGCAAAAAGACTGCAGGACCTAATTATTCATCTTAAAGTGCAAAACGTCCCAATGCTTCGTAGACTTCAACGGTAGGAAATCCCATTACATTAGTATAAGAGCCATCGATGCGGTTCACGCCCACGTAGCCCATCCATTCCTGTACCCCATAGCTTCCTGCTTTGTCGTAGGGTTGGAAGTTTTCGAGGTAAAAGCGTATTTCAGCGTCAGTGATTTGCCTGAAATAAACGTCGGTTGTAACGGTAAAACTTACTTCTTCATTTTCAGTCAAAAGACATACCCCGGTGTAAACAGTCTGTTTTTTGCCCGATTGTTTTTTTAATAGTGCAAAAGCATCGGCGTAATCTGCGGGTTTCCCCAATAATTCCCCGTCGAGGGCTACCAGGGTGTCGGCCGTAATAAGTAGCTCATTTTGCAACTCCTTGCGTTGTGATTCGGCTTTTTTGATGGCAAGGTATTCAGCTACAGTGCTGAATTCAAGTCCTTCAGGGTATTGTTCGTCTACTTCTTTAACACGAATCGTAAAGTCGAAGCCCATGCCAGCTAAAAGTTGTTGACGACGAGGCGAGGCAGAACCGAGAACCAAGGCGTAAGGCAGCGTGAACATATTAGTTAGTTTGGAAAAAGAAAAAATAAGCTGGTAAGGTAGATATGCCACCTAACATCCAAATTTTTAGCCAGGTACTCAAAGTATGGTACTGCTCGGTTAACCGACTCCGATAAAAATGCCATACGCATACCAAAAAAGGCAGTACAACAGCAAACAAGGTGTAGGCCACCGGTTTCCAGTCGGTGCTGTTGAATTGGTGCCAAACCACTAAACCGAGTCCTATCATGGCAAGTGCAAATAACAGCCATATAAATTGTCTTGTTTTTGAAGCGCCAAAACGTACGGCGAAGGTTCGCCAGCCAGTTGCCGCATCACCTTTCTGGTCTTCTAAAGTTTTGACCAATTCCCGACATAAGTTGCTCCAGAACGAAAAAAGAGCGTAAACCAGCAGCGTGATACTCAAGTATTTGAAAGCCTCTGGTTCTACCGACTTTAAAACACCCATGCCTACGAACTCGAATAGGGCAGGCATCAATACCAAGCCAGCAATCAATAGCGAAATCAAACTATTTCCCAGAAAAGCGACGCCCTTCCAGCTTTCAGCATATTTCCACAATACAAATGTGTAGATGACATGTATAATGGCGAGGTTCATAAGTCCAGCACGGTAAGCTACATATATAGCCAAGGCGATACCCGTCAACGTTATTGGGAAATAGGCGTTAATGAGCCAATTTTTATCTGCGATTACCCGACTTGGTTTGTTCTGCAAATCAGTTTCATAATCATAATAGTTGTTGATCACATAACCACCTGCAGCCAAGAGTATAAAGGACAAAGCCAATAAGGTCTGGTGAAGATTATCAAGCACAAATACCAGCTGGAAAGCATCAAATATGGGCTTCATCAAGAAAAAATGAATACTCAACATCAGTATAAACATGATGACGAGGTTCAAAGGGCGAAATTGACGGATATAAATCATCTCAACTGCTACTTACTTCGGAGGCATACCATTTACCCTGTAAACGTAAAACCTGCTCAATGAGGTCGCGTACGCAGCCTTTTCCACCGGAAAAAGAGGAGTGGTAGTGGGCAATGGCTTTTATTTCTGGTACAGCATCGGCTGGACAAGCGATTAGGCCAGCTAATGGCATGGCCGTCAAGTCGGGCAAATCATCCCCCATATAAACTACTTGCTCAGCTGCCAATCCATAACGTGTCAGCAGGGTGGCGAGTACTGTTTTTTTGTCGTGGATACCCATATGAATTTCTTGCGCGCCCAAACGTTGCAACCGCAAGGCTACACCTTCAGATTTGCCACCAGAAATCACAAATACGAAGTAGCCTTCCTTAACGGCATGTTGTATGGCATACCCGTCTTTGGTGTTCATAACCCGGTATTCTTCTCCTGTAGTAGTTACTAAAATACCGCCATCGGTCAATACTCCATCAACATCTAATACAAAGGCTTTGATACTGAAAAATGCGGCTTTAATGTTCATGGAGCAAAGAAAGCAAATTCAATGAAGACTGTCGGCTTGCTGTTGTATCAATTTACTAAAAAGCTGGTAAAGAACCGCTAAATCAGGCTGTCCGCCCAATACCCGAAGGTGCTTTTCCATTACTTTGGCATCTTTACGAACAGCAGGGCCTGACTGTCGTTTGGCCGGTGGTTCGTCCATCAATCCTGTTAAACCCGCTTGAAGTTGTGGCAGCAATACTTTTGGGTCGAGACCACGGCTGCTGAGCATAGTGTAAACAACTTGATAAAGCGCATTGCTAAAATTCCCAGCCATCACAGCCGCTAAGTGATAATCCAATCTTTGCCGACTATTAACGGTATACAACAGATCTGACATAAGTGATGCAATCCTATTGAGCGTACTCAAATCTTCATTTTGAGCAACTTCAATAAATAAAGGAATAACAGACCAATCGTTGCCTTCCATTTGCATGCTCTGTAGTGGCCACAGTACACCGTTGTGTGGATGTTGCTCCAATATAGCGAGTGGGAGGGTGCCACTGGCATGCAAAACGAGCAGATCTTCCTGTTGGCGTAAGTTATGACTTACTTTTTGCACAGCTTCATCCTTTACTGCCAGCATCAGCCAACCCGGACTTCGTTGAACATCCATCTTCTCTAGCCATATGGCACCAGTTAAACGTGCCAGTTCTTGACCCTTTTTGGTGTTACGAGACCACACGGTAGCGACCTGTCCACCGACTTTTTCCCAAGCAAAGGCTAGGGAGTAAGCCAAACGGCCGCTTCCGATGAGGTGTAAATCAGGCAGGTTCACGACTTTCGATGCGCTTGGCTTCGCGGTAACGGTACATGACAGCCATGCTGAAGCCGATCACAAGCACCACCGTGCCCAACCAAAGCAAATTAATCATGGGGAATCTCAATGCTTTCATGATGACGTATTCACGTGGTCCAGGGTTTTTTTCAGCAATCAGCAATTCAATGCTGCCACTTTTAGGGTCGATTTTGTTGAAGGTTACCCGTAAATCCGCATCGGTGACGTCGTAACGGAACTCAACGCCGTTTTTGATAGCATAAACAGGTTCCAAAATCTTTTCGCCATCTAGGGTTCTAACCCGAAGACGAGCAGCTACTGCTACCTCTGCACCTGCAGTTTTGGCAGCGGTTTCGGCGTTAAAATTGGTATTCAGTCCTTCTAGGAACAGTAGATTTTTCGCCAGCATAATGGTGTCATTCTGCCCAATATTAAAAGTGTAGCTTTTCGGTTCACCATATTCGGGTTGGTCCTTGACCGTTGTTTTGTCAATAACTTGTGTAACGTGGGTATAAAGATCATGCCCGAGGTAATGTTTGGTATCTGGACTGGCAATTAGTCCCATTTTTGGGTTAATCTGGGCATTGGGCGTAAGCATAAAGCTGTAGGCTACATCACCGGCTTTATTCAGTTTTTCGTAAAAGACTTTGTAGTAGTGATTGGGCTCAACCACCGAGTCCCCTAAGTAGGTTACGCGGTAGTCATTCATAGTGAGGGGCTCATTTTTCCAAAGCAATACATTTTCACGGGTGGCTTTGGCATCGAAGTTTTCACCATAGCTGAAGCCACTGTTATTGATAGAAACGATTTCTTTGCGGGCAGATGAAATTAATACACCCAGCATCATTAATGCGAAACCTATGTGGCTGATGGCCGCGCCGGAAGATTTGATTTTTTTCCATTGTTGGCGTATCATTTCCAGATTGCCAAAAAAGGCAAAAGCAGCGGCAAAAATTAGGAGAATATACTGCCAAGTGTAAATTTGGAAGGGGATAAATATGCCAATGGTTAATGCTACTGCAGCGATGAAGGGCCACATGAGTCGCTTATAAAACTCAGCTGGATTACTCTTTTTATACTTCAACAACTGACCAATAGTAATCAGTATGAGGATGAGTATCACCATGGGTAATTGCCAGCGGTTGTAATGTCCAATTGGGTCGACAGGAGGCGCTACATTGGTGCCGAACACCTTGTTGAAGACAGGGATAGAAGTAGTTGCCAATACCTGAAAGGCACTCAATGACAAAATCAATGCACCAATAAACAGCCAGAACTCGCGGCTATAGGTACTTTCTTCTTTTTGGGTTTTGGGGAGTTTTTTCCAATGATAAATCAGCAGGCCAACACCTAATAGGACAAAAATGAAGAGGAAAACCAGTAGTTGTCCCGACATGCCCAAATCTGTAAATGAGTGCACAGAAGAATCGCCTAGCACCCCAGACCGTGTGAGGAAGGTGGCGTAAAGAATAAGGATAAAGGTGGCAATCACCAGTATGAAAGTCGTTGGTAAAGAGTTTCCTGTGCGCCGGTAGGCATTCATCACGTGTAGTGCACCAATCAGAGTCAACCAAGGTACGAGAGCTGCATTTTCGACTGGATCCCAGGCCCAATAACCACCAAAATTCAAGGATTCATATGCCCAAGCACCACCCATGATAACGCCGGTGCCCAATATCATTGCACCAAAAAGTGTCCAAGGAAGGGCAGGGGTGATCCAGCCGCTGTAATCGCGTTTGAAAAGTCCTGCTAACGCAAAGGCAAAAGGCACTATGGTTGACGCAAAGCCGAGGAATAATACAGGAGGATGAATGACCATCCAAGGATTCTGAAGCAATGGGTTGAGGCCATTTCCATCTGTTATGAAAGAGAGGTAGTTGGCCTGTGCAAAAATTGGCGCCTCCATGGCTTCGCGAAGGAGGATAAATGGACTACTACCTACTTTATAGTCGAGTACGTAAATACCCAGCAGCATCGAGCTCAAGGCCACCTGAGCCAAAGCGACCACGCTCATCACTGGCGCTTCCCATTTGCGGGCAGAGTACATCAGCACTATGCCGATAACAATATGCCAGAAGGTCCATAGTAGAAAGCTACCTTCCTGACCTTCCCAAAATGCAGAAACGATATAATGTGTAGGCAATGCCCTTGAGGCATGCGACCAAGCATAAAAATATTCGTAGAGATGGAAGTAGATTATCCCAAAGAGAGTTACTACAATGCCGATAACGGCCAAAGCATGTAGCCAAAAAGCAATACGACCTAATTTTTTCCAAGAGGACTCTTTGTTCTCAAGTTTGATTGCGCTGAAGAAATAAGCAAAAAAGGCGACTAAGGAGCCTACGAAAGAGAGAATAACAAAGGCATGCCCGAACTTGCCTGCCAACAGGTTTTCACCAATATATTGTACGTCCATTAGATTTTCGACTGGGGTTGAGCTTCGTATTCGGTTATTTCAACCTCGTCTTCGACGTATTTAGAAGGACATTTGGTTAGGATTTTTTGCGCATTGAATTGTTCTCCCATCATTTTCCCGACAATAACCACCTGCTCAGAGCGCTCGAAATCTTGAGGTTTGGTGCCGAAATAAACTACTTCTCTAGTTACCTCTTTGTTGTCTTTGAGGAAGAAGGTGAAGAGGTTTGCATCCTCCTCTGGCATGTATTTCATCTCATCCAAGCGGGTGAGGGTACCAACTACGTGGTATTCACGATCTGGATTTTCTATGGCTACTTCGAAAGTTTCATAAGAGCTGGAATCTCCTACAGTGCTGATAATAACACCAATGGCAGTGGCAATCAAAACAATCAATATAATGTGACTACGCTTCATAAGTCGTCGTTTTTTACGGTGCAAAGTTCGTTTAAGAAACGCTAAAAGGGAAACATAAGTTTTTTTTTCGGCAAGTTACTTTAGCAAAGCTATAACGTGCCTAAAACCAGCCAATTGGTCGTTTTGACAGATTATAAATAAAAATCTCCTTCTCGTGGAAGAGGGGCAAAAGTTATTTGAGCGTAATTGTGGTTATTTCAGCGAAAACTTTACTGATAAAGCCATTTATACCTTGCTTTTTTTCCTTGTATTTCGCCTGGTGTCCAGTTTTTCATTTTTTGAAGCGCTGAAAGTGCGGCTTCATCGAGCAAGGGGTGGGCGCTTTGTACAACACCTGCCCAATAGACTGGCCAGAGGTACGCAGAAGCAGAAAAACTGCTTTGTAGTTGATTTGCAATCGCGTTGCCGCGCACCAGTATTGGTGTAAGTGCGGCTACATACAGCTGATTGTGAGGCATAAAATAGGCCAGCCAAGGTAAAATACCGTTCATAAGCCCCACCAGCAGGAATAAACGTTGAAATTTTAAGGAGGTCCGCTTTTGAATCAAGGGCAAAAGACCTAAAAACAGGGCCAGTATGAGCACCGAACGCAGGACAATAAGGAGCAGGGTCATTGTTCTGATTTTTTAATGTTTTCAAGTAGGACTAATAATTCATCTAATTTTTTGCTGTCGCGTTTTTCTGCTTGCACAAAATGTGAGGCGAGATTCCCAAACGAACCAGCATAAAACCGACTTACCAATTGATTGGTGGCTTGGGCTGAATAGCTTGCTTTGTCAAGGAGAGGGTAGTACAGATGGGTTTTGCCGACAGCCTCGTGACCCACAAAACCCTTTTGCTCGAGTATCCGCATGATGGTAGACACGGTATTACAGGCCGGTTTGGGATTGGGATATGCCGAAACAATTGCTTTAACGGCTGTTTTGCCAATTTCCCGGAAGAGATGCTTAAGCTGTTCTTCGGCTTGGGTGAGCCGCTTCATAGCACAAGTACAACCAAGTCTTAGTTGAGTAACTGAAAATTTAGTTAAAACGAATATGCAAAGACAAAAATGATGGGAATGGCTTAATAGCCGTATTTATCTTGCCACCATCGTTTGAGCTGATCACGGATTTCCCTTTCTCGGGCATTGTTTCCGGGTTCAAAGATGCGCGTACCGCTCAAACTTTCAGGCAAAAACTCTTGGGCGATAAAATTGCCGGGATGATCGTGTGCGTATTGATAATGTTTACCATATCCAATCTCTTTCATGAGTTTAGTTGGTGCATTTCGTAAATGCAGGGGCACAGATTGGTCGCCTGTTTTGTTTACCAGGTCGATGGCATTATCGATAGCGAGGTAGGACGCATTACTTTTAGGCGAAGTAGCCAAATATATTGCCGTTTGCGATAAGATTATACGTGCTTCCGGATAACCTACCATTTTGACCGCTTCCATGCAGCTTTTAGCTAAAATCATGGCGGTAGGATTGGCGTTACCAATGTCTTCACTGGCAAGAATGAGCATACGTCGGGCGATAAAAGTGGGGTCTTCACCAGCTACCACCATTCGGGCGAGGTAGTAAACAGCTGCATTCGGGTCGCTGCCACGCATGGATTTGATAAAAGCAGAGATTATATCGTAATGTTGTTCGCCCGACTTATCATAGCGGGCCATGTGTTGTTGGGCGCTGTCGTAAATAAGTGCATCTGTGATTTCTAGCGGGTTTTCTGGATGGGCATCGGTTACCAGCTCGAACAGGTTTAGCAGCTTTCTGGCATCGCCACCACTAAGATGGAGCAGGCCATGGGTTTCCTGGAGGGTAATTTTCCTGTTTTTGAGGTATTCGTCTTCCCGCATTGCTCGATGCAAGAGCTCAAGTAAGTCTTTTTCACCTAAAGACTCGAGTATATACACCTGACAACGAGAAAGTAAAGCTGCATTTACCTCAAAAGAGGGATTTTCGGTAGTAGCTCCAATTAACGTGATCTGGCCTTTTTCAACGGCAGCCAACAGGGCATCTTGTTGACCTTTATTAAATCGGTGTATCTCGTCGATGAAAAGGACAGGAGCGAACAAGCCGCCACCTTTGCCGATGACTTCGCGTAAATCTTTGACACCGGCTTGAACGGCGCTTAGAATATGAAAAGGACGGTTGGTGGCAGTTGCGACCAATTGCGCCAAGGTGGTTTTGCCCACGCCGGGTGGCCCCCAAAATAACATCGAAGGCAGTAATTTTTGGGAAACGATACGCCGTACCACGCCTTGTTCACCCACTAAATGTTGCTGCCCGATAAAATCTTCGAGCTTGCGGGGACGCATTCGTTCTGCTAAAGGGATCTGTCGATTCATTTTCTCGACATAAAGTTAAACGCCTTCGCTTAGCCCCGTATTTTTGTGGAAATATTCCTGCATGCCTTTTGCCGATGTTAGTTTAGTTACCACTGCGGATGGTTCGCACAGTTTACAATTACTGGCTACCGGAGAACACTACCATTCTCAATTTGGCGCATTAACTGAGTCTCTTTATGTATTTGTAAAACATGGACTTGAGTATTTTGAACAAAGTAGTACTTCAATACGATTATTAGAAGTAGGCTTTGGTACAGGTTTGAATACAGCTTTGGCTTTGGTTTGGTCGGCAGCACAAAAGCATCCGTTGGTTTATTGCGGACTCGAACCCTTCCCCGTGCCAATCGCTGTCTTCAGGTCCTTGAATTACGGAGAAAAAATGTCAGATGGGGCAGCTCATCCTTGGCTTCAGGGCCAGTATGAAAAGTTATTGACAGGTGAAAATATCGAATACGGGCTTGCCAAAGTGCGACTCATACAGCAATCTTTATTGCTGTATGAAACGGATTCTCCGTTTAATTTAATCTTTTACGATGCCTTTTCCCCAAATACGCAGGCAGACATGTGGAATGAGGCATCTGTCGCCAAAATTGTGTCTCTGATGGCTCCGGGTGCTGTTTTGGTAACCTATTGTATACGTGGTTATATTCGCAAAGCCTTTCTGGCCTTGGGGTGTATGGCCGAAAAACTACCTGGCCCTCCCGGAAAACGCGAAATGTTGAGAATTACCAAACCAAACCATGTTTAAAATCGCCCGCACCGTCCTTTTTTTGATGCCGCCCGAACGTGCGCACTATGTCACCATGTATATTTTGTCGTTTTTGGTACGTTTCCCGCTCACAGGCTGGCTGTTTCCGCTTATTTACCCACGCGTAAATAAGCCGGTGGAGCTGGCCGGTTTGCACTTTCCTAACCGAGTAGGGCTGGCAGCAGGATTTGACAAAGACGCGCGTTTTATGCATGTTTTTAAGGCCTTGGGCTTCGGTTTTATGGAAATTGGCACCATTACACCCCTAGCACAGCCTGGAAACGACAAGCCCCGTTTGTTTCGTTTACCGCAAGATGGGGCACTCATTAATCGTTTGGGTTTTAACAATCTAGGGATGGCCTATGCGGTCGAAAGACTAAAAAATCGTCCTAAAGGCTTAATCATTGGCGGAAACATCGGAAAAAATAAAATAACGCCGAATGAGCAGGCAGTCGATGATTACGAAAAGTGCTTCTTAGCATTGTACCCTTACGTTGACTATTTCACTGTTAATGTAAGCTCGCCCAACACGCCCAATTTGCGGGCATTACAGGAAAAGGAGCCATTGATGGCACTTTTGGGTAGAATAATGGAGCTGAATCGTGCTGAAAAGGCCATGAAACCTATCTTTTTGAAGATAGCCCCCGATCTCACCGAAACGCAATTGGATGATATTGTAGAAATCGTGACCAGCAGCGGCATTCATGGCGTGGTGGCAACCAATACAACTATCGATAGAAGTGGGCTTAAAACGCCTCTGAATGACGTTGAAAGCATGGGCGCAGGCGGACTTAGCGGTGCCCCCGTACTTGAAAAATCAAATCATGTTTTACGCCAGCTCGTTCAAAAGGCAGCTGGCCGTTTTCCAGTGATGGGCGTAGGTGGAATTTTGGCAGTGGAAGATGCGCAACAAAAAATAGCCCTTGGAGCACCTTTGGTCCAGCTATACACTGGTTTTATTTACAGTGGCCCTGCTTTGGTGGGTAAAATTGCCCGCTTATAAACCTTGGGTAAAGGCAATTAGTACAATATTGGCTCCCATTTGTAAGGCTTTTTGACGCAAGGCTTCCGGGTCGTTGTGGACCTCAATATCTTCCCAACCATCACCCAAATCGGTTTCATAACTATAAAAACATACCAAACGGCCTTCGTACAGTAAACCTAAACCTTGGGCCGGTTTACCGTCGTGTTCGTGGATTTTAGGCATGCCACCATTAAAACGATAGGGTTTTTGGTAGATGGGGTGGTTAAAGGGCAAGTCGACAAAACTGAGTTCAGGGAATACCTTTTTCATTTCGGTTCGAATAAAGGTGTTCATGCCGTAGTTATCGTCGATATGCAAAAATCCACCTCCAATGAGGTAATTCCTTAGATTTTCTGCGTCCTCTCGTGAAAAAACCACATTTCCATGACCGGTCATATAGATGAAAGGATAACGGAATAATTCTGGGCTTGCTACATCTACGATAGCCTCTTGTGGATCTATTTGGGTCCCCAAATGCTGGTTACAGAATTTAGCGAGATTTTTTAGGGCTGTTGGGTTGGCATACCAATCACCACCTCCTCGGTATTTGAGCTTGGCAATCTTAAACGTATAACTTTGAGAAAATCCACTACTGGAGCCAAATAGCAAAAAAGTTGCTGTAATAATCAAAGTATATTTAGTAATTAATTTCATAATTGATTTAATTGCCAGGCGTGGTGACATTGAGCGAGTGCAACAATGGCCGCGGTTTCTGTTCTCAAACGAACTTCTCCGAGGCTTATTTCGATTGCTTGCTGTTGACGAGCAGTTGCTAATTCAACGGGACTAAAATCACCTTCAGGACCAACAAATAAGTGCATTGGGCCCAGAGTCATTTGGGGCTGGATAGGTTGTTTGTGGCCTTCCATACAATGCGCAAAAAGCAGTGTGCCTTGTTTTGGCCAGCATTGGACAAGGGGTATGGCTTCGGCCAAAGTTGGTTTATGATACTTAAGCGATTGTTTAAGGGCAGCTATTAGTATCTTATCTAGCCTGCTGTATCTCAAGTGTACTTTTTCGGTTCTGTCTGTTATGATGGGTTGTATACTGCATACCCCTAGTTCTATGGCTTTTTCAATTACCCATTCAAATCGGGCTTCTTGTTTGAGAGGCGCCACATAAAGGTGAATTTCAGGTAGCAGGGGAGCGATGCTAATCTTTTCGATTACTCGTGCTTGGTGCTGTTTTATATTATCGCTTAGTATTTCACAGTGGTACCTATTTCCATGGCCATCGGTGACGAATAATTTATCACCTGAGCGTAATCTTCGTGTGCGCAGGGCATGTTGCGCCTCTTCTTCGGTAAGTGAAAAAGTGGTAGTAGTGATTATTTCTGGGTGATAATAGAGTTCCATTTCAGCGTTCAGCAATAAATTTAGCAATGAAAGGAGCTATCTCAGCCGCATCGGCCGAAGGAAACCAGTGAATAGCAGGATTCCGGCGAAACCAGGTCATTTGGCGACGAGCATATTGGCGGGTATTGATTTTTATGGTTTCGATTGCGGTCGGCAAATCTGTTTTACCATCGAAATAGTCGAAAAACTCTACATAACCCACTGTACGCAAAGCTTCAGCTTCTCGGAAGATATAAACCGCTTTGGCTTCTTCTTCCAAGCCAGCATGGATCATCGCATCAACCCGTTGGTGAATGTGTTCGTTTAGCAGACTCCTTTCAGGTGACAATCCTATCCATAAACAATCGTATGGCCGGCTTTTGGGCGTAGCCTGTCGTTGGGTAGAATAGGGTTTGCCACTGCTTTCAATCACTTCTAAGGCACGAATCAAGCGTTGGTGATTTTGCATATCTGCGCTGGCTGCGTAAGCTGGATCCATATTTTGTAATGCCTGCTGTAATGGAGCTATTCCTTCCTTTTCGAAAATTTTCTGCCAATGTTTGCGCCTGACTTCATCTCTTGGGGCGATGTCGTCAAAACCTTCGACCAAAGCCTTCAAAAACAAACCGGAACCACCGCAAGCAATGATTACTTGCTTTTTCTGAAAAAGCTCAGCAAGACGTTTATTGCCTTCTCTTTCAAAAACGCCTGCGTTCAAATGTTGCTTCAGGCTCCGATCTGCAATAAAATGATGCTGGACCTCGGCCAATTCATGGGCTGTGGGCATTGCGGTGCCTATTGGTAATTCGCGGTAAACCTGCCGGGAATCGGCAGAAACGATTTCGGTGTCAAATTTTTTCGCCAGATGGATAGCTAAAGCTGTTTTGCCGCTGGCAGTAGGGCCAACGATGAGTATTAGAAGCGGGTTTTTCAAATTTTGGGACAAAACGCAGACTTTTAGACAAAGATAAGGCCTGATAGGATGGGCTTCTCCAATTTTTAACGCAGCGATTATTGCTTTAAAGGAGTTTCGCGGAGGTAAAAGTGCCAATACATTTCAAAAACGTCCTAGTAAAAAAGCAGCGGGCATAAAAGAAAAAGCCACCCGAAGGTGGCTGTGAGCTTTTATTTCTAATAATTGTCGTCGAAATCAGACGATTTGCCTCGGCCTTTGCTGCCGCCACTGAAATCGTCGTCATCGTCGGAATCTGAATCATGATTGTCGTCCTCGTCGTCTAAGCTGTCTTCATCGTCGCTATCAACCACATCATCGTCGAGGTCCATTTCTAAATCGATACTGTCCACCTTGCCTTTACCACGCTCGGCATCGAAGCCTTCGAAGACAACCAATTCATCGGCCGCTTCCGGCTCATCGTCGTCGAGTTCATCAAGAAGCTCGGGAGCAGGCGCACTAGGTTTGCTTTTTTCTTTTTCGATCGCAGGTTTGATGACGACTTTCGTGTTGTATTGTTTTGGTGCTTCACCTACCGACTTCACAGTAGCTGGTAAACTAGCTCGACCACCATCATTGGTATCAATGTCCACCAGTTCTATCAAAAATGCCCAACCTTCTTCCGATTGATACACAAAAATAAAACGCTGGTGTGGATCATCTACATAATCACTGATGCGCGTTTTATTTGCTGGTAAGGCATCCGAGGACATGGTGTACACCATATCCTTAAATGCAATCTCATCTTCCATATGCCATAAATCGTCGGAATAGAAGAAGGATGATGGGTGTTTGAGGTCGAATGAAAAAGCACGTAGGACTGCATAATGCAGATCCTCAAAGGTTTGAGTGGTTTTCACCTCAATTTCCCTGTAGATACCTTCGTAATCTTCTATTTCAACTCTGAAGCGATAAATTGCCATGCCTGATTGCTTGTTTTGAAGCGCCAAAAATAGGGTTTAAACCTTTCGCGTCAACCCCAAATTTTGACCTTTTTCGATCATTAATTTTTGGGCTTGTGCATGCTCATTTTCGATGATGCCGTCAAGTATCGCCTGACGTATCGTGTTTTTAATTATACCGACTTCCTTGCCGGCCGGAATGCCGAAGTAATCCATGATTTCCTGCCCGCCAATTGGGGGCTGCCACATGCGCAAACGGTCTGATTCGGCGACTTCTTTAACCTTACCTTCTAAAATTATGAAGTTCTTTTGATACAATCGGACTTTTGACTCATTCTTTGAAGTAATATCTGCTTTGCACAACATCATGAGGTTGTCAATATCTTCACCAACTTCAAAAATCAGCCTCCTAACCGCTGAATCGGTCACAACAGATTTAGTCAGTGCAATCGGTCTTAGATGAAGTTTTACCAACTTTTGAGTGAGACGCATCTTTTCATTCAATGGTAGTTTTAGTTCACGGAAGATACGGGGAACCATTCGGGCCCCCAAGTCCTCATGTCCATGGAAAGTCCAACCATGACCTTCCTCATAACGCTGGGTTTGGGGTTTTGCGATATCGTGTAGTATGGCCGACCAGCGCAACCAGAGGTCGTCGGTAAAGGCGGCTATATTGTCGAGTACCTGGAGGGTATGGTAAAAATTATCCTTGTGGGCACGACCGTTTACCTTATGAACACCGTGTAACTTGACCATATCCGGGAAAAACTGCTTCAGTAGCCCCGTATCGAACAGCAATCGGAAACCGATACTGGGTTTGGCTGAGCTAATGATCTTATTCAATTCATTGGAGATTCGTTCCTGACTGATGATACTCAAACGTTCTGAATGGGTGCTAATCGCCTCTAAAGTCACGGGGTCAACTTCAAATTGCAGTTGGCTTGCAAAACGCACAGCACGCATCATGCGTAGTGGGTCGTCACTAAAAGTGATGTGTGGGTCTAAGGGGGTTACCAGACGTTTAGCCTCCAAATCTGCTATACCATTGTGGAGGTCCACTAATTTACCAAATTCAGGATAGAGCTGTATGGCCATGGCATTGATGGTGAAGTCGCGGCGGTCGAGATCCTCTTCAAGGCTGCCGTCTTCTACGATGGGGTTGCGTGAATCGCTGCGGTACGATTCTTTGCGAGCACCCACAAATTCAAGCTCAAAATCGCCATAAGGCAAACGGGCAGTGCCGTAGTTTTTATAAACGGTAACATAGGGCTTATCAGCCAAGCTGTGGCCAAAATCACGTGCAAAAGAGATGCCACCGCCAATCACAAGAATGTCGATGTCTTTATTGGGCCGATTGAGTAGTAAATCGCGCACATAGCCACCCACCACATAACACTCGGCCTGTCGGTTTCTGGCGAAATCGGCTAATTGGGTAAAAATGGGATGTTCGAGGATAGGACTTTTCAAGGTATTGACTTCGGGGCGCTAAATTACCTGCTTAGCAAGACAAAAAAGCGTTCTTCTAAACTTTCTGCACGTTTACCTGGATTCAGGAAGTGACCATTCAAATGCGTAACCCTAAAAAATGGCCAATTTTTGACGGTTTTCAATTGGTAACCCGCTGAAATTAATGTATCCACTCCGGCTTGATTGGTATAAACATATCGTTGTTGTTGGCCTGCTTGAAGTAAACTATCGGGATGGGTAATATGTGGCACCGTCATCTCGGCGTAAAAGTCGAGGGCGTGAATACTCTCCTCACCTATGGCGAATAGCGCCACTTCATCAACCTGCAAAGCTTGTTCATGTATGTATTTTCCTGCCAATGAGCTGGCTTGGTATTTCAACAAATTGGGATAGAAGATATAGTTGGCAACCAATCCGAAAACAAGGAGTGCAATTAAGGACGGACCGAAAAGTTTGAGAAAGCCATCAAATTGCTGGAAAAAAGCGGCAACCATGGCAATAAAGGCGGCACCGATCAAAAAGCCCCAACCAAATCCTCCCGGAAAAATCCAAAATTCCACAACAGCCGAAATCAGCAGTATGAGCAAACCTATTAGGAATTGAAACATACTCAACCAACGGAAAACGCGGGTTCCTGCTTGTATGTCTGCCAAAAAATCGGCTGTTAATAATGCTGCGAAGGGAAAAGTAATGTATATGTAGTGAGGCAGCTTAAAATGTGACGACGACATGGCTAAAAACAGCAGCACAAAGCCTGAGGTGGCAATAAACTCGCCCGAAAGCGCATTGTTTAGTTGTCGCCTCAGCTCAAAGAGATTACGGAAAAGTGCAGTTATCACCAACAAACTCCAGGGCAGGAAAGTCCATAAAAAGGTGTGTGTAAAGTAGAAGGGCGATGTGTCGTCCTGCCATACATTTTCACCAGTAATTCGGCCAAAACTTTGGGTCCAGAAATAATAAACTACGCCATGGTCCCAGCCCCATTGTTGATACAGGCCTACCAACATAGGCATCAACCAAAGTAGAATCAGGCCTAGACCCAATAGCCATTCCCAACGAAATATACGTTTCCAGTCACGCCGCAACAGCGCATCAGCCCCAAAAGGAGCGGCTACCGCAATTAAGCCCAGCGGACCTTTGGCCAGCATGGCCAGGGCAATACCACTGAAAGCCAAAAACCAGGCACTCCAGCGTTTGGTACGTAGGTAACGTTCTAATTGCCAACTAGCAAAGGCAACCCAACCTACTAATAAGGTGTCGGTGCGTACATCGTTTAGCATGAGAATAAACCCCAATGCGCTGCTGTAAATAATGACAGCAATACGCGCGGTTCGGCTGTCATAAATCAACCTCCCCAGTTCGTAAACACTTAAAGCGCCAAGTAAAGCTACTAGGACCGAAACCAGCTTGTAGCTGAAGTCGCTCACACCTAATAACGTAAAAGAGGCTGCTGATAGCCAGAAAAGTAGGGGTGGCTTGTCGGGGTTGCCGAGCGAATTGTAATCTTCACCGCGCTCATATACTTCGAGCCAGGAGTCATTATCCCGCATCTCACGACCCATAGAGGCGTATTGTGCGGCATCTACTTCCATCACATCCACCAACATACCTCCGGAAATAACCAAAACCCATAGGCCGATGGCTATTCCCAGAAAACGGTTAAAATCGATGCGGAGTCCTTTCATCAACGGAACAAGTTGTACTTCAAAATACAGTACAGTGCCCTGAAAGCATCTTTCATATTTATTTTTTTGCCTTCCTCGTAGGTCCGGCCATAATAGCTGATACCCACTTCATAAATACGAATTTTGGGTATACGGGAAATTTTTGCTGTTACCTCAGGTTCGAAACCAAAACGATTCTCTTGAATTTTAATACTTTGTATTATCTCCCGTCGGAACATCTTGTAGCAAGTTTCCATGTCGGTGAGGTTGAGGTTGGTAAACAAGTTCGATAAAAAGGTGAGCAGTTTATTGCCGATGGTATGCCAGAAAAAGAGGATACGGTGGGGATTTCCACCCATAAAGCGAGATCCATAAACTACATCGGCCACTTCGTCGAGTATAGGCTGCACCAATATATTGTACTCGCGCGGGTCGTATTCAAGGTCAGCATCTTGAATAACCACTATCTCGCCTGTAGCATGTTGAATACCCGTGCGTAATGCGGCGCCTTTGCCTTGGTTTACTTCGTGTTTGTAATACTGAATGTTCAGCTCTGGATGGGAGTCACGGTATTCAAGTATAGCGGCCTCTGTATCGTCTGTTGAACAATCATTGACGATGATAATTTCTTTACGCAAGCCACCGACCAGTTCAACGGCACGAACCCGGTTTAAAATGTTGTGGATGTAACGGCCTTCGTTGTAGGCTGGAATTACGACTGATAGTTTTTGAAACGTCATGGAGGGCGTTAAAAATTGAAACAATCGTCAAAAATAGACATAATTCCCGCACTGTAGTTCTTGCAGAAATCACGCATTCTTTTCTTTTTAGTAAACAAGACTTGCTCTTTTGCGTTTGTAATCCTTTTATTTGCGGATTATTCAAGTGTGCAGAAGTAGCAGATGGCAAAAAATTTAGTAATCGTCGAGTCCCCGGCCAAGGCCAAAACCATCGAAGGTTTTTTGGGGAAAGAGTTTTTGGTGAAGTCGAGTTATGGCCACATCCGTGACCTCAAAAAGGGCAATCACGGCGTGGAAGTGGAGAAAGACTATGCGCCTGTCTACGAAGTGCCAGCCGATAAAAAGGCGGTAGTTTCGGAATTAAAAAAACTTTCAGATGCTGCAGAAACCGTTTGGCTCGCTTCCGATGAAGACCGGGAGGGAGAAGCAATCTCTTGGCATTTGAAAGAAGTACTCAAACTCAAAGAAGAAAAAATTCAACGAATCGTATTTCACGAAATCACCAAAAGTGCCATACTCAACGCAATCGATAATCCGCGTCGAATAAATTACGACTTGGTAAATGCCCAACAAGCCCGCCGGGTTCTCGATCGTTTGGTCGGTTTCGAAATCAGTCCAGTACTTTGGCGTAAGGTCAAGCCAAGCTTATCTGCTGGTCGTGTGCAATCTGTAGCTGTTCGCCTGGTGGTTGAGCGTGAACGGGAGGTAATGGGCTTTAATACGGAAAGTGCTTTCCGCATCAATGCGATTTTTATGGCCGATGTTGCTGGCAAAAAGCAACAGGTGAAAGCCGAACTGAACGAACGATTTAAAACGGAAAAGGAAGCACAAGCGTTTCTGGAACAATTAAAAGGACGGGATTTTCAGGTAGCGAGCCTAGAAAAGAAGCCACTGAAAAAATCTCCTGCACCACCTTTTACCACTTCTACTTTACAACAGGAAGCGTCGCGTAAACTGCGGTTTTCGGTAAGTAAGACCATGAAAGTGGCTCAAGATCTCTATGAAAGCGGGCGCATTACCTATATGCGTACCGATAGCGTGAATTTAAGTCAGTTGGCGCTAGGTGCGGCAAAAAACGAGGTGGAAAGCGCTTATGGCGACCGCTACGCTAAAACACGACAGTTCAAGACCAAAACTGCTTCGGCGCAAGAAGCGCATGAAGCCATACGCCCGACCTATTTTAACGTACATCGTATAGAAGGGGATCGCGATCAGCAATCCTTGTATGAGCTCATCTGGAAACGTGCGATTGCCTCACAGATGGCGGAAGCCGAAATTGAAAAGACTACACTCAAAATAGCTATTGGTGGTTTGAAACCGCTTTTTGTTGCAGAAGGTGAAGTGATTTTGTTTGATGGTTTTTTGAAAGTCTATCTAGAATCAGATGATGATGAGCCAGAAGAAGAACAAGGTAATTTGTTGCCCGCCGTAGTACAAGGCCAGCCTTTGGGCTTCGAAAACGCAACAGCTACGGAACGTTACAGTCGCCCGCCTAGCAGGTATACCGAGGCCAGTCTGGTTAAAAAACTCGAGGAACTCGGCATCGGCCGGCCATCTACCTATGCTCCGACCATCTCTACCATCCAAAAACGAGGCTATGCGGAGCGTTCGGAGCTGGAGGGTACGGTACGAGAATATGTGGTACTACAGTTGAAAGCCGAGCAAATCAGCCGCGAAGTAAAAACGGAAGTCACGGGTGCCGATAAAGGTAAAATGGTGCCAACAGATATCGGCATGCTCGTCAATGATTTTCTCCTGGAGAATTTCCCGAAGGTGATGGACTTCCAGTTCACAGCCAAAGTAGAGGAGGAGTTTGATTTAATTGCTAGTGGAGAGCTCGATTGGACAAAAATGATTGATAAGTTTTACAAGCCCTTCCATGAGAATGTAGAATCGACCATAGAAAACAGTGAACGGGCTACAGGAGAAAGAATTTTAGGAGAGGACCCCACCACCGGCTTTCAAATCAGCGTGCGCATGGCTAAATTTGGTCCAGTTGCTGTAAAAATGGACCTGGCCGATGCAGAAGCCAAGCCTATATATGCCAATTTGAGGTCTGGAATGCATCTCGAAGGCGTGAGTTTAGCGGATGCGCTTGAATTGTTTAAACTTCCTCGGACGTTAGGTGAATACGAAGACAAAACGCTAAGTATAGGCGTGGGTAGATTTGGACCGTACGTAAAACACGACGGCAAGTTTGTGAGTCTGAAAAAGGATATGGATCCCATGACCATCACTGAAGCGGAAGCCATTGTGTTGATTCACGAAAAACGCGAAAAAGACGCCAATCGCCTTATTGCTGATTTCCCAGATGCAGGTATTCAGGTGTTGAATGGTATGTACGGCCCATATATCGCTAAAGACAAGGTAAACTATAAAATCCCGAAAGGCACGGAGGCCAAAACGTTGACCCTCGATGAAGTGCTTCATATCATTGAAACTGCCCCCGAGCCAAAACCTGCACGTAAAGGTGGATTTAAGGCTCGAAAAAAGGGATAAGTTGTGGATAGTTAGTGAACGATTTCTGCGTTATTGCACTTCATAACGCATATGTCTGCACTGCTACCTGATCTAAGTCAAATCGATGCCCTCATTTCTTTGTTGGACGATACCGACAATGAGGTGGTGATGCATGTAACCGATGAGCTGTTGCGTTATGGTGCTGATATTATTCCTCGGCTTGAACACGCCTGGGAAGACCACCCCGAACAAGTCATACAAGAACGGCTTGAAAATATCATCCACCGTATACAGTTTGATCATGTAAAGGAGATGTTGCAGTTGTGGATTGTGAGTGGCGGTAGCGACCTGCTCGATGCCATGATTATTGTAGCGCGTTACCAATATCCAGATCTCGATGAAGCAAAAATCCGTAACCAGATCGAAAGCATTCGGATAGATGCATGGATGGAGATGAATTATTATCTCACGGCCTTGGAGAAAGTGCGGATACTTAATCATATTTTTTTCCGTATCCACGGTTATTCGGGCAATACCGATAACTACAGTGATCCCCAAAACAGTTTTATCAATAAGGTGCTCGAAAGCCGTAAGGGCAATCCGATATCGATGTGCCTATTGTACATGATCATCGCGCAGCGTTTAAAGGTGCCTATTTATGGCGTAAACCTGCCGCAGCACTTTATACTCACTTATCTCGACGATTCGGAGGAAGCAATGAAGCTAGAAGCTTTTAAAAGAGAACCTCTTTTTTATGTCAATGCTTTTAACCGGGGGATGGTGTTTGGACGTAAGGAAATCGATCAATTTCTGAAGCTCATCAAAATGGAAGCACATCCCCGTTTTTACGAGCCCTGCAATAATTTTGACATCATTACACGGGTATTTAATAACCTAATACATAGTTATACCGAAAGTGGTAAACCCGAGAAAGCCGAAGAAATTACAAAGTTGAGAGAGATGCTGATGCCGCATACGGGTAATCAGCTGCCGTAGGGCATGGCAATTGTTGATCTCACGCAATACGGAGGCCGTTAATCACACTTTTTTCCGTTTGAAGCAAGATTACACTTCCGTCGGCTTGAATTGCACCTAAAACCAGGCATTCAGATAAAAACGGTCCAATTTGTTTGGACGGGAAGTTGACAACTGCTATTACTTGTTTGCCTACCAACTCTTCCTTAAGGTAATGGGAAGTGATTTGTGCCGATGATTTTTTGATGCCCAACTCACCGAAATCGATGCTCAGTTTGTAGGCTGGTTTACGCGCCTCCGGAAAGTCTGAAACGGCAATGATGGTGCCGGTGCGAATGTCTACTTTTTCAAACTCGTCCCAACTGATATCGCTCATCTTTTGAACATTTTTTCGAGTAAACGTAGGGTCATTTCCCCCAATCTACCCATCGGAGGATAAAGAGGCTTGTTGACGTTTATCCAGCCTGTCTGACGAAAAACAGCTTTTTCGTGGGTAAAAGTATCGAAACTGTATTTGCCGTGATATTGACCGATGCCACTCTGATTGACGCCACCAAAAGGCAGATTGGGATTTGTAAAATGTACCTGATAGTCATTGATGGTCAAGGCACCAGAGCTGGTGTTTTGTTTTACTTTTTGAATGACGTATTTGTTTTTAGTGAAAAGATAAAGCGCCAGGGGTTTGTCATACGCATTCACCTGACGTATGGCATCTTCTAGGTGGTGAAAACCTAAAATGGGCACAATAGGGCCAAATATCTCTTCTTGCATAATTTTCATGTCGCGCGTGGCTCCGCTGAGTACCGTAAATTCAATGTGACGGGTTTCTGCATCACTTCTGCCGCCCACCTCAATTTTGGCGCCTTGCGCAACCGCTTCTGCAATCAAGGTATTGAGCCGATTAAAATGTTGCAAACTGACAATGCCACACATAGTCGATTTCCAATCCGTTTCCGGGAACATTTGCGCATAAGTTGCCTTCAGCTTTTCGGTGAAAAGCCCAATCATGCGGTCGTTGATGAGCACATAGTCAGGTGCCACGCAACTCTGACCTGCATTTAAGGTTTTGCCCCAGACCAATTTTTCGGCAGCATCTTGCATCGCTGCCGATTCTTCGATAATCGCAGCCGATTTGCCGCCGAGTTCGAGGGTGATTTCACTTAGATTTTTAGCTGCGGCCTGCATTACCAATTTCCCCACAGCGGAAGAACCGGTAAAAAAGATGTGGTCGAAAGCCAGACTAAGTAATGCTGTTGAAACAGCGGCATCGCCCTGTACAACTGTGATATGTTCAGCTTGAAAAGCCTGGGTGACTATTTTTTCAAGTACTGCGCTGGTATGGGGCGTATGCTCCGAAGGTTTAAGTATGGCGGTGTTGCCACCTGCTATGGCGCCAATCAAAGGAATTATGGCCAGTTGAATCGGGAAATTCCACGGGCTGATAATAAGCGTACGGCCTTTAGGTTCGCGGTACAACTCACTACGGCCCAAAAGGTAAGGGAAGGGAGAAAAAACACGCTTAGGTTTCATCCACTTTGCCAATCGAGCGCTGGTCCATTGCAGCTCCTTGTACACCAAAGCCAATTCGGTGGTACGTACTTCAGCTGCCGGTTTATGGAAATCGGCGTACATAGCCGTTATCAGTTCTGCTTCGTGTTGCAAGAGCGCAACTTTCAGCGTTTGCAAATGCTGCAAACGCTCACGGTAGCTGCTGTTTCGGAGGGATAACGCTTTGTTTTGCTGGTTTTCGAAGAGTTGTTGCAGTGCTGGGATCATAGCTCCAAGATAATAGAGTGTACTTGAGTTTTTAACGCAGCATACACGGAGTTAAAAGAGTTTCGTAGAGCCGCTGTGGAACTCAAAAAACACATTTCCTCTGCGTTAAAAAAAACGCAAATTTCCCTCAATCCAGGTCGTCCATTACATCCGCTGTGGTGCCTTCATTGGCACCCATCAGATAAGCTTTAATGAAGTCGTCGAGTTCACCGTCAAGTACCGCCTGCACATTCGATGTTTCGTGGCCGGTGCGTACGTCTTTGATGAGTTTATAAGGATGCAACACATAAGAACGGATTTGTGATCCCCATTCTATCTTCTTTTTGGTGCTTTCAATGGCATCGCGGGCTTCGTTCTGTTTGCGGATTTCGAGCTCGTACAACTGCGATTTCAGCATTTGCATGGCTCTATCCTTGTTGCCAACCTGCGAACGTTCTACTTGACAAACGATAACGATACCGGTAGGCTTATGCGTCAACTGTACCTTGGTTTCCACCTTATTCACATTTTGACCGCCAGCACCACCCGAACGGGAGGTTTGTATTTCTATATCGGCTGGGTTTATTTCGATGGTGATACTATCGTCGACGAGGGGATAGGCGTAAACCGACGCAAAGGAGGTATGGCGGCGAGCATTGGAGTCGAAAGGAGAGATGCGCACCAAACGGTGCACACCACTTTCACCTTTGAGGTAGCCATAAGCGAAGTCGCCGTTAAATTCGAGCGAAACCGACTTGATGCCAGCTTCTTCACCGTCGGTGAGTTCGAGTTCGCGTATGGTAAAGCCTTGTTTTTCTCCCCACATCAGGTACATGCGCATAAGCATAGATGCCCAATCCTGACTTTCGGTACCACCAGCGCCTGAGTTGATGGTAAGCACGGCACTCATCTGGTCCTCTTCGGAGCGCAGCATATTTTTAAATTCGAGTGCTTCAATGACCACCACAGTTCGTTTGTATTGGGTATCAAGTTCATCGTCGCTCAGTTCGTCAGCTTGGTTGAACTCATAATATACTTCCAGTTCACCCACGGCTGCAACAACTTCCTCGTAAGAAACAACCCACTGTTTAGGCAATTTAATAGAGCGCATAATTTGCTCGGCCTTGGCGGCGTTGTTCCAGAAACCGGGTGCGCCTGCACGTTGTTCTACGTCGGCTATAGCTGCTTTTTTGCTATCGACGTCAAAGATACCCCCTTAGGGCTTTCACACGTGCCCTCAAGTCTTCCAGATGTTCCAGTCTCATAGGGCGCAAAAATAGCCGAAAACACTTGTAAATTAGCTATGCCAATTGTAGAAAACCAGGAATCCGAGGCTTGTAGTAAAAATTATATTTTAATCTATTGGCTGCAATGTGACGCGAATGTTTTTTCTTGGATTTGAAAACCAACAGAACTCCCATGAAGGCCTTATTTGAAGCCCTATTACCAGCGTTCATCCATCCGAAATACAAGGACAATCATCGTTTTAGAAAAATATACAGCAGCTACGCCGCTGCACTTAAGGACTGTAATCGAGATGGTTATGAAAACGAATCCATTGTGGATGTGGTGTTTCAAAAGACAAAAACGTATATCCAGCAGCTCGGAGCGAGGAAAATTGGCATACAGGAATTGGCCATTTTACATCCGTTGCTTACCCAGATAGCGTTAGATGCGAATAAAAAGGATCTCAAAATTTTAGATTTTGGTGGGGCTTGCGGTCTTCATTATTTTGAAATACGCGCCTTAGTTAAACCAGAAACTAAATTAGTTTGGTGTGTGGTGGAAACCACAGAAATGGCCAAAAGAGGGGAGCAACTCATGTCCTTTTCACATGGAGAACTTCACTTTTTCTCTTCGGTTGAAGATGCACAAACGTTTGCTGGCCGCTTTGATCTAGTGCATACTTCTGGAACTTTGCAGGCTGTTCCTGATCCTTGGTTTTACCTCGACAAACTATTAAAGCTAAATGCCAAATGTCTTATTTTAAATCGATTAGGTTTAATTCAGGGGCAGGAGGATATATTTACTGTGCATCATGCTAAGTTGAGCTGGAATGGTAAAGGGTCCTTGCCCGGGGGTTTTAAAGACAGTCGTATCAGTTATCCTTTTGGCTTTTTTAGCGAAGAAAAACTACTTGCAGCCGTCACCGGCCGGTATGAAATTATTAATCAACTAGAGGATGCTTCGGGTTGTTATCCGGTAAATGAGTATAAAATAGTAGGGTATGGGCTCAGTTGCCGGCTGAAAGGGTAAATAGTTATCTTCCTAAATTATTCGGAAACCACACATCTGTAAAATGTATAATCTCTGGTGGATGGGGAAGTAGGGTAACAGCAATTACGTCAAAGCGTACCTGTCCGTTATGCGAATGGGTGCTGAGGTAGAGGTCGCCAGCTTTGGCCATATTGCGGAATTTCTGCTTATTGGCGCGACGTTCGGGGTAATATCCCCCAGGCTGTGTCAGGGTTTTTACTTCTACAAAGGATAAAATATCTTCTTTTAAGGCAATGAGGTCGAGCTCCCAAGGGCCGATGGTCCAGTTTCGGGCTAAAATTACCCAACCCTTATCCTTTAGGAAGTTCTCGGCAAAACGTTCACCTTCCGCGCCAGTTTGCTTATTTTGCGTGTTCATTTTACAATTTACAGCGCATGTTGCCTACTTCCAACCCCACTAAAACAATTGCGTGGAAACTGCTAAAGCAACATCAGCAGGAAATCAGCCACTTACATCTGCAGACGCTCTTTGCCGACGATCTGAAGCGTTTTGAGCGCTTTAGTCTACGCCAACACGATTTATTGCTCGATTACTCCAAAAACCGCCTCACCCAAGAAACTTTATTGCTGCTCTTCGACCTCGCCCGCGAATGTGGTTTACCCGAGGCAATCGCAGCCCTGTTTAAAGGTGAAGCCATTAACGTCACTGAAAACCGGTCCGTGCTGCATACCGCTTTGCGCAATAGAAGCGATAGCGCTGTTTTCGTGGATGGTACGAACGTGATGCCTGACGTTCAGGCGGTGCTGGCTCAAATGAAAACCTTCAGCGAGTTGGTTATTTCAGGCGAATGGAAAGGCCATAGTGGTGAAGTCATCACTGATGTTGTGAATATTGGCATTGGAGGAAGTGATTTGGGACCAGTGATGGTGACTGAGGCGTTAAAAGCCTACAAAACACGGCTAAATCTCCACTTCGTTTCCAATATCGATGGCACACATATCGCAGAGACCCTGAAAAAATGTAATCCAGCCACCACGTTATTTCTTATAGCCTCTAAAACTTTTACGACCCAGGAAACCATGACCAATGCCCACAGTGCCCGTACATGGCTGCTGCAAGCCGCTGGTAATGAAGGGGCAGTGGCACAGCATTTTGTGGCCATGAGCACCAATGTAGCTGCAGTAGAGGCCTTTGGAATTGATACAGCCAATATGTTTCCTTTTTGGGATTGGGTAGGTGGTCGATATTCATTGTGGTCGGCGATTGGCTTGTCTATTGTGCTGGGTATTGGCTACGTACGTTACGAAGAACTACTATCCGGCGCTTTTGCCATGGATGAGCACTTTAGAAGTGCATCGATGCACGAAAATGCACCCATTTTACTGGCACTGATTGGTCTTTGGAATACCAATTTTCTGGGCGCGACCTCTGAAGCTATTTTGCCATATGATCAGTATATGCATCGTTTTGCCGCCTATTTTCAGCAAGGGAATATGGAGAGTAATGGTAAATCTGTAGATCGAAACGGCCATACCGTTGATTATACCACAGGTCCCATTATTTGGGGAGAGCCGGGAACCAACGGTCAGCATGCCTTTTATCAGCTCATACATCAGGGAACACACTTAATCCCCTGCGATTTTATCGCGCCGGCCATCAGTCATAATCCGCTACCAGGCCATCATGATAAATTGCTGGCCAACTTCTTCGCACAAACCGAAGCACTCATGAACGGCAAAACCTTGGAAGAGGTTAAAAATGAATTTAATAAACTAGGTTTATCTGGGGATAAAATTGATAAATTAGCTCCATTTAAAGTTTTTGAAGGCAATCGGCCCACGAACAGCATACTACTTAGAGAGTTGAACCCCTTCCATTTGGGAATGCTTATCGCGCTTTATGAACACAAAATTTTCGTACAAGGCATATTGTGGAATATCTACAGTTTCGACCAATGGGGCGTAGAGCTTGGCAAGCAGCTCGCCAATGCCATCTTACCTGAATTACAGCACGACGAACCAATACAAAGTCACGACAGTTCTACAAACGGATTGATCAACGCCTGGAAACAAATGAAAGTGTCATGAGTACTACACCCCTTCATCTACTTCGTTTTGAGCCTATTTTTAAAGAAAAACTCTGGGGAGGCGATAAAATCAAGACAGTACTCGGCAAAGATTTTGGTGCGCTGCCCAATTGCGGAGAAAGCTGGGAAATTTCTGGTGTTCCAGGTGATATTTCTGTAGTAGCGGAAGGTCCCTTGCGCGGAAAAAACCTGCAAGAGTTGCTGATTGCTTACGGCGCAGCATTGGTAGGTGCAAAGTCATTCAGGGAGAACCCACAAGAATTCCCCTTGCTTATCAAGTTCTTGGATGCTGGAGCGAACTTGTCTGTACAAGTACACCCTAACGATGCCCAAGCCATGGCTAAACATGCTTGTATGGGAAAAACAGAGATGTGGTACGTAATCCAAAACGATCCAGGCGCTAACCTCATTACCGGTTTTAAGCAAGAGATGAACAAGGAAACATATCTCGCAGCATTAACTGGTGGAAAAATCATGGAAGTGCTGAATATCGAGGAAGTTGATGCCGGAGATGTTTTCTATATTCCGCCAGGCAGGGTACACACCATTGGGGAAGGACTACTTATCTGCGAAATTCAGCAAACTTCTGATATCACTTATCGTATTTATGATTTTGATAGGGTAGATACACAGGGTAAAAAGCGCGAATTACATACGGATCAAGCCTTGGAAGTATTGGATTTTAAACGGTATGACAATTACAAAACAAATTATATAGACACTCCAAATGAAGTAGTACAACTAGTTAATGCTAAGCACTTTGAAACAAATAAGATAACCTTTGATAGAAGGCTGAAGCGTGACCACAGTCAGCGCGATAGTTTTGTAGTTTACGTTTGTATTGGAGGGGCTTGTACAATTACTGCCGACGAACAGCAGCTCGAATTGCAAATAGGCGATAGTGTGTTAATTCCAGCGCTTTTTAAGGAGGTCGTGCTCGCGCCTGATACTGCTTGTCAGCTCTTGGAAACCTATGTACCCGCATGAAGAAGCAAGTCAAGCTAATTCACCTTGGCACGCTAGATTACCAGCAGGCCTGGGATTACCAGGAGCAGTTGTTTGCTGCTAAGTTGGCTATTAAGTCTCAAAACAGGGATTTGTCGCCAGAGGCCCAATTGCCCATTGGCCATGAATTGCTTTTGGTTGAACATCCGCATGTATACACCTTGGGTAAAAGCGGCAAGGAAAGTCATTTGCTGCTCGATGAAGTAGGTTTAAAAGCGCACCAAGCCAGTTATTATCGCATCAACAGGGGTGGAGATATCACTTATCATGGTCCCGGCCAACTTGTAGCCTATCCCATTCTTGATTTGGAGCAGTTTAAACCCGATATCCATTGGTATATGCGGAGTTTGGAAGAGGTAGTTATCGAAACCCTCGCACCTTTTGGGATAAGAGGTGAGCGTTCTACTGGTTTTACAGGTGTGTGGCTTGATCCTGACCTTGCAAATGCCCGTAAAATTTGCGCCATGGGCGTGCGCACCAGTCGGTGGGTTACAATGCACGGCATTGCACTTAATGTAAATACCCAGTTGGATTACTTTAAACATATCGTTCCCTGCGGTATCGACGATAAAGCAGTAAGCAGTATGGCGGCTGAAACTGGTCATGAATTGCCATTTTCGGAGGTAGAAGAGGCGTTCGTACGGCAATTCTCCCGTATTTTCGACGTTGAAGTGGTGTAAAATCTGTAAATCAAAAGACGCTGCTTCAAGTTAGCTTTTTGCTAAATTTGGCTAGCTTATGTTGTTGTTATGAAGAAAAAAATAGGATTGACCTTACTCGGTCTGTTGGTTCTTTTGTTGGCCTTTGCCCTCATAATCCCCATTATTTACAAAGACAAAATCAAAGCTGCGGCCCTCAAAGCCGTAAATGAAAACCTGAATGCTCAGGTGAGTTTTGGTGATATGTCGGTTTCTCTTTTCCGCGATTTTCCGCAGCTCAGTTTATCTGTTAAAGACTTTGTGGTGGTTGGTGTGGACACTTTTGCTTTGGATACGCTCGCAAATGTGGGGGATTTTAGCATCTCCCTGAATATTATGCCCTTAATTAGGGGTGAAGACCTTAATATTCGTAAAATCAAAGTAGCCAATGCCAAGTTTCATGTGCGGGTTTTGGAAAGTGGTCAGGCCAATTACGATATCATGAAACCCGATACGGCGACAGTGGAAGCGGTAGATACAGCTGCCAGTGACTTTAAGTTTGCGATACAGTCCTACGTCTTGAAAAATGTAGATTTGGTATATGATGACCGTTTTTATGCCCAGAAGGCAGTACTCTTAGGCATTGACCATGAAGGTAGTGGCGATTTTACGCGCGATGATTTTGTGCTTAAGACCAAAACGGAAATCAAATCGGTGACTTACGCGTATGCGGGAGCCACCTTCATTAGTAAAGCCACCGCCAATCTCGATGTGCCCATTGCCATCAATATGCCCAATTTCAGCTTTACGTTTACGGATAATGACCTATATCTGAATGAGTTGAATATGAAATTGTCGGGTGTATTCTCCATGCCAGGTGATGATATGGTAATGGACATGAAGTTTAATACCCCGCAAAGTGACTTCAAAGCCTTGTTGTCGGTTGTGCCAGGTATGTTTGATGAATATTTCAAAGACATCAAAACCAAGGGAAAGTTTGTCTTCGATGGCATGCTTAAAGGGGTATACAATGACAACAGTATGCCGGCTTTCAATTTTGTGCTGGGGGTAGACAAAGGTTATTTCCAGTATCCAGATCTACCGGCGGCAGTTAATGATATTATGATGGATCTCAAAATCACCAATCCAACCGGTGATCTAGATGCCACCATTATTGATTTGAAGCAGTTTAGCATGGACATGGCCGGAAATCCTATCGATTTACGCTTATATACGACCAAACCCATCAGTGACCCAACTATCAATGCTGCTCTAAATGCCCGAATCGATTTTGATAAGGTAAAGCAGTTTATACCCGGCGATAGGGTTAAGGAGTTGACGGGCCGTTTTACAGCGGCGGTAACTGCCAGTGGTCGTGTTAATGCCATCGAGCAGCAGAAGTACAACGACATCACCGTAAATGGGGAGTTGCTGTTGGAGCAGTTTTTTGTTAGTAGTGCAGATTTTCAGGATGGCGTAAAAATTGAGAAGATGGCCATGGTCTTTAGTCCTCAATTCGTTGTTTTACACGATTTCAACGCTAAAATGGGGACTTCCGATATTCGTGCCAATGGCCGCATCGACAACCTACTTTCGTTCTATTTCGGAGAGGATAAATTGCGAGGGACTTTTAATGTCAATTCTAACCTCCTCAATTTGAACGAATTGATGGGCGATGCCACCGAAACAACGGCAGACAGTCCGGCTACCGAAAGTGCCGCGCTTACCGTTATCGAGATTCCTAATACAGTGGATTTTAAGTTAAATGCCAATTTTAAAAAGGTGATCTATGATAATATGGAGATTACCAATTTACAAGGCGACTTGTTGGTGCGTGACCAAAAAGTAGGCTTTCAGGATGTAGGCTTAAATTTACTGGGAGGTTCCATCCAAACATCTGGCAGTTATTCTGCTCAGAATATCAAAAAGCCCGCCGTTGCATTTAACATTGGCATGCAGGATTTCGACATCAAAGAAACCTTCACCACTTTCGTTACCATGCAGAAGATTGCGCCAATAGGGCAATATACTTCTGGTCGGTTTTCGACTGGTTTTGACTTAAATGGCTTTTTGCTTCAGGACATGACACCCGACTTGAATAGTTTGCGAGGTGGTGGATTGGTGAAAATACCGAACGCAACTATTTCAGGCTTCAAACCGCTTGAAAAGGCAGCAGACGTGCTCAAAATGAATAATCTACGTTCGTTATCCTTGAAAAACGTCAACCTCAGCTTCGAATTCGATAACGGCCGCGTCTATGTACAGCCCTTCGAAATCGAACAGCAGGGCATAAAGATGACCGTTAGCGGCTCCAATGGCTTTGACATGAGCATTGACTATACCCTGCAAATGGATGTCCCGCGCGAGCTGCTTGGGCCTGCTAATACAATGGTGAACGGATTGCTATCGAAAGCGGCTGAAAAAGGGGTGAATGTAAATGTGAGCAAAACAGTAGGCGTTAATGTCCGCATGACCGGACTGGTGAACGACCCTAAAGTGGATGTATCTCTTGCCAATATGGCCACAGGCGCTGGCGATGATCTAAAACAACAAGCTTTGGATGAACTGGAGCGCCGCAAAAAAGAATTGGAAGACAAAGCGCGTGCAGAAGCGGAAAAAGTCAAAGCCGAGTTCGATCGTCAACGTCAAGAAGCAGAAGCAAAAGGCCGGGCTGAAATCGAAAAGAAAAAACAGCAGGCTCGTGCCGAAGCCGATAAAATATTGGCTGATGCACAAGTGCAAGCCAACCGGATCAAAACAGAAGGTAAAAATGCTGCTGATGTGATTCGAAGAGAGGGCGAGGCCAATGCCAATAAATTAGTTGCCGAAGCTGGGTCGAATCCAATCAAAAAAGCCGCGGCTGAAAAAGTTGCACAAGGTATGCGCAAACAAGCCAACGACAAGGCCAATCAATTAGAGCAAGAAGCCAATCAACGCGCTGATAATTTCATGGCTGAAGCACGCCGTAAAGCAGATGAAAAGCTGAAATAATGGGTAAAACCGACGAATTTATGCAATTGGCCATAGCCGAAGCTAGGAAAGGGCTTTTAGAAGGAGGTATTCCTATAGGTTCGGTTTTGGTAAAGGAGGGCAAATTTGTGGCCAGCGGTCACAACAAACGGGTACAGGAAGATAATCCTATACTTCACGGTGAAATGGACTGCTTGTTCAATGCCGGAAGGGTGGGTAGTTATCGCGATACGGTGATTTACAGCACCCTCATGCCATGCTTTATGTGCGCAGGCACAATCGTTCAGTTTCGTATCCCGAAGGTGATTGTAGGGGAGTCGCGCACCTTTCCTGGGGCGAAAGCCTTTATGGAGTCCCACGGGGTAGAGGTCATCGACTTGGATTTACCCGAATGTGTGGGAATGATGGAAGATTTCATCCGCGAAAAACCAGAGCTTTGGAACGAGGATATCGGAGAGCTTTAAGCGGTACTCAAGTTCTAAAGTTGTCTCTTCGACTCTTTCTGAAAAAGGATGACAGTTTAATTGATTAAAACTGTTGTTGACGTATGCGGTACAGATTGGCTCCTGCTAAATGACAAGCTTCAACCTTACCACCTAACAACGGATGGCCGAGTAATTGACGAAACAGATTAGCAGTGCCAGATTTTTTTTAAATAAAAAATTCCCCTCCGTTACCGAAGAGGAATTTATAAGTCTGATTGTAATTATCCGCGTTTTTGCTTGATACGTGCGTTTTTGCCTTTGGCAGTACGCAAGTAGAACAAACGAGCACGACGAACGATACCGCGGTTAACGACTTCGATTTTGTCGATCATAGGCGATACAGTAGGGAAGATACGCTCTACGCCTATGCTGTTAGAAACCTTGCGAACAGTGAAGGTTTCGTTTACACCTGAGTTACGGCGTTGGAGTACTACACCCTGGAATACCTGGATGCGCTCTTTGTTGCCTTCTTTAATTTTATAATGCACAGCTATGGTGTCGCCTGCTTTGAATACTGGCAATACTTGTGTACCGACTGTGTTTTGTTCTACGAATTGTACGAGGTTCATGAACTTAGAAATTGAACGTTTTTCAAACGAGTTGCAAGTATACGACTATTCCTTGGAATCAAAAAGGGGTAGCGTCGAAAAATATAGGATTTATTCGCCTTTAAATAACTCAGGTCGCCTTTCCTGGGTGCGTTTTACCGCTTGTTCGTGGCGCCACTGTTCTATTTTGCCAAAGTTTCCTGATGTAAGGATCTCTGGGACCTTCCAACCTTTATAATCTGCTGGGCGGGTATATTCGGGTGGAGCGAGTAAATCGTCTTGAAATGAGTCGAGTAAAGCTGAAGTTTCATCGCCCAAAACACCGGGTAGCAAACGAATTACAGCATCGGCTACAATTGCTGCTGCAAGCTCGCCCCCGGTTAGGACATAATTGCCAACGGATATTTCCATGGTGCAGAAATTTTCTCTTACTCTTTCATCTACACCTTTATAATGGCCGCATAGCAAGATGAGGTTGCCCTCTAGGGTTGCCAAACGGTTGCATAGCGGCTGATCGAGTAGAATACCATCGGGCGACATATAGATGATCTCGTTGTATTCTCGCTCACTTTTTAGCTGGCCAATGCATTTATCGATGGGCTCAATCAGCATCACCATCCCAGCTCCTCCACCATAAGGGTAATCATCTACTTGACGGTATTTGTCGGTGGTATAATCACGAAGGTTGTGTACTACAATCTGAGCTAGACCTTTGTCTTGTGCACGCTTGAGTATGCTGTGATTCAGCATGCTGTGGAGTAAATCGGGGACAACTGAAAGGATGTCGATACGCATTTTAGGCGAGGTAAACGTCAATCAGGCCTTCGGGAAGACGGGTGTGTATGCTGCCGGCTTTTTTATCGACTTTGTAAACGAGGGTATCGTTTAATGGGCACAAGACCTCCTTACCCTGGTGATCAAAGGCAAGCAAATGTTGTTGAGGGGTTTCATAGACATCTAAGACAATACCAACTGGTCCGAGCAGGTCGTCGAGTACCTGCATGCCGCGCAATTCGTGGTAGTAGTACTGGTCCTCCCGTAAGGGTGGCAGTGCCTCAGCGGGCAGGTGAACACTGCTACCGAGCAAGTCGCGGGCAGTGGTTTCATCATCGATATCTTCGAATTTCAGCAATAACTCATCTCTACCCATCAGTTTTGAGCTGGAAATGAAAAAAGGGATCAGTTTACCCTTTTTAAAGAGATAGACTGACCCCAGTTTTTTATAATGTGCCGGATTGTCTACATCGAGTTTCAGAACGACTTCACCTTTAAATCCGTGTGTCCGTTCTAAGAAGCCGAGTTCAAATCCGTCAGCGAGTTTCAAAGCTTATTCAGCTGCTTTTTCTTCGTCTTCAGCAGCAGCTTCTTCAGCGGCAGGAGCTTCAGTAGCTTCTTCCGGAGCAACTTCTGCAACAGCTTCTACTTCTGCAACAGCTTCTACTTCAGCCACAGCTTCTACTTCAGCCACAGCTTCTACTTCAGCAACAGCTTCTACTTCAGCAACAGCTTCCACTTCAGCAACAGCTTCTACGGCTTCAACAGCTTCTACAGCTTCAACAGCGGCTACAGCGGCTACAGCGGCTACAGCGGCTACTTCCGCTACCTCTTCAGTAACTTCCTCGGCTACTTCTTCAGCAACAGGGGTGTTTTTCTTAAGGATGGCTTCTGCACGGTTGGCTTTTACCTTCGCTTCTGCGGCGAAACGAGTAGCAACAGCTTTTTCTTTTGCAGTTAACAAGTTGGTTTTTTTGCCTTCTACTTTCGATGCTTTCTCTGCTTCCCAGGTCGTGAAACGTTTGTCGGCTTCGACTTGGTCAAACAAATTGCTGCGAACCCCTTCCTGCAGGTATTTCTTCATCATCACGCCTTTATAGCTGAGGATGGCGCGACAAGTATCGGTGGGTTGAGCACCTTTAAATACCCATTCAAGGGTCTTGTCCACGTTGAGATCGATGGTGGCAGGATTCGTGTTCGGGTTGTAAATACCCAAACGTTCAATGAATCTCCCGTCTCTCGGAGCACGTGCATCTGCCACCACAATATGGAAGAAAGGCTTGCCCTTCTTACCATGACGCTGTAATCTAATCTTTACTGACATTGATCGTTGTTTTTAAACGAGTTGCAAAGATAGTGGAATTCATTTATTCTACAATACCACTAATGAATTCGTGATAGTACATAGATAACGCAGATTGTTTAAGATTTACGCTGATAGTATTAGCGACGGGTAGGCATTTTTGGCATTTTGCCACCGGCACCCATGGCATTCATCTTCTTCATCATGCCTTTCATATCATTAAACTGTTTGAGCAACTGGTTTACCTGCTGAATACTGGTTCCTGAACCATCGGCCAAACGTTTACGGCGGCTCCCATTAATCAGATCAGGGTTGTTGCGCTCAATGGGGGTCATGCTCTGAATGATGGCTTCGACATGTTTAAAGGCGTCGTCACTGATATCGACATCCTTTAACATTTTGCCCATGCCTGGGATCATACCCATGAGGTCTTTCAAATTACCCATTTTTTTAATCTGGCTAATCTGGCTCAGGAAGTCATTAAAGTCGAATTGGTTTTTGCTGATTTTTTTGGAAAGCCGCTGCGCTTCTTCTTCGTCGATCTGCATTTGAGCCCGCTCAACCAACGAGACCACATCACCCATGCCGAGTATGCGGTGGGCCATGCGATCGGGGTGGAAGACGTCAAGAGCCTGCATTTTTTCGCCGGTCGACATAAACTTAACCGGCTTACCAACGGTATAAGAAATGGTCAAAGCCGCACCACCGCGGGCATCGCCGTCGAGCTTGGTGAGGACTACGCCATCGAAATTCAACCTGTCATTGAAAGTTTTGGCCGTGTTTACAGCATCCTGACCTGTCATGGCATCGACCACAAACAAGGTTTCGTGCGGCTTAACTGCTTGGGAAACGTTGGCGATCTCATTCATCATGGCTTCATCCACAGCCAAACGACCGGCTGTATCTACGATGACAATTTTATAACCTTCTGATTTGGCCTTTTTAACGGCATTTTCTGCAATCTGAACTGGGTTTTTGCTGCCTTCTTCAGCATATACGTCTACATCTATTTGACCGCCCAATACTTTGAGCTGATCGATGGCGGCTGGGCGGTAAACGTCGGCGGCTACGAGCAATACTTTATTGCCCTTTTCTTTGAGCATATTGGCCAGCTTGCCAGAGAAGGTGGTTTTACCGGAACCTTGCAAACCTGCAATAAGGATGATACTTGGGTTGGCGCCTATATTAATATCGGAAGTGCTGCCACCCATGAGGTGAGTGAGCTCCTCATGCATGATTTTGGTAAGCAACTGGCCGGGCGAAACACTTTTAATTACGTTTTGACCCAATGCCTTCTCACGTACCGTGTCGGTAAACTCCTTAGCGATTTTGTAGCTCACGTCGGCATCAAGTAATGCCCGACGGATTTCCTTCATGGTTTCGGCTATATTGATTTCCGAGATACGGCCTTCGCCTTTGAGTGTTTTAAAGGCTTGGTCTAAGCGGTCGGTGAGTTTATCAAACATGCGTATTGGAAATAAGATTGCAAAAATAAGGGTTTGGTGTTATCGGTGTGCCATACATAAAAAAAGGCCGGATAGCCGGCCTTGGTTAATATTTATAAGAAATTGTTAGCTGCCGAGATAAGCTTTCAGCATTTTGCTGCGTGAGGTATGCCGCAGGCGCTTTAATGCTTTGTCCTTAATCTGACGTACACGCTCGCGGGTGAGGTCGAATTTCTCGCCTATGTCCTCAAGCGACATGCCGTGGTCGAGCCCGATACCAAAGTACAGCTTGATGACTTCGCGCTGACGTTCGGTAAGCGTAGCCAGTGAACGATCGATTTCGGCCGAAAGCGACTCCTGCATGAGGATGCCGTCTGATTTAGGCGCGTCGTCGTTAACCAGCACGTCGAGCAAGGTGTTTTCTTCGCCCTGTACAAAAGGAGCATCCATCGAGATATGACGACCGCTGATATTCAGCGTGCTTTCTACCTCGTCGGTTGATACTTCCAGCATTTCTGCCAGCTCTTCTACCGAAGGATCACGCTCGTATTGTTGCTCCAGCTGCGAAAACGCTTTACCGATTTTGTTCAAAGAACCAACACGGTTGAGTGGAAGACGGACAATACGCGAGTGCTCGGCCAAAGCCTGGAGAATGGACTGACGAATCCACCACACCGCATACGAAATGAATTTAAAACCGCGGGTTTCGTCGAAACGTTTTGCGGCTTTAATCAGTCCAAGGTTACCTTCATTGATTAAGTCGCTGAGGGTTAAGCCTTGATTCTGATATTGTTTGGCAACAGATACCACGAAACGCAGGTTGGCTTTGGTAAGCTTTTCCAGGGCGCGTTGATCGCCTTCGCGTATCTTTTTAGCCAAGGTCACTTCTTCTTCAGGAGTGATTAGATCCACCTTACCGATTTCCTGCAAATACTTCTCTAACGATTGGCTTTCGCGGTTGGTTATCGATTTAGTGATTTTTAGCTGACGCATAAATTATTAGAAATGATGTGTAATGAGAAAAGATGTGATCGCCTGCAATAAAGCTGCAAAGATACAAAACATTTCGAGCCTAAAAAGTTCAGTTTCTTTTACATTGCCGCTTTAACGAAACAAAGACCTGACAATTTTGTTCCTAGACAAATATGAAGATGGAAATTACCGACACAGCACCCGCTGAATTCGAATATTGGCAGGGTAGAGACGCCTTAGCGCCCATGGCTACCCATGTGGCTTCTCCTATCATTCGCCCTATCGACAAAGGGAAGCTCAAGAGTGTTGCCCTCGAAACGGTAGCCCATCAAGCCGATTTGCAAATCAGTATGTTGCGCAAACAGGCAGAACTGCTCATGGAACAAGCTAAAGAAATTGAAAACCGGGTTAAAGTAGCGGAAGAGATTTATGCCGCTGATATGAATTTTGAGCCAGTTATTGGTCAACGTTACCATCTCTACGAGCGCGACAATGGCTCTAGATTATTGTCTATGCTTTCTCCTGAAGATTGGGGAAAAAAAATAAAATTCACCTTCATTGCCTCTGTAAAGCTATTGGGTGATCGTACTTGGGACGTTTTACGTAGTGCCAAAACCCAAAAGATTTAAGGTTGATTTGATGTCGACTTTTTAATGCGCTTCACAACAGAGAAGGCCGATACCCAGAAGGATATCGGCCTTTTATATGAACTTGAGCAAAGCGTGAAAATGGCATGCTCATGTCGGTTAACCGACAAGGCAACCCAATTTATTCGGCAGTGCCTTCGTTGTTGTTATCTTCGGTAGCGGGTTTGGCATAGGTGCCAAGTTTCGCTTTTTTCAAACCCTGTGTACGCAGACGTGAAACGGTGCGATTTTTTCTGGCTTTTCTTTTCAGTGAGGTAACACCCATGGCTGTTGATTTTTCTAATGGACTGCAAATATAGCGTATTCAGTTTTTTCTCCCAAACAATTCGTCAATAACCGAGAATTTTTAGCACCTGCTTACTGCTTTGCTCTTCTTGGAAGAGTTGGTAGTCGAGATTGTTCTCTTTGGTTTTGCGAATCAGCACATGGCGGGGAGTAGGAATAAGGCAGTGGTGAATGCCACCCGTACCACTCAAAGTTTCTTGATAAGCGCCTGTATGAAAGAAACCTACATATTGCGCCTTACGTGTTTTGGGCATCCAGGTGGAGGCAATATTTTGCTCTGTTTTGTAAAAGTCGAGGCCGTCGCAGGTGATGCCACCCAGGTTTACCCTTTCGTATTCAGCATCCCAATTATTTAGTGGGAGCAGAATGAATTTCTGGTTCATGGCCCATACATCGGGTAACATGGTGATTAGGCTACCATCTACTATCAACCATTTTTCGCGATCGTTTTGTTGTTTACGACCTAAAACTTTGAAAATGATGCCACTGGCCTCAGCAACAGTGAAGCTGCCAAATTCGGTGACAATATTGGGTTCTGCGATATCGTTATCGTTACAAATGGTTTTGATACGATTCACGATTTCATCGATCATATAAGTATAATCGTAGTCGAAACTGAGGGTGTTTTTGAAAGGCAATCCACCACCGATATCAATCATCTCCAATTCTGGACAAACCTTTTTCAGCTTCACATAAACGTTTACAAACTTCTCCAACTCATTCCAGAAGTGTGGTGTATCGTTAAATCCGGAGCTAACAAAAAAGTGGAGCAATTTCACTTTGAAGTTGTCGTCTTCTTTGATTTTGTTTTGGTAGAAGTCTAATACTTCGTCACCACGTATACCCAAACGACTGGTATAAAAAGGATAATCGGGTTGTTCCTCCACTGAAATGCGGATGCCCAGACTTACAGGCACCTCTAATTCGTTGGCATAGTAGTTAAATTCTTCCTTGTTGTCGAGCACAGGTATCACATTGGTGAAGCCATCGTGGATGATATCGACTATATTTTCTTTATAGGAATCTTTTTTGAAGCCGTTGCAAATAATCATGATGTCTTTCGTAATCATGCCTTTGCGCTCGAGTGCTTCGATGATGGGGATATCAAAGGCCGAAGAGGTTTCGAGATTGATATCGTTTTTTAGCGCTTCTTCTAGTATGTGTTTGAAGTGCGAACTTTTGGTACAATAGCAATAGGTATAGCTACCATTGTACTTGTGCTTTTTAATCGCATGTTCGAATAGCCGTTTAGCCATCTGAATTTTCTCAGAGATGAGCGGGAGATACGTAAACCGCAGTGGAGTGCCAAAGGTCTCCGCCAGCTCCATCAGATTAATATCCTGGAAATAAAGCTCGTCGTCAATGAGTTTAAATCCATCCTGAGGGAACCCGACACTTAAGTCGAGAAATTCTGCATAACTTTGCATCGGCCGAAAAGCTTGTTTAATCGAATGCAAATTTAGCTTTTTCGGACATTCTAAGTGCATTTTATGTCAGATTTACAGCTAATTGAAGTCAAGTCGGAATTAGGCGCCGGTACTCGTGGGGCCAGCTTGGGCGTTGATGCCATTAAAATCGCTGCCCACGACTTCGCATCGAAGTTTTTCCTAAAACTCAAAGGCACGGTAGTGCCTGTGCGCAACGATCTGTTGTACGAGCCCGTTCGGCACCCTTTCGCGCGCTATGCGGATGGTATTTACGAGGTGCTCGACAATGTATCAAAACAAGTTGCTGAATCTTTGAAGACAAATCGTTTCCCTTTGATTTTGGCAGGTGATCACAGTACAGCTGCTGGCACCATTGCTGGTATCAAATTAGCCTATCCCAAAAAACGTTTGGGTGTGATATGGGTAGATGCCCACGCCGATTTACACTCCCCTTACACTACTCCTTCAGGGAATATGCACGGCATGCCGTTGGCGATGGCTACGGCCGAAGACAATATCGATTGTAAGGTGAATGTGCCCGATGAAAAAACAATTGGCCTCTGGAATAAACTCAAAGGTTTAGGCGGTCCATCTGCCAACGTGCAGTTCGAAGACATCGTTTTTATCGCTGTTAGAGACGTTGAACCTCAAGAAAACTACCTGATTCAGAAGTATAAAGTCAAAAACTTTACAGTTACCGACGTCCGCAAAAGAGGGGTAGAGAAGGTGGCTTTTGAAGCACTATCCACCCTCGACAAATGTGATATCATCTACATTTCTTTTGATGTGGATTGCATGGATCCCAAAGTTTCTATGGGAACGGGTACGCCAGTGCCGAGCGGTATCAATGAACGGGAAGCGGGTAAACTTTTACAAAACCTAGTTTCGAGTCCGAAGGTGGTGTGTTTTGAGATGGTAGAAGTAAATCCTACCCTCGATAAAGAAAACATTATGGCTGAAACGGCGTTTGAAATTTTGGTGAAGGTTACCAACTCTATTTCCAATCAATCTATACTCTAAGCTGACGATGCTGGCACAAGAAAAAATGCTTTCAGCGGTTATTGAAAAATATATTACCGAAAAATATCAAGTTTCTAAAAATGATTTAAATCTCGTTTTTAATCCCACCCGTAAGGAGTTTAAGGGAGACATCACATTGGTGCTATTTCCATTAATTAAGTTACTTAAAACCAATCCAACGCATCTGGGTCAGGAGTTGGCTGCCCTTTTGATGGAAGTACCTTTTGAGCAGCACAAACTTGTTGCGCAGACCGAATTGGTGCAGGGATTTTTGAACATAGCCTTGACTGATGCATACTGGATGTCATTTTTTGGGACGGCCCAAGCAGCACCCATAGCGAAAAACGGTCGTCGTACAGTGGTCGAATATTCGTCGCCCAATACCAATAAACCACTTCACCTAGGACATATTCGCAATAATTTGTTGGGTTATGCCGTAAGCCGTATTAAAGCCGAAGCTGGTGATGATGTAGTTAAAGTACAAATCATCAACGATCGGGGCATTCACATCTGCAAATCGATGGTGGCTTGGCAGCATTTCGGACACGGTGAAACGCCTGAAACCAATAGTTTGAAAGGAGATAAGTTGGTGGGTAAATATTATGTAGCCTACGACAAGGTGTATAAAGAGGAGGTAAATACCCTCGTTGCCGCCGGAAAAAGTGCGGACGAAGCCAAAAAGCAGGCTCCCATCCTCAAAGAAGCCCAACAAATGCTTCTCGCGTGGGAGGCAGGTGATGCTGCCGTTATCGACCTTTGGAAAACCATGAATAACTGGGTGTATTCTGGTTTTAATTCGACCTACAAACGTTTGGGCGTTGAATTCGACAAAAACTATTACGAATCGGAAACCTATCTACTGGGTAAGGATAAAATCCTAGAAGGTGTAGCCCAAGGCGTATTTACCCAAAAGGAAGATGGTTCTGTGTGGGTAGATTTGCGCGAAGAAGGATTAGACGAAAAAGTATTACTCCGCAGCGACGGAACCGCTGTTTATATGACCCAAGACATCGGTACCGCCATCGAACGTTACAACGAATGGAAGATGGATAGCACCATCTATACCGTAGGAAATGAACAGGACTACCACTTCAAAGTGCTGTTTAAAGTGCTTGATAAGCTGGGATACGCCTGGGCGAAACAATGTCACCACCTCAGTTATGGGATGGTAGATTTGCCAAGTGGTAAAATGAAATCGCGCGAAGGCACTGTTGTAGATGCTGACGACCTAATTGAAGAGGTAATCGCTGCCGCTGAGGTAAAAACCAATGAATCGGGTAAGCTCGAGGCTTTGACCGAGGCAGAAAAAGAAGACCTCTACCGTATGATTGGCTTGGGTGCGCTGAAATATTTTATACTCAAGGTCGATCCCCAGAAACGAATGTTATTTAATCCAGAGGAATCGATTGACTTACAGGGAAATACTGGTCCTTTTATCCAATACAGCCACGCTCGCATCCGTTCCATTTTACGGAAAGCTGCAGATCAAGGTTTGAGTAGTCAGTTTCAGGGCGAAATGACCCATTTAGAAGATGCTGAGCGTGAGCTGCTCAAATTATTGTTGCAATACCAAGAGGTGGTGGCCGATGCTGACCAACGTTTGAGCCCAGCTTTGGTATGTCAGTATGCCTATGATTTGGCAACTGCTTTTAATCGTTTTTACCACGACTGCCCGGTGCTCATTGAAGCGGATACGGAGCGGCGTGCTTTCCGACTTCAATTATCTGAAATGACAGCTTTTACCCTCAAACGTGCCTTATGGCTCGTGGGTATTGAAGCTCCCGAACGTATGTAATTTATGCACAAGAAGATTTTATTCCCCGTTTTACTGCTGTTGATGCTAATTTCTGGTGGTTGTTTGCAAGGTTTGCGCATCGACCTTATCAGCGAATTCAGCGGCCTACGTTTGCCTGCCGATTATGAAGTGGTGAAAAATGAAAGCAGCGAAAAAGGCTTCATGGGCAGGCAGTATGAGATTAATATTCAGCTGCAGTTTGATGCCGAAAACTTCGACCTGCTGAAGCGAAGCATACCCAACGATAGCAGCTGGATCCAAAAAGGAACTGACTACATCTACCAACAGGCCATTGGCAACGTAGAAAGCGAGGAAGCCATCATTGACACCGCAACGCTACGTTTGTATTACAGTCGCTGGTCGCTGTAATGCATGGCTGAAAACACTGCAGCTCTCTTCTACCGAAACAGATAAAATCGAGTTAAAGTGTAGAATAGGGGCCGAAGAAATGCCGTAAACCCTATTTTTGGGAGATGCGCCAAATTTTGCTCTTGTTTATCTGTGCTTTGCTGACCACTGTTTCCTGTAAACGTAAGAGCAGCAGCGGTTTGGAATTGAATGGCAGCGATCGGTTGATACTCGACAAATACACCTCCTTGATAGGTGAGGCCGTCAAAACCCAACATCTGCAGCAATACAAGTTTATCGACCAATGGTGGGGTACGCCTTACCGGTTGGGAGGAAGTACGACACGAGGCGTGGATTGTTCAGGATTTGTGCATCAATATTTTCTGGAGTTCCACAAAAAGGCTGTAGCCAGAAATACGTCTGGTCTTTATAAAGAAGCAGATAAACGCAATATCAACGCACTCGAAATGGGCGATTTGGTCTTTTTTGACCTGAACAAAAGTGGAAAAGTGGGGCATGTAGGCATTTATCTCCAAAATGGACGTTTTGTACATGCGTCTACTTCCAAAGGGGTGCGCATTGATTATTTAGAAGATGTGTATTACCGCAATCAGCGCAAATACGGAGGCCGCATCCGATGAAAAAGCCACATCTGGTTGTATTAACAGGTGCCGGCATCAGCACCGAAAGTGGATTGGGCACTTTTCGGGGAGCAGGTGGCTTGTGGGAGGGCTACGACATTATGGAAGTGGCAAGTATTGAAGGTTGGCACAATAATCCACAAAAAGTGCTTGAATTCTACAATATGCGGCGTGCAGCTGCCTTAAAAGCTGTCCCCAATGTTGGGCATCAGACACTGGCGGAAATGGAAGCCTTTTTTGAGGTCAGTATTATCACTCAAAATGTGGATACGCTGCACGAAATGGCAGGCTCGAGTCGGGTTCTACATCTCCATGGCCGACTAGACCAAGCCCGCAGCAGCATAAACCCGAACTTAATTCAGGCCTGTCCTGGCGATTTAAACTGGGGTGAATTACACGCCGATGGGAGCCAACTGAGGCCACATATTGTTTGGTTTGGTGAGGCAGTACCTGAATATGAAAATGCCCGAATTATCGCTCAAAAGGCAGATCTATTTGCGGTAATAGGCACTTCGCTTCAAGTTTATCCCGCTGCTGGTTTGGTTTACGAAGCGCCATCTCACATACCTAAATTCCTCATCGACCCAGAACCGGTGCCCGTGACTGGTTTAGAGGCTTTGACCGTCATCCACGCTACAGCCAATGCTGGTGTGCCAGAAATGCGTCGATTATTAATCGAATGATTAGCAGAGAATTACTCACAGCGGAAATAATTAATAGCTTTAAAAGCTTTCCTAGAAGTAAATTAGGCACAATGCAGAATATTTATTTTAAGTACCGCATCAATCCGAAAATTTAAAAATATATTCAATTTTGGAAAAAATTTTGTTGCAAAATCGTGGGTTCGAAGAGTTCAACGGCGGTTAACTCGAAAGATTTACATGGGCTATGAACCTCCCTATGAAATTGGTAATTACACTGGAATTGTTAGAGATTTAATGGATGATGTTGTACCACCTGGGAATTATGATCATGTTTCAGGCTATACGATTACTCAGATTGAGCAATCGGTGATTGATGCATCAACGGCGACCGACTGGAAAGAAAACTTAAAAGACTTAGGTGGTAATGCTCCTGAAGACAAGTTGGATGACCTTTTCGATTATTGGAGTCAGTAGTTTAGTAATTCTGGGATGCACTAAACATACTAACGTTACGAATGGAGATTTTTATTAAATCAATGGAACTGCAAATACAATCGTTATAAAAAATAAGAAACAAGTAAACGGTTCAACGGATACTTATGTCATTTCTCCATTTGGTATGCTTGCATTTTTCAATAGGAGAGAAACGCCATCAAAAAAAGCTGCTATTTCAGATTTTATTCCTGCTATTTCAGGCGATACTGTGATTGTTGTATTTAACGATACCACTTGTTATTATAAGGATTGGATTGATAATGTTTATTTCAATGATAAAAAGTCATGCTCAGGCCAAAAGATTGGTGATAGACACAATAGGTTTTATTTCATAATAGACAGTTTGTTGTTAGGTCAGGCTATTCGCTGTTCCCATTAAACATTATATAGTCACTCAAATTCAGTAATCAGATAAAACGGCTCGACAGGAGTACAATTAATGTTGATATTTTTGTAAACTTTCGAATAAAAAAGGAAGTTCAAGAATTCATTACTAGAAATGGAGTCAAATTCTAATTTTGGAGGATCAACAAATATCCAAGTCGGTGCAAGTGCAGGAGTACCTTTAATATGTCGATTATAAAACGCGAGGTTGGCGGAGAATCGCTAAAAAGCACGTAATTTTAAGCCATGCTGCTCACCCTTGTTTTCCTCCTTGTTTTAGGCCTTTTATTGCTTTTTTTAGAGTTGTTTGTGGTTCCGGGCGTCACTTTTGTCGGGATTGCAGGCACTATATTCCTGGGGGTAGCTATTTTTTACATCTTTTCCATTTACGGGGCAGTTGCTGGCTGGCTGAGTGTGGCTGTAATTACCCTGCTTTCGGCCTTTGTGATAGTTCGTAGCATACGCAGCCGATTTTGGACCAAGTTTTCGCTCAAAGAGGCCATTGACGGCAAGGTAAATGTGGTTGAAGCCGGTGAAATTAGTATGGGCATGGAAGGTGTAACCGTAAGTGCCTTGCGACCGATGGGTACCGCCCGCTTTCATGGTAAAATGTATGAGGTACAGGTAGAAGACGGCCTAATCGACAGCGGAAAGGCCGTGGTTGTGGTAGGTTATGCAGACCAAAAAATTATTGTAAAACCTTTTTAATACTTAAATATGAATGATTTAACCGTTTTGTTACTGGGCATAGGTGGTGTTGTTGTCGCCTTGTTCATGTTCCTGTATTTTGTGCCGATTAACCTCTGGATAACGGCCATCTTCAGTGGTGTCCGTATCAGTATACTTGATTTGGTATTGATGCGTATCCGTAAAGTGCCACCTTCCATTGTTGTAAATGCACTCATTACCGCTACCAAGGCGGGTTTGGTGTTGAATAGCAATGAAATTGAAACCCACTTTTTGGCAGGTGGACATGTAAATAATGTGATTCGCGCCCTTATTTCGGCTGAAAAGGCCAATATCCCGCTCGATTTCAGAGCAGCCACCGCTATTGACTTAGCAGGTCGTGATGTATTTGAGGCCGTACAAATGTCGGTTCAACCTAAAGTAATCGACACACCACCCGTTGCTGCTGTGGCAAAAGATGGTATTCAGCTCATTGCTAAAGCCCGTGTAACTGTGCGTGCCAACATCAAACAATTGGTGGGAGGTGCTGGTGAAGAAACGGTGCTTGCCCGTGTAGGTGAGGGTGTGGTTTCGTCGATTGGTTCGGCTACCAATCACAAATCAGTATTAGAAAACCCCGATTTGATCTCTAAAATGGTGCTTTCGAAAGGTTTGGATGCCGGAACAGCCTTTGAAATCCTCTCCATCGACATCGCCGACATCGACGTAGGTAAAAATATCGGTGCTGTACTACAAACCGACCAGGCTGAAGCTGATAAAAAAATTGCCCAAGCCCGTGCCGAAGAACGCCGCGCCATGGCCGTTGCCTTAGAGCAGGAAATGGTGGCTAAAGCGCAGGAATCACGTGCTAAGGTAATTGAAGCGGAAGCCCAGATTCCGATTGCGATTGCAGAAGCTTTCCGTAACGGCCAGTTGGGTATAATGGACTACTACAAAATGGAGAATATCCAAGCTGACACCAAAATGCGTGATCAGATTGCTAAGCCAGGCAGTGGTAAGACGACCAAATAAAATTAGCTTCTGGTATAAACCAAAAAATCCCGCAATTGCGGGATTTTTTGGTTTATACTGGTTTGGTTTTTATTGCTCTTCGCCCAAAAACTGGGTGACATAATAGATGAATTTGTCGCTGCTTACAGTCTGACGGCGGTTACCAATCCAGAGGTCGAAATATTTGGCTGAGCTGCCACCTTTACCAAGGCTCATGCTTACAGCGAAATCTTTGTTCAAACGGTATTGGAACATACGCAACTCATCTTTTACTTTGAGTGTATCGCCAGCGATGTAGTTACTGCGTAATTGTTTTACGTTTTCGAGCAGGTCTTTTGCATCGTCCTGATCGATGGCTACAAACTGATAGCTCACTTTAGGGAAGCGGGCCATGTGGAATTTTAGCTCGTCTTTGCCGTGGGTCATATTGATATCGAGGTCAACGTCTTCAGCATTCACGCGGTGGTCAGCGGTAACTTCATGTTTGCCAAAAACCATGTATTTGTTGTTGTTGTCCAGCATACGTACGCCGATGATTTCGAAGCTGGTGTTGTTTTTGCCAGTTTCTGTGAGGTATTCACGGGTAGCGAAGTTAATGGTAGCATCGTTGTCGGTCTTCAATAACATTTTAGTAATGTATACATCGGCAACGCGCTGGGCAGTAGTCACTGTCGCGCTTAATAGGCCAAAAGTGAGGAGGGCTGCGCTCAACAAGCGGTATTGATTTTTCATAGGTTGGAGTTTATTTTACTGCAAGCTACTAAGAGCATTGAAAAAACCGAAGCCGAACGTATAAAATCTTTGTTTTTTTTTAGAAGATACCCAAAAGCGGGTAGGTTATCGTGGTCCTAACTGCTTAAAAACCGGATGAGTTAGGCCGCGATTTTAAAGTTATAAAATTCATTAACCACTAAAACGTATAGTCAGGAACAAGTCCAAAAAAAACAACCGCCAAAACCTCAAAAGAGGTAAAAAACTACATCGGCCATGGCAAATCCATCGAGAAAATCGAAAACGGAGTCGAAGTAGTATTCGACACCACAGCCGCAGAAGTCTTCATCTATGAATACGAAGGCAAGAAGTACCTGAAATTCGCTTTGGTTGCGTGTAAGGAAGCAGATCAGTACAAACGCACACGCAGCGCTTACCTGAATTCAAAAGTCGAAGCTTGAGAAATAGCTCGAATGAGAGAGACTCAGCCAGAGCTGGCTCTCAATTTTAATCTTGAGTATTTTGAGAAATGAAAACTACAGAATTGTTGTTTGAAACAATTGGGTGCGATTTTTTTAAGTATCTGGATATTAAATGTTTGATATTTAACGCTTATTATTTGATAGTATTGATTCAGTGAAGGATGTTGCTACAAATAAAATATTTAGTATTTGTTTGAAATTATTAATTTCATTTTGAATAAAAAATGGTGCACACTTTCAAATTTATTTCGCCTAGATGGCAGAGCTATAACTTAAACAAATGGCGGTTTCAAGCTGCTAGTGCAAAAATTAAGTAGTTAAAATTAATTGATTAAATCGGTCTTTTGGGGTGTCCCAATTTAGTGTTTGTCTGGGCCTTTCATTCAATACTGATAGATTAAACCCTGAGTGCATATCGAACCTAAGGAGGTCGGCATCTGGTTTGCCAACATCATTTTTAAGCTCTTTTAGTTAATTTTTAATCTGGAGCAGGATGTAAAAGCTTACATATGAATCGTCAATTATTAATATTTCGATTTGTCGTTTTTCATCTTTCTCCCTCAAGTAGATGCCCAAAAAAAAACTGCAGACAGAGCAAAAGGAAGGCCGCCTAATACCATATTCCCGGAAGATATCAGCTCCTTTTTGACCCATTTCATGAAGTGCCACGGTTGCTACTATCTGGCTCTCCGTAAACCCCGATTTTTTCATACAAGTCTCCGAATTTAATACTTTTAACTGTAGCAGTTTTCGGGGAAGGCTTCAAATGCACCGGAACGCGATGATAAGGGAGAATATTTGTTGTCTCTAGTATTTGTGTAATAAAAAGGTGGAGGTATAGTCTCCCTTTTTTATTACTGTTGAAATAGCTTATTACATATTTTTGTAGAATCGGTTCAAGAGGAGGATTGGTAGTGCAGATTGAACGACACCAAAAATTGCAGAATTGATTACTCATTTGTTGAAATCAATTTCACGGTTTTCCCCAATTTCAATTGTAAGAATTACACCACAGTGCACGAATGCCGAGAACAGTACCCAAAGAGTTACTGTAATCAGCATAGCTTTCAATTTTGATAACTTTTTCATCACCAGCCAGCAATTCCTGATGTTACGTCTGCGCAACCAGCACATATAGCCATTCCAACCCAACCAACAGGACCTGTAGCGACTGCTGAACCAACTGCCATTCCAATACAGCCAATTCCACCACTAATGCCAACATCTATCATAGCATTTTTCCAACTGAATGGTTGGGCTATTCTAGCAGTTCCATGATGGGTAATTCAACTTTTATAACCTGGGCCATCATCACCTAGTGAAGTTGGAGCTCAAAATTTTGCTGAATATTTGAAAATTGTAAAAGCAGTCACAATTGCCTTGAAGTCTGCCGGACTACAATTATCGCGAGCTTCAGAAATTACAGAATCCATCTTATTGCCAAAAGCCAAAACAGTAGCAAAATTTTCCATTTCACCGGGTGCAGAACAAAATAGGTTTCTCATAGCGTTTTGGGCATAAAACGCAAAAGCCCCACAGGGCTTTTGACTGCTCTAAGGGGCTTTTGAGATTGTAGAAGTGGTTTTGTGCTTTGCTTGTGGTCCTGTAGGGATTCGAACCCCAAACCTTCTCATCCGTAGTGAGATGCTCTATCCAATTGAGCTACAGAACCGTTTTGTGTTTCTGGCAGTAAACTACCTCAAACGGACTGCAAATATAGAGAACTAATCTAAAGTTGAAACGGAGGAGCAGAAAAAAAACAAGCAAAATAGCTTAGGCTTGGTGAAACAACAACAACTTCCGAGCTTGCAGTCATGTGCGGCCGATACACGCTGGTCACCCAGCTCAAGGTGATAGAAGAACGTTTTGGAGCAGTAGCACCCGAAGGGGCGGAGCTGCCGGCCAACCCCAATATCAGTCCGGGTGAACTTACGCCCGTCATTACCTCGGCTGCGCCCCAACAATTACAGCTGTTTAAGTTTGGTCTTATCCCGTCCTGGGCGCAAAAACCTATGTTGCTTATCAACGCCCGTGCCGAAGGTGATGGCAATCCCAGCGATGACCCCTATTACAGCGGCGGCATGGGCATTATCCAGAAACCGGCCTACCGCATGGCGATACGCTCCCAGCGCTGTCTGGTGCTCGCCGACGCATTTATAGAAGGGCCACGTCAACAGAAGCTCGACCAACCCTGGCTAATCTACCCTCGTCATGGGATGGCACCATTTGCCATGGCTGGCATCTGGGACAGCTATGTAAATCTCCATACCGGTCAGCTCAGCCATGGTTTTGCCATCATCACCTGCAGCGCCAATCCCTTATTACAAGCTATTGGCCACCACCGTTCACCGGTGATTTTACCCCGGGCCGCCGAACGCAATTGGCTAAATCCTGCTTTACCGCTGGCCGAAGTGACGGCTTTGCTCCGGTCGTTCGATCCCGACGATTTTAATGCCTACCCCATACATCCGGCTGTAAAAAGTCCGAAAGAAAAATCGCTGGCCGTGCTACAGCCTCAGGGACCTTTGTTGTATCCCGAATACAGTTTTGTGCTTAGTCAGGAACTGAAGCTCGAGGGTATGGGCATGACTACAGCTCGCAAACGCAAACAGCAGGAAGGTGGCGACCAAAACCAGCTTTCTTTGTTTTAAGCATCTTTTTTAAGGACTGATTAGGGTATTGGCAGGGCACAGCCCGAGCCTACTTATCCACATTTTTAATCAAAATGCTCATTAAATAAGAATGCTTATTAAATTAGCATTCTGAATTTAGTGTCATGCAGTTTCTCTCCACCAATATCCGTTTTAAACGCAAGCAGCTCGGCTGGACCCAAGCTGATTTGTCGGGCCGTTTGGGGGTGAATCGGTCGGTGGTGGGCGCTTATGAAGAGGGCCGGGCTGAGCCTCGGTTGTCGACTTTGCTGCAGTTGGCGGAGTTGTTTGGGCTGAGTTTGGATGCCTTATTGCTGCAGGATGTGTCGGAAACCGATGTTGTAATGCGAAAAAGTAGCCTCGACGCCCAAGGAAAACACCTGCGTGTACTTCCTGTGGTGGTTGATCGAGAGATGGACGAAGAGCGGATTGTTATTGTGCCCGTTCGAGCAGCGGCTGGTTATCTCAGCGGTTACCGCGACAGTACTTATATCGGTCAGCTGCCGTCTTTCCGTTTGCCAGTGGCTGAATTGAGTGCCAAACGGAGTTACCGCATCTTCCAGCTTAAAGGCGATAGCATGCTTCCCGTTCCGGACGGGGCCTATGTTATTGCTGAATATGTACAGGATTGGCATAGTTTGCGCGATTACCAGTCGTGTATTGTACTTTCGGCTGAAGCAGGGGTGGTTTATAAAAGGGTGGTGCCAGATTGGTCTTCCGGTCACATCCAGCTCCGTTCCGATAATCCGGAATATGTGCCTTATAGCTTGGCTGTTGGTGAATTGCTTGAAGTTTGGAAGGCCCTCGGTTACCTCAGCTTTTCCCTACCTGAGCCGGGTGATGCCGTTCCGCTCGTTCAATTACAAGCACTCGTAGGGGAGCTCCGCACAGAAATAGACCGGCTCCGGGAGTAGTTGAGTTCAAAATTCAAGATTCAAGTTTGCGAAGTAATCCCGTATGGGCGGGGGTTCTAATGCGCTAAGGGTAAGGGTATGTCATGACCGGTTCTCGTTCGTGCAAGTTCATGAACGGGTCAAAATAAGTGTAACCACCACATCGACCATAGTCCATAGTTCTAGCCATCGACCAGCAACTATCGACCATAGTCCATAGTTCTAGCCATCGACCATCGACCATCGACAGCACAGCAGTTGCATACCGCTCAAGTAAAAAAAATAATCCTAATAACGGCCCTGTCTTCATGTACCTCAACACCCACAGTTTTTTCAGCATGCGTTACGGCGTGATGTCGCCCGAGGCCTTGCTGCAGCAAGCCAAAGCTTGTGGGGTAGACTGCCTAGCGCTCACCGATATCAATAACAGTTCAGCTGGTCTTGATTTTGTCCGTTTGGCACCTAAGTACGGCATAAAACCCGTTTTAGGCATGGATGTTCGCCAGCAAAACCGACAATTGTATGTGTTACTCGCCCGCAACAATATGGGGTATGCCGCCATCAACAGCTTTTTGAGTGCGCACCTTGCTTCGGGGGAGCCCTTTCCGGCTCGACCGCCCTTTTTGCCCGAGGTTTGGGTGGTTTATCCTCTTGCTGCTTGGGATGGTCACCGCCTAGCGCCGCACGAATACTTGGGTGTTGCGCCCCACGAATTGAACAAACTGCGGGTACATCCCAAACGTTGGCCTGCCGATCATTTGGTTGTACTGGCAACCGCTACTTTACGGCACAAACGCGACTGGAATGTACACCGTTTGTTGCGGGCTATTGATGAAAATACCCTCCTCAGCAAATTAGAAACAGCGGCTTGTGGTCGCGATGATGCCTTATTACAGCCTCTCGATCAATTGTTGGAGCAGTACGCCGATTTCCCAGAGTTGTTATTTCGGACACGATTGTTACTCGACAACTGTTCGATTCATTTTGAGTACGGAGAGCAATATCCGCACAAAAACCTGCGCACCTATACTGGTAATGAGGCACTGGATTACCGTTTTATGCGTCATTTGGCGTATGCTGGGCTGGCTTACCGTTATCCCAACCCGAGTGAACAGGTGCTGCAGCGACTCGAGAAGGAGTTGGAAATCATACGGCAGAAACGTTTTGTGTCGTACTTCCTTATCAATTGGAGGATACTCAAGTACGCACGTGAAATGGGGCATTTTTATGTGGGCAGGGGAAGTGGAGCAAACAGTATAATTGCCTATCTGCTGCGTATTACCGATGTAGACCCGGTGGAGCTGGATTTATATTTTGAGCGATTCATCAATCTCTACCGCCGCAATCCACCTGATTTCGATATCGACTTCTCTTGGGCCGACCGTGACGATGTGACCCGATTTATTTTTCGGCGTTTCCCGCATGTGGCTTTATTGGGTACCTACGTCACTTTTCAGTATCGGGCCGTGGTACGTGAGCTGGGGAAGGTGTTTGGTTTACCCAAAGCGGATATTGACCAGCTGGCGGATGGAAAATTTGACCCCAATAAAATTGATAAAATAGGGCAAACGATACTGCAATACGGCACGGTGTTGCAGGGTTTGCCCAATCACTTGAGCATCCATGCTGGGGGGATACTCATACTCGATAGGCCTGTACAGTGGTTTAGTGCCACTTTTATGCCTCCCAAGGGTTTCCCAACGACGATGTTCGATATGGTCGTTGCTGAAGACGCCGGTCTGTATAAATTCGATATCCTCAGTCAACGGGGCCTCGGGAAAATTAAAGATGCCATCAGTCTCATTCGCGAGAACGGTGGTGATGTAACTAGCTTCGATATCCACGATTTGAAGCGATTTAAGGAAGATGAGCGCATCAAGGACATGCTGCGTACGGCACGGGCTATCGGCTGTTTTTATGTGGAGTCGCCTGCCATGCGTATGCTTATGAAAAAGCTGCAAGTCGACGATTACCTTGGCTTGGTCGCCGCTAGTTCGGTCATCCGACCTGGCGTGGCGAGTTCGGGTATGATGCGGCAGTATATTTTACGTTACCGTTTTCCAGAGCGCCGTCTAGATGCGCATCCCGTTATGCGTGAGATTATGCCAGAGACCTACGGGGTGATGGTATATCAGGAAGATGTGATTAAGGTGGCACATTATTTTGCTGGACTCAGTCTGGCTGAAGCCGATGTACTCCGGCGGGGTATGAGCGGTAAATTCAGGGGCAGGGAGGAGTTTGAACAGGTGAAGGAGAAGTTTTTTCGCAACTGCAAAAGCAAGGGATACGCGCCGGAGTTATCGGCTGAAATTTGGCGACAAACCGAAAGTTTTGCAGGTTATGCCTTTGCTAAAGGGCATTCGGCATCTTATGCCGTTGAAAGTTATCAAAGCCTTTTTCTCAAGGGGTATTACCCACTGGAGTATATGGTGGCCACGCTCAACAATGCTGGTGGTTTTTATAGCATCGAACATTATGTGCACGAAGCGCGCATGCAGGGTGGGAAAATAGAGTCTCCTTGCGTGAACCGCAGCCGGCTGCTAACTACGTTAAGTCAACAAACCATCTGGCTGGGATTAGGGATGGTGAAGGGGCTTGAAACCGTTTTTATGGAGAAACTAATAAGTGAAAGACTAAAAAATGGTCCTTTTACCAATGTGGCCGAGTTGGTGCAGCGTATGGCGCCACCTTTGGAGCAGTTGGTGTTGCTCATCCGCATCGGGGCATTTCGTTTTGCCGGAAAAAATAAAAAAGAGCTATTGTGGGAGGCCCATCTGTTGCTAGGGCATGCTCTTCCCAAAGAACCCTTGCCGGAGCTGTTTTATACCGCACCCAAAAACTTTGCGCTACCTACACTTGATATCGAGCGGCATGAAGATGCCTTCGATGAAATAGAGCTGCTGGGTTTTCCGCTGTGTAGTCCTTTTGAGCTGCTTGCGGAACCGCCTCCCCAAGGGGTTTTGGCTGCGACCATGGCCTTCCATATTGGTAAACGGGTGTGTATGCTGGCCTATCTGGTTACGGTAAAAGACACCCGAACGATTAAAGGGGAGCGTATGCAGTTTGCCACTTTTGTAGATCAGCAGGGCGAATATATAGATACGGTTCATTTTCCGCCCATTGCGGCGCGTTATCCCTTTCGAGGACGTGGGGTATACCGTTTGCTGGGAAAGGTTACGGAGGAATTCGATTGCTACAACCTGGAAGTGGAGGAATTGGAAAAACTGCCTATCATTCCCGACCCGCGTTATGCCGAAACCCGCCGAGCTGTTGGGGTTTGAATTCAAAATTGCGAGGGGCCTTCTTCAAGTACTTACCCGTAAGCGCAAGTTTTTGTATCTAACAGATCTGTTTAAACTGTCAATTTTTTTCAAGACGTGACATAGTCGATAGTCCATGGACCATCAACCATCAACCACCTGACACAAGGCGTCAAAAAGCGCTGCTACTTTAGTAATAATATGAAAACAGTTACCGAGCCAACACCCGACCGCACCATTGTCCACATGGACTTAGATACTTTTTTTGTGTCGGTAGAGCGTTTGCTCGATAGCCGGCTCGGGCAGCGGCCCATTCTCATCGGTGGCACCAGCGACCGGGGTGTGGTGGCTTCCTGTAGTTACGAAGCCCGGGTATTTGGTATTCATGCTGGTATGCCCATGAAAATGGCCCGGCAGTTGTGCCCCGAAGCGGTAGTTATACGGGGTAATTCAGGTAATTATACCAAATACAGTCAGCTGGTTACGGATATCATACGCGACCAAGTACCTCTTTTCGAAAAGAGCTCTATCGATGAATTTTATCTTGATTTAACAGGTATGGACCGCTTTTTTGGCTGCTACAAACTGGCTGGTGAGCTGCGTCAGAAAATCATGCGAGAGAGTGGTTTACCCATTTCATTTGGTATGTCGGCCAACAAAACTGTCTCGAAAGTAGCTACTGGAGAGGCCAAGCCCAACAATCAGATTCACATTCTTAAAGGCACAGAAAAGCCATTTTTGTCGCCTTTGTCTGTGAAAAAAATCCCCATGGTCGGCGATAAAATGTACCAAATCCTACGTGGCCTCGGGGTACGTTATGTGGGCACTGTTCAAGAAATGCCTTTGGAGCTGCTTGAAAGGGTACTCGGGCAAAACGGCAACCAGCTTTGGCGCAAAGCCAATGGTATCGATAATAGTCCGGTAGTGTCTTTTCATGAACGCAAGTCTATTTCAACCGAACGCACCTTCGACCGCGACACTACCGACGTGGAAAAACTCCGCGGCATATTGACCGCTATGGCCGAAAACCTCGCTTTTCAGCTGCGCAGGGGGCAAAAACTGACAGCCTGCGTCACCGTAAAAGTGCGCTATTCCGATTTTAACACCCACACCTTGCAACAGCGTATTGCCTACACCTCGGCCGACCACCTGCTCATACCCCGGGTGCTGGAGATGTTTAATAAGCTCTACAATAAACGCCTGCTTATCCGTTTGGTGGGGGTACGTTTCAGCGATTTAGTTCAGGGTGGCTATCAAATTAATCTTTTTGACGACAGCCAAGAGATGATCAGCCTTTACCAAGCCATGGACAAAATACGTGATCGTTTTGGTGACCGTGCAGTATTGCGGGCCGCGGGTATGCAGGCCAAAACCATTGGCAGGAGCAATCCTTTTAATGGAGAACCACCACCATTACTGGCAAATAGGCGGCAATAAAAGGAGTGAAATTTCAATATTGAGCGGTTCAGCAGAAAGTAAATAAGCTATTGTAACTCAGGTTGCAAATTAGGAAGGGTCAAAGACTGAACTTTGTGCTCATAAAGTAGTAAAACAACCAAAACATGAAAATAGAACAGATTTATACGGGCTGCCTAGCACAAGGCGCTTATTTTATTGAAAGTGAAGGCGAAGCTGTAGTCGTTGATCCTCTGCGGGAGGTACAACCATATATCGACCGGGCTATTAAAGCTGGGGTGAAGATCAAATATGTGCTTGAAACGCACTTTCATGCTGATTTTGTTTCAGGTCACCTCGATTTAGCCGCAAAAACGGGGGCAAGTATTGTTTATGGCCCTACGGCAGCACCTAATTTTAATGCCCATATTGCTACCGACGGTGAAATACTAGAAGTAGGCAAAATCAAAATTAAAGTACTACACACCCCAGGGCATACCATGGAAAGCAGCAGCTATTTGCTTTACGACGAAAATGGTAAAGAAACCGCGCTCTTCAGTGGAGATACGCTATTTATTGGTGATGTAGGCCGTCCCGATCTAGCCCAAAAAGCGGCTAATATGACTCAGGAAGGTCTGGCTGCATTGCTCTACGACTCCCTTCGCACTAAAATTGTGCCTTTGAACGACGATGTAATCGTTTATCCCGCACATGGCGCAGGTTCGGCCTGTGGTAAAAACATGAGCAAAGAGACAACAGATACCCTTGGAAACCAGAAAAAAACAAATTACGCCTTGCGGGCTAATATGACCAAAGAGGAATTTGTGAAAGAAGTGACCCATGGCCTGATGCCGCCGCCCGCTTACTTTCCACTAAACGTGGAGATGAATAAACAAGGCTACGACAGCATAGACGAGATCCTCGACCGTTCACTTCAGGCCTTGTCACCTAATGCATTTGAAGCCGCAGCTAATGAAACTGGAGCCCTTATCCTCGATACCCGTGATCCGGAGGTTTTTGGTGCGGGATTTATACCCAATGCCATCAACATTGGTATTACAGGTGATTTTGCACCTTGGGTAGGCGCGATGATCCCTGATATCAAACAACAAATTTTGTTGGTTACCGATGTAGATCGCGAAGAAGAAGCCGTAATTAGACTCGCTCGCGTTGGTTACGACCATGCCATTGGATTTTTGAAAGGTGGATTTGAAAGCTGGAAAACAGGAGGAAAGGAGATCAATCAAATCCAATCCGTTGATCCATCAGAAATGGCCGAATTGGCGAGCAAAGAAGACCTTCAAATACTGGATGTTCGCAAAGCCAGCGAATTTGGTAGTGAACATGTATTGGGTGCAGAAAATGGTCCTTTGGACTATATCAATGACAGCATGCTGCTCATCGATAAACAAAAAAAATACCTAGTTCATTGCGCGGGCGGCTACCGTTCGATGATATTCATATCTGTACTAAAGGCACGAGGATATGACAATCTCATCAATGTAAACGGTGGGTTTTCGCGCATCAAAAATGAAGCAGAAATGCCAATAAGCGATTATGTATGCCCAACCACCTTACTCTGATTTAAATATTAAATACTTAAAATATGAAAACCGTTAAAGAGATCCTCATGGATCAACAAACCACCATTATTGACGTGAGAAACGACTGGGAGTACGCTTCTGGTCATGTTGAAGGCGCAATGAATATCGCTGTGCATGATTTTCCAGCGCATTTGGAGACGCTTCGGGCCTTAAGCGGACCAATAGTAGTGTATTGCCAAAGTGGTGGTAGAAGCAGCATGGCGCAACAATTTCTGCAGCAGAACGGTATATCCGATGTACATAATGGCGGTGGTATTGGCCAAATGCATATACTTACGCTCTGATGAAAGTAATCCAATATATCCAAGCTCAATTCAGCCCCAGGCATTTAATCGGAATTGCATTGGGTTTGATTGGCGGCTACGCCTATTGGTATTTTTATGGTTGCGTTGAAGGATGTACGATCACTGGTTCGGCACGCAACAGTACCCTGTACTTTGGTCTAATAGGCTATTTTTTCGCTGGTTTATTTCCTTCCAAAGTGATGGATGAACCAATCATTACGCCTAAAAATGCAGATGACGCCGTGTAATTAGCGTTTAGCAAACAGCCTAGCATTTTAAATGGAGTATAATCGACACAAAAAAGCCCCGAAATATTGTATTTCGGGGCTTTGCTTTGGTAGGTAACTAGGTTTACCAAGTACCAGTAATCAGAAACTTTTGAATACGTTTAGTTGCTGGTTTTTCATTTTTTGTTGTTACCGTTTTTTCATGGCTTTTTGACGCAAGTGCTGCAGCTTGTATCACCTCAGGTTCTTCGTCAATAACAATGATGGGTTTTTGAGTAACGATTTTTTCAATAGGGACTGCACTCGACTTACCATTAGAAATCGGCAAAGGTGCATCGGCACTTTTTATAACCGGCTCTTTTTCCTGGGCCGATTGCGAAGCATTTGTTTTTACTGAATCATCAAACAAAGTGACAATGGTGGTTGCATTGCCAATGTCGATCCCAACAGCCGTTGATTTATCTCCGGTGACTTCAAAGGAATGCAGACAATATCCTTTACTGGCCACTGCCGCTGGTTCTGCTGGAATGACAATATTGAGTACATCTTTAAATTCATTGCGGAATTGCTCAACCAAATCCTCGTAGTTGGCACCGCCCCCAACAAGGTAGAGGGAATCTGCCCGTTGGAAATCGCTGTCTACAAAGGCACGACGTAAAGCAGGGGAGATGACTTCCTGATAATACTGACTCAAGGCACGTGCACGTGCTTCTTTAAGGTCCACTCGCTTGCGACTAGCGAACAAAAAGCCCTTCTGAAAGGCAATATCTATTTGATGTTCGTTTTTGAGTTCGAGGTAATATTGACGACCGACTTCTTGCATCAATAAATTAACAGCATATCGAAGACCATTTACCGATACGGCTGTCCGTTGAACGGTGCCTGATTCTGTACTTAGTATGGCCTCACAAGTGCCAAACCCTAAACTTACCAAGAAAAATGATCCTTTCGCTGCTTGTTCGCCTTTGCGTAAACCAAGTATACAACCTTGAATCTCCGGTATAATTTGAGCTTGTTCTACTTGAATTGGAATGTTCCTGCGAAGGCCTGTAGAGTAGGTAGCTGCGTCAAATTCGATGATGTGTTCACGCTGAATATTCGCTACAGCCTGTTCACGATATAGGGGATAAGTAGAACTCGGGAAGCCACTAGATACTGTAAATTTGGCTTTGTTTAATTGCTGGTTAGCCAATAACAAACCTGACTTTAACAGTAGAGCGTATTCGGTTTCTGATGGCGCTGAATTAATGTTTTTATGGGGAGAAACCCCCTCAGAAAGGGCCAAATCCCCAACCACATAGGCCCTACGTTTTTCGAACAATTTGAGTCCATGCAAAAGGTCGGGAGCAACCTGACGTAACTCTGCATTGTTGCCTTCGATAACACTCGGGAATTGTAACACTTTGAACATGATCGTCGTTTAAGTTGAGTCTTAGTGTAAACTTATGATAAGGAAGCACAAGTTTAAGAAAAGTCAAATTAAGTAATGATTAAGTAATTGTTCAAATAAAATAAGCTATTTCTTCATAAAAGATACTCAGTTGCTATTAGTGTTAGATGTGAGATGTTAGCCTTTTATTGAATTACACGGCAATATAGTCTTCGAGGTATTCAAATTTAGAACTTAGTTTACCATCTATACAAATAGTAGCACGATTAATCATGGCACTATTTGGCGTGGTAATCAATTGGTCCATCACATATTGAATCAAATTGTAACTAAACTCGCGAGAGGCATCTTTGGGTAATTCGCAGGGTAGATTGTCGACGGCCATAACGTCGATGACGCCAGCACTAAACGGGGTTGTTTCTAAGGCTGTTAATGGGTCATAGCCATAAAAAGGGTTGTCTATGCTACTTGAACGAATTGTACTCGGTATGGAGCCGTCAATATCGCACGTTATATCTGCTATTGTTTTGATGCTAAAATCAGCAGACTTCATGTCATCTTTACTAAAAAATACAGGAGCTGAGGGATCCCAATAAATAGTATTTATTAGTAAGTCTGTTACCGAAGTGAAGGGTTCAAAAATAGATACATACTCTCCGGGAAATGTATGGAAATGACTGCTTTCGAAAGGTCGGTTGTGCTTATGCCGATACATATCTTTTGATCGTAACTCGACAAATACCGCTTCATCAAAACTTTGAAATAGAAATTCCTCAATGGTAACTGGTTTTACGCCAGCAAGATGAAGCATTTCTAGCGCCCCAGCACCAACGCGCCCTGTTCCTGTTACTGTAATTTTTAAAGGAGGTAAGTTTATGCCAGTGTACAGCGAACGTAACTCCGCGTAATCCTTACAAGCGTGGGCGGGCTTAATACTAAAAGCACCTGTGCGCATTCCATAGGCCCTTAGACCATTGTGGGTGCCTACTACGCCAGCAAAATGGCCAAAAGCAACAGCACGTTTACCATTTTCGAAAGTCATCACCTCATAGTCAATCATCCGGATGTGCTTTTTTAGCATTGCTTGAAGCAAACCCCGGTTATATGCTTGTTTTTTTATCGTGTGAGAGAAAAAAAGATAGGTTTTATCCGGTATGAGCTGGTCAATCGGTACCTCCTTGACACCCATTAGCATATCACAATTACTGAGATTTTCCTGTACAATACAACCTGCATTGGTATACTCAATATCTGGTATACAGCGAATAGAAGAGGGCTGTACTAAGATTTCAAGTTGGTCATACTGCTGCAACAATTGAGCGCAATGTTCAGGAATAAGTGGTACGCGGTGATCAGGCGGTACTTTGCCTTCTCTTAACAAACCAATGCTGATCTTTTTCATGGTACAAAAATCGGTTTTTGAGGGGAGAAAATGAATCAAATTATTCAATTTCAAGCCTTTTTTGCTATTTTTGCAATCCTGTAATATGGGGCTGACTGGAATCGACAGCTTGTATGAATACGCAGGTAAGCATGCGGAGCCTTGTACGGGAGCTCCTAAATCTGAACGTTCAAGCCATAATCGGCGAAAATAACTACGCACTCGCTGCTTAATCCTAGGGATTAAGCGCAGTTGCTCCCTTCCTGATGGGCTGCTTAGCCGGGATATAGTGGAGCATCATTCATAAGCAGCTGGCCCGCGTTCTGCTCCTGAACAACGGCAAGATCTTAAAGAGCTAAGGGAAAACTTGGCCCGCCAGCCAGCCTGGTCTTCCACGACAAACAATGGCAGGATAAGCATGTAGAAAGCTTACGGTTCGCTTGACTGGACCAGGGTTCGACTCCCTGCAGCTCCACCAAAAAAAAGAATGCCCACAGGGCATTTAATGAATCCGGTGCGCGCTACTTATGTTTGATTGAATTGGAATTTTTTTCTGGTTTGAAAAGAAGATAAGTAGATCGTCACCGGGTTTTTAATGTTAAGGGTAGCCAACAGTCGAAGCGGGTTTACCTATAAAAAAGCCCCAGTTATTTGAAAAGTCCCGATAGGAACGGTTGGTCAATATGCCCAAGTGAAATAGGCCCCTCGGCCGTAAACTCAGGAGAGTGCAGATGCCATTAAGTGTGCGACCTGTTTTGATCCATTAGGCTAAGTGCATTACTTCCTAAAGTCATAGATGAAGAGAATAGGAGCATTAACTATGGGTTTTGATTTTGTTCCTCTCAATTGAAGCTACCACTTAAAATTGGCTTATCCGACGCGAAAATAAAGCTCTCGTAACGCTAAAAACAATGCCAAACCTCGATTTGCTGTGGCCGGTTTATCACATGTTTAATCCAATTAATTTTAATGGTAGAAATGACTGGGTTTCGGCGTGATATGCTTTTTATGGCCATGTAGGAATCGGCTGTTTTATTGGAGACAGGGGTTAATCAGGATTTTATCCTACTTAATCAACTTTACAAAGTGGCTTTTTCCGACCTAATCAGCTATTTTACACCATGCGAAAAGCGATAGGGTATCTACTTACACCCTTGTATTTATTGTGTTTTGGTTTAAACCTGGTGGTATTCGATCTCTTCCAGCGGATTGCTTATGCTTTGACCGGTTATGCGGGTCAGCAACAAATGGTGTACAACCTCAACTGGGTGGCCATGCGATGTATACATCTATTGGGTGGAAGCCTCAAGTGGGACTGGAACGATGTGGATGTTCCCGTAGGACGCAAATTAATTTTTGTAGCCAATCACCAAAGTATGAATGATATACCGCCGATGATTTGGTTTCTGAGAAGGTACAAACCCATTTTTATCGCCAAAAAAGAATTGGCCAAGGGAATTCCGAGTATTTCATACAACTACAAATGTGGTGGAGCCATCGCCATCGATCGCAAAGACGGGGCACAAGCCAGAACTGCCATCATGGGATTAGCTAAACGCCTAAAAACCGATAATATCGGTGTATGTATCTTCCCTGAAGGAACAAGAGCAAGGGATGGCCAGCTGAAAAAATTTCAAGCAGGAGGACTTAAAACATTACTTACCGAGGTTCCTGACGCAGTAATTGTGCCGATAGCCATTGCCAACAGCTGGAAACTTGTACGTTATGGTTTTTGGCCTGTACCAGCGGCTATTCGTTTAAAATTTAGTGTGCTTCCCTACATCGACGGCCGGAACACTACAGCCGAACAAATCATTGAAGAAGCACACCAACGTATTGCTACCCAATTAGCGAAAGATGGTTTTTCATCCTAATTTTAAAGCGTAAAATAAAGTCAATGAAAAAGTACATTACCAAACTATTTATCTGCTTATGGTTTATCCCTGCAGTTGTAGCGGCTTTTCCCGGTGAAGGGATGTACCCGATGAGCGAACTCAAACGTTTGAACTTGCAAAAGGCGGGAATGGGTCTAACGGCTGAAGAACTTTTTAGCCCTAAAGGTGATGCACTCGTGAATGCCTTGGTTAAAGTAGGCGGTTGTACGGGTTCGTTTGTGTCGGCAGAAGGTCTAATCATTACCAACCACCACTGTGCTTTTGGCGCCGTTGCGGCAGCTAGCAGTGTTAAAAACGACTATATAACTGATGGTTTTATAGCACGCAATCGAGAACAAGAAATACCTGCTCAAGGTTTGACTGTCCGTATAACAACAGGTTTCGAAGATGTTTCGGCTCAAGTAATTGCTGCCGCAGGCAATGAAATGGATGCAGTTAAACGCCTGAAAGCCATGCGTGAAAAAATGCGTCAAATTGAGCAAGAAGCCAAAAAACAAAATCCCAAAGAGACACATGAGGTGGCTGAAATGTTTTTAGGACGGTCCTATGTGCTTTTTCATTACCAAACCATTCAAGATATACGTTTAGTGTATGTGCCGCCACGTAATGTAGGCGAATTTGGCGGAGAAAGCGATAATTGGGTATGGCCTCGGCACAATGGCGACTTCTCTTTTGTAAGAGCCTATGTGGCTGCCGATGGAAGTCCGGCTGCTTTTGACAAAAATAATGTACCTTTTGAGCCTAAACGGCATTTAAAGGTAAATCCGCAAGGGGTGCAAGAAGATGATTTCGTATTTATTCTCGGTTATCCAGGGCGTACTTTTCGCCATTATCCTGCGGAATACATACGGTATCAAAACGACTATTTGCTGCCTTACACCTCCGAAACCTACGATTGGCTTATCAACTATATGAGGGCCCTAGGCAAAGCAGATCCAGCCAAAGAAATCGCATTTGCCAGCAAAATGAAAGGTCTCGCTAACGTGACCAAAAATTACAAAGGCAAAGTACAAGGCATTCGCCGTATCGATTTAATTCAGCAGAAAAGGGAAGAAGAACAACGATTTCGTGAGCTTATCGCCCAAAAACCTGAATTAAAGCGCTACGAAGCAACGCTTGATGAACTAGATCTTGTGTATAAAAGTATGCAGGCCGATGCCACTAAAACCTTGTGGGTGAATTACCTCAGTAGTCAATCAGCTACTGTGGCCGTAGCTATGCGTATTGTGCAGGTTCAAGCTATCTTGGATACTTTGTCGTCATCCAATAAGCAAACCTTTATTCAAAAACAGCAAGAAGAACTAACAAAAATGATGGGTAGAGTGTATGCCCCATACGATGCGGGACTTGACCGTGATTTTATAGATAAAATGTTTCGACAGGCCCTTCAATGGCCTGAAATGAATCAATTGAAGGCTTTAAATAAATTTTTTTCTGGGCCGAAGCAAGATCAGAAGCTAGATAGGTTTTTAGCCAAACTCGTAACCAAAACAGCATTCATGGACAGAGATGCCTTGCTGAATCAACTCAATGCTAATCCGGAGAAGTTTTTTAGTATGAAAGGTGATTTGATTGAAATAGCCCGTGATATGAATGTTTTGGCCACTGAATTGCGTATTCAAGCGCAAAGTAACGAAGGCAAACTAGCCCAGCTTTTACCTGCCTATCTCGATCTTAAAATCGCTTCGGGCGTAGATTTTGTTCCCGATGCAAATTCAACCTTACGCCTTACCTATGGCAATGTGAAAGGATACGAGCCTGAAGATGGTGTGTATCAAGCACCTTTCACAACAGTGAGTGGTTTAATCTCTAAAGGCACGTCTACAGGAGATTACGAAATTAACACACAGCTGGTCGAAGCCTACAAAAAGGGAGGTTCAGAAGCCTATCACCATCAAGGTTTAAAGGATGTCCCTGTTGGTTTGTTGTACAACCTGGATACAACGGGTGGAAACTCTGGAAGTCCTGTAATGAACGCCAAAGGTGAGTTGGTCGGTGTGAATTTCGACCGTGCTTTTACGGCTACCATCAATGATTTTGCCTGGAACGAAGCTTACAGCCGTTCAATTGGAGTAGATATCCGCTTTGTACTTTGGACGCTCGATAAAGTTTCTGACGCTGGTTTTCTTATTCGGGAGATGGGGGTGAAGTAGTATTTAGTATAAAGCACATAGTGTCTCGGCTTTTTTAGCAGAATTAGTTGACTTTTGACTGGAGACGGTTGAATTCAGATTTAAGGCAGTCTTATGGAACGACCGAAAATGGACTGCATCTTTTTGCGCTGCTGCGCAGTGAACATCTTTCAGTTTGGGTTTCCTATACATTTGTCTGAAGGATACAAGGCAAATGGCTGTCCAATTCAACTAGATAAAGCGTCTAAAAGCGCTGGCTCATCTGCGCTCAATGCAGGTAATAGAGTTTAAACCAAATAGTCAACGTTATTTAGGCATTGACAACTAGATACTAAGATTAACGGCTTCTGCTTAGTTTCCATAAACTCACTGGCTGCCCAGAAGTAGCTGGCTGCGGAAGTGCCTTTTTATTGGATTCGGCGAGTAGCATAGCTGCAATTGCTGCAACTTCAGCTGATTCTGCCGCTTTATTTTGCAGGGAATCTGGGGTAAAATAGCGAGCAATAAATTGGGTATCGAACTGACCACTTCGGAATGCTTCGTGATTAAACGCAAATGCACCAAAGGGCAGGGTAGTAGCGAAACCACGGATGTCATATTCGCTGATTGCCCGTAACATACGCGCAATTGCTTTGTCACGCGTTGGCGCATGTACGATAAGTTTAGCAATCATGGGGTCGTACATCACGGGAACCTCCATGCCTTGCTCAAAGCCATCATCAACACGCACACCTGGGCCTTGCGGACGGATATATCGCTCTAATTTACCGATATCCGGCAAAAAGTTATTGGCAGGATCTTCTGCGCAAATGCGCAGTTCTAGGCTATGGCCATTGATTTTCAAATCTTCCTGATGAATGGGTAGTTTTTCCCCTTGCGCTACCCGTATCTGCATTTCAACCAGATCAAGTCCAGTAATCATTTCAGTAACTGGATGCTCAACTTGCAAGCGGGTGTTCATTTCGAGAAAATAGAAGTTCAGTTTCTCATCCACGAGGAACTCAACGGTTCCAGCACCATAGTAGTTACATGCTTGTGCTACGCGCACTGCCGCCTCACCCATGGTTTTGCGGATAGCTGGCGTTAAGCAACTTGATGGAGCCTCTTCAACCAACTTTTGATGACGACGTTGTATACTGCATTCTCTTTCAAAGAGATAAAGTACTTCACCGTATTTGTCGCCCATAATTTGAATTTCTATGTGCCGGGGAGAGGCTATGTATTTTTCGATAAATACGGCATCATCGCCAAAAGCGGAGCGGGCTTCGTTTTGGGCCAGCTTACACTGCTCATCAAATTCCAATTTGTTGTCTACAATGCGCATGCCTTTACCACCGCCACCAGCTGCTGCCTTGATGAGCACCGGAAAACCTATGCTTTCAGCTACTTTCCGTGCTTCATCTAAATCAATTATGGCGCCTTCTGTGCCAGGTATCATAGGAATATTGAAGTCTTTAACCGCATGTTTTGCTGATAACTTATTGCCCATCATATCCATTGATGCGGCACTAGGCCCGATGAGCGTCAAACCCGCTTGTTCAACGGCACGTGCAAAAGCAGCATTTTCCGACAAAAAGCCGTAGCCTGGATGTATCGCATCGGCGCCGTGCTCTAGGCAGAGCCGAATGAGGTTGTCGCCCCGTAAATAACTTTGGTTGCTCGGTGGTGGGCCTATACAAAAAGCCTCATCAGCAAAACGGACATGGGGACTCAAACGGTCGGCCTCAGAAAAAACAGCTATGGTTTGAATGCCCATCTCTCGCGCCGTACGCATGACACGCAAGGCGATTTCACCCCGGTTGGCAACCAAAATTTTACGGATCTTTTGCATGTTCATTTTTTGAAAAGGCTAAGTTAAGTGTGTCGACTGTAAATATTCCTTTGTATGCTTACGAAGGCGGTTAATTTTGTATCGAAATCTGCCTCGTTGAAACAATATTTATTGCTGGTACAACATGAATTCACTGCTGAATGGCGGCAGCGGAATGCTTTAGGTGGCGTCTTATTATACGTGATTTCCACCGTTTTTGTGGCTTATCTCACGTTTAAGCGGGTGGATCCATTGACTTGGATTGCGTTGTATTGGATCATATTACTTTTTGCTTCGGTGAATGCCGTGGCCAAAAGTTTTATCCAAAATTCGCCAGGACGCATGCTGTATTATTATACTATGGCCAATCCAATATCAATTTTACTGGCTAAGCTCACCTACAATATTCTATTGCTGTGGATAATCCAATGGATTGCTTTTGTGGTGATGCGTGTGCTTGTTGGACAGCCTGTTCAGGATGTTTTTATGTTCCTTTTATCAGGTGCATTGGCCGCCATTGGCATTGCGGCCAGCGGCACTTTGATTTCGGCCATTAGTCACAAAGCAACCAATCAGAATACATTAATGGCCATACTGAGCTTTCCTGTCTTATTGCCAATATTGACCTTAGAGATTAAACTTTCTAAAAATGCTTTGGATGGTCTTGACCGCTTTGTGTCCTATGATGAACTTTGGAGTTTAGCAGCTGTAGATGTACTAGTAATTGGCGTTGCATTACTCTTATTTCCCTACCTTTGGAAAGAATGAAAAACGGACTTCATTGGTATAAAATCGCAGCAATTGTACTACTGCTGTTAACGTGTTGGTTTGGGTTTATGGGACAAGTGCCCCGTTTAGTAGTACTTAACGAATCCATCAGGAATTTATATTTCCATGTACCCATGTGGTTTGGCATGGTGGTTATTTTAGGAGCTTCTGCGATTCATAGCATCCGTTATCTTAGTAAACCCGATGCGGTTACTGATATTAAAGCCGAAGAAACAGCCAAAACCGGTCTTTTATTTGGTGTGCTAGGCTTGGCTACAGGAGCCATTTGGGCACAATACACCTGGGGTACTTGGTGGAGTAGTGATCCCAAACAAAATACGTCAGCGATTGCCTTACTGATTTATCTGGCCTACTTGGTTTTACGCGGCTCGTTTCGGGAAGACCAGCAACGTGCACGTGTTGCTGCCGTTTACAACATATTTGCTTTCGCCTGTTTAATTCCGTTACTTTTTATCTTGCCTCGCTTGGCTTCCGATTCATTACATCCCGGTAACGGAGGTAATCCAGGATTTGGCGGGTATGATTTAGATGCCCAAATGCGCATGATATTTTATCCTGCCATATTGGGTTGGATACTCCTCGGGTTTTGGATAACCGAATTAAGAGTCCGAGTTAAAAAACTACAATTGCCTTAAGTATGAAATATTGCGCGCGCATTCAGCCCCTTTTTATCCTGTTGTTTTGTACCCTCGGTTCAAACGCTCAAACAGTATCGGTTGAAATGGCCGATACCATGCGGTCCAATGGCAAAATATATGTTGTTGTTGCCGTTGTATTGCTTATTTTGGTAAGCTTCTTCGTTTATCTCATACGCTTGGATCGCAAACTCAAAACAATCGAAGATCAATCCTCAAAACAGTCCTAAATCCGCTACATTATGTCAGCCAATTCACAAGAAGAGCATAGCTTTTTCGGCGATGTGCTCAAGTATTTCGACAACGCTTCAGCACATCTAAACTATCCGGATGGGCTGTTGGATCAAATTAAATACTGTAACAGTGTTTACCGTATGCGTTTCCCGGTTAAAGTGGGCGACAATATAGAGGTAATCGAAGCTTATCGTGTTGAGCACAGTCACCACCGCATGCCTACCAAAGGGGGTATTCGTTATTCTATGGCCGTTAACCAAGACGAAGTAATGGCCTTGGCGGCATTGATGACGTATAAATGTGCCATCGTCGACGTTCCTTTTGGTGGAGCCAAAGGCGGTGTAAAAATCGATCCTAAAAAGTATTCTGAAAGTCAGCTGGAACGCATCACCCGACGGTATACCTCCGAGTTAATTAAGAAAAACTTCATAGGTCCTGGTTTAGATGTTCCTGCACCCGATTATGGAACTGGCGAGCGTGAAATGGCCTGGATTGTAGATACTTATGCTACCTTCTTCCCTGGCCAGACCGACGCTATTGGATGTGTTACCGGCAAACCTGTCTCACAGGGCGGAATTAATGGCCGACGCGAAGCAACAGGTCTGGGCGTATACTATGGCATACGTGAGGCTGTAAGCTTTGAAGACGACATGAAACGCCTCGGCATGACGACTGGTATAGCCGGTAAAACCATGGTTATCCAAGGACTCGGTAATGTCGGCTTCCATTGTGCGAAATTCTTTACCGAAAACGGTGCTAAAATCATCTGTTTGGCTGAATACGAAGGGTCAATCTACAATCCAGATGGACTGGATTATTTGGCAGTCGTTGAACACCGTAAAACAACAGGCAGCATTTTAAATTTCCCAGGGGCAAAAAACCTGGCGAAAAATACGGATGCGCTCGAATTGGAATGTGATATTCTAATTCCGGCAGCTCTTGAGAACCAAATACATGAGGGCAATGCAGCCCATATCAAGGCAAAAATTATTGGTGAAGCGGCTAACGGACCAGTAACCGCCGAGGCTGAAGTTATTCTCAATAAAAAGGGTATTATGACAATTCCAGACATTTATTTAAATGCTGGAGGGGTGACTGTATCCTATTTTGAATGGTTAAAAAATCTTTCTCACGTCCGTTTTGGACGATTAGGTAAACGTTTCGATGAAAATCTAAACAACAATATCATCAGCGCTGTAGAGGAAATGACGGGTCGCAGTTTCAATACGCGTCAGCGTGAACTTATTGGTCGTGGTGCCGACGAAGTAGATTACGTCTACTCAGGCTTGGAAGAAACCATGATTGAGGCTTATCGTCAGATTCGGGATGTAAAAATTGAAATGCCGAATGTACCTGACTACAGGACGGCAGCATTTATTGTGGCTATCCGCAAAATTGCACGCTCCTACGAGTCTTTGGGTGTTTTCCCATAGTTAAATCCATTAGTAATAGCAAAGGCTGACCTGTTTTAAGGGCAGCCTTTGCTATTTTAATCAGGATTTTCTGGTTTTCCCACTTCTTGCTGAATGGCTTTAAGCGCATTATTTAATGCCTCCAGTTCGGTAAATCCATTACTCACTAAATAATATTGCTCCTTATTTCGGTATACAACCGTTGGAAAACCAGTTACGCCAAAACGTTTGACGAGTGTAAACTCATCTTGTATAGCTAATCTGTAGCCGTGACTTTCGAAATGTTCGTCAAAGTTGGCGGTGTCCATGCCCAACCCAGACGCTAGTTTGTGGTATGAAGTGGCCAAATTGGGATCCTGTCCTTCTTTGTATATTATGTCCTGCACACCATGGGCAATGTCAATCGCAGCATCAGGATAGGCGTCTTTTAGAATATAAGCAGCTCTGGAGGGGGGCTCTGAGTCAAAAATGGTAGCTCCTCCTGTCTCCATCATTTCGAGGAATTTTTCGCCAAAACGCACGCCGCTCAGGTCCTCTACGCGTTTAAAAGCTGTTTTGATGTACGGTGCAACTTGACCAACCGGCCCAACACGCTCTCCAGTAACCATGCCGCCAGCCAGCGCAGTGAAAGGAATATCTTTACCTATTTGATCTCGCAAAGCGCGTATAACTGGGCTAAATCCGTAGCACCAACCACAAAGTGGGTCGTACAAGTAAATTATTTCGTGATTCATGTTTTAGTTTCTAAACACGAATCATTTAAACTGGTTCAAGAGGCTACAGTCAATCTTCTTCTGGGCTTTCCACATCAACTTCTTTTTTCACCAGTCGGATAATAGCCACTACATGACTAAAAAATAGAGCTGGCACAATAAGGGTAGGTAGCAGTTGGTAAGGGAATTTAAGAACTGCCAGATTTGGCATATCTAGACTGAGTAAGTGCAGGGGGCCAGGCACAGAAAGTGCTGCATTGATGACAATATTGGTTAAAAATAGGATGCCCAATATGTTCCAGCCAAGTAGAATTTTACGTGTAAGAAATTTTTTCTGGAAACCCATTTGAGCAATAAATGGAGCTGTCATGCCAATTATGATGTCGTAATTCCAACCTTCGAAGGTGAGTTCTACCGGTAAAACTTGTGCTTTATGCAGCCATAGTAGTACAAATTCAACAGCTATGCGAACAGTATGTATATAATGTAAATAATCATCATCTGCTGCATGAATAAGTGCTTTTCCCCTTTTCGTAAGTAGATAAAGCAACGGTATGAGGGTAGAGGGTAGTATTATCAGTAAAAGTTTTGGACTTAGGAGCTCAGCATTCAATGTTACATTTGTAAGAACGAGATATGAACTCGCTGCTCCCATCAAAAACCAGAAAATGAATAATAATTTATCCTTTGGATGACTGAGCCAAACCAGGAATAAGGTGGCAACAACTGCCACGCCGAAGACTAAAGCCGCATAACTGGGTACGTTTTCCATAAGATTTCCAAATACTCCCCGGCAATTTACATTTCCAGTATTGTTTAACCTTATAAATAGACATGCCTTTCTCCACAATTTATAATTTATTGTGGAAATCATAATATGTGCTGTTGTGCGTATTTTTTACTTTTAGTCTCTTATAATCAGTTGTTTATATATAAGTTGTGGCTAACAAGACTAACGTCATTGATTCAATATTTTTAGAAAATGATATAATTAAATCTCTATTAAATTAATTTAAAATGAAAAAGACTCCGAATTTCGGAGCCTTTTAATTACTTCTTTTTATTTAATCCCAGTAGGCCTACCATCCAATCAGGTAGTTGTTTGTCTTTTCTTTTTTTAAGATGTAGGTAAAGGTTCAGTTTTTTAAAGATGGGAACCTTATGGGTTTCAACCAGTTCAATGAGTGCACCATCTGGGTCTTCCACGTAGGCAAATCTTCCACCACTTTCCCCCATATCAAAGGTATCGCCACTATCTACAGTGAACGGATGTCCTTTAGTGGATGACAGTGCCTTTAGGCCGTCCATATTAATGGTATCAAAGCAGAGATGGATATAACCACAATCACCCCAAAAGCGATTTTCAAATATGGGCCTTCCTTGCTCCTCCAGTAATTGAAACAATTCAATTTCTATATCGCCTAGTAGTTTGCTGAAAGCACCGTAGGGTGTACAACGTTTACGCAAAAGTACACGCCGATAGGAGCGTTGGTCAGGTAAATCAGAAAAGCTACCCGATTGGTCGTATACAATCTCGGAGATGCCAAGTATTTCACGGTAAAAGACCAGTGATTTGTCCATTGCAGAAACGCCAAAATTTGCACCGATTACACCACCGCTTTTAGCTGTTTTAGGTTTAAACCAGCTCTCATTACTCACCACTTGGAAAGGATAACCGTGTAAATCGTTGAGCCAAAAGCAAGGACGTCCTGCAGGATCGTTTTTAAGCGGTCCTGTTTTAACGTTTATGTCGACAAAATGGGCGTGTAATGCAGCTACATCGGGACTTTTCATTTTTGCCGCATAGATACCTAAATCACCTAAGCGAATATTGAAAGTAGCCGGTTGTGGCACCTTACTTGTATACTGCCATATTTCAAAACCACCACCACCGGCCATATTAATTGCTAAGGCTGCGCGTCTTTTCTCGACTTTTTGATTGGTATAACGTGTCATTAACGCGGCTTCCGCAGCGTCATCGAATACATTTACATCCATACCGAATGTTTTGATGTACCAATACCAAGCCTTATCGAGTTCAGGCGTGCCGATTCCGATTTGTTGAATGCCAGTAATAAAGGGTATTTGACTCATAATGGACTAATTTTCCGACTGATTAAGCGATACAGTGGCGGTACAAATTTAGAAAACCAATACAAGAGTCGTTCGCCTTTTGCGATCAGAATGAGTGGTTTTTTATGCGTATACCCCTTAAGTATCTGACGTGCACACACATCTGCTGGTATCCCGTTCGCTTGTCCTGGATCCATTTTTCCATGTGCTGCTCCATTGGCTTCCACCGCAGAATAGGAGATGGGCGTATTGATGCGGCCGGGACATGCAATCAGGACTTGAATTTTATTATTTTCCTCTATGGCAAGGGTATTAAAATAGCCATGCAAGGCATGCTTTGAAGCCGAATAGCTCGAGCGTGTTGGAAACCCGAATAGACCGACCACGGAGCTGATGATGATGATACCAGAGCCAGCACCATTAAAATGAGGGAAAAGTGATTTAGTAAATTGTACCGGCCCAAGATAGTTCACCTGCATAATTTGTTTTTCGGTATCAAAAGAAGTTTCTCGTGCTGAACCTCTTTGACTGATACCTGCATTATTGATGAGTAAATCAATCCTAGGCACAATTTGTTTAACAGCCTCCCCGGCAGAAACGATAAGCTCAGGATTGGCTAGATCGAGTGAAATAATCTCACAAAAATCGGTAAGGGCTAAACAACTTTTTTTTACAGCATCAAGTTCGTTCATGCGGCGAGCGAGCAATACTAGTCGAGCCTTATTTTTGGCCAATTCTAATGCCAACGCCTTTCCAATACCTGAACTTGCTCCGGTGATCACCACGTATTTACCCGTATAATTTACCATAATGAATAAGAAGGTTTTTGGACAAAAAGTACCTGCCCAAACTTATTTCGAAACTACTGTTTTTTGGTAAGCCGTGGAGCAGCTGAAGTGAATTAGTAATCCAGCATATTTCCTCTTATCCACCATTGTTCAACAGCATTTTGTTGCATACGGTTAAGAGATTCCAACAACTTCAATTGGGTATTAACTACGGATACTTCTCGGCTGTTCAAAATGAAAATAGAACTTTCTCCTGTAGAGAATTTAACTTTTTCCGCTTGAAGCAATTGTTCCGTTTTATCAACAAGGTCGTACTGTGTAGCGGTTATCTCTGCTAGTTTGTTTTGTTGCATGACCGCTTGAAGGATTTTGATCTTAATTTGATTCCGTTTTAAATCTTGATCAAAGCCTGTATTCAGCCTGTCTAATTTATTTTGATTCAAGGCGCCTCTCTCTGCGCGTAGAAAGAGCGGGAATCGAAGCAGAATGCCTGCATTTTGACCTTGAATTGGAAGTACTGACGCGCTTGAGGTCTGGCTTAATGCATAAAACTTTAAATCTACTGTGGGTTTAAATTGCTCCAACGCAAGTCGCTTGTCAATGTTCAATTGATCGAGTTTGAAGTCGTATTGACGCACTGCTGGATGGTCGGCAAGCACAGAAGTCAGGTCGTTTTGATCCAAAGGAAATCGGAGCTGATTGGTTGCTGTATCGGGACGCGTTTCAGGAGCCAGCTCAAGTGGGCTGTAGTTTTTATCCCATAAAAAGGTGGCCAATTTGAATCCGTTTTCTAGAAATTTTAGTTCAGACTCGCGCACTTTTTGCTCCCACAAGCCCAATTGAATGCTAGCCTCAAGCGTATCAACAGCGGCTCTATCGCCCAAAATAAAGGATTGCCGTAAGCCATTTAAAACCTCGGTCGACAATTGTACCGCTTGGTTATACACTTGAAGCTCCTGAAAGCTTAACACCCAGGTATAATAATTTTGTGTAGCATCGAAGAGCAAATCGTTGAGCATAAGCTGCTGTTCCAAGTAGGTAGCATCACGATATATCTGCGCTTTTCGGAGGTCAGCACGGCGTTTATCAATAAATAGGCCTTGACCAACAGCTATGCTCAATCCAAGGCGGTAGAGTCCGTCAGCTGGTGTACTGGCTTCAGGGTTAACAAACAAACCTCGTCCGCGCTCGAAGGAGGCAATGCCAGTAATACCGAACCAAGTTGGAATGCGTAAACCAAAATCTTCGTGGGTATAGTAATTCTGAGCATCAAAATCCTTCTGGTTCCTTTCACCTTGCAGCACTGGATCAAACCCACCTCTTGCCCTAAGGAGGCTAGCACGGCCACGTTCTACCACCCATTCGGCTTGTTTTGCAACGGGGTGATAACTTTTTACCCAAGCCAGGTAATTATCCAGCTTAAGCACGTTTTCAGTGGTTTGCCCATCAGCCGCATGAAACCCTATTAGAAGAAGTAAAACAATAAGTTTTTTCATTCTACTGTATAATAATCAGGCGGGAAGCCATTGAGTTGACGCCAGATTTCGTACCATATGGGTACGTCCTCCAAAAGTGCAATACCTTGTGCTCCAGAACCAATACGTAAAGCTGTTGGCCAAGCAGTATCATCTTTATCAGGGGTGATAAGTATTCTGTAAAGACCGTTTTTGGAGGAGAAATTATCTATTGCAACCACTTTACCTCCAAAGGTGCCGAAGGAAACGTTAGGCCAGCCGCTAAAGACCACAGCAGGCCAACCATCAAAAAGAAAGCGCACCGATTGTCCTTTGTGAACCAGCGGTAAATCAACAGGCCTTACGTACATTTCAACGGCTATATCAATATCGGAAGGGGCAATACTTACAATTTCTTCTCCTTCTTTAATTAATTCTCCCAAGCCGGTTTTAATTGCTTTGGTAATTACGCCGTCTTGTGGAGCTAAAATCCAATATAAACCACTTCTTATGCTGTAATTGGCCAATTGATTTTGTAGTGTGTTTAACTCTCCCTGCCCTTCGTAAAAGGCAGATTCAGACATGTACAACTCGCTTCTCGCTTTTGCCAATTTTTCTTGGTATTCGTTTTCAATCGAGTTCAATTCTACAATCGCATTTTGTACTGCATTTCTGTTCGTAAGTAAGCGGTTTTCAGCAGCTATTATGGCTGCCTTAGCATTCTGTGCTCTTTGATTTCGCGCTTCGTATTCATTTAATGACAACAAACCCTGCTTGTACAATTCTTCCGCACGCTCCAATTGTTGCAGCGCAATCTGAATCTGAGTTTTGACCGCAATAACATCGGTGCTATCCGTCAATACTTTAAGCTTAGCTTGTATAAGGTCATTTTCGGCCTGTCTAATTTTGTTTTCTCGTGTTTTATCAAGGGCAATGATTTGTTGAACAAGTGCGGTTATTTTGCCTTGGTAAGCCACAATGGCCTGCTCTTTGGCCTTAACTTTTGCTGCAGTTCGCGGCACAAGTAAATCATCGAAATATTCTTCTTTAATCTCTGATATGTGTAAGATGGTATCGCCTTTTTTAACAATGGTCCCCTCGCTCACATACCATTTTTCAATACGCCCAGCAATTACCGACTGTAGGGTTTGTGGTCGCTGGTCTGGTTTAAGCGCGGTGAGATAACCTTTGGCGCGAATATTTTGCGTCCAAGGCAGAAACATGATTACGACAAAAAATAGCAGTGATACATATAAAAACCGTCTTATTTTGACATTCGGCATGCGGTTTTCAAGACGTTTAAAAGAAGCATATTTTTTAGCTTCAAATTGTCCCTCGGCTAAATTGTCAGATATATTGAGCATCCTTAATTGTCTTTAGTGGTTGAATCGAATGCCCCATTATGTAGGCCTATTTTTCTGTCAATCAGCTTCACTAAATGTTCGTCGTTTGTGAAGGCAATCAAAGTCCATGGACCTTGAACGAGCAGCTGATACAGTGCCGACTTTTCCTCTAGCGGTAATTCAGTGAATATATCTTCGTACAAAAGCAGTGCAGGCTTACACGCCAGGCTTCGCGCCAATATGATTCGTTTTGCAATGGTTCGAGAAAGTGGCGCACCATCCGATTGTAGCACAGTGTCCAATCCATCTGGGAAGTTACTGAGGTAATTATCTAAATATACCATACTGGCCGCTTCTTGAATCTGAGCGGTGGAAAGGCCACGTCCCAAATCCAAATTTTCGAAGATACTACCGTGGAAAATAGATTCTGAATTCATACACTGTCCAACCCAGCGATGTAAGGCCACGTGGTCTATGCGGTTAATCGCCAGTCCATTCAACGTTATATGGCCGGTTTGCACCTGGTAAATTCCTGAGAGTAATTTCAGCAGTGTAGATTTACCACCTCCACTTGACCCGGTGATGGCTAATTTTTCACCAGCTTTTACCTCCAACGCTAAGTTTTTTAAGCTTGGCGACTTATTGTTTTCATATTGAAAGCTGATTTGCTCAAATTTAACTGAGATTGGAATATTATTTCCAGTTACAGGAACCAGGTCGCCTCTTGGCGCTTCGAGTTCTAAATCAGTGATTGTGCCTACTTTCTCAAGTGATGTGAGCAAGTCATAAATCGTGTCCATGTTGAGTAGAATTTTCTCAACTGCATTTAAAACGAGGAGAATAATTAGTTCCGCTGCTACAAATTGGCCCAGGTTTAGCTGTTGGTCAATTACCAAGTAACTACCCATTAAAAGTAAAGCTAAGGCAATCAGTACCTTGAGCAAAACCATCGACCAATATTGTACCTTCAGCACCTGGAAATGCCTGATGCGGGCTTCGAGGTAGCGGTCCACTTCGTAATCCATTTTCTTTTGCGGAAATCCGGTGTTCCCAGCCAATTTAAAAGTAGCCATCGAGCGAGCCATTTCCTTAAGCCAGTTAGCTACCCTGTATTTGTATTTGGATTCAATTAAGCTACTTTTCATCCCTTGTGGGCTCGTAAATTTGAATAAAAAATACAGTACAACAATTAGGATAAGACTAAAGGCGATAAAAAATGGATGATAAATACTCAAAAGAATTAAGCCCAAAATCACCTGCAAGGATGCCGTGGTGAAGTCTATTAGCACCTTAGCGAGTCCTTTTTGGATGCCTACGATATCAAAAAATTGATTCATAAGTTCAGGGAAATATTTTCCTGCAAGTTTTTCCAATCGTATTCTTGGGATGCGAAAACTTATGTCGAAAGCTCCTCTTGCGAAAATTTGCTGCTGAATGTGTTCAGATACTGTGAGTTGAAGGATTTGCATCCATCCACCAAGAAATAGTCCCACTACAACCAAAGCGACCAGTAATACTAGGGAAGTTGAAATCTGACCAGCCAACAAAAACTGGATGATGGCCTGCATACCGAGTGGTAGACTAAGTCCGGCCAATCCGTTTAAAAAAGCATAAAAATAGAGTTGGCTAATTTCTTTCCGGAAAGACTGCACCAAAAATATAAATCTTTGGACTGGGCTCACAAATTTTGACATGTAATACAGTTGTTAATGAGCGTTTTGACAAATTGATGAACCTGCCCTTCACTGCGGTTTAAGTCGGTAAGGGCAGGAAGGTGAATGGCGTAAAACTGCTGACTATGTACGGTTTCAAAAATAGTAGAAATCATAGCTTTTGGATAGGGATAGTTTGGGGCACTTTGCTGCAAAAGCACACTTAACCGGTGATTTAATCTTTTGTAGTCGCTAAAGAGCCCATCCTTGTTTTCCAAATCCACTTCATGGCTGTAGTAAGCGCGAAGGGAGGCGTCGATGAGAACCATATGAAGGGCCTTGCGGTCGAGATGCTCAAAAGGCCATGGGAGTTCATCTGAATGACAAATAATTTCTAATGCTCTGTACAATTGATCTTCGGGTGATGAAAATGCATGTATATGAAAGTAGATCTGATGTTCAAGCCAAAGCCAATGGTGTGCAATCAGGTAAATAAGCAGCCGATGTTTATTATCGAAATACCGATAAATTGAACTTTCGGTTGTGTTGAGGCGCTCTGCCAATTTTTTGAAGGTAAATCCATCAAAACCGACCTCTGCAAAAAGTAGGAGTGCCTCTTTACTAATGCGCAGGCCCAAATCACTACTGATCGGATCTTTTTTGAACAGTTTCGGATTAAGCCGCGTCTGCCAATGATTTAATATTAGGTCCATATCGCGCTGTTCACAGAGGGGTGTGATAGTATTACTTTCACTTTAGTGAGTACAAATATCGAAAGAAAAAGTTTCACTACTAGTGAAGTTTTTTCAACCACCATTTGCAAGTGGAAAAGACAAATCAGATTGCTTAATTTCGAGCAGCAAAATTTTAATAATGAAAAACATCACGGTAATCGGTTCAGGTACAATGGGAAATGGTATAGCACATGTGTTCGCTATGCATCAGTTTCAAGTGATTTTGGTCGATATCAATGCGGTGGCATTGGAAAAGGGTATGGCTACCATTTCCAAAAATCTAGACCGCATGCTAAGTAAAGGTAATATTACAGCGGCTGAAAAGACAGCTACACTGGCGAATATTTTCCCGCTGACGAATTTGACGGAGGGCGTGAAAAATGCGGATTTGGTCATTGAGGCTGCCACTGAAAACGTGGAGCTCAAGCTCAAAATTTTCCAACAACTTGATACTTTAGCCCCAGCTCATACTATTTTGGCAACCAACACATCGTCTATCTCAATTACTAAAATTGGAGCCGTTACTAAACGTTCTGATAAAGTGATAGGCATGCACTTTATGAATCCAGTTCCAGTAATGAAATTGGTGGAAATTATTCGGGGCTACAATACAAGCGATGAAGTGACCCAGACAATCATGTCTCTGTCGAAAGCCTTGAATAAAATCCCTGTTGAGGTAAACGATTATCCTGGTTTTGTTGCGAATCGCATCCTTATGCCCATGATAAATGAAGCGATTTATACCTTATTTGAAGGTGTTGCAGGTGTTTCAGAGATAGATACAGTCATGAAATTGGGCATGGCTCATCCGATGGGGCCGCTTCAATTAGCCGATTTTATTGGCTTGGATGTATGTTTAGCCATTCTTCACGTATTAAACGATGGCTTCGGGAACCCGAAATATGCGCCATGCCCTTTACTAGTGAACATGGTCACAGCCGGACATTTGGGCGCCAAATCAGGTCAAGGTTTTTATACCTACACAGCTGGTAGTAAAGAGCTGGTAGTAGCTCCAAGCTTTAGCAAATAATCAAACTTTCAATTGCCTGATGCCTTCTGGTAGAGCAGCAATTAAATCGCGGGCCAGGAGACTTTCCTGGCCTTTTTGTTGGGCGGCAATATCTCCAGCGAGCCCGTGTAGGTAAACCCCGGTCGTCACTGCTTGATAAGAACTTAAGCCTTGCGCAAGCAAGCCAGCTAAAATTCCCGTGAGCACATCTCCGCTGCCTGCAGTAGCCATACCAGGATTCCCGTTGGTGTTGAGTAGCAATTGCCCGGTGGGCGTGCAAATAAAACTGTAGGCGTTTTTGAGTAAAATGAAGCAGCGGTGTTTTTCGGCGAACTGTCTTGCTTTTTCCAAACGAATTGGCCAACTATTTGCTGTTCCAGAAAGGCGATCGAACTCCAGCATATGTGGCGTAAGTATACTGTTAGCGGGTATATGGTTCTTTAAATAAGGCTGTTCTGCAAGTATGTTAAGCGCGTCTGCATCAATTACGATGGCATTTTCCTGTTGTTCAAGCCAGGTTCCAAAGGCGAGCGCTGTATCGGAGTGTGTTCCTAAACCTGGGCCAACCGCCGCAGTTGAATATTTGCCGCTATCGGGCTGGGTGGTCCAATATTCGGGATGTGAATCTATACTCACCATAGCCTCAGGTAAAACAATTTGCAGAACATTCACGCTTTTTTCCGGGATGTGCACGCTAATTTTACCCGCCCCAACGCGTAAAGCAGCCTCCGCAGCCAAACAGGCGGCACCTGCTTTGCCAAATTTACCAGCAATCAATAGGAGATAGCCGTAAGTACCTTTATGGGTGAATCTTTTTCTCGGGGGAAAACTTTGTTCTGTATCAATTTTTGTAATCATTTGCGCCCAAGGTGGTTGCAGTGGCAAAAAGTCTGGGTGCAAGCCGATGTCAACAACACGTATCTTTCCACTAAACATGGCGCTTTCAGGGAAAACAAATGCTGGCTTAAAACAGGCTAAGGTATAGGTGAAATCGGCTTCTAAAGCATCTCCAATTAAAACTACGGGGTTTGTAGGCAAACCTGTGGGTACATCCAAGGCTATTTTGATATTCGGGCAATTATTGATTGTTTTTACCCAATCCAATTCAGGGCCTCTTAATGTCCCCTCGGTGCCAATACCCAAAATGGCATCAATAATAAGGGCGTTGCTGGGTAGTTGCTTTAGCCAAATGGGCTTTTCATCAAATACGCATCTGTCAGCATTGTCGTAGCGCCAGAAACGAAGAGCTGCCTGTTGATCAACACTACCCACGTCTTTGGGATGGATTAGTACGACTTGAACATCATATCCTGTCTCAAGTAAAAATTTGGCTGCATAAAGACCGTCTCCGCCATTATTGCCTTTACCGCAGAGGACGATGATAGGGTTTGTTTTGTCAAAGTCCAACACGAAAGCCTCTACAAATGCCTTCGCTGCCTGCTGCATGAGTTGATTGTTGGACAAGGCCATGTGTTGTAAAGTGTACTTTTCCCACGAATTGATCTCGGTAGCTGTAAAAACAGGAATCATAATTTTATACGCTTAATAATTCTAAGCTTGTGACTGTATTGTTTTATTTCTCGATTAAATATGCCTTGCTGGTCAAACGCATCAATACGTACCCAGCCCGAAGCATGAATAATTTCCGTCGGACTCAGTAACATACCTACATGTATAATTTTTCCTTCGGCATTGTCAAAAAATGCAAGATCACCACACTTGGCTTCAGCTGGTAAATGTATGGTTTCACCCAATTCGGCCTGTTGCCATGCATCTCGAGGTAACAGTAAACCATGCACCCTAAAAACCTGTTGGGTTAGCCCCGAACAATCAATACCATAAATACTTTTTCCACCCCATAAGTACGGTGTGTTTAAATACAGCCTACTCGTTTGAGCCAAGCTCGCAGGACTCCAGGCTAACCCTGCACTTAGTGCAGGGGCTTTGACACTCAGCTTACTTCCGTGGGGAAGGTGTAATTCATGTCCTTCGTAACTGTATTCGAACGCTCGCTGAATAACGTATTGATCAAAATGCGCGTCACTAGTTTGGTATTGCTTATTATCAATCCACCCTTCGTAGCCATCTTCGCCACGGATTAAACTCCATTTACTTTGTTTATCGAGCACTTCTATCGACTCACCAAACAACAATTGGGTGACTTGTTCACTTCGGTCGTCGGGTTCCCGACGTACAGGAACAACAGCAAGAGGGCAATAATGAATCATGTCTACGAAATTGAGAAAAATAAAAAAGGCCTGTGCATGCACAGGCCTTTTTATTATCCACTTAATAGTGATTAGCGAATCGCTACTTTGAAATAGTCTTGGTTTTGGTGTTTGATGAATTCTGCATCACTCTTAGCCATGTCACGCATAGCAGCGTCCAAGGCTACTGAGCGTGTCAAGCCTGTAGTCATCATGTCGCGATTATCGGTGCGAGCGCCTATGATAGCTTTGAGGTAATGACCAGCAGCATCGAGGTTTTGTATAGCATCCAATTCTGCAGTAGCGGCAGGATAGTTTTTATTGAGGATGAGCGCGAGCGCTTTGTTGTAGCCAGCACCTAATTTGCTAATAGCAAGGGAATAGTCACCAGCACGTACTGCCGCAACACCTTGGTTATAATCAACATTCACTCCTGCATTGCCCGCTTTGGTGAAATTTTCCTTGGCTTTTTTGTAGTCCCCTTCTTTACCAGCAAGTACACCTTGGTTATTCAACACTTCAGCAGCATTAGCATTAGCAGCAGCAGCGCTGTTCAAATTTGTACGAGCAGCAGCCAAATCATTTTTGTCGAGCGCCATGGCAGCCAAATTGTTAAAGCTACGGTAATCGCTTGGATACGCTTTACTTGTGTTGGTAAGGATAGTTGTACGATCAGCGTCGTTTTTAGCTAAACGCGCAGCCTTCATCATTTCATTGGCGGTGAGTTTGCTGTCATTGATTAATGCAAGGCGGACCAAGGTCGTGTCGGCCTTAACGGGCTCAACAGCATTGATTACCATCTCTGCACGACGCAATTGGGGCAAATATTTCTCAGCTAATACTTTGTATGCAGCAGTTAATTGACGAAGATCTTCTTGTTTCTCTTCGCTCGATTTACCACTATTGATTACTGCAACTACTTCAGCTTTGTTCGGGATGTTTTCGTTTTGAATTAAAGCAAGCAAGCCGTTCCAGTCTTCAGTAGAGGTTGACTCTTTGTAGAAATTATCATCATACAATTTGGTCATGCCTTTTTTGCTAATCAACGTTTTGAAAACGAAGTCATTCGCACCTTTAGCGCGCTGATCAGCAAGTTTGTCGTTGCGTTGCAATTCACCATCAGGTGATGCATAACCATTGATTACAATCTCGCGGATCTGATAGCCTTTTTGCATGAAATCAGCCATGGCCTGGATTTCAGCTTTTTTCTTCTCAGAATTACGAACATCTGATTCGTTGATCAAAAAGAAGATAGTAGCGCGCTGACTTGTTGGTACTTCCTTGAAGTTGTCGGCAGCCGTCGCTGATTTGTAGTCGGTTTTTAAACGCTGGGCAGTAACAATGGTACCATCGGCAAGTTTGACAACCGGAAAATCTACCGATTTTTTACCAATAGCAACATTTACCTTCGCATTCAACTCTGCCTTTTCCATACCTTTTTTGTAGGCAATGGCATTAGGATGGCTGTAAGTGCCACCAGTAGCGTTTGGTACGATACGACCTGTTCCTTCAGCACTTTCGCCTTTAAACTTCACAGGAGCAAGGTCTAAATTGGTGCCAGCGTAGTTTAACACTGGAGTAACAGTAAGTACAGCCTTTTTAGCAAAGTACTTTTCACCAAAAGTTACTTTGTTTACCAAGCCAATACTATCGCCGCGAAGCTCTAATACAGTAGGCTCAGTGCTGTAGCTTACACCGCCTGGGTTTTTCAGCATTTTGCTGCTGCAACCTGCGGTTAATCCGCCGATTATCAGTAATGCCGCAATTGATTTTTGAAGATTCATATCGTACGAGGTTTTAATTATTGCAAATTAAGCTAGACAAGTTATTAATTTTGTTGCAAATATACCATTTTCACTGAGAAATGGGAAATATTGGAATTGGTTACATTTGTTTAAAGTGCCTTTCTAATTTACCTTCTCTAAGCCGCATCAAATATGTCTGAAAGTATCGAAAAAGTAATTCAAGTAAAGGGTGTCGACATCTACCAAGCCAAAACGCTGGTATTACACGACTTGAATTTTGAAATTGGCCGCGGTGAATTTGTTTATCTCATCGGTAAAACCGGTGCAGGTAAAAGTTCATTACTCAAGACACTATATGGTGATTTGGGTCTAAAAAAAGGGAATATAGAGATCGGCGGGACGGAGCTGTTCGGCTTAAAACGCGGGCAAGTCCCTGCTTTACGTCGTAAACTGGGTATAGTATTTCAGGATTTTCAATTGCTAACCGACCGTAGCGTTAAGGATAATTTACTTTTTGTGCTTAAAGCAACCGGCTGGAAGGATAAAAAAGCCATGCAATCTCGGATTGACGAAGTTTTGCAATTGGTTGGTTTACCGAGCAAAGATTTTAAAATGCCCCACGAGTTAAGTGGAGGAGAGCAGCAACGTATTGTTATTGCCCGGGCTTTATTGAACGATCCCGAGATTATCCTTGCCGATGAGCCCACTGGTAATCTCGACCCAGACACCTCCATGGATATCATGAAACTGCTGATAGATATCAGTAAGAAGGCCTCGACAGCGGTTTTAATGGCTACCCATGACTATATGATTATAGAAAGGTTTCCGGCGCGTTTGCTGAAATGTGAAGATGGACAGGTAAAAGATTTGGGTGGAATACTCTTCTAATATATTTCTTTCGATACTAATACCTGTTTTCAGGACGGATATTTCTGACTTACTTCATGATTTGCTACAAGAATTGAATCAAAGTAGTTGTCGCTTTGAAATTCTTGTACTTGATGACAGCGCAGATGAGCAGTACTTTGGCTGGCATGCTGCCTTTAAAAGAAATGAGCAGCTTCGTATACTTAGTTTTACGGTTAATAAGGGCCGAAGTGCTTGTCGAAATACGCTCATGTCCGAAGCCGCAGGGAGTCATTGGTTGTTTTTAGATGGAGATATGGGTTTGGCCAAGGGTTTTATTCGCAATTACCTGCAAGCGATAACCGCGCAGCCTGAAGTGGTGCTTGTAGGAGGGGTGAAGTACAATGCGCACCAAACAGGACTGAGGACGAAAATTGGCATACAACGGGAACAAAGTTCAGCTGTTGAGCGGCAAAAACGACCGTACAGTTCATTTACCGCAGCTAATTTGGTGCTGCCAATGTTGAAATTGGGCAAGATCCGATTCGACGAAAGAATATCTTCTTACGGGCATGAAGACACCGTTTTTGGCTTAGCACTCTTGGAGGCAAATATTCCAATTCTGCACATCGACAACCCAGCAACACACCTTGGTCTGGATGATGACGAAACCTACCTTCAAAAAATAGAGACAGGCTTAGAAACGTTGGCGGGTCTTTGGCTGAATAATGATTTGATCGAAAAATACAGTAACGAGGTTAAACTGCTTCATTACTGGCACAAAACGCGCAAAACTGGTTTACTCGAATTTGTTTCAAATACCACAGCACTGCGCATACTCCGTTCCATGGCGAAAAAAGGTCTATTTTGGTTGGATTTATATAAGCTCGC